>SCPN01000261.1_pt1 | contig 62636 bp, 88 predicted proteins | sample 6106831 | NCBI WGS metagenome assembly SCPN01 (sample SAMN10720447, study PRJNA508395) | human gut metagenome | isolation source: Participant 1, 0 month | reverse complement strand
GCCTGAGGACTGCGTCCTGTTTGAGGATTCGCCCGGCTACTGCGCTGCGGCGGGGGAGGCGGGCTTCTATGTGGCAGGGGTGCGGGATCCCCTGTACGCCGGCCGGGAGGAGGAGCTGCGCCGCCTGTGCGGCAGCTGGGTGGACAGCCTGGAGCAGCTCCCTCCGGAGTTGGAGGCGCGCCTGTTTTCCGGGACATAAAAAGGCCGGGGACGGAAGCTCAAATGAACTTCCGTCCCCGGCTTGCTCCGTTGAAAACGGGTAAACTATGTCCAAGCGGTTCGCTTACGATGTGCTTTGTGCATCAGAGGAGCGATCGATCAGGCCGTGGACGAAGCCGTCCATGCGGGGGGAGAGGACCTCGCCTCCCACCACGGTGGTGCGGTAGAGCATCAGGTTGGCCTGTACGCCGGACTCCCCGGTGGGATAATTGGTGACCTCATAGGTGTAGCGCCTGATCCGCCGGCCAGCGTACCGCTCCAAGTCAAAGCCCTGGGCGGCCTGGAGCTCCAGATAGCGGCGGTAGCTCTCGTCCATCTCCTCCGGGATGCGGATCTCCTCCACGGCAAGCGGCTCCTCCGTGACCTGCCAGCCGCAGCCGTTGAGATAGGCCACACGGTCCGTGTTGGTCCGGATCCCCCTGGAGCTGGGGATATTGGCGGGGGCGGCCGCCGCCCGATAGCCGGCGGGGACCAGGTTCAGCACCAGAGCGGCGCAGCACAGCAGCGCGGCAGCGGCCGCGCCAAAGGCCAGCTTACGTCTGGGCAGCTTGGCAGTGACGATCAACACAGGACATTTCTCCTTCCGTTCCTGGCTGTTCTATCTCTATGTGGGCTGGGACAGGGATATGCCTGGAGGAAAGGGCAGAACAGAGGAGGAAAAAGGGCGGCGGTCCCATAGTAAATTAAATGCAGAAAAAAGTTTAACGCTTTTTTCTGCATTATTTTTTTATCTATTTCAGGGCTTGAAATGGGAGAAACGAGGTGACGAATGGTGAAGAAGCTGACGCTTGAGGACCGCAGAAAGATTGAACAGATGTGGAAGGACAACGCCTCCCCCTTAAAGATCGCCGCCGAGCTGGGTATCAGCCAGTGCACCGTGTACACGGAATTGAAGCGCGGGCAGGAGACCGACGAGCGGACCGGCGAGATGGTCCTGGACCATAACTTCCGCCCGGAGTACAAGGCCGAGCGGGGCGAAAAGACCTACCAAAGCAATCTGCGCAAGCGTGGCCGCCGTCCGAAGGCCGCGCCGAGCATGAAAGGAGCCTAAAGAAATGACCAACTTTGAAAAGATCACGCAGTCCCCGGAAGCGCTGGGCGAGTTTCTTTCTTCCCTATGCTGGAAGGACCGTGGGACGAGGAGTTCCAGAGAAATTATTGCGCTGGATGCGGGCGCGTGAATTGCGATGCCGGAAGGGGCTGCCCCTACAAGAAACAGCGGAACAGCCCGGCATGGTGGCTGAGATTGGAGGCGAAGACGGATGCGGGCCAGTAAAGCGGACAAGTTCTATATGGGTATGCTGCTGGCGATCATCTGCTTCTGCTTCGGCCTGCTCCGCATCATGGACGAGGCAGACGCCCGCCGGGCGGCGGAGCGGGAGACGCTGATCATCGTCGAGCCGCCGACCATTGTGGTCCCAGCCTCCCAGCCGGTTCAGACGGTTTACTTCGAGCCGGACCCGGAGCCGGAAGAACCGGCGGCGGAGGTGTTCACGTTCAGAGAGGACGTGCCCCTGAGTGCGGAACTGCAGGAAGTCTTGTGGGACGCCTGCCAGGAACACAAGGTCGAGTACGCGCTGGCCTTGGGCCTCATTGAAACGGAGAGCAGCTTCAACCCGGAGGCGGTGAGCTATGTCGGCTGCTACGGCCTGATGCAACTCAATCCCGACTACTTCCCCACCGACCTGTCACCGGCGGAAAACATTCAGTATGGCGTGGCCTTCATCGCTGAGAAGCTGGGCCAGTACGCCGGGAACGTCGGCGCGGCCCTGACGGCCTACAACGCCGGGCACGACACGGGGAACCGTGAGTACGCCGAGAAAGTCATGGCGGCGGCGGAAAGGTGGCGCAAGGAATGAACGGGAGTAAGCGATGAAGCGCACCGTGAAGGCGGACTACTCCCGCACGTGCGAGGGCTGCCGTTTCCTCATAACGGAGCCGTGGCTGAAAGATGTTCAATCCTTCCGCTGCGGCGCAGATGGACGATGCAAGGGGTATATCGTCGGTATCGAGCGGCTTTTGCCGTATATTCCGGCCTGGTGTCCTGAGCTAAAGGAGAATTAAAGGATGAAATATGCTGTGATCATTACTTATACCACCGGAGAGAAGACCGGCGCGACCGTGACGGCGAGCGGGTGCGCTGCCGCCTGGGACAAGGTTTTTGAAGTGTTCGATAAGGCCGATGTGCGCGGCGTGGAGCTGGCCGCGATCTTGACGCCGGAGAGGAGAAAGTGATGAACGTCGTTTCTTTCGGCGGCGGGACCAACAGCACCGCCATGATCATCGGAATGTACCTGCACAAAATCCCGATAGACCTGATCTTATTCGCCGACACCGGCGGAGAACAGCCGCACACGTATGAGTTCATCGAGACCTTCAACGGATGGCTGGAAAAGCATGGGCTTCCGCAGATCACCTCCGTGCAGTATCACGACAAGGACGGCAACCGCCTGACGCTGGAACAGGAGTGCATCAACAGCGGGACGCTGCCCTCCATCGCCTACGGCTTCAAGCGCTGCTCCCTCAAGCACAAGATCGGGACGCAGGAGAAGTTCTGCAACAACTATCAACCGTGCAAAGAGGTGTGGGCCAGCGGCCAGCGCGTCCAAAAATACATCGGCTACGATGCCGGGGAGACGCGGCGCATCCAACACGCCGCACCAATCGACGAAGCGGACAAAAAGTACGAAAAACATTATCCGCTCTATGAATGGGGATGGACACGCGAGGAGTGCGTGCGCGTGATCGAGCGGGCCGGGCTGCCGAAGCCGGGAAAAAGCTCGTGTTTCTTCTGCCCTTCCATGAAAAAGAAGGAGATACAAGCCTTGTGGGAGAATTACCCGGACCTGTTTCAGCGCGCAATCGCGCTTGAACACGGCTCGGCTGCAAGGAATGTAAACGTCAAAGGGCTGGGTCGCAACTGGTCCTGGGAGAGCTACTACAACGAGTTCATGGAGAACAAAGCGTTTGAAGACGCGCAGATCACCTTCGATGAATTATTCCCGGACAGTCCCGGCGGATGCCTCTGCGGCGCTCCATGCGGGTGCTACGACGGATAAGGAGGAGCGCATGGCGATCAAGAATTATACCTCCGGGGTGGATGTGTTCACCAGCCTGGGAGAGATACAGGGCGCGCTCGCCGGGCACGGAGCGCGTCAGATCATGGTGGAATACGACGAAAAGGGACGCCCGACGGGCGTGACCTTCTCCATTGATACGCCAACTGGGCGGCGGGGCTTCATGCTCCCGGCCAACATCGACGGCGTTTTGTTCGTATTCAAGCAGCAGAAGCTCAAGGACGACCGCGACCAGGCCGAGCGCACGGGCTGGCGCAACCTGCGGGACTGGGTGCTGGCACAAATGGCGATTATCGAGGCTGGGATGGCGAGCGTGGACGAGGTTTTCCTGCCGTATCTGACCGACGGACACGGGAACACGCTGTACACTCTGTATTCCAGCGGAACGCTGAGACTGGGGGATGGAACATGAAAAAGGATGTGCTTATCAGCATCAGGCCGCAGTGGTGCGCAAAAATTGCGAGCGGTGAGAAAACGATAGAGTTCCGCAAGAGCAGGCCGGAGCTGAAAAAACCATTCAAATGCTATATCTACTGCACGAAAGCAGATTACTACACTTGGGATTTGCGGGTCTCCAACGTAACGATACCGTTTGCAGAGAAGTGCTGCGGCAAGGTTATTGGAGAGTTTATCTGCTCCGACTTCGTGCTGTTTAACGGTGGTAAGAAATGGCCGGATTTTAGAGAGAACCGGGCACAAGCGGAAGCCGCCACGCCGGAAGTCCTCAAAAAGGCTTGCTTGACGGCAAAGGAGCTGTGGGCCTACGAGCCAAAAGGAAACCCTATCGGCTGGTGCATCTCCGACCTGGTAATCTACGACACGCCGCATGAGCTAAACAGCTTCCGCCGTGTGTGCCCGAAAGAACTGGACTGTGAAAGCTGCGCTATGCACAGCGAAAACACCGGGCACTGCGGGAACGAGGCGCTATACCTGCGCCGCGCCCCGCAGAGCTGGTGCTATGTGGAGGAAAAATAATGAAGCGACTGACAAAAAGATGCAACGGCGTTGTCACCTACATCGGCGCGTCGAACGAGTACGAGACCGGGCAGATCGCTTGCGAGGTCAGCCCGCAAGGCGTCCGTGAGCTGCTGGACCGCCTGGCTGCCTTCGAGGATACCAAAACGGAGCCGGAGGAGATCGCGGCGATGCGGCACACGCTGGACGAGTATCACAAGGTAGCCGACCCGTTGCTGCTGGCAAAGGCACAAGGGCGGCTGGCGATGCTGCTTGAAGGGAGCGAAACATGACCTACGAACGGGCTGCTGAGATTTTGGACCCGGAGCACCGGGAGACATACGAGAGCCTTGAGATCGTGAACGAGGCTTGCCGGATGGGCCGGGCGGCTCTGTTCCGGCGGATGCCGGAGCCGCCGCACCCGGACGGGGATGAAAGCATCCTGGCCTGCCCGACCTGCGGGAGCGGCGAATATCTCTACAACGAGGACGGGAACCGCTGCTGTTTCTGCGGCTGGTGCGGACAGGCCATCGACTGGAACGCGGAGACATTCAAGGCGGCAGGCCAGATGAAGCCCGTGCTGAAATATCCGGGGAGCAAATGGCGGCTGGCGGAATGGATTGTATCCCTCATGCCGCCGCACAAGAGCTATCTGGAACCGTTCTTCGGGAGCGGGGCAGTGTTCTTCAAAAAGCCGCCGAGCCGTATCGAGACCATCAACGACCTGGACGGCGAGATCATCAACCTGTTCCGCTGTATCCGGGAACAGCCGGAGGAGCTGATGCGGGCCGTGGCCTGCACGCCGTACAGCCGGGGCGAGTATGAACAGGCGTGGGACCATTTCAAGGCGGGAGGACAGGTCCGACCGGACGGCATCGAAGCCGCCCGGCTGACGCTGGTACGCTACTGGCAGGCCCACGGGAGCACCGTTGTTTACAAGGGCGGTTGGAAAAATGACCGTGCCGGGCGCGAGTACGCCTACGATGTGCGCTACTGGCGGCAGCTCCCGGAGCGTATCGCCGCCGTGGCGGAACGCCTGAAAGATGCGCAGATCGAGCAGTCCCCAGCGGTCGATGTGATCAGGCGCTTCCGTCACCCGGACGTGCTGATCTACGCGGACCCGCCTTATATGCTGCATACGCGCAAGGGGAAGCAATACATCGTGGAGATGGCGGAGGAGGCCCAGCACATCGAGCTTCTGGACGCATTGAAGGAGCATCCGGGGCCGGTCATTTTGTCCGGCTATGACAACGACCTGTACAACGAACACCTGCAGGGGTGGAAAAAGCTGCACCGGCGGGCGCAGGCGGAAGGCGGCGCGGTAAGAACGGAAACGGTGTGGCTGAATTACGTACCGGAAACGGGAGGAAAAGCGTATGAAACTGTGTGATAGGTGCCGGGTATCCGGCTGCCTGCTGACCTACGGCGGGAAAGCCTGCCGGGAGGCCAGAAAGCAGGAGTGCCCGGACGTGGTGTTCACCCGTGCGGACAAGATCAGGGAGATGGACGACGAGGAGCTGGCCGTAGTCATTATGTGCCCGCACGACGGGGACGAGGACAGCTGTAAGGGGTCGCCGGATGCACAGACGTGCATCAAGTGCTGTCTGGAATGGCTCCGGGAACCGGCGGAGGTGCTGTGATGGACGAGAAAGTGATCTATTCATGCGTGGACCAAGAGCACAACACCTGGAACTGCCGGGGATGCGGGTACATCGAGACCTTCGAGGCGGACGGGCCGGTGGAAAACGGCTGGAACTTCTGCCCCGGCTGCGGCCATGAGATCGAGGTGGAGGCGGTCAGCCCGTGTCCATTCGACAACGGGAACTGTATGTGCCAGTTTTGCGAGGCTCAGTGCAACAACGGTCTGAACTGCTCGGACTGCCGCTGCGAGGGAAAACCTGTGCACGACATCCACCTCTGCACGGGCTTCGTCGGAGACATCACACAGTACATTCGGAACTGGATGCGCCATCACGGCGGGAAGGCTGATGCCTGAGCGCGTGAGCGGCACATACCTATATAAACTAAAGGAGGACAAGCACATGAGCGAATTGACGCTGCGATTTGGGGAGGCCCGGCTGCACGTGGAGGGCGACGCCGATCTGGTGGCGCGCGAGCGGGCGGCGTTCCTGGAACACCTGGGCCGACTGGACCGCCAGAGCGAGAAGGCCGGTGAACTGCTGGCCGTGCTGCTCCGGGCCGGGCGCGCCCCCGAAAAGGCCGAGGAGCCTGTGAGCAAGAAGGCAGAGCCGGAGGAACCGGCGGAGGAAAAGAGTGCGACGCAGGACGACTTATGCAGGCTGCGGAGCATCCACGTCGGCTTCGTCAGCCCGTCCCAGTTGAAGCGGGCGAAGGCCGAGGGCAAGCTGGACCACCTGCTCGCCCAGCGCGACGAGATCGAGGTGCCGCTGGATACCGGCGGGACCGTCACCGTGGTCTGCTGCTACGTGTCGCCCACTTCGGCCCGCTTCGTCTTCAAAGACTGCTGGGACGAGGGCGTGATGAACGACGAGGCGACCAACAAGACCGGGTATTTCAAGAGCAAGGGCCGCAAGCACGTTTTGGAGGACATCTATCCGCACATCGCGGCGGAATGGCGGGAGATCATCGTACCCAGGACCTTCGTGGAGACCATCGAGGGCGAGCGGGTGGAGTATTCGGACCCGCTGTGGCTGCCTTCGGCGACGGACGTGTTCGGCACGCCGGACGGGGCCTGGTGGAACGACGGAGACGACGACTTCCAGCTCCCGGTTTTCACCCGTGAGCGCGACCGTGTGAAGGAGTGCGGCGACAAAGGAACGTATTTCTGGTGGCTCCGCTCCGTGATTGCGAGCAACACGGTCAGCTTCTGCTATGTGAACACGGACGGGTCTGCGAGCGTCACCGGCGCCTACCTTTCGCGTGGCTTCGCGCCGGGCTTTGACATCTGATCGGAAATCGAAAAAATCTCCGGTGCGTAAGCGCCGGAGAGCAAAGGAGACAGCCATGGTCACATTCGATATTTGCAAAGGCAATCCGGGCGCGCTGACGTTCGTGATGCTGGCCTATGAGTACAATCCGTATCGCGCCGAGGCAGCGTTCCGGCGTATGCAGAACAACGGCATCACCGGGGACAAGTTGTATATGCTCTGGAATGACTGCTGCGACCGTGATGTGGAGCAGGCATTGGTCAACATGGAGTGCATGAGCATGGAGGAGATCGTGTCCCACATCAACTACGAAGGCGGACGGGGCATCCCTATTCCGAAGAAAGAAAATCTGTGGTGGCTCCGCTCGCCGTATCCGAGCCAGATGGGCGGTGAGCAGATCGACGAGATCGTCCGCATCACAAGAAATCCATATCTGTTCTAAAAAAACATTCTCCCCCGGCGCTCGCTGTGGGAAGCGAAAACCGGGGGAGAAATCTTCAAGATTTTGCTGTGCGTGGGGTCATTTCCTACTACATATTGTACCACAATGCACGGATAAAGTCAAGATAGCGGCCTCGACGCAAGATGCAGAGAGAGGCGCGCCGCAACGCCGGGAGGCGGCGGACGGGTGTAATGGGTATTATCCTTCTTGCGAAAAGCATCGAGGAAGGACCAGGAGACGATGCAAAGGGTACACGGATGATAAACAGGTCTTTCATACGGGAAAAGGTCGTTCACTGTGGTAAGAACTTCCTTTCACCGGAAATCTATCCGTACAGCGGACAACAGCAGCAGGCGGTCGGACGGAAGCGTGGGAAGAAAGTCAACGTCTCTGCGCCGAAGCAGAAGAACCTCAATGACCGGAGAGCCAAGCGCTATTTCATTCAGCTCGCCAACAGCAATTTCGGCGTGGGTGATCTGGTGGTCCATCTGACCTACGCCCCGGAGTTTCTGCCGGAGAGTGAGGAGGAGGCCGCGAAGATCGTCGCCAAGTATCTGCGCCGGGTAGCATACCTGCGGAAGAAGCGGGGCCTTCCCCCTCTCAAGTATCTGCTTGTGACACAGATCGGACGGAAGAAGGATGGGACCCACCGCATCCACCATCACATTCTGATGAACGGCGGACTGGACCGCGACGAGGTGGAAAACCTGTGGTGGGAGACCAAGGGCACAAAGGAGCGGGAGCCGGTCATGTACGGATGGGCAAACGCTGACCGCCTGAGACCGAACGCAAAGGGCATCGCCAGCATGGCCGGGTACATGGTCCAGGACAGTGCCGGGAAAAAGCACTGGACGCAATCGCAAAATCTGGAAAAGCCGTGGCACCGGGCACCGAATGACCGGAAGTACACGCGCCGCCAGTTGGACAAGATCGCCAAGCTGCCGGAGGACAGCGAGGAGTTCGTGCGTTTTTGGGAAAAGCAGTATCGCGGCTGGGAGCTGGTGGAGTGCGAGAAGTCATTCAACGAGCAAACAGGATGGTATTTCTACCTGACCATGCGGCGAGCGCATATAAAACAGAACGGAGGGCTGAAATGACAGGAGAAGAACAGTTCAAAGAGCTTTACCGGCGGTATATCCACCGGGAGGGCGCGGAGGAGCTTTTGGAATGGATGGAGCGGGAGACGGATTTTTTCACCGCGCCAGCCAGCACAAAGCATCACCTGGCCTACCCCGGCGGACTGGTGGAGCACAGCGTCAACGTGTTCCGGGAGCTGCGGAAGGTCGTGATCGACAACGAGCCGACGATGGAGGCCGTCGCCATCTGTGCGCTGCTCCATGACCTGTGCAAGGCGAATACATACGTGCGGGAGCATCACGCGGGACCGGGCGAGGTCTATTCCTACGTGAAAAAGGACCGCTTCCCCATGGGACACGGGGAAAAGTCTGTCTACCTGATCGCGCGGTTTATGAAGCTGGAAGACGAGGAGGCCCTGGCTATCCGCTGGCACATGGGCGCGTGGGACGACGCCGTGCGCGGCGGGAGCCGTGGCCTGAACGAGGCAATGAAGCTGCACCGCATCGTGTACGAGCTGCACGCGGCGGATATGCGGGCCACGCATATCGTGGAGGCTGGTATGGCATGAAGGGACGACGCGGAGCGCTGGGCCAGTATCACGCCAGCATGAGCAACAACCGGGGCCATGACTTCGAGGAGGCCATCCGTCAGGCGTGCCTTCTGTACGCGAACCAGGGCCGGGCGAAGGTGGAGAAGACGCCGGAACCGTTCCGGGTGCTGGAAAAGCGGGAAGGCGGTATTTTCGTGGGCCGCTTCACCGCACACGCCCAGCCGGACTTTCAAGGCACGTTGGACGGCGGGCGCAGTATCATTTTCGAGGCGAAGTATACCACCACGGACGCCATGAAACGGGACGTGCTGACGGAGACACAGATGGAGACCTTGGAACGGCACCACCGCTGCGGCGCGCTGGCGGCGGTGTGCGTGGGCATCCGGGACCGCTTTTTCTTCGTACCGTGGCCGGTGTGGCGGGACATGAAGGAAGCCTTTGGGCACATGAGCGTTTCGGCGGCGGAGCTGGAAGACTTCCGCGTGCGCTTCACCGGGGCGGTCCTGTTCCTGGACTATGTACACAAGATCGGGGGCCGGTGGATAACCGGGGCCGACTGTGAAATCGAACGATGGAGAAGGAGTAAATAACATGAGCATTATGGAGATCATCTTTGCGAACTTCTGGACCTGGGCGGGCACGGTTGTCCTGGTGGCGACGCTGCTGGACGGCCTGGCGAACGTGATCGCGGCCATGCGCAAGCCGGAGCGCTCCGTGCGCCGGACCAGCTATTCCGACGGCACCAGCATCGTGCAGATCGACAACGCCACGGCGGCGGATGTGGACCGGGCCGTGCGCGCCATCAACGGAGCGGAAAGCGGGAGGACTGGCCGATGAAGCTGAAAAAGGTCGCGGCGCTGTGCAGCAGCGCAAATGCGTTCTGCCTGTTCGACCGTGTGGACGGCGACGGAGTTGTGACACAGTGGCTTGGGGACGGGTGCTGTGCCTTTCCCCTCCATGGCCTGCCGGTGCTGTCGGAACCGGAGCTTTACCGGATGTTCGACGTGTCGGAGAAGAAGCAAGACAAGATATATTTCAATCACAGTGCGCTGCCGGAGGGGCTGAACGTGGAGGACTGGTGCCGCTCTGAGGTCCGCGCGGAGGACATGGACGTGACGATCTCCTCCGGCGGGAAGGTGCTGATGCCGCTGCGCTTCCCCGGCGGGCTGCTGTTCATCCAGAGTAAATACCTTGGACCACTGGAAGACCAGATGGATTTTCTGGAACTCTACGTGCGCCGGTCGGACAGCGGCGGGCGCTATGTGGTGGCAAAGACGGGTATGCTGGTCGCGGGCGTGGTCTTCCCGGTGCAGGCCGTGAACGAGGGATTTTGCGACAAGCTGGAAGAACTGGCGTCAATGACGCGGCGGGAGTTGGACAAGCATCTGGCCGCGCCGCCGGTGACTGAGGAGGAAGACGAGGGCCAGGAAAACGTCTTCGGAGGCGGCGATGGGGAAACGTAAGCGGCCCATGCCGTCATTCTACGGGAAGAACATCGCCCAGCACGCCCAGCGGCGATTTTTGGCCCGATGGGAGGCGGAGCACCGGAAGAAAAGCGACCGTATCCTGATCGCGGATGAACTGGATAAAGCGCCGGACCGCACACAGGAGACCCGGCGGGAGGAATAAGCAACAGAAACGAGGCTGACAGATGCGCGAGAAAAATGTGAAAGAGATCGTCCGATATTACTACGAGATACCGGAGATGGTGCGCCTGCTCAAGACGGAGCAGCGGGAGCAGGAGAGCTTGTACGACACGTTGAAGGGCACCGGCGGCGACGGGATGCCCGGAGGCGGAGGCCCTGGGAAGCCGGTGGAGACCGCCGTGATACGGCTGGACGAGCGAGGCGTGTATGAGCGCCTGCAGGAGATACACGTGCGGCTACTGGTTTTGGAGGGCGACGCCGCTGCCGTGCGGGGCTGTTTGGATGGTCTTTCCGGTAAGTACAAAAGCATCCTTCAACTGCGGCACAAATGTCACCATAGCTGGGCGAATATCTCGGTACGCATGGGAGCGCCGGACAGCACCGTGCGGAGCTGGCACGACAAAGCTGTTTTGTGCCTGGGCGAAGCGCTGGACGAGGTGCCCATGGCGGAGGAGCTTTTGGAGCGTGCTTCACGCGCGCGTACATATTAAGCGCCGAAAAAATCGAGGGCTGGCGGGAGCTGCTTTTTCACCTGACTTTTGGTGAGGGCGGCGGCCCGGCGGCTGTGGGACGAGCTGTTTCAATTTCCTGTGTTTTTCTGTCAGTGAAATCGCGTGCGCAAAGACTGTTTCCGGCGGGAACGAATGGCCCGTGGGAAAACAATTTGCGAATGGCATAAAAAGCACCCCGGCGGGCTGTTGGTCGCAGCCTGTCGGGGTGGCGTTCGTTTTATGGCGGTTTTTGTGATCAAGACCGCCGATTTTGTGATCATGGGCGGCTTATTTGTTATCAGCGGGAGGGTCAAGCGTGAGCGGCTGGCCCTCGCGGGTCATGCGCTCAGTGCAGGATTGGAGCACATACGCCTGGATGCTCTGCCCGGTGGCCTTGGCGGCGGCGCGGATGGCATAGCCGACGGCCTTTTGTGGGCGAAGGCTGATGTAGTCGCATTTGGCGTTGTAGGCGTCATTGTTGCGGCGCTTGCTTTCACGTATGGGCACGGTCATTCCTCCTTTTCGTGGTAGTCCGTCAGGTCGATCATGTTGATCGTCGGCGGCGGGGGCGTGAGCTTGTAGAAATGGCCGTTTTCGTAGTGCTGGTCGGTCACGCCGTCGTACCAGCAAATATCCCCGTGGAGCGCCTGCGCGGCCTCCATGCGGGTTTGTGCCTGCTGATCGGTCAGGCCGTCGAATGTGAGGCGCTGGCCGTCGGCGAACTGGGCCACGAGACGGTAAGCGGGGAAAATGTCGGCGTTTTGGTCCATGGGAGCCTCCTTTGGATTTGGGTGCATTATAACACGCTTGCGTGTATAAGTCTATGGGTTATTTTGCGTTGGAGCGGGCTTTGATGGCATCGCGGGCCGCGATCAGCAAGGCTAACTCCTGTCGGTTTTCTGTGCGCTGATGGTTTTGGACATAGTGCTCGGCGGTTTTGCACAGGGCCGCAAGGTTCATGCCTGGGCGGTCCGCTGCTTCCCGCAAGCAGGCCGCCAGGTGAAGAATGTGCTTGCGCTCGATCTCCTGCACGGGTTCGATTTGATCGCCCGCGATATATGCGCGGGCCTGAGCATCGTTCAGTTTGACTTTCATAAGGTCCCCTTCTCCCCGTATGCCCGATAGGACAGGCGCATTTTGTTATCCGGCGTAGGTCAACTGTTCTTTCAGACGCTCGATCTCGTGCTGCCAGGCCGGGGCCATGGGGCTGTCGGGGAAACGATCAAGCGCTTCGTAAAGCTCGTCGAGGCGGGTGATGATGGCGTTCTCGCTGGGGATGTTCCATTCCATTTTGTGCTCCTTCTGCCCTCGTGACCTCCGGGGCGGGATTTGGTTTGTTATTCGGTAAGGCCCAGGGCGCGGCGGGCGGCGGCTTCGGCGTTGGGGGTAAGCTGGCGCTGCCATGCGCTGTAGCGGGGGGACCAGCGGAAGCCGTTTTGTTTCAGAGCGGCGCGGGTGTCCTCGTCGGGCTTTTCGTCAAAGAGGATTTGGAGCCGGTCCGCTTCCAGGTTGCGGACGATCTCACCGCCGGGGAACTTTGTACTGTCGGCGGGCTGTTCGGCCTGCTGGGCGCGCTTGTCCAGCTCGTCGAGGCGGGCCTGGACCCGCTTGATCTTGCCGCGAAGGCTGGTCAATTCGTAGTCAGGGACGGGAGACTTGACCCAGGGGCAGCGTTCCTTCGTGTCGGCAAAGCTGGCGGTGAGTTTGGCGGCGGCCTCGGCGGTCAGGCCGGGGAAGCCGTCGAAGGATTTGTGCTTGCGGTAGTAGGCGTTCAGGGCCTTGCTTTCGTCGAGTTTGTTTTGGAGCTTTTGGAGCTGGTCGGCGAGCATTTCGCGGGCGTGAGGGTCGGCCAGATCGACCGTGCCGGAGCCGACGGCCTCGATCTTGTTCAAGATGGCCTTGATCTCGTCGTACTCGTTCCAGAGGGTGCCTTCACGGGACATCTGCTTTTCGTGCTTGCGCATATTATAGCCGCTCGCGCCGGAAATGAACTGGCTGGGATAGCTGGCCTGGTTGCGGTTGTAGTCGTTGGTCCACTCGGCAAGGCGGCGGGCGTAGCGGTCCAGCAGCGCGTCGAGCTTGTCGTGGTAGAAGGGGCTGACGCGGGCCTTTTTTGCCTCCACCAGGGCGGCGGCCTTGTCCACGGCGCGCCGGTATTCCGCCGTGGCGCTGCCGGGCTTGTAGTCGCTCATGTGGACGCAGTAGTGAGCGTTGCGGGCCGTCTCCTCGTTGATCTCGTAGTAGCGGGCGGCGGGCGCGGGCGCTTCGGCGGTCTGCGGGCCGATCATGCTTGTTTGTTCGTACATTTTGTGTACCTCCGTTTTGTGTTTTGGGGTTTCGCTTATGGGGTCGGGTCGCTTTGTTGTCCGGTGCGGCCCGCGAAGGTGTCCGGCGGCGGGGTCAGATCGTGCCCCATGGGGCGGCGTTGTAGTCGGCGGTGTTGGAAACGAGGAAATGTGTGTAGACGCGGGAGAAGTCGATCAGGGCCAGGAGCAGAGGGTCTTTTCTGGTGGCGTCCTCGCTGGCCTGGTATATCTCGCAGTCGATCAGCTTGGCGAGCTTGTAGTGCCAGGGCAACAGCTTTTCGTGCTGGTCCTCGCGCTCCCGCTCCTGTACCAGCGGCGGAACGCTGGGCATCTCCGGCGGCGTGGTGTCGGCATCGGTTTTGTAGCGCCCGGCATAGGCGCGGCTGTTCAGGTCGTACAGGCGGCGGAAGATCAGGCCGGAGCAGTAGAAGCCGTAGCGGTCGCGGCAGTCGCTCAGGGCCTTGTAAAGGCTGTCGGGAGCGTCGAAGCCGAAGCGGTTGAAGCCGCTGTTGAGGATGTATTCCAGGGTGTTCGCGGTGGCGGCGTGGGCCTGGTCGGACATGATGAAGCAAGACATTTTGTGTACCTCCGTTTTGTGGTTTTGGTTAGTGGGTGGGGCACTGGAACAGGACGCAAAGATCAGCCTTGCGGGCGATCTCGTTGATGCGCTGGGCGGTCGTGCTGCCGAGGGAAAAGACGGCGATAAAATTCACGTGGCAGTCGTCCGGGGTGAAGATCGGCTTGCACTCGACGCCCAGGGCGCGAAGATGCGTTGTGATGTTGGCGGCCTCCGTGACCTCGTGCAGCGCGTCGGCGTAGCACTCGCGGTAAAGGTCCACGCCGTATTTGTCGCGGATGGCGTCGAGCTGGTCCACGTCGAAAAGCTCGGTGAACGGCTCGTATTTGTGCGGGGTGGACAGGTGCGCGTTGATGATCTCGTTTCTACAAGGCCAGTATCCGGCGGTTTTCATTTTGTGTTCCTCCTGTGTTTTGGTTTTGGTGTTACCCATGAGCGCCCGCCCCGGTGGGGGCGGCTGGACTTGCACCAGCGGCGGCGGGGTGCCGTCGGCCTTGCGGGTTTTGGGTCAGGCGACGCGGAAATAATAGGCGTTCTTCTTGCCGCTCCACTTGCCGCCTGCGGCCTCGATCTCTTTTTCGTGGGGCTTTGTGTCTCCGGCGAGCCAGACCACCGGCGCGGCGGTCGTTGCGCCCTTGATGGTGGCGGTCAGGCCGTCCACCTCGGCCCAGCGGGCCGCGATGATCTCGGCGGCGGTTTTGGGTTCGGGCTTCTGCTCGGCGGGCTGTTCCGTCTTGGTTTCGTGCAGCTCGGCCAGCTTGACTTTCAGCTCGTCGATCTCGTTGGCGGCGCGGTACAGATCGCCACGAAGCGCGGCGGCTTCTTCCTGGGCCTGGACCAGCTCGGCGCGGAGCTTGTCGGCCTCGTCGGTTTTGGTGTTGTCCTCGGCGGCCTCGGTGAAAAATGCCCGGATGGCGCGGGCGGCGTTCGGCTCGGCCCTGATGGGCATGACCACGGCGAACGGCTCGTCGTTGATGTAGGCCAGGGCGGCGGAGATCGCGGACGTGGTGCGGAGCTGGGTGGCGGGGTGAAGCGCGTCAATGAACTTTGTGTCATAGATCGCGGCGAAATCGGCGTCGGCGTTGTAGTAGCAGGCGGCGGGGGCCTTCTTCGCCTGGACCGTGAACGGGGCGCGGGCCAGCGGCGCGGCGTCGGCGGTGTCGCGGACGGTATCGGCGAACAGCTTGACCAGATCGAGCTTGTGCGCCTCGTCCTCGTGCTTGCCGTCCTTGTCGAACGTCCACGCGCCCGGCTCGCAGCAGGTCAACGGCTGGACCGTGGCGGCGTACTCCGGCGCGTTCATGGTGCAGAGAAGAAAACCGTTGCAAATGTAGATCGTGCCGTCCTCGGAGACCTGGCACAAGATACGCTCGGAGCCTTTCAGGGCCTTCGCGGTGTTGGTGGTGTAGCGTCCGGTAAACTTTTTCATGGGGTGTTCCTCCTGTTGTGTTGTTTTGGGGTTTGCTGTATGGGGCTGGGTTGCTTTGTGCGGTGCAGCCCTGCTAAAGTGTCCGCTTGTGCTGGGTCAACGCTTGGACTTCTCGACCTGCAAGGCGTGGAAAAGATGGGCCTTCGTCATGTAGAAATGCGGGTCGGTTTCGGGGGCGTCCTTGCCGTCAGCCTCGGCGGCCTCGCGGGCGGCCTTGCCGGGCTTGTCGGTGTACTTCCAAAGCTGGCAGGTCAGCGCGGCGTGCTGGCCCTTCTTCACACTGTACCCCATGCGCTTCCACTCGGCGAAGGTGTGGAACGTGTCAGCGGCCAGCATGGCGGAGAAGATGTTCTCGGCGCTCTCGTCGCTGCCCTCGTCAACGGTGATCGTGACGGCGGCGCGGCGGGCGGCGATCTGCTCGGCGGTGTAGGTGGACTGTACCAGCTCGGCGAGCTGGGCGGGGGTGAAGGTGTTGCGGACGGTCTCGAAGATGATCTCGTTGTTAGTCATGGCGTTTTTCCTTTCCGGCCTGTTCGGCCTGTACACTGTTGCGTGTCGTTTTCTGCTGCAAGCATACACTGTTGCGTGTCGCTTTGTCAAGCACTTTTTTTCGGCGGCTGGGTGTTCCCCCTATGGGGGAAAATTTTTTCAGCGGCCCCGGCGGCGTTGCTTTTTCCGTGCGGGTGTGCTATGCTGTACCCGTGGCCGGGCGGCGGCGAACTCGCCGCCCGTGCCGGATTGTCAAGCGTCGGGGGATGTCGTGCGAGGACTGGCCCCCGGCGCTTTACTTGTTCAGCCGCTCGCGGAGCTTTTCGCGGAACTCCTCGATGGTCTTGCACTCGTCAGCGAGTATCAAGAGCCGGAGCCGTTCGGCCTCCTGGGCCTGCTGTACAAGCAATTCGCCTGTGTTCGGCGTGGTCATGTTCACCTCCCCTTTCTGGTCGCCGTTGTCGGCGGTTCGCTGGGCGGTGGCCGCTGGGCCGTCCGCTTGCCCCGGATGATAGCGGCGATTTTTTGCGCCGTCAATAGGCCGAAATCCCTTCCCACGGCCCCCCTTTAGGGGGCCTGGGAATTATTTTTGCACAAAAATCTGTGGCGATTTTCTGTGCAGATTGCACAGGCTGGGGGACTATAGGGGGCATATTAGCATAGCTTACCAGGAGACGAGACCGGGCGCGGTAAATACCCTCGGCGGCGGGCCGTGGCTATTTTCGGCGGGCCGTCCGGCGATGGCGGAACCGGGGCGCGGCGGCACGATGGGCAGGCCCTCGCCGGAGCCGGGGCCAGCCGTGGCGGCGTGGGCCGTGTGCGCCTGCTGGGGTAGCTGACCGGCGGCGGAGTATACCGGCCCGGCGCAGGCCAGAGCCGCCAGCCGATGAACAGCACCAGCACCAACGCCAGCGAGCCGAACAAACGCGCCCGCCCATGCGCAAGGCAGGCAGCAGGCCGCCAGCACCGCCAGCCAGGCAGAGACCAGGCACCACCAGCCAGCGCCGCCAGCACCAGCAGAGCGCCAGCCAAGCAAACGCGCCCACCCGCGAAGATACCAAACGCGCGCGACTTCTCCTCACCGCCATTGATAGCAATACACCCCCTCCTATACCCTCCCCCAGCCCGGCGGCGGGTCCTCCCGGCGCAGACGAGGACCTTTGCGGGTTCGAGAGCGCAAAAATTGATTAGGTGCGATGCATTTTTTTCATTTCCGGCGGGTCCGGGCGAAAAAATGGAGGGGGGTCAAAAAATATGGAACGCGCACGCGGGCGGGGGCGCGCGAGGGAAAAGGAACGCGGGCGGGCGTGAGATCGGGACGGGTATCATTTTCGCGGCGTCACGAAAATGGTGGAAGGAGCTGGCGCGGCGGAAGCTGCTGGGGCGCACGGATGGACCGCACGCGGGCGGGGGCGTTACGCCGGGGTGGTGATCTGGTACGCGGAGGGGCGTTTTGTTCCGGCGGGTTGGGCTTTTGGTACGCCTGGGAAAAATATTTTTCGGAGTTAGCAACTTTCGCAGGTTTTCCGTGTTACATTGATATTGTGCAGTAATGGCTCATGGAGAAATCCATGGGCCTTTTTCATTGGCGGGGCCGCTGTGGTCGTGGAAAACCAGGCGGGTTTCGCATCCTTTACCGCTGAAAGGGTCAGGGTTCAAGTCCCCTCTCGCAGGCGGCACCGAATGGAAAACGTCCTGCTGCTGCCGAAGGTCTGCGCTCATGCGCGGAAGTATCCACTGCGCGGCGGAGGTAGGCGGAGCGGGACACGCTGCATACCGGGACGGGAGGAGCTGCGAGGCAGCCCGCCCCGGTCCCGGAACTATTACAGGGACGCGGAGGCGAAAGGATACCGGATAGACAGGGGTGAGAGCAAATGCCGAAGCGGAGTGAGAAACGGGACGCCGCAAAGGCTGAATACCTCGCCCGGAAAGGCCGGGGCGAACTGGTAGACCTCCGGGAACTTGCGGAGGGCCTGGGCGTCAACTATCAGACCTTGCGCAACTGGAAGTCAGCGGATGAATGGGAAAAGGCGGAGCCGAAGAAGAAACGCGGCGGCCAGCCTGGGAACCGGAACAGCACCGGACATAAAAACGCCGCCGGGAGCCACAAGGGCGCACCGGCGGGCAATCACAACGCAGAGAAGGATGGGGCTTACAGCACCATCTTTTTTGATACGCTGAGCGAAGCCGAGCGGGAGCTGGTGATGAATACGCCGGTGGGGAGCCGGGCGGCGCTGGAACACGAGATGCAGATACTCAAGTTCCGAGAGCACCGGATACTCACCAAGATCATCGAATATGAGCAGGCCCCGGAGGACGAGCTGTATTTGAACAGCGTGCTGGATATGCGCCAGCCTGCGGGCCGGGGCGACAAGAAGATAGACGGTGCCAGACAGCAGATGGGAATGTACAGCAAGGACAGCGCCTTTGCACGGGTGCTGAAATTGCAGGATGCCCTCTACAAGGTGCAGGGCCGCATCGCAAAGATCGCGGACAGCCTGCGGGCTTTGGAGGAGAACGAGAAGCGCCTGGAACTGGAAAAGAAGCGGCTGGAAATCCTGCGTATGCGGGCGACGGGCATGGTGGAGACACCGGACCCGGAGACCGGCGAGGACGCGGCGGAGCTTTGGCCGGATGGAACGGAGGATGCAGATGGACCCGAAACGGTTTGAAAACACATACACCTATCACGCGCCGAAGGGCGACCAGACGGCGCGCTATGAAAAGCTGAGGGCCAAGGCGCGGGAGCTGGCGGAGCTGATCGAGGCGTGCTGCCCGGACAGCCGGGAAAAGAGCCTGGCGCACACGAAGGTGGAGGAAGCGACTATGTGGGCCAACGCCGCCATCGCAAGAAACGAGTGACGCCATGCGCCTGTACACGAGCAAGGTGATCGCCGACTGGCTGGGCCTGACGGAGCGGCGGGTGCGCCAGCTCCGGGACGAGGGCATCATCGAGGAGCAGGCACCGGGCCTCTATGACCTGCGCGCCACTACGCGGCGGTACATCTCCTACCTGCGGAGCGGGAGCCTTGCCGACGAGCGGGCGGGCCTGACCCGCGCCAAGCGGGAAGCGGCGGAGATGGAAAATGCGCTGCGGCGCGGCGAGCTGCACCGGACGGAGGAGATCGAGAGCGGCATCAAGACGATGCTTTTGAATATTCGCGGGCGTTTCCTCTCCCTGCCTGCGAAGCTGTCCCCGGCTCTGGCGGCCATGGGCGGAGACCAGGCCAGCATCTTCGATGAGCTGAAACACGCCATCGACGAGACGCTTGAGGAACTGCGGGACTTCAACGTGGCCTTTGCACAAGAGGAGGACGGGGATGGAGAAAAAGAAGAATAAGGACCCATGCGCGGGCTGCGTATGGAAACTGTGGACGGGCACGAGCGAGAAGGTGCTGTGCTCCCTCCCCGTATGCAAGCGCGCCGAGTATGAGCGGATGATGCGGGGTGAGAAGGAGACGGACCATGAAGAAAAAGCGCCGGACGATTGAGCTTGCCAAGCAGACGGCGGAGATGTTCGCCAGATGTGTGGCGGTGCTGAAACCGCCGCCTGAGCTGACGCTATCCCAGTGGGCGGACACCTACCGGATGCTGAGTGCGGAGAACAGCGCCACGCCGGGCCGGTGGCATACGGACAACGCGCCGTATCAGCGGGAGATCATGGACGCCATCGGCGACCAGCACGTGCGCAAGGTCGTGGTCATGTCTGCCGCGCAGATTGGCAAGACGGCCATGCTGATGAATATGCTCGGCTACTATATGCACTACTATCCCGCGCCGGTGCTGGTGATGCAGCCGACCCTCGAAATGGGCCAGACGTTCAGTAAGGACTTCCTGGCACCCATGATACGGGACACGCCGGTGCTGCGGGTGCTGGTAGACACCAAGAGCCGCTATTCCGGCAACACGATCTTGAAGAAGAACTTTCCGGGCGGACACGTGACGATCATCGGCGCGAACAGTCCGGCGAGCCTTGCCAGCCGACCGATCAAGGTGCTGCTGTGCGACGAGGTGGACCGCTACCCGGCCAGCGCCGGAACAGAGGGCGACCCGCTGCTCCTGGCGCAGAAGCGACAAACGACCTTTTGGGACAAGAAGACCGTTATCGTATCGACACCGACCATCAAGGGAAGCAGCCGCATCGAGACGGAGTTCCAGGAGACGACGCGGGAGGAATGGAACGTACCGTGCCCGAAGTGCGGGCATTATCAGCCCCTTCGTTGGGCCAACATCGTATTCGACCGGCACGACCTGAAAAAGGGCGTGCGCCACAAGTGCGAGCGCTGCGGGCGCGAAAGCAGTGAATACGCCTGGAAGGCCCAGGAGATCAAGGGGCATTTCGTGGCGGCAAATCCGGGCGCGGCGGCGCGGGGCTTCCACCTGAACACGCTGGCCTCCACCTTCTGCGGGTGGCAGGAGGTCGTGGAGAAGTTCCTGCTTGCCAAGGAGATGCTGGACCAGGGCGACCCGGAGAAGATGAAAACGTGGGTGAACACAGAGCTGGGCGAGACCTGGGAGGAGCCGGGCGAGCGGCTGGAAGACACCGAACTGGTGAACCGCCGCGAGGTATACGACGCCCAGGTGCCGGAGGATGTGCTGGTGCTGACGGCAGGTGTGGACGTTCAGGACGACCGCTTCGAGGTGGAAGTCGTGGGCTGGGGCGTCGGCAAGGAGAGCTGGGGCATCCGCTACCAGAAGATATACGGCGATATGCTCAAGGAACAGGTGTGGCGCGATCTGGACGCCTTCCTGACAGCGACGTTCAGCAAGAAGGACGGGACGCAGCTTCCCATCCTGTGCACCTGCATCGACAGCGGCGGCCACCACACCGATCAGGTTTACCGCTTCACCAAGGAGCGCTACGAGCGGCGCATCTTTGCCATCAAGGGCAAGGGCGGCCAGGAGGTGCCATATATCCGCAACCCGTCCACGAACAACCGCGTGAAGACACCGCTGTTCGTTTTGGGCGTAGACGCGGGCAAGGCGCTGGTGTATCAGCGCCTCAAGCACGAGCCGCCGGAGCGGAAGGGGCCGAACTACTGCCACTTCCCGCTGAACGAGGAGGCTGGATACGACGAGCAATACTTCCGGGGCCTGACCAGCGAGAAGGCCGTAGTGCGGTTCCGCAAGGGGCGGAGCGTGACGGTGTGGGAGATCAAGGACGCGAGCTACAAGCGAAACGAGCCGCTTGACCTGCGCAACTACGCCACCGCTGCCTTAGAGATCGCAAACCCGGTACTGAAAGGACCGGAGGAGACGGAGACAGAGCGGCGGCAGAGGGCAACCGGAAGACGCCGCCTGAGTGGAGGTATTTAACATGGCAGTTTTCAGCAAGGAGCTGTGCTCCAAGAAACTGAATACATGGCTGGCGGCGGAGGAAGCCGTGGCGACCGGCCAGAGCTATCAGATCGGGACCCGTATGCTGACGAGAGCCGACCTGAAACAAATCCGGGCGCAAATGGAATACTGGGCGGCGAAGCTGGCAGAGGCCGAAGCCGCTGAGACGACCGGCGGCAGAAACCGCCTGTACCATTTCGTACCCCGTGATGTGTGAGGAGGGCGGCCATGGCAAGGAACTTTATTGACCGCTGCTTCGAGGCCGTGGCCCCGGTCCATGCGGTGCGCAGGAGCGCCGCGCGGACGGCGCTGCAATTTCTGAACAGCGGATACGGCAACTACGGCGCGAACCTGACAAAAAAGAGTATGCGCGGATGGGAATACCACGGCGGCAGCTCCAAGGAGGACATCGAGGACAACATCGACGTGCTGCGCCAGAGGAGCCGCGACGCCTACATGGGCGTGCCGGTGGCGGCCTCGGCCCTGAAAACGCTGCGCACGAACGTGGTGGCGGGCGGCCTGATGCCTGCGCCGCAGATCGACGGCGCGTTTTTGGGCCTGTCGGCAGAGCAGACGGAGGAGCTGCAGGAGAAGATCATCCGGGAGTTCTCCTTGTGGGCGGACACGCCGGAGTGCGACATGGACGGGCTGGGCAATTTCTACAAGCTGCAACAGCTTGCCTACCTGGGCTACCTGATGAATGGCGACGCATTCGCGGCGTTGCCTATGTGCGAGCAGGTCGGCCAGCCCTACGGCCTGCGTGTGCGCGTGATGGAGGCGGACCGTATTTGCAGCCCGGACGGCTACGACCGGCTGGCTCCGTGCACGGTGCGAGGCTATGAGGTCCACAACATCGTACAGGGCGTGGAGACCAATGCGGAGGGCCGCGTGGTGGCCTACTGGGTGTGCAACCGGCATCCACTTTCCGACACATCCATGCTGGGCAGCGGCCTGGAATGGACGCGCGTGGAGGCGCGCGGCGAGCTGACCGGACGGCGGAACATCGTCCATGTGATCACACGGGAGCGAGCGGGCCAGCTACGCGGCGTGCCTGTTCTGGCCCCGGTGCTGGAAGCACTCAAGCAGTTGGGACGGTACACGGAGGCGGAGATCAACGCGGCGGTCATTTCCGCCATGTTCACGGTGTTCGTGCAGCCCGCCACGGCGACGGATGATCGCCCGTTCGGCGAGATGCTGCCGGAGAATATGCTGATCGACGCAGAGGACCAGGGCAGTGTGGAGCTGGGCAACGGCGCTATCGTGGGATTGAACCCCGGCGAAACCGTATCCTTCGCGGACCCGAAGCACCCAAACGCCGGATACGACAAGTTCACGGAGGCCATGGTCAAGCAGATCGGCGCGGCGCTGGAAATCCCGCCGGAGGTTATTTCCAAGCAGTTCTCCACCAGCTACAGCGCGGCGCGCGGTGCTCTGAATGAGTTCTGGCGCTCCTGTGATGTGCAGCGCGACGACTTTGTGGACAGTTTTTGTCAGCCAATCTATGAGGAGTGGCTGGCGGAGGCCGTGGCGCGGAACCGCATCAAGGCTCCGGGCTTCTTCCAGGACCCGGCCATCCGCAAGGCTTACAGCGGGTGCGCGTGGCCCGGCCCGGCCAGAACGAGCCTGAACCCTGTGCAGGAGATCAGCGCGGCGACGAAGCGCGTGGAGGCCGGTTTCTCCACCGCGCAGGAGGAGACCGCGCAAATGACCGGCGGCAATTATAACCGCAACATCCGCCAGAGAGTGGCGGAGGCCAAGAGAAAGCGGGAGGTGGACGAGATCGTGGACCCGTCCAGCGCCGCGAGCGAAGGAGGAAATGGAAATGCCTAAACCGTTTTGGAAGTTTCAGAATGTGGCCGGAGGCAGAGCGGAGCTGCTGCTGTACGGCGACATTTCAGACAGTACGTGGTGGGGCGACGAGGTAACGCCCAAGCAGTTCGCGGAGGACCTGGACAAGCTGGGAGCCGTGAGCGAGATCACGGTGCGCATCAACAGCGGCGGCGGAGACGTTTTTGCCGCGCAGACCATCGGCAATCTGCTCGAACAGCACCCTGCGAACGTGGTGGCCCGCATCGACGGGCTGTGCGCCAGTTCCGCGACCATCGTGGCCTGCCACTGTGACCGCGTTGTGGCGGCCAACGACAGCACCTACATGGTCCACCCGGTCCGGCTTGGCCTGCTGGGCTACTACGACGCCACGACCATGCAGCAGTATTTGAACGCGCTGGACACCATCAAGGAGAACATCATCAGCCTGTACGCGAAGAAGACGGGCCGGGACAAGGAAGAAGTGACCGGCTGGATGGACGCGACGAGCTGGTGGACAGGCCAGGAGGCCAAGGACAACGGCTTTGTGGACGAGCTTGTGGAGGATGTGGAAACGCCGGTGGTGGAAAACCGCGACGGCGTTTTGTTCGTGAACAGCGTGAATATGCACCTGCCTTTCGACAAGGCACCCACCTTCATGCAGAACAGTTTGGCAGCACCCACCGCCGCCGGACGTTTTGTAAATAAACCCGGAGCCATGAAACCGGGAGTACAACACGAGGAGGTACAGAACATGGAAATCAAGACTGCGGACGACCTGCGCCAGGCTTATCCTGCGCTGGTTGACCAAATCGAGCAGGCGGCGGCTGATCGTGCGACCAACGAGGAGCGCGAGCGCATCCGCGACATCGAGGAGATGGCTCTGCCGGGCAGCGAGGAGATCACCGCCGAGGCGAAGTTCACCAAGCCCGTCAGCGCCAGCGACTACGCCAAGGCCGCCATGAAGCGTGCCAAGGAGCAGGGCAACGAGTATCTGAACAACGCGAAGACCGACGCCAAGAACAGCGGTGCGGGCACTGTGGAGAACACGCCCCCTGCCGGTAAGACGGACGAATTCCTGGACGCCATCAAGAGCGTGGGCCAGAACGCGCAGAAGAAGTAAGGGAGGGCAAAAGCATGAGCATGGATTTGGCAAGAAAGACTTTTTCCTGCGAGCCTGAGTATTTCATCGCAGGCACCAACATCCGCATCGCCACGGCGGTGAAGGAAGCGGGCACTGACCTGAGCGCCCATACCCCCGTCCTTCTGGCGGAGGGCAAGGTCACTCCCGTGGCTGAGGCTGCGAAGCTGACCGGCCTGTACGGCGTGACAGCCGAAGCCGCCAAGAGCGGCGAGGACGCCATCATCTACCTTTCCGGCGAGTTCTTCGCTGATGCGCTGGTCCTGCCTGCGGGCATGACTGCCGCTGATGTGGAGGTCCCGCTGCGCAACCTCGGCATCTACTTGAAGTAAGGAGGAAACAGAGATATGCCTAACGAAGTGAATATCTATACCCCCCGCTATCTGGCGGAGGTCGTGAGACAGGCACCGCCTATCCACACTTATTTCCGCGACACCTTTTTCACCAACATCAAGACCTTCTCCACCGAGCGCGTGGACATTGACCTGGTGAAGGGCGACCGCCGCATGGCCGCCTTCGTACATCCCCGCGTCGGCGGGCAGGTGCTCAAGGCCAACGGCTTTAGCACCGAGAGCTACAAGCCGCCCCTGATCAACCCCTACGACGTGACCACGGCAGACCAGCACATGACCCGCCTGCCCGGCGAGGACCTGTACAGCGGCATGACCCCGGCCCAGCGCGCGGCCCGCAAGCTGATGGACGAGTACAACCGCCTGAACGACGCAACCACGCGCCGCGAGGAGTGGATGTGCGTGCAGGCCATCGTCACCGGCCAAATCCCCATCGTCGGCCCCGGCGTGAACGAGGTGATCGACTTCGGCTTCACCAACAAGATCAAGCTGGACGGCACGAAGCAGTGGGGCAAGACTGCTGCCAAGCCCATCGAGGACCTGGAAGACTGGACCGAGAAGGTGCTGACCGGCGGCTTCACCAACGTGGACCGCGTGATCATGGGCAAGACTGCTCTGCGCGCCTTCGTCAACGACGAGAAGGTGCAGAAGCTCCTTGACAACCGCCGCATCAACATCGGCGGCTACGACCCCCGCGACCTGCCTAACGGCGTGAAGTATTACGGCCATCTGACCAGCCCGAACATCGACCTGTATACCTACGGCGAGGTGTATCTGGACGACTGGACCGACCCTGAGACCCCGGCTGTGAAGCCTCTGGTCCCGGAGAACGTGGTCATTCTGATCTCCGGCCAGTCGAACTTCATGCTGGCCTACGGTGCGTGCACCTACATTGAGGACGGCACGCAGCAGTGGGTGACGGCGGAGACCAGCCGCCTGCTCCGCAGCTACGTGGAGCACCACCCCGACCGCCGCATGGTGGAGCTGCAGGCCCATCCGCTGCCTATCCCCGACAAGGTGGATAGCTGGCTGGTGGCCGAAGTGTGCTGAGATGGCACTGTTCGAGCTGAAACAGGACTATGGGAATGAGGCGGAGGGGCTGCCCCCTCCGCCTACGTTCAAGGACTGCGCGGCGGCGGACATCGACACCGTGTTCTTCAACGGCAACGAGCACGCCGACCGGCACATCATCGACGGCAAGGACGTTCTTGTGGTGATCGTGGAAGGCGGCACGCGGGAGCATAATTCACACTGGGAGGCGGGAGCCAAGCAGAACTTCGACACCGGACTGTACAAGGCGCACACCATCCTGTACATCCGCACGGAGGACTACGGGCCGAAGCCGAAGGTGGGAAAGCCGCTGGTGATGGACGCCGGGACGGACCATAAGCGCACCTTCGACATTATGAAGTGCGAGGAGGAGTGCGGGGTCTTCCGCATGACGTTACAGAGGACGAGACAATGAGCAACGTGCGATATAACGCGGGGACCATGACCATCGAGGTCGATGGTCTGGACGATGTGAGCGCGGTGCTGGGCGACCTGCGGAAGAAGACCCCGGCGGTGGCGAAGGTCGCCATCAACGCCACGGCCCGGCAGGCCCGTAAGCTGATGATCGCGGAGGCGAAGGCCCGGTACGCGGTGAACAGCGCGGGCAAGCGGCACCTGAGCGACTTGGTGCAGCGCAAGAAGGCCAGCAACAGCAGCCTGAGCGCGGAGCTGCGCATCGCAAGCTACCGCAACGACCTGGGCTATTTCCAGACCAGGCCGAACCGCCCCTTCATGGGGCATGACGTGGCGCAGGCCCCGGAGTATTTCACGGCCCGCGTGCTGAAAACCTCCCCCATGAAGGCGCTGACCGGCAAGGGCCGGTTAAGCAAGGGCTTCCTGGTGGAGTTCAAGAGCGGGCACGTGGGCATGGTGCAGCGCATCGTGGGCACGGGGCGCTTCCACTACACCGTGCGCAGCGGCGCACCGAGCACCAGCGACAAGATGCAGACCATGGGCAGCCCCAGTGCGGCGGCGATGCACTCGACCATCTGGCCGGAAGTGGAGCCGGAGGTGGAGCTGTTCCTGGCGGCAAAGCTGACCGAGCGGGCCGAGCAGGTCTTAGCACGGGCAAAGAGAAAGGCGTGAGGGTATGAAAGAAACGATGAAAGTGGGCATCGGCCAAACGCCGCAGCTCTGCCAGGATGCATTGATCGAGATGCTGCGCGAGCTGTTCGCCGGAAAGAAGTACAACGGCCAGGAGGGGCGGAAGCCGCTTGCGATCTTCAAGCAGGACCTTCCCATCCCGGAGGAGAACGACGTGGACGCCGACACCGACGTGGCGCACGCGCCCTACATCGTGGTACGCATGACCGGCGGAGAGATCGCGGACGATAAAAGCCCGCAGACGGTGGAGTTCAGCCTGATCATCTGCGCCTATGACACCGGCATCGAGCGGGCGGGCTTTCAGGATGTTGCCAACATCAAGGAAGACATCGTGCAGAGAGCGTGCACCGTGCCGTACTTCGGCGGAGCCTTCACCATCCTAAAGCCTATCGCCTGGGCCTTGCAGCAGGACGACACAGCCCCGTATTACTACGGAGCTGTGACCATGAACTGTACAGCTCCGGCCATGACCCAAGACACCGAATTGGAGGGACTGCTATGAGCAAGAAAACAGAACCCCGCGCGGCGGATATGGCCGCGCCTATGAGCGAAGCCGCTGCGGCGGCGGAGGTCAAGACTGCCGTTCCTATGGAGCGGGAAGCAAAGACCGGCCCCGTCGTCTACTGCGGCCCCAGCGTGCGCGGCGTCGCCAGACAGTACACCGTGTACGCGGGCACCATTCCTGCCGCGCTGGCAGACTTCATTCAGGCCCACCCAGCGGCCAAGGGGCTGCTGGTGAGCGTGGGCCGTTTCGCTCAGGTGAGAAGCAACCTGGGCCGGAGCGGGACGGCGGAGGCTATCCTGTTCCAGAAAATCAAATCCGAATTGTAAGAAGGAGGAAAGAACGTATGTATCGACATGGCATTTACGTCAGCGAGCAGGAAACCAGCATGATCGCTCCGCTGAACGGAACAGCCGGTTTGCAGGTCGTGATCGGGACTGCCCCGGTGCACCTGCTGGCGGACCCGGCTGCGGCCATCAATAAGCCTCTGCTGGTATACAGCAAGGCGGAAGCCATCGCTGCCGTTGGGTACAGCGACGACTTTGCGAGTTTCACCCTCTGCGAAGCGATCTCCGCTTCGTTCGCGGTGGTGAACGTGGCCCCCCTGGTGCTGATCAATGTGCTGGACCCGGCCAAGCACTCCGCCGAGATGGAGGAGAAGACCGTGCAGATCAATAGCGGAATGGCCGTTGTGGAGGAGACGGGCGTGCTCCTGAGCACTCTGGTGGTGAAAAACGGTGAGGAGACGCTGACCGCCGAGGAGGATTACACCGCCGTTTATAACGCCGACGGCACCGTGAGCATCGTCCTGATCGAGGGCGGAAAGGCCAACGGCGCGACCAACCTGACCGTTTCCGGCAAGAAGGTGGACGCCAGCAAAGTGACCGCTGCCGACATTGTGGGCGGCGTGGACGCGGCCACCGGCGCGGAGACCGGCCTGGAAGTCGTGCGCCAGGTCTACCCCAAGCTGGGCATGACCCCCGGCATCCTGACGGCTCCCCGTTTCAGCGCCAACGCCACCGTGAGCGCGGCCCTGCAGGCGAAGACGAAGGAGATCAATGGCGTATTCAAGTGCGTGTGCATCGCGGACGTGGACAGCGGCGCGGACGGCGCGCGCAAGTACACGGACGTGAAGGAGCAGAAGGAGCGCCAGGCTTTGACCGACCCGAACGCTTACGGCGTGTGGGGCTACGGCAAGGTGGGCGACGTGATGTACAGCGGCTCCGCCCTGGCCTCTGCCCTGACCGCCTACACCGACGCGGCCAGCGACGACATCCCCAGCAACCCCGGCAATAAGACCATCGCCATCAGCGCTATGTGCCTTGCCGACGGCACCGAGGTCCTGCTGGACCAGGACCAGGCCAACGTAGTCAACAGCTACGGCGTGGCGACCTGGCTGAACATGAACGGCTTCCGCCTGTGGGGCAACCGCACCTGCGCCTACCCCGGCAACACGGACCCGAAGGACAGCTTTTTCTCCTGCCGCCGCTACATGAGCTGGCGCGCCAACAGCTTCATTCTGACGTATTTCCAGAAGGTGGACAGCCCTCTGAACAAGCGCCTGATCGAAGCCATCGTAGACAGCGAGAACGTGCGCGGCAACGGGTATGTCGCCATGGGCGTCGCCGCAAGGGACGAGATCGTGTACAACGAGGACGAGAACCCCGTCACCGATCTGATGAACGGCAAGATCACCTTCCACCAGTACATGACCCCGTACACCCCGGCGGAGGACATCGAGGACATCATCGAGTTCGACCCCGACGCGCTGGTAAGCGCACTGAGCTGATAAGGGAGGTACGAAAACATGAGCATCAGCAACAACTACATCCCTGAGAAGATCAACGACTTCAACACCTATCTGGACGGAAACAAGATGATCGGCGTAGCTGCGTCTGTTACTCTGCCGGAGGTGAAGATGAAGACCAGCACTGTCTCCGGCGCTGGCATCAACGGCGAGATCGACAGCCCCACCATCGGCCAGTTCGAGAGCATGGAGCAGGAGATCGACTTCAATGTGCTGTACAGCAGCGCCATGGATATGCTTTCTCCCCTGTCCGTGGTGAACCTGACGCTGCGCGCCGCCCAGCAGGTCTACGACAAGACCGGCGGATACGCCTTCAAGGGCCTGCGCGTGGTGGAGATGGGCCGCGTGAAGACCTTCAACCCCGGCAAGGTGGAGAAGGGTGAAGGCATGGAGGCCAAGGTGACGCTTGAGCTGACCTATCTGCTGGTGGAGAACGACGGTTCCCCGCTGCTGGAAGTGGACAAGCTGAACGGCGTCTACAAGGTCAACGGCGTGGATATGCTGGCAGGCATCTCCGAGCTGACCTGATAAGGCCGGAAAGTCAAAAGCGAAACGAGCAGGCTCTACTCTCTGCACAGGCGGAGGGTAGGGCCTGCGCCATATTCAAAAATCGAAAGGAGCAGCACTATGAGCGAAGAAAAGAACATGATGGCGGAGGCCAATGAGGAAACCGCGCAGATCACGCAGAACGAGCGCGTGATCGACCTGGGCAAGCCCTACAAGTTCGAGGGCACGGAATACACTTCCATCGACCTGAGCGGACTGGATAAGCTGACGGTGAAGGACGCCATCGACGCCCAGCGCCAGCTTTTCAACGAGCGGGAGGTGGCCGCCGCTATGCTGTGCGAGACCACGACCGCGTTTGCAAGGGCCATCGCCGCGAAGGCGGCGGAGCTGCCCATCGAGTTTTTCAAGCTGATGCCGCGCGGGGCCAGCCGCAAGGTGGCCGGTGTCGTGCGCAACTACATGAACGTGGATGCCGCGACGGAGAACCACGTGATGCAGCTTGAGGAGTCGTATCACTTCAAGGGCCAGACCTACACGGAGGTGGACCTGAACGGCATCGCGGACCTGAACAGCATGAACGAGAGCGAGGCAGAGAACCGGCTGGCACGCGCTGGCTTTATGGTGACGGAGACCTCCTTCAACTACCTGTTCGCCTGCATCCTTGCGAGCATGGCGACGGGCCTGCCGGAGGAGTTCTTCACGGGCCTGCCGCTGCGCGAGGTGCTGAAACTGAAAAACGCGGTGAACGACAGCGGTTTTTTCGAGTAAAGGGCGGGGCGAAAGCCTTACGCCAAGCGGCCATCCGCCTGTCAGCGGTCACGAGAACGGGCGTGGACTTCTACCTGAAACTGCCCGTCGAGGAGTTTATCGCGCTGAATAACGAGGTGGCGGAGGAATGGCACAGAACAAAACATTAGAGTTAAGCATCAAGATCGCCGGTAAGGTAGACAAAAGCCTGACGACGGCGATCAACCAGACCAATACCCTGATGGGGAGCCTGACCACCACCATGAGCAAGGTGGGCACGGCGGGGCTTGCGGCCATGGGGGCGCTGGCAACGGCGACCGTAGCCGGACTTGCCAAGTGCACCTCCGAGGCCGCGAAGCTGGAAAACAATATGTCTGCGATGGTGCGCTACGTGGACGGGCTGACGGAAAGCGCCACCACCAGCACCGAGCAGGCACAAAGCAACCTGAAAGCCATGAGGACCTATATCCAGGACCTCAGCACGCAGATACCACGGACCACCGAACAAATCTCCAAGATGTCGGCGGCCCTGGGCCAGTCCGGCATCGGTGCGGACCGGCAAATGAGCACGGGCATCCTGCGTGATACCGCCGTCGCCGCGACCGCTATGGACCTTGAAGACGACACGGCGGGCAACTACATGGCGAAGTGGGAGGCCGCCTTCAACTTCAACCATGACCAGGTAATGACGCTGATGGACCAGATCAACTACCTGGGCGCGAACAATGCCACGACGGCGGCGGAGATCGCGCAGAGCGTGAACCAGGCCGCGTCTATGGGCCAGATCGCGGGCGTGGACCCGTCGGCTACGGCGGCCATCGCCACGGCCATGCAGGCGACCGGCGTTGCGACGGACCGCGTGGGAACCAGCATTTCACGTATCTACACGAACATCAGCAAGGGGTCCAACGCCACAAAGGCACAGAAAGCCATGTGGGAGGAGCTGGGCTTCACCGCTGAGGGCATCGCAAGGTCCATGCAGAGCGACGGCATCGGGACGCTGAAATCGGTGTTCCAGGCCATCAACAATATGCCGGACGAGCGCAAGGTGGCTGCCCTGAACACTCTGTTTGGTCAGTGGGCCATCGAAGGCGGCGCGAAGATCACGCAGAACCTCGCGCTGCTTGAGAAGACGCTGGGCGAGGTCAACGACCCCGGCATCTATACGGGCAGTATGGAGCGGGAGTTCCTGATCGAGGCGAGCACGCCGGAAGCGGTCGATCTAATGCTGTCGAACGCGAAGGCGGCGCTGATGCAGGACATCGGCCAAGCGTTCCTTCCGGCAAAGAAGGAGTTCAGCCTGTCGATGATCGACTTCCTGAACCAGATCAGGAAGAATATGCCGGAGCTGACGACGCTGGCGAACTCACTGGGAAAGATCGCAAGCGACGGCGTGGAGCGACTGGGCGACGCTATGGAGCGGGCGCTGCCCTACATCCAGAGAGGGCTTGACTACCTGGCGAACAACGGGCCGCAGGTGGCCTCGACGCTGGGCAAGCTGGCGGCGGTGTTCGTGGGCATGAAGTTCGCGCCGGGCATCGAAAGCCTTTTGAGCGGCGCGGGGAACCTGCTGCTGGGCGGCTCTGTCGGCGGCAGCGGAAAACGCACCGGCGGTCTGCTGGGCGGCATCAAGAGCCTGTTCCGGGGCGGACAGAAGGCGGCGGGCACGGCTGGCGGCTTCCTCTCCACCTTCGGCGGCGCGGCCAGCGGAAACGGCTTTTTCCAAACACTGGGGAGCGTGGCATCCAGCCTGATCTCCGGCAACGGCATCAAGGGCACGGCGGGGCTGCTGGAAGCGGCAGCGGGAACGCCGGGCCTCTTATCCGGTTACCAGGGCGCGGGAAGCGCACTGAAAAACAGAATTGCAGGAAGCGGCATCGGGCAGTATTTCGGCAGCGTGTTCTCCTCCCTGGGGAACTTCGGGAGCACGCTGGGGAACACGAAGACCGGCGGCTTCCTTTCGGGTCTGCTGGGCAAGGCGGGCGGCGCGCTGGGCAACCTGACCATGCCGCTGCGCCAGGGCATCGCAGGCATCGGTGCTGCGGCGACCATTCAAGGCAGCATCATCCAACAGAACCTATCCGGCCTGCTGGGTAAGGCGGGCGGCTTTGTGAGCGGCATCGCCAACTCCGGCGCGGGAAAAGCCATCGGCGGCGTGCTGGGGAGCCTGGGCACCGTGGCGAAGTCGGGAGCCGGTGTGCTGGGGACCGTGTGGGGTCCCATCGCCTCCGGCTTCGGAAGCATCTTCGCGGGAGCCGCGCCGGTGATCGGCGTGATCTCCTCCATCATCGCCGTGGTGAGCATCTTGGGCGACCACCTGGAAGACATCCGGGGCATCATCCAGAACGTATTCGGCGATACCGGCGTGGCCGTGTTCGACAAGTTCATGGGCGTGCTGCAAAACGTGGGCAGCTTCATCACGGGACTGTTTGCGGACGGCGGCGTGGCAAATGCGCTGGCCCCGCTGCGGGAGACCATCACGAACCTGTTCGGAGAGGATGCGGGCGCGGCCTTCGACGGGCTGACGACCATCCTGCAATCGGTGATGGGTGTGGTCGGGCAGATCGTGAGCTTTGCACAGACGACCGTGAAGCCGATCATCCAGGACATTTTCAGTTTCCTGACGGGAACCGTGGTGCCCATCATCCTGCAAACCTTCACAGCGGCGGCTCCGTCTATCGCTGGCATCATCAGCGGCCTCGGCTCCGCCATTATGACGGCTATGCAGATCATCGGCTCGGCCATCCAGGCAGTCATGCCTATCGTGCAGAGCATCATCACCGTTATTATGAGCATCGCTTCCGTCGTGGTGCCCGCTGTGCTGGCGGGTATCTCGGCACTGGCGCAGGGCATCGGCCCCATCCTGGAAGGTATCAAGACCGTATTTGACGGGCTGATCGCTTTCATCACGGGCGTATTCACCGGGAACTGGTCCCAGGCATGGGAAGGCGTAAAGCAGATATTCGGCGGCGCGTTCGACGCGCTGGTGGGCCTGCTGAAAACGCCGGTGAACGCGGTGATCGCGCTGATCAACAAGGCCATCTCCGGCATCAATGGACTGGGCCTGGACATCCCGGACTGGGTGCCCATCATCGGCGGCAAGAGCTTCCACATCAGCATCCCGGAGATACCGATGCTGGCAAAGGGCGGCTTCACCGACGGCGTGAGCATCGCGGGCGAAGCCGGGCGCGAGGCTGTGATCAGCTTCCAGCGCGGCGTGCGGGCACAGAACATCGCCACCTGGGCACAGGCGGGCCGGATGCTGGGCGTGAGCGCCGAGCAGGCGTTGAGCGCGGCGGACGGTGCAGAGCTGAAAGCCATCGACCCCGGCGAGGGCGGCGGAGGCGGAGGCAACTTCACCTTCGCGCCGAACATCGTCATTCAGGGCAACGCCGACGCAGACGTGCTTGAGGAAGCGCTGCGGCGGGCCAAGGAGGAGTTTGAGGCATGGTACGAGCAGATGATGCGCAAGCGTGCCCGGACGGCCTATTGATGGGAGGAAGCTATGTACACGACAAAGAGCGGCGACACCTGGGACGTGATCGCCAAGGAGGTCTATGGCAGCGAATACCACGCGGACGCGCTGATGGCGGCCAACCCGGAGCACATCGACACCTTCCGCTTTTCCGCCGGGGTCGTTTTGAAAACGCCGACGGTGGAGGACGCACGAGCGGGCACGCTGCCGCCATGGAAATACGAGGCGCAGTATGAATAAGGCAAGAAGTATCGACCTTGCGGTGCAGTACCGCAGTACCCCGTATTCCGCGCAGGTGCAGGCAAGCGCCCAGGTGGACGCGGCGGAGGGCGGCGGAGCGCCCTCCGCCAGCTCCGGCTCCGGCGCGGCGGCGGGACAGGCGGTAACGCTGAACAACACGCCCTCTACGTGAGCAGCGTGGCGAAGAACCCAGCGACCCACAAGACGGGCGTGTTCTACGACGGTATCTTGATACGCGGGCGCTACCGCATCACCAACACCCCGTCGAGAGTGGGCAAGACCCCGGTGGGCCAGAACGTGACCGGCTGGGCGGACGCGGCGGACTGCGGCGCGGTGAGCACCGCCAAGGCCACGCCTAAGAAGGAGACCTCCGGCCAGGAGGACGCGACGCTGGGTGCGGGCACGGGAACGGACATCGGCCTTTCCATCGAGAGCCTGACCTATGTGGACAACGCGGCGGACGACAGCGACAGCATCGACCTGACGCTGGACGCCCAGGACAGCAAGTGGCTGTGGGGCTGGATGCCGCAGAAGGGCACGACGCTCTACCCCCGCCTGCTGGGCCACGACTGGGAACGGCCCGGCGACGAGCGGGCCATAGACTGCGGCCTTTTCGTAGTGGACGACGTGAACTACACGGACACGCCGACCACCTTGCAGCTCGGCGGCGTGAGCAAACCGAGCGACAGCAATTTCAGCGAGACAGATCGGAAGGTGACGTGGAAGAACACATCCATCAAGCGCATCGGCCAGACCATCGCGGCGCGCTACGGCCTGGGCTTCACCTATGACGCTGAGGACTACGACATCGAGTGCGACGAACAGGACGGAGCGGACAGCAGCTACTACAATACGCTGTGCCAGAACTACGGCCTGGTGCTCAAGGTGTACGCCAGGCGGCTGTGGGTCTACGACCGGGAGGCATACAAGGCAAAGCGGGCGGTGCGGACCTTCGACCGCACGGACATCATCCGTGGGAGCCTGAGCTGGACCACTACCCTTTCCGGGACCTACACCGGCGGGACCTTCGACTACACCGACGCGGACAAGGACTGCGACATCTCCTGCAAGGTGGGCGGCGGAACGCACATCAAGAGCGTGAACCGCAGGGCCATCAGCGTGCAGGATGCGGCGGTCCAGCTCTGCGCGGAGCTGAACCGGGCCAACCATGGCACGATCAAGCTGCGCTTCACCGTTCCGGGAGACTGGACCGTGAGTGCGGGCAACACAATCAACATTACCGGCTACGGCGGCGGTCCCTCCGGCGGAGAGGGCGGCATCAACGGCAAGTATTTCGTGGACAAGGTGACGCACAAATACACCAAGAGCGGCGGATTTACCACGGCCTTCGAGTGCAGCGGCGTCCGGGAGGGCTTCCATCCCTACGAGGTGGGCGGCTCCATCCAGTACAACACGGAGGGGTCCGACACCAGCGACACGAATTACAGCAGCTCCTACGAGACGAGCACGGCGGCCAGCGCCGCCAGCGCGGCGGCGGGAGCTGAGGCCGGGGCGGCGGTGACGCTGACCAACGCCCCCTTCTACTACACCAGCGTGGCCTCAAATCCGAGCTGCTATAAAAGCGGCGTGTTCTATTTCTACGACGGCATCCTGGTCAACGGGCGCTACCGCATCACCAACGCGGCCTCCCGCTGCGGGAAGCTGCCGGTGGGACAGAACGTGACGGGCTGGGTGCCCGCGAGCTACTGCGGCGTGGACACGCGCACCGGCGGCGGAGGCGGCACGAAGGCTACCATGGAGGTGAAGTAGCGATGGCAGGGACGAACCGGGTCGGACGGGTCAGCTCCATCGACTATGAGAGCGGGACCTATGAGGTGACGTATGCGGACCAGGGCCGGAGGGTCACGGCCCGCATCAACGCCATGAGCAACGGAGAATACAAAATGCCGAGAGTGGGCCAGATCGTGAGCGTGACGCACACGAGCAATGGCACGGCGGCGGCCACCACCAGCGGCACCGTATGGAACCGGAGCAACCGCCCAGCGGAGGGCTTCGCCGGGCTTTACCGCAAGGAATACGGTGAGAAGGCCGGGCAGGCTTTTGAGCGCTACGACGCCAACACCGGCATCTACACCCAGTACACCGACGTGCGGACCGGGCGCAACTGCAACGGCGACATCTTCGACGAGGCCAAGGGCACCATCAGCCTGATCGCGGAGAAGCTGGTGCAGATCACGAGCAAGATCAAAAGCGTGAGCATCCACGGCAAGGAAGGCGTGGGCATCGGCGCGGAGAAAAGCGTGACCATCGACGCCGGGGAGAACATCAATCTGGAAGCCGAGGGCGACCTGGACGAGGGTGCAGGCGGCGACCGGGCATTGACCGTGGGCGGAAAGAACACCGAGCTATACAAGGGCGAGGTGGAGCGGGAGTTTCAGGGAGGCATCCGCGACACCGTGACCGGCGAGGTGACGCTGACGATCAACGGTGTGACCATCACCATCAGCGAGGGCGGCGATGTCTCCATACAGACCGCCGGGAAAATCAGCATGAAGGCACAGCAAATCGACCTGCAGGGCGGGTCCTCCCTGGTGCTGTAAAAAACGAACAGCGAGGAGGAACGGAAAATGGTGGGCAGCTATATGGGCCGGGTGTTCACGGTGAGCAGCCAGAGGATATTGACGCCGAGCAATCTGAAAGGCAGCGCCGGAAGCGACTGGGCAAACCATGAGATCATCGGCAAGAAGGCGCGGAGCCAGTGGGTAGGCCCGAAGCTCAAGAGCTACACCATGGACATCCTCCTGCGAGCGCAGGACGGTGTAAGCCCACGGTCCACGCTGGACTACTTCCAGCGGGCGGCGGAAAGCCAGATGGTCGATTGGTTCATCATCGGCGGGCGACCGATCTCTGACAACCCCTTCAAGCTGGTGAGCGTCAGCGACGAGTGGGACACGGTACTCAACGGCGGCGCGCTGATCGAGTGCCGGGTGAGCCTGAACATCGAGGAATACACATAAGGGAGGGCAAGCCGTGATCTACATTGAGGATACCATCGTCGAGATTGAGGCCGGGAGCGTGGACGACCAGACGGCACAGGAAGTCTACCGAAATCTACAGGTGCTCTACGGCACGGAGACGGGGGAACAGGCCCTCGACCGCGAGTTCGGCATCGACATCAACATTCTGGACAACCCGCAGGAGGCGGCGAAGGCGCTGCTGACGGCGGAGTTCGTGCGGAAAACAAAACAGTATGAGCCACGGGTCCGGGTCATGCGTGTGGAATGGACCCAAAATCATGCCAGGGACGGCGGCATCGTCCCGAAGGTGGTGGTGAGCTTTGTCTAATATCAAAGAACTGGCAAACGTGCCGGAGATCAGCTTCATCGAAAACATGAGCCTGCAGGAGACGGAGGAGCTTGTGCGGGCAAACTACACGCGCATCTTCAAGGAGCTTACCGGGCAGGACGCGGAGCTGGGCGAGGCGGACGCGAAGAACCTGATCATCAAGTCGTTCAGCCTTGTGCTCTACCAGGTGATGCAGTATGTGGAGGCCAAGGGCCGGGCGGAGCTTTTGAAGACCTCGACCGGCGACGCGCTGGACGCACTGGCGGCCCTGTTCGGCATTACGCGGCAGGAGGCCAGGAGGGCCACGTGCATCGTGCGCTTCACGCTGTCCGGCCAGCGGAGCGAGCCGACGGCCATTCCGGCGGGCACACGGGTGAAGACCCAGGACGGGAAATACTTCAACACCGTGGACTACGCGGAAGTCACGGCGGGCGAGCTGACCGTGGACGTGGACGTGCAGGCGGAGGAGGCCGGAGCAGAGAGCAGCGGCATCGCCGCCGGAGAGATCGACACGCTGGTGGACCCCATCCCCTACGTTGCGAGCGTGGAGAGCATCGAGACGAGCACGGGCGGACTGGACATCGAGGACGACGACGGTCTGACGGAACGGGTGTGGCTGGCCCCCAGCAAATACTCCTGCGCCGGACCGCGAGACGCCTATGCCTACTATGTGAAGGAATGGCGGACGGACGTGGACGACGTGCAGATCGTCAGCCCGGAGCCGTGCGTGGTGCACGTTTATGTGGTGCTGGACGGCGGCGTGCTGCCCACGGAGACGGAGCGGGAGGAGCTGGCCGCCTACCTCAACGGCGACACCATCCGCCCGCTGACGGACATCGTGAGCTGCCCGGCGACGGAGGAGGTCCCCTACGACATCAGCCTGACCTACTGGATCGCCAGCAACGACCAAAAGAGCGCGGGCACCATTCAGGCCCAGGTGGAGGCGGCGGTGGACGCCTACGAGAGCTGGCAGCGCAAGATGGGACGGGACATCAACCCGACCGAGCTTGTGTACCGGGTCCGCGCAGCGGGAGCCAAGCGCGTGAAGCTGGCGGCCCCGGCGGACATCGTGATCGAGAAAACGCAGCTCCCGAAGCGGAACACGCGCACCGTGACCTACGGAGGGCTTGAGGATGATTAAAAGTCTGCGTCAAGCCCGCATTACAGACGGCCTTCCGAGGGTGTTGGCGAGACAGGAATGGGTGATCGCCCTGTCCGAGGCCCTGGGGCTGGCCCTGGGGAAGACGCTGGACTACACCGACGAGAGCCAAATCTACACACGGCTGGACACTGCGCCGGAGACGGTGCTGGATGTACTGGCCGTGGACTGGAAGATCGACTGGTACGACACCGAACTGACGGTGGAGCAGAAGCGCCGCATCGTGAAGACGGCGCTGACGGTCCGGCGGCTGATGGGCACAGCGGCGGCGGTGAAGCTGCAGGTGCACGCCATCTACCCGGAGGCCACCGTGACGGAGTGGTTCCAGTACGACGGGAGGCCGGGCTGCTTCCGGGTGAGCCTGCCGCTGCCGAAGGAAGGCATCACGGCGGCGGAATACCGGCGGCTCAAGACCGGCATCCTGACCACGAAGAACGAGCGCAGCCACCTGGACATGATCGACATTCAGCATGAGTGCGAAGCCGTGGTGATCACGGGCGGGTGCTGCTCCATGAGCCAGATCATCGAGGTATGGCCGGAGCTTGTGAGCGAGCTGGAAGTGACCGGCGAGCGCTTGACTGGCGGCGCGGCCAGCATGAGCCAAACGGCGGAGGTCTGGCCGGAGCTGACGGAGGCGCTGGAAATCCTGACATACCGGCACACCGGCGGAGCCGCGAGCACCGCGCAGGCCGTGGAGGTATGGCCGGAGCTGGCGGCGGTGGTGGAGATCACCGTGACGCGGCACACCGGCGGCGCGGCGCACACGGACCAGGCGCTTGAGGTCTGGCCGGAGCTGACCGAGCAAATCGAAGCAACGACAGAGCTGGACCGGGGCGGCGGGACCGCTGCGAGCCAGGTCGTTGAAATATACCCGGAAGGGGGAGGATGAAATGGACACTGAAAACGTAGTTGTCACCAAACAGGACCGAAAGTACAAGACCCTCGTGACCGACATCGGCAAAGAGAAAATGACCAACGCTATTCTGAACGGCAAGAAGGTCAACGTCGTCATGGCGGCGGTGGGCGACGGCGGCGGAAGCTACTACCTGCCCACGGCGGATATGACCGCGCTGGTGCATGAGGTGTGGCGCGGGGCCATCGCCAGCAAAGAGATCAACAGCAAATCCTCTAACATGGTAGATGTGAAGTTCGTGCTGCCGGGGACCGTGGGAGGCTTCACCGCGCGTGAAGCTGCCCTGATCGACGACGAGGGCGACATGATCGCCGTGTGCAACCTGCCGGACACGGAGAAGGCAGCCATCGAGGATGGCATCGCCGCTGCGCTGACCATTCTCATGCACATCGTTATGACCAACAACGACGCACTGACCTTTACGCTGGACCCGACCACCGACACGGCGAGCGCCGTGTGCGTGGCCTTTACCATCCCGCATGAGGCATGGCAGAGCGCGGGCGGCGCGGAGGACGACGAGGGCGGCGGCACCTACCCGTGCCGGGCTGATGTGGTGTGCGACGAGGCGACCGCAATGCACACGCCAATCGCAACGCTGGACAAGGCGTGCCTGGCGGCGGCCAAGGCGTGCGAGCTGTGCCCCACGGTGGAGACCGCGAGCGGCGTGCTGCGCTTTTGGGCGATGAAGGTGCCGGACGGCGAGCTGACCGGAAGCGTGCTGCTGGTCGGCCAGGGCGGCGGAGGCAAGAGCGGCGACGGGAGCTACACCCTGCCGACGGCAACCCCCTTCCGCCTGGGCGGCGTGAAGGTGGGCGACGGCCTGACCGTGGACAACGAGGGCAAGCTGTCGGTCGATGCGGCCAACACTGAGGAGACCACCGGCGCGCTGAACGAAGTGTTCGGCGCAGAGGACGGCAAATAAGCCGCCCCACAATCCCATAGCACCGTCGCTTGAAGCGGCGGTATTTTTATCGACAATTCCGGGGGCATCCCCGAAATTGAATATTTTTTAAGGAGGACAAAAATATGTCCAAATTCGTAAATCTCGAACAGATCAAGGTGCTTGCCAACAAGGTCAAGTCCGAAGACGCCGCCCTGGGTACTAAGCTGGAAACGGTCACCACCAAGGTCGATAACCTGGTCGCCGCTGGCGGCGAGGCCAACATCCTCGAAGGCGTCAAGGTCAACGGCGCTGCCCTGGCTATCTCCGACAAGATGGTTGACATCCTGATCGCCTCCGGCGAGGAGAACGGCACCATCTCCGTCAACGGCGCTGCTGTTGCCATCAAGGGCCTGGCCGCTCTGGCCTACAAGTCCGAGATCACCGAGGACGAGCTGGGCGAGGCTCTGAAAGCCTCTATCGCCGCGAAGGCCACCAAGGCCGATCTGGACGCCCTGACCGTCCGCGTGGGCGACATCGAGAAGGCCGGTTATCAGACCGCCGAGCAGGTCCAGGCCGCTATCGCTGCCTCCGGCCACGCTCATTTCGAGGTCGCTGAGACCGACCCCACCGCTGAGGGCTTCGAGGCTCAGGCCAACGTCATGTACCTGTACATGAACAGCAAGACCAAGCACTATGACATCTACGCCAAGGTCGGCGAGAGCGTCGTCCTGCTGGATGATACCACCGTCGATATGAGCGAGTATGCCAAGACCGCCGACGTGACCTCAGCCATCAGCACCGCCATCGCCGCGCTGAACATCGACCAGTACGCCACCGACGAGGACCTGACCGCAGCCGTTGGGCGCGTGACCGCCCTTGAGACCGCCATCGCCAACGTCTACACCAAGAAGGAAGTGGACGACAAACTGGCGACCAAGATGGATAAGGCAGACATGGGCACCTACGCCACCGACGAGGAGGCCCAGCAGGCCGCCGCCAACGCCGTTGCCGGTGCTCAGGCCAGCGACACCGAGTTCAACGCCGCCATGAATGAGGTCTGGCCCCACCGAGGGCTAAGGAACCTCCTCGCGTCAGAACGATACCAGGCCGGGACGAAATGCCCCGGCCCGCTTATCAGGAGGTGAAACCCAGTTGTTGACGAGAAGAACGTAACTCTGGAACAGTTCAAAGGCTTTATGACCAAGGCCGACGAGCGGCTGGACAAGTTGGAAGTCGGCAAGGAAAACAAGGTTTCGCCCGTCAGTATCACTATTCCGACGGAGGGGTGGGCCTCCGAGGAGATCGGGGAGACCGACGAGGAAGGAACCGAGGCATCCTATCCCTTCTACTACGACATCGCGGCGGCGGACGTGACCGCAAAGCACCGGGCGGACGTGACGATCAGCCGCGAAAGCCTGGATGCGGCGACGGTGTGCGGCCTGTGCCCGACCAGCGAGACGACAGAGGGGAAGATCAGGCTGCGCGCTATGAAGGCACCGACGGAGGCCATTACGGCGGAATACTGGCTGCGCAGCGGGAAGGAGTAATACATGGCATTAGGACAAGTGAATGTTCCCGGCGCTGCCGGGATGGACGCCGTAGAGGCGAAGCAGGCCGCTCAGGCGGCCAAGGAAGCGGCTGAGGCCGCCCAGCGCACCGCAGAGAGCGCCGGGAAAACGGCGGACGCCGCCATGCAGAAGGCTGCTGACGCCGAGACGGCGGCGGGCAACGCGGACAGCAAGGCGGACGCGGCCCTGGATGCGGCCAACACCGCCGCCGGTGCCGCGACGGCTGCCGCCAGCGCCGCCAGTGCCGCCGAGGAGAGCGCGAACAGCGCCAACACGGCGGCCAACGAGGCCAAGACTGCGGCGAGCAACGCGCAGAAGGCGGCGAACGACGCGCTGAAAGCCGTGACCAAGCTGACCAGCGTGATCAACAGCGTACCCACCCAGGCGGGCATCTTGACGTACACGGGCGCGGCACAGTCCCCCTCGTGGAACGAGTACGACACGGAGAAGCTGACCATCGGCGGAACGACCAGCAGCACCAACGCAGGCAGCTACGTTGCGACCTTCACGCCCAAGGAGGGCTACGAGTGGGCCGACGGCACCAAGACCGCCAAGAGCGTGACCTGGACGATCAGCAAGGCCAGCCTGTCCGTACCCGCGCAGAGCGGGACGCTGACCTACACGGGAAGCGCACAGTCTCCCCAGTGGAGCAACTACGACAGCAATAAGCTGACCATCGGCGGGACGAGCACCGCCACCAACGCGGGAAGCTATGCCGCGACCTTCACGCCGAAGGCCAACTACCAGTGGTCCGACGGCAGCACCAGCGCCAAGAGCGTGACCTGGGCCATCGGCAAGGCGGCGGGCAGTCTGACGCTGGCAAAGAGCAGCGTGACGCTGAACATCTCCTCGCTGACGGAGAGCGTGGCCGTGACCCGCGCGGGCGACGGCGTGATCAGCGCCACGTCCAGCAACACCGCCACGGCAAGGGTGGAGGTGAGCGGCACAAGCGTGAAGATCACCGGCCTCAAGGCGGGCACCGCCAAGATCACCGTGAAGGTGGCGGCGGGCACCAACCACACCGCGCCCAGCGACAAGACCATCAACGTGACGGTCAGCCTGCCCGACACGAGCCTGGCGAACAACACGCCGGACATCATCGCGGCGGCGGCCAAGTCCGGCCAGGCGGCGAACTATTGGAGCGTGGGCGACAAGGTGGGTATCGCGGTCAATGGCTCTTTCGGAGGACTGAGCTATAACAACACCGTGTACGCCTTCATCCTGGGCTTCAACCACAACAGCAGCGTGGAGGGCGGAAACAGCATCCACTTCCAGTTCGGCAAGACGGCGGCTGGTGTGGACATCGCGTTCGTGAACAGCTACGGCTCGACCAGCACGGGCTTCTGCATGAACACCAGCAACACCAACTCCGGCGGATGGAACAACAGCTATATGCGCAAGACCATCTGCCCGGCGTTCCTGGCGGCCCTGCCGACGGCCTGGCAGAACATCATCGCGGCCTGCACGAAGTACAGCGACAACACGGGCGGCGGTTCCAACACCGCGAGCTACGTGACCGCGACCTCGGACAAAATCTGGCTGCTGAGTGAGATGGAGGTCCAGGGTACGAGAAGCTACGCGAACAGCGCCGAGGCGAACTACCAGAAGCAGTACGACTATTACAGGAACGGTAATAGCAAGGTCAAGTACCAGCACACGGCAACGACGAGCGCCTGCTACTGGTGGCTCCGCTCCGTGTATGCGGGCAACGCGCACATCTTCTGCTTTGTGCGCACGGACGGGTCTGCGACCACCGCCGACGCCTACCGTTCGTATGGCTTCGCGCCGGGCTTTAAGGTGGCCTAATCCCAAATCAGGCATCGAAAGTGGAGCGGTGGGGGCGCAAGCCCCTACCAGCGAAACGCCAAGCACCGAGTACCCAAATCAGCACAGGCCCCATCCGGCGGGGCGGCAACGCTCCTGCCGGTGACGCACCAAACCGGAAGGAGAACACCGAAATGGCAGTATACAAATCGCGGCGCAAGGACGCGGCGGCGCAATTCGTGGCAGACGCACGAGAACTGCGGAAGGCCACGGTGCGCATCGCACGGAAGTTTCCGGCCAGCTACAAGTACGTGACCACGGGGCCGCTGCTGCAACTGGCGAGCGAGGTCTACATGAACGCGCTCAAGGGAAACAGCATCTACGTCCACAAGGACATGAGCGAGCGGGACTACGAGCTGCGGCACCGCTATCTGGCGGCGGCCACGGCCAGCGCCGACGCGCTGCTGGGCGAGATCACCTTCTGCTATGAGCTGGTTGACGACGGCAACAACTTCTTCCGTAACAAGGAGGAGTACGAGCGGACGTTCCAGACCTGGACGACATTGGCGAACAATGCGCTGTCGCGCCTGCGGGGTGTGATGGACAGCGACAAACGCCGGTGGAATGGGTACATGAGAGACCGGAAAGCAAAACACCATAAATCCCCGTAGGGCAAGTTCTGACAGGCCACGCCTGCAACTGGTGGCTCCGCTCCGTGAATGCGAGCAACACGAACAACTTCTGCAATGTGAACACGGACGGGTCTGCGAACAACAACAACGCCTACAATTCGAATGGCTTCGCGCCGGGATTTAAGAACAACCTGGGGCCTGAACAAGTAGCGAACTGCGAAGCTGTGCCCCAAACCTTAAAGGAGAACTTGACCCTTGGAGACTGGCCCGCCATGCGCGGGCTTCATTCCTTAAATCACCACTCGATACGGAGGCCCGGACGCTTCTTGCATGGCCGGGGATTTACGGCGGCGTTGCCCCGGCTCCATGAGCAACCGTTATGCAGCTACTTCAAACCGCTGCGGCAGACGACGCAGGTGCGGGAGGTCATGCGACCCGCAAACCGCGCGCCAGACCGAACGCTGTACGGGTGGGATACTGCATTGGAGGCAACATGATTGAATAGCCAAGAGAGGCACGAGGCCAGATACCAGCGGCGAAAGGCCCGGCGCGAGCAGAGGGCGCGGGAGGCCGGTGGAGCGAGCTTCGAGGAGGTCATGTCATTCGGGAACATCTGCAAGGCCGGAAAGAGCTGCTGTGACGGAGCGCGGTGGAAGACCTCCACCATCAACTTCGAGACGAACCTGCTGGGCGAAGCACAGGCGACCTATGACACGCTGCACTACGGAAGGCGCGTGTTCAAGGGCTTTCACAGCTTTGCGACGGTGGAGCACGGGAAGGTGCGGAACATCGACGCGCTGCCCATCCAGGAGCGGGCCATCCAAAAATGCCTGTGCAAGAACCTTCTGACGGAGGTTTATTCCAGGAGCTTCATCTACGACAACAGCGCGAGCCTGAAAGACCGGGGCATGGACTTCCAGCTCCGGCGGCTCAGGAAGCACCTGCAGGACCATTACCGGCGGTATGGGACTGAGGGCGGTATCTACCAGTTCGACTTCAAGAATTATTTCGGGAGCCTGCCGCACGAGGAGATCAAGCGGCGGGCGCGGAAGAAGATCATGGACGACCGGTTATACACATTGTTCTGCGACTTTGTGGATGATTTCCGGCTGATGAAGACCGCCGACAAGGAAGCACACCGGGGCGTGGGCCTGGGCAGCGAGGTATCGCAGATCATCGCCCTTGACTACGCCAGCCCCATCGACCATTACGTGAAGGACGTGCGCGGCATCCACGGGTACGGGCGGTATATGGACGACGGGTATGTGATCAGCAATTCCTTGGAGGAACTGGAAGACATCAAGCGCAACCTGTACCGCCTGGCTGAGGCGCTGGGCATCGCCATGAGCGACAAGAAGAACATCATCACGCCGTTCCGGCACCACAGCTTCACCTTCCTGAAAATGCGGGTGACGCTGACGGAGACGGGCAAGGTGGTGATGAAGCTCAGTCGCAAGAGCATCCGTGCCATGCGGCGGAAGATGGATATTTTCCGGCGGTGGATGGACGAGGGCCGAATGGGACCGGAGGACGTGTTCCAGTCCTATCAATCGTGGAGAGCGCACGCGAAGCGGTGCAACAGCTACGACACGCTGCGCGCCATGGACGAGCGCTTCACGCGGATGTTCGCTGAGGAACTGGCCGGGCGGCGGAAGCCGTTCCCGTGCACGATGAAAGCCACACGGACCGGGTGCGGCTGGATATACCGGCGGCACGGAGCCGTCATTGAGGAGGAAATGTGCGCATGAAGTACATCACACACAACAGGTTCAAGAAGCTGGCCGCCTGCGGCGAGGCCGTGAACATCCCGTATGGCACGGAGATGGAGACGGTGGGCGACTTCATCATCACCACGGAGGGAAAACCGATCTGCTACGCGACCAGCGAGACCGCGAAGATGCACTTCGCCCGCAACGACGACGGGCAAGGGCTGGAACGCGGGAAGCTGACCTGGGCCATCGCGTACTCCCAGCGGGTGCGGACCGGCCCGAACGGACGGCAGCAGCGCTTCACCGAGGAGGAGATCGAGCTGCTGGAACGGAAGTGGGCACATTTCCTGCGGCAGGATGTGGAGGTCATTCTGTTCAACGAAGACTTTTTCGCGGCGGCGGTGCCGGAGCTGAAAGAGCTTGCGGACGCGCTGCACATCAAAGTGAGGAGGTAAGACCCATGTATGCAATTATCAGCAAAGGCGAGCTGCTGGCCCTGTGTGAGCGTCCCCGCTATGTGAAGCGGAACGAGGAGACCGGGGCCTATGTGGAGGCGGCGGAGGCTGAGGCCATCGGCATCGCCGTGGGCGGCGAGGTGTACAACCTGCCCGGCGGCAACGCCATCCACGACGCGCCGGAGGCGCTGGCACAGGAGGGCGAGGCTGAGGAGTATGTGTTCCGCAACCACGCCCGCATCATCGAGAACGAGGAAGCGACCAACGCCGCCTTCGTCGCCATGGAGGAAGCCATGTGCGATATGGACAGCTCCTCGGAGGAGCGGCTGACGGCGGTGGAAGAAGCTCTTTGCGAGCTGGACAGCGCTGCAAACGGAGGAGGTGAAAACTGATGAACGCTATTTGGGCTAATCGACTGGTGGCCGGTACGCGCAAGTGGGCCGAGGTGCCTGCTTCCCGCAAGGCTGGCGTCAAGGCGGAGCTGGCGAGCCGCGTGGAGAACGGCAAAATCAGCGCCGAGCAGTACGAGGAGATCACCGGCGAGGTCTATGCCGGTGAGTAATCTCCAAATCATCGAGGAGCTGTGCGGCATCTGTACCGACCTTGCGAAGATCGTCACGGAGCAGCAGAAGCTCCTCGCGCAGCACGACGCCATTGCGCTGGCGGAGGACATCGACCGGGTGAAGGTGCGGTATACCGCGCTGATCGGAAGCGGAGAATGGCCGGACGAGGCGCTGGGCGAAGAACTATGATCGGCGGGGGCCGGGTGGGATAGCTGCCCGGCCCTCCCCTGTATCGTCAACAACCAGGAAAGGAGGGTGCCGTTATGGACGACCCCTATATCTCGCGGGCAGAACACGAGGAGTTCAGCCGCCGTCTGGCGGAGGAGAACAAGAGGCAGGACAAGCGTATCGAAATGCTTGAGGAGAACGTGCGCGAAATGCGGGCGCTGACGAACTCGGTGGAGCGGTTGGCGACCAGCGTGGAGGACATGGTCAAGGAGCAGGAGAAGCAGGGCAAGCGCCTGGAAGTGCTGGAAGGACGGGACGGTGAAATGTGGCGCAAGGTCGTGGGCTACATCATCACCGCCGTTATCGGCATCGTGATCGGCTTCGTGTTCCATCAAGTCGGTATGTGAGGAGGGCGGGCCATGAAGTACGTGTGGGTAGTCATGGCCGCCTTTTTCTTTGGCCTGGGAGTGGGCCTTCTCCTCTGCAACAGCACGATCAGCCATCTGCGCCGCAGGCTGCGCGCCCTCCGGCTGAATGGCGATCAGGGGAAGAAGACCGAGACCATGAAAAAGGTGGTCTGGATATGCCTGGGAAACGGGTTTGCGTGGATATGGTGCAGCTATGTCCTCGCCTACCTGGGACGGGAGCAGATCGCGGAAACGCTGTCGTCGGTGGCCGTGAAGGAGATCATCGGCGTGGTGCTGGCATACGCCATCAAATCCGTCCTGGAAAACCTGAGCAAGAACAATCACTGGCCGGATAAGCCGGACCCCATCGCCCCGGCGGCGGAGGAGGAAACGGCGGACCAGCCAAGCAACGACCTGTAAGGAGGGCAAAAACGGAATGACTGAAAACCAGTTACGCCAGAAGGTCGTCAAGATCGCGGTGAGCTATCTCGGCTGCAAGGAAGCGGACGGGAGCCACCGGAAGATCATCGACCTGTACAACAGCCACAAGCCCCTTGCCAGAGGCTACGCCGTGAAGTATACGGACGCATGGTGCAGTACCTTTGCTTCCGCCGTCGCCATCGCCGCCGGGCTGACCGACATCATCCCGACGGAGTGCGGGTGTGAGAAGCACATCACCCTGTTCAAGAAGCTGGGCGCGTGGGTGGAGAACGACGCCTATGTGCCGAAGCCCGGCGACTACATCTTCTACGACTGGCAGGACGGCACGAACTACGCCACGACGGACAACACCGGCGCCGCGGACCACGTGGGCATCGTGACCGAGGTAAACGGCAGCACCATCACCGTGATCGAGGGCAACATGAGCGACGCCGTGGGGTATCGCCATATCGCCGTCAATGGCCGGTATATCCGGGGATATGGCGTGCCGAAGTACGCCAGCAAGGCCACGGGGACCGACGCCGGGACGACCGGCGGCGAGACCGGCGGGACCGGAAACACCGGCGCGGGCACCTGCAAGGTGGGCGACATCGTGAACTTCACCGGCGGGAAGCACTACACCAACGGGAACGCGGCCAGCGGCACGGCCTGTAAGCCGGGCAAGGCCAAGGTCACGCAGGTGTACCAGCCGGGCAAGGCGAAGCATCCGTATCACCTCGTCGCCGTGAGCGGCGGCGGAAGCACCGTGTACGGCTGGGTGGACGCGGCGGACATCGGCGGCTCTGCCTCCGGCGGGACGCGCACGCACACCGTCGTTCGCGGGGATACGCTGTGGGCGCTGGCAAGTACCTATCTCGGAAGCGGGAGCCGCTACAAGGAGATCATGCGCCTGAACGGCCTGACTTCCGAGATCATCCATGTTGGGCAGGTGTTGAAGATGCCTGCCAAATAAGAGAGGAAGACGTTTATGGAACTGACGCTCAATATTTCGGCCATCGTCGCCATCATCGGCGCGCTGACCGTACTGACCAACATCATCGTGGAGGTCCTGAAACGGGCCACGTGGGAGAAGATGCCCACGAACCTGCTGGCGATCATCGTCGCCATGGTGCTGACGCTGGTGGCCTTCTTCGGGTATATGGCCTTCATGGGCTACGCCGTCATGTGGTATTACGTTGCCGCCGCCGTTGTGGTGGGCTTCGCGGTGGCCTACGCTGCCATGTTCGGCTTCGACAAGCTGAAAGAAGCGCTCGGTCAGATCAAGAAAAATAACGAATAAGTGAGAAATCCCCGGCGGAGGTCAGAGAACGGACATCTGCCGGGGGTTTTGTTTAGGCGCGCCTGCTCAGGTACAGCACGTGCGAGATATAATATTCCAGAGTGAAATCGCTGTCCGCTGCGACGTTCTGCTCCATGGCTTCACGCATCGCGGCGGCGGTGCTGCCGTCGAAGTCGTCCATGGTGAACAGGTCCACAATGCCGGGGCACACGATCTGCTCCTGGCACACCTCCTTGAAGCGGAAGGCAAGCTCCGTGCGCTCCTGCTCCCCTCGCATCAGCCCGGCAATCAGGCAGGCCCGGAGGGTACGGCGGAAGTCTTCGGAGTTGCACAGCTCACGCATGGGGTAGCCCGCGAGAAAGTCAAGGCGGTGGAATGGAACATCATAGCTTGCGAAGATGGTGTGGGTCTTGCCGGAGGGGTGAACATAGCCCCACCGGCTGTCATAGTCACGGTATGCGGCGACGGCTCCGGGGTAGTCCGGCTCCTTCAAAGCCAGCGTGGCCCGGCGGATAGCCTCGGACAGGTTGACGCCGTGGGCCGCGATCAGCGCGGAACCGGAGGCGGTCAACTCCAACAGTCTGCGGCTGGGGCTGATACGGAAGCCGTCGGCCAGAAGCCGGGCGGCCTGCTGCTCCTTGGTGCCGCCGACCGAAAGGCCGCGCTTGCGCAGAAGCTCCTTCATGGCGTCCTTCGTGTAGAGCACGGAAAGCGTCTGACCTGCGTCCGCGTTCTGCACGAAGCCACGTCGGACCAGAACGCGCCGGACCTCTGCCTTACTGCCGAAGTCTGAGGCGTCCAGCACATCCGGCGTGAATGGGCGTGAGCGCTGTGGGTCCATGAAGCGGATGGTGTAGAAAACCGCCCTGGGGTCGCGGTGCTCGCCTGCCGCGATCTCTGAAAAGGCCGGAAGCACGGCGGGATACAGCAGATCGGCGGTGTGTGGGACGCTGCCGGAGCTGTTGACACGCGCCGGGGGCTTACGAAATGAGAATAGGCCCATGTTCTCCCCTCCACATTTTTTATATTTTTGCGCATTTATGGGATATTACCATAAGAATATCAGAGAATATGGTAAAGTCAAATAAAATATGGGAATATCACATAGCGAGGAGAGGCGAACACTTGAAGATCATCAATCTGGACGGACGGCGAAATGTATCTGGCGAGCGGGTCCGGCAAATGAGAACGAAGAAGCGTATGACACAGGCGGACTTGGCGGCGAAGGTGCAGACCACGGGCGTTATCCTGGAACAGGACGCCATAAGCCGCATCGAAAGTGGGAGCCGCATGGTGCAGGACTACGAGCTGCGCGCCCTGGCGGAGGTACTGGGCGTCACCTCGGACTGGTTGATGGACGAGGAAGAAAAATAATTATGCCGTAGGCTTAAAGCCTACGGCATTTCTTTTTGCGGCGCTCTGAGCGCTTGACATTCTGCGCTTTTATGGGTTATTATCCCCGAAAAAAGAAGGGAGTGCCCACAATGAGCAGCGAAAAAGGACGGAGATTTTCCCATCTGCGGTGGAAGGACCGGCTGAAAATTGAAAGAATGTTGAAGGAAGGCCACAAGGTAAAGGAGATCGCGGCGGCGCTGCACGTGGACAGTACCACCATCTACCGGGAGATCAAGCGCGGAAAGACGGTCCAGCGCACGACGGAGCTGATCGACCGGGAAATCTACTGCCCGGACGTGGCGGAGAACAAGTACCGGGCCAACCTCGCGGCCAAGGGTCCGGCGCTGAAACTGGGCAACGACTACAAGCTGGCGGCATACATCGAGCAGAAGATCGTGGAGGAACGGTATTCGCCGGAGGCGGTCCTGTTGAAGATCAAGGAGGAACGGCTGACCTTCTCCGTGACGCTCTCTGCAAGTGGACGCTGTATTCCTACATCACCAAGGGCGTGTTCCTGGGCGTGACGAACAAGAACCTGCCGCGCAAGGGGAAGAAGAAAAACAAGGGGTATCGGAAGGTCCGGGCCGCGCACCTTCCACAGGGCGACAGCATCGAAGACCGCCCGGAGGAGATCGCGGAACGAGCGATGCCCGGAGACTGGGAGATGGACACGGTGGTATCCTGCAAGAAGGACGCGGCCCGGCTCCTGGTGCTGACGGAGCGGATGTTCCGCCAGGAGATCATCATAAAAATGCCGGACGGCACTACTCAGAGCGTCGTCCGGTCGCTGGACAGGCTGGAAAGGAAGCTGGGGTCGCGGATGTTCCGCCGGATATTCCGCACGATCACCGTGGACAATGGCAGCGAGTTCGCAGACTGCGAGGGCATGGAGCGGTCCTGCCTGACGAAGCGGGCGCGGACGCACATATACTATTGCCATCCGTACAGCGCCTTCGAGCGAGGCAGCAACGAGAACGCGAACAGCCTTATTCGGCGGTGGCTCCCGAAAGGGACGAAGCTCTCCGAGGTATCGCAGGCGGAGATCAAGCAAATCCAAATCTGGATGAACAACTACCCGCGAATGGTTTTAGGCGGGCGCTGTGCGAACACGGCGCTGGCCGAGTGGATGGCGGCGGAGGGCGTGCTGCTCCCGCTCGTTCATATTTAAGAGAAAAACGCACGCATAACACACGAAAATAGCACGGAAATAACACGATAAAGCATAGGCTACCGGCGGGACTTTGGCGGGTGGCCTTTTCGCGCTGCCCAAAATGTACAAAATAACGCAGAATAGTTTGTTGAAAAAGCACGGCATTTTTTACTTGACTTTTTCGGAAAAAGGGCGGCACAAAAAAGTGTTGAACTTGCCCGGAGTTTTTGGTACAATGAGCAAATGTGCGAAAAAACCGGGTAGTGATCGGAAGCACCCGAAGGAGAGGAGCTGAGCGGGGTGGCCCTGGAACGTCTGGATAAGCTGCTGGCCTCCACCGGGCGCTGGTCCCGGAAGGAGGTCAAGGACCTGGTCCGGCAGGGCAGGGTCCTGGCCAATGGCCGTCCTGTGCTCCGTTCGGAGGAGAAATGGGAACAAACGGAGACTGAACTGACGGTGGATGGTCAGAGGGTGGACTGCGCCCCCTTCGTCTATCTCATGCTCCATAAGCCGGCGGGTCTGCTGTCCGCCACGGAGGACCGGGATCAGCGGACGGTGCTGGATCTTCTGCCGGAGCACCTGCGCCGCCGGGGCCTGTTTCCGGTGGGGCGGCTGGACAAGGACACCGAGGGGCTGCTCCTGCTCACTGATGACGGTCCGCTGGGGCACGCGCTGCTCTCCCCAAACGCCATGTGGACAAGGTGTATCTGGCCCGTGTGGACGGTGTGGTGGATCAGAGGCGACGTGGAGGCCCTGGCCCGGGGCATGGTGCTGGGAGACGGACTGCACTGCCTGCCCGCCGGGCTGGAGCCGCTGGAGGATGGCCGGGTCTGCCTGGTCACCCTGCGGGAGGGGAAGTACCACCAGGTGAAGCGGATGATGGCTGCCCGGGGGAAGCCGGTGACCTATCTCAAGCGGCTCTCCATGGGCCCGCTGCGGCTGGACGCGGCACTCGCTCCAGGTGAGTGGCGTCCCCTTACCCGGGAGGAAGTGCTGTCTCTGAGCAGGTTTTGGTAAGAAATGACCCTGTATTTGGGCGTTTTCCACAAAAAAATTCAAAAACCCTCTTGCCAAACCGGAGGGTGACCCGTTATAATGTCAATAGTGTATTGCGTGCCGCCGGACGGATGCGCCTGAATGGGACCGTCCGGGCGAGAAGCATGAGAGACCGGGGCGGCGCCCCGCACGATAAGCAGAAAATGTGGATTCAGATGTGAGAAATAACTTGGGAGGGATCAAACGTGTCCAGCAGGATGTTTCAGGGAGTTGTACTCCAAATGAAGGACAGTATCGACCGTACAGTAGGAGTGATCGACGCGGACGGGATCGTGGTGGCATGCAGCGAGCTGACGTGCATTGGCGAGCACTGGTCCGGGGCTGTCGCCGCTGTCAATTCTGCGGATCATGCCGCCGCTCATTTTGAGGATAAGACTTTCCGGCCCCTGGCGGGCTGGGGCGCCCAGTTCGATTACGCCGCCTTTGTTCAGGGCGAGGATGAGACTGCCGCAGCCCTGTGTTCTATGGCGGTGGTGGCCTTCAACGGAGCCAAGGCCTATTATGAGGAGAAGCACGACAAGGCTACCTTTGTGAAGAATATTATTTCGGACAACATCCTGCTGGGGGACATCTATACCCAGGCCAAGGAGCTGCACTTCCTCTCTGAGGCGCCCCGGGCCGCTTTCCTGGTACGGCAGTTGGGCCCTGCCGATGTGAGTACCATCGATGTGATTCAGAACCTTTTCCCGGACAAGCAGATGGACTTTGTCATCTCCATCAATGAGACCGATGTGGCCCTCATCAAGCAGCTGCCCGAGGGTGCGGACGCCAAGGAGCTCCAGCGGATCGCCAAGCAGATTGCCACCGCTGTCACCCAGGAACTTGGGATCAAGGTGGTTATCGGCATCGGTACGGTGGTCAACCACATCCGGGATCTGGCGCGGGCCTACAAGGAGGCTGGGGTGGCCATCGATGTGGGCAAGGTGTTTGATACAGAAAAGACGGTCATCAACTATGAAAATCTGGGCATTGGCCGCCTGATCTATCAGCTGCCCACCACCCTGTGCCAGATGTTCCTTCAAGAGGTATTTAAGAAGAACCCCATCGACGCACTGGATCAGGAGACCCTGCTCACCATCAACAAGTTCTTTGAGAACAACCTGAACGTTTCTGAGACAGCGCGCAAGCTGTTTGTCCACCGGAACACCCTGGTCTACCGGCTGGAGAAGATCAAAAAGCTCACCGGACTGGATCTGCGGGAGTTTGACGACGCCATCACCTTCAAGGTGGCGCTGATGGTCAAGAAAGTACCTGATCTCCCGGGGGATCGAATCCTGAGCGGACGAGATACGGGGCCTCCGTCTGCCGAAAGGCGGACGGAGGCTCTTTTCCTGTCTTATGCCAGCTTTTTTCACTGCCGGCGGCCCTCCCTGCCGGCTGCGAAAAAAGGTGACATAAAACCGCAAATTTCCATTGACAAGGATAAGTTACGGGTGTAACCTAATACTAAACATATTTCCGGGGAAATCCTACTGGGAGCGGCGGTACTTCCCGTACATCTCAGGAAGAAAGAAACGGGTGAGGATATACATACATGATACGATTTATCGATGTTTATAAAGAGTATGATAACGGAACCAAGGCCCTGAAGGGGATTGATCTGCGTATCGATGACGGGGAATTTGTCTTTCTGGTGGGTCCATCCGGGTCTGGAAAGTCCACCATCATCAAGCTGATCACCGGCGAGATCGCCCTGACCCAGGGAAAGCTGATGGTCAACGGGTACAGTCTGAACAATATCAGCCACCGCCAGGTGCCCCTGATGCGCCGGACGCTGGGGATCATCTTTCAGGATTTCCGCCTGATTGACAAGAAAACTGTGTACGAAAATCTGGCCTTCGCCATGCGGGCCATCGGGGCCTCCAGCCGGGACCTGAAGCGGCGCATTCCCTATGTCCTCCAGCTGGTGGGGCTGGATCAGAAGGCGGACCGCTATCCCGGCCAGCTCTCCGGCGGGGAGCAGCAGCGCGTGGCCATTGCCCGGGCGCTGGTGAACAACCCCAATATGATCATCGCCGACGAGCCCACCGGGAACCTGGACCCCAGCCGCTCTCTGGAGATCATGATGCTGCTGGAGCGGATCAACGAGCTGGGCACCACCGTGCTGGTGGTGACCCACGAGAAGAATCTGGTCAACCGCTTTGCCAAGCGGGTGGTGGCCATCGAGGAAGGACGTATCATCAGCGACGAGACAGGCGGGTATTACAATGGCGAAAAAATTTGATATACAGTACTATTTCAGCGAAGGATTTCACTCTATTTTTACACATGGCTTCATGTCCTTTGCCGCCGTGTGCATGATCGTGGCCTGTCTGCTCATCATGGGCTCCTTTACTCTGGTTGCAGTCAATCTGGACAATATGCTGGGGGATCTGGAGGCGGAGAACGAGTTCCTGGCCTATGTGGATGAGAGTTACACCGAGGAACAGGCCCGGGACATCAAAAGCCAGATCGAAGCCATCCCCAACGTATCGCAGGTGACTTTTGTCACCCGGGCGGAGGCGATGGATGACTTCCGGGCGGGCCGGGAGAACAACGAGCTGCTGGCCGACCTGCCCGACGAGGTGCTTCGGGACCGCTTCCGTATCCATGTGCAGGACATCAAGCAGTTGAAGGCAACCTCAGAGCAGGTACAGAAGATCACCGGCGTGGCCGACGTAAACGCTGCCTATGACATCGCCCAGGGCTTTGTCCTGGTGCGCAATATCGCCACCGGTGTGGCGGCGGTGCTGGTGGCCATGCTGGCTGTGGTGTCCCTGTTTATCATCGCCAACACCATTAAGCTGGCCTTCTTCTACCGCCGGGAGGAGATCGCCATTATGAAGATGTGCGGGGCCACCAACTCCTTCATTCGCTGGCCTTTTATCGTGGAGGGGATGCTGCTGGGTCTGACCGGGGCGCTGGTGGCCTTCCTGCTCCAGTGGGCGGTGTATGAGCTGGTGGGACGGGCCGTGATCCAGTCCAACGGGCTGTCCCTGCTGACCATCCTGCCCTTCCAGAGCATGATTGTCCACATCCTGCCGGTATTTATCGGTGCTGGCCTGTTTATCGGCGTGGTGGGCTCGGTGCTGGCCATTCGGAAGTTTTTACAGGTATAAGCGGGAAAGGAGCTTATGATGGGACCCAAGAGACGGAAAAAGCTGATGGCCCTGATGGCGGGGATCATGGCGACACTGATGATCCTGCCCATGATCGCCAATATCTTTGTGCGCTGAGGTGGCGGCCATGGAAAAGCGAGAGAAGGGGCGGGCCCGGCGCTGGCTCATCCGGCTGTGCTCCGCGGCTTTGGTTGCGCTGATGGTGCTGCCCGTCCTGCCTGACGCGGTGGTCCTTCCGGCCTCCGCCGTGACCCAGGCGGAGATCAACCAGATGAAGGAGGACGCCGCCGCCCTGAAGAAACAGCGGGCGGAGCTGCAAAAGCAGCTGAAGGCGATCCAGGCGGACAAGAGCAAGGCCCTGGACCAGAAGGCCTTACTGGAGCAGCAGATCAATGCGACCCAGGCGGAGATCAACAACATTGCGGCCCAGATCACCCAGTATGACCAGCTCATCGCCCAGAAGGAGACAGAGCTGGCGGCGACGGAGGAGAAGGAACGGGCCCAGTACGAGCTGTTCTGCAAGCGGGTGCGGGAGATGGAGGAGCAGGGGGAGGTCTCCTACTGGTCCATCCTGTTCAGCTCCGACGATTTTTCCGACCTGCTGGACAACGCCATGATGGTGGAAGAGATCATGGACTATGACAACCAGGTGATGAATGAGCTCATTGCCATCCGGGAGCAGATCGAGGCCGACAAAACGGCCTTGGAAACTGCCCGCCAGGAGCAGAAGGACGCCAAGGCAGAGCAGGAGGCGGCCAAGGCGGAGCTGAAGTCCCAGCAGTCCCAGGTGGACGCCCTGATCACGGAGATCAGCGGCCAGGAGAGCCAGGTGAAGGCGGCGGAGGCCAAACTCCAGGCGGCGGCCAACGCGGCGGACGCGGAGATCCGGGCGGCGGAGAAGGAACTGGCCAGCCAGATCGCCAACGTGCCCAGCGAGTCGGGCTTCCTGTGGCCCCTGCCCGGCCGGTACAACCTGTCCTCCCTGTACGGGAGCCGGAAGCATCCGGTGACCGGAAAGGCCAACAACCACACCGGCATCGACGTCCCCGCCCCCTCTGGCACCTCCATTCTGGCGTGCAAGAGCGGCGTGGTCACCACCTCTACTTACAACAACTCGTATGGCAACTATGTGGTGGTCAGCCACAGCGACGGCACTTCCACCCTGTATGCCCACATGAGCCGCCGCAACGCTTCCAAGGGGCAGACCGTCTCCCAGGGACAGGTCATCGGCTATGTGGGGACCACGGGCTCCTCCACCGGCAATCACCTCCACCTGGAGATCCGGGTGAACGGAAGCCGCCGGGACCCCATCAACTACTTCCAAAGCCTGCCCCTCACCATTTCCGGGGTCCGGATCAAGTAAATATGATTGCAGGAGCGGCCGCCCGTGGGACGGCCGCTCCTGTGTGTTCAGATGTGAAAAGGCGGATACCGGAGGGGGCTCCGGCATATCCTGCCAGGAGAGGGGGCGGAAGGATGCTGGGAGAGCTGGTATACTGTGCCGACGGGGACGGGCAGCCCCGGCGGCAGGAGCGGTACGGGCTGACGGTGCTGCGGGCGGAGGTGCGGCCCGGCGGCTGGGGGGAAGCAGGCCGGCTGAAGCGGGCGGCCCGGCGTCTGGCCCGGCTCGGGGTATGCCGGGTGCTGGTTCCGGAGGAGTTTTGCCGCTGGGAACTGCTGTACCGGTGGGGGCTGGGGCCGGTGGATCCAGTACCCTTCTTCCGGGCCTGTGCCGGCGGGCTGGCCCTGGCAGTTCTCCGCCGGGAGGGGATCCCACCCCATCAGGGGACGGTGGCCCTCCGGGGCCGGCGGGTGGACCGGGATATGGTCCGGGCGGCGGAGTTTTTGTGCTCCAGGGTGCGGGACGTGGCGGTCTCCGCGCCGGTGGGCGGCGGGGAGCTGGCCGCCTGGCTGCGTCGGGAGTTCGGCGCGCCCATCCGGCCGGACAGCGGAGAGATCCCGGCAGCGGTGTGCTTTGACGGAACAGGCGCGCTGGAGGGGCGGCGGGTGCTGACCCTGTTTGGGCCGGAGGCCGGGCTGGCCGGAATCCGCCTGCGGGCCTCCCGCTCTGGAGCCGGAGGACAGGGAAAACTCCCCTGATGGCCGCTCTGGGGAGTCGGGACGGGGAGCGGCTGGGCCTAGAATTTACTTGACAGCCGGAAATAAAGTCTCTATAATAACACATACTGCGTGATAGCGCCCATTTTATATTATAAGGTATATCATTCGGGACCGGGCGCGGGCTCCCGGCCTCCCTTGGAAAGTGTGCAAGGCTTTATGGCGAAAGAATATAAACTGACCCTGGAGCGGCTGAAGGAGCTTCAGGATGAACTGACCTACCTCAAGACAGTCCGGGAGAAGGAGGTCGCCGAGCTGATCAAGGAGGCCCGTTCCTTCGGCGATCTGTAGCCGAGAACAGCGAGTATGACGAGGCCAAGACGGAACAGGGCAAGCTCTACTCCCTGTATTGCCGAGGTGGAGGAGATTTTGGGCAACTGTGTGGTCATCGAGGACAGCGATGACGGCGGCGGAGTAACGTCCGCATCGGCTCTACGGTCACCGTGCTGGACAAGGAGTTCGACGAGACTGAGGTGTATAAGATCGTGGGCTCCCAGGAGGCCGACCCCATGAACGGCGTGATCTCGGAGGATTCCCCTTCGGAAAGGCCCTGCTGGGCAAGAACGCCGGGGACGAGGTGACGGTGGACGCCCCGCCGGCCCTGTGGAGTACAAGATCCTCAAGGTAGAGCGCTGAACCGCAGCAGAACGATCAAAACCGGCCGTCGCCGGAAGAAAGATAGGAGTGGAAGCAATGGCCGACAAGAAGAATCAGCAGGTCCCCCAGGAGGAGAACCTGTCTCAGCTGCTCCAGATCCGACGGGATAAGCTGAAGGAGCTTCAGGAGAGCGGGAACGACCCCTTCCAGATCACCCGGTATGAGGTGGACAACGACAGCGCCAACATCAAGGCGAATTTTGACGCCCTGGAGGGGCAGGCTGTGTCTGTGGCCGGGCGGCTCATGTCCAAGCGGGGCATGGGCAAGGTGTCCTTCTGTGATCTGCAGGACAAGTCCGGGCGCATCCAGCTGTATGCCCGCCGAGACGAGAGATGGATGAGGCGGAGTACGCCCGCTTCAAAAGGTTTGACATTGGCGACATCGTGGGCGTCAAGGGCGTGGTGTTCCGCACCCAGCGGGGCGAGATGTCTGTCCGGGTGGAGCGGGTGACCCTGCTGAGCAAGTCCCTGCTGCCCTGCCGGAGAAGTTCCACGGCCTGACCGACACGGAGCTGCGCTACCGCCAGCGGTATGTGGATCTGATCGTCAATCCCGAGGTGAAGCGGAACTTTGTCATCCGCTCCCAGTTTATCAAGCACGTCCGGGAGTTCATGGACAACCGGGGCTTTATGGAGGTGGGACCCCTGTTCTCAACACCATCTCCGGCGGCGCCACCGCCCGCCCTTTATCACCCACCACAACACCCTGGACATCGATATGTACATGCGCATCGCCACCGAGCTGACCTGAAGCGGCTCACTGTGGGCGGCTTTGAGCGGGTGTATGAGATCGGCCGCATCTTCCGCAACGAGGGCATGGATCCCAAGCACAACCCGGAGTTCACCACCATCGAGCTCTATGAGGCCTATGCCGACTTCCACGACATGATGGACCTGTTTGAGGATCTGCTCACCTCCGCCGCCCAGAAGCTGCTGGGCACCTATCAGCTGGGTGGCAGGGTGAAGCTGGATCTGACCCCGGCTGGCCCCGCCTGCCCATGCACGAGGCGGTGAAGCAGTACTGCGGCATCGACTTTATGGCCATCACCTCCGACGAGGGGCCGTGGCGGCCGCCAAGTCCATTGGCGTGGAGCTGCCCGAGACGGCGGAAAAGACCTGGGGCAACGCCCTGTACGAGTGCTTCGACCAGAAGGTGGAGGAGGAAGCTGATCCAGCCCACCTTTATCACCATGCACCCGGTGGATGTGTCCCCTGACCAAGCGCTCCCCAAGGATCCCCGCCTCACCGAGCGGTTCAGAGCTGTTCATCTGCCACAGTGAGATGGGCAACGCCTCTCTGAGCTCAACGACCCATCGACCAGAGAGCGCTTCCAGAAGCAGGTGGAGCTGCGGGACAAGGGCGATGACGAGGCCGGCATGATGGACGATGACTTCATCACAGCCCTGAGTACGGCCTGCCCCACGGGCGGCCTGGGTATCGGTATCGACCGGTGCGTGATGATGCTGACCAACTCGGACAGCATCCGGGAGGTCATCCTCTTCCCCACCATGAAGCCCACGGACGTCCCCGCCAAGGCCAAGGCCTCCGCCGCCCAGGAGGAGAAGAAGGAGGCGGCCATCGATTTCTCAAGGTGAAGATCGAGCCTCTGTTTGAGGAAGAGGTGGATTTTGAGACCTTCTCCAAGTCCGACTTCCGGGCCGTGAAGGTCAAGGAGTGCACCGCCGTGCCCAAGAGCAAGAAGCTGCTGAAGTTCGTTCTGGACGACGGTTCCGGAAAGGACCGCGTGATCCTCAGCGGGATCCATGGTATTATGAGCCCGAGGAGCTGGTGGGCAAGACGGCCATCGCCATTGTCAACCTGCCGCCCCGCAAGATGATGGGCATCGCCTCGGAGGGAATGCTGATCTCCGCCGTACATGAGGAGGACGGCCATGAGGGCCTGAACCTGCTGATGGTGGATGACCGGATCCCGCCGGCGCCAAGCTGTACTAAAGAGGTCATTTACTACAAAATTCGCGTTACTACAACTTTTACGCGAGGCCCTACGAAACCGGATGAAGCAATATGAAAGGCGGATCTGCTCATAAAATGCAGATTCGCCTTTTTTACATCAGCTTCATGTTCGCACTAATGCTTTTGCCTTCTCCTGCATATTCTCTTGTGTGATATGGGTATAGATGTCCATTGCAGTAGAGAAATCGGCATGCCCCATGACTTGCTGAATGAATTTAACATCGTTGGTGCTTTCGCAGAGCCGGGTGCAGAAGGTGTGCCGCAAGTTGTGAACACTAAAATGAGGGAGCAGATCCGGTTCACGGTCTTCCAGTTCAGCCTGATCCATTTCCTCCATGTTGTAAGTTACGCTGATTCTCTCAATCGCCCGATTGATATTGTGGGCGCTCATGAATGAGCCGGTTCTGTTGCGGAAAACAAAACCGTGAACTCCCCCTAACACCAGTTGATCGTCTGGATACAATGCGTCGATGGTTTCAATCTGGAGGCGAAGCTGCTCGGCCACCTCTGGATAGAGGATAGGGATAATTCGTGTACCGCTCTCAGTTTTGGAGTGGTAATGTGAAATCCGGCTTTTCCGTCAATGACCCGGTAGATTAAGTTGTGGTTGACCGAGATTGTGTTTTCGCTCAAGTTAATATCGCTTTTGGTAATGCCGGTACATTCTGCTACACGCATTCCTGTTCCAAGGAGCACAGTCATGATGGGGAGCCAATGGCTGTATGTAGGGGACTTGGCAATAAAACGCAGGAAATTCTGCTGTTGCGTTTTAGTGAGTGCGATCCGCCGTTTAGGCTTTGGAGCGCTGCCATCCGTCTTGAGCTTGCGGTAAATGCCCTTGCTGGGATTTTTGCGGATGTAATCGTCGTCCACGGCCATTTCAAGCGTAGGGTGAACAATGGTGTTGATGCTCTCCAGCGAGTTGATAGCAAAGCCATGTTTCAGCAGTTTGGTGTAAAAGCGCGAGAATATCACTTCTGTGGATTTGTGACAGAAAGGCTCTGCTTTCACATATTTTTACATAGAAGTTCCACAGATAGTGTTAGAACCTCGATTATGGGCCGCTTAGTGAGGTGGAAAAAGGACGATTATTGAGCTTTGCTAAATCTCCGGCTTTGGATTTCGACGGGTAGATGCAATCGTACAAAAGAGCGGGGGCAATCTCCATGCCCCTAACAGCTTGACACAGAAGTGGTGCGAGTCAAAATTGGACAGACTCGACTTGAAACGGCTGTACTGGTATGCTAAAACCAGATGGGTCAGTGTGGAAGATACGACTACGGAATATCACGCTGGTACAAGCAGGCATACAGAATAAAATCTGTACAGTCTGCTTTCTTGATAAATTTTCTTTTATAAATAGACTTCTATTTTGGATTGTTGAGTCTCATTCTTCCTTGTATAATCTCGTGCAAATCCTTTTTGGCTTGCTGATATGTCAACGCGGGAATAGGAAGTGTGATTCCTGAAATCAGCACAGCTTCAAAACGCCGGATTGCTGTAATATATAATGTATTTACCAGATATCCTCTGTGCAGGGGGTAGAAGATTTCTGGTAATTCCTTTGCAATTTCACTGATAGAGCTATTGCAGGATATGATTTTGTCAATACAAACAAACTCTGTTTTTCTTCCCAAGCTTTGCACGTATAAAACCGTATGGAGATCAACAAAAGCTGTTTGTGTACCACTGCGGATAGCTATACGCTGTCA
>SCPN01000468.1_pt1 | contig 62756 bp, 64 predicted proteins | sample 6106831 | NCBI WGS metagenome assembly SCPN01 (sample SAMN10720447, study PRJNA508395) | human gut metagenome | isolation source: Participant 1, 0 month | reverse complement strand
AAGCGATCATTGCAGGAATTACAACAGGTGTATTTGCCAGCCTTGCCGGTGTATGGGTATTTTCTATGTTGTTCCACCTGAAGAGCAGTTCTATGTAACACTTCTTCCAAAATCAATTACCACAGCGATCGGTATGGGAATCTCAGAAGAGCTTGGTGGAATTGTGACGATTACAGTTGCTGCGATCGTAATTACCGGGATTATTGGAAATATGTTTGCAGAGGGAATCTGTAAGCTCTGCAAAATTGAGCATCCGATTGCAAAAGGACTGGCAATCGGAACAGCTTCCCATGCTATGGGAACGGCAAAGGCAATGGAAATCGGAGAGATTGAAGGAGCAATGAGCAGTCTTTCTATTGCAGTGGCCGGATTGATGACGGTTGTAGGTGCATCGATTTTCTATCACCTGTATTAGAGAGGAGTGTGCAAAATATGGAGAAAACAATTATCTGTATCGGACGGGAATATGGAAGCGGCGGACATGAAATCGGTGAATTGCTGGCAAAGCGTACCGGTTATGCGTTTTACGATAAAGAGAAGCTGTTTGAAATTGCAAAGATGCGCGGATACGAGAAAGAAATGCAGGAGTATCTGGATGAACAGCCGGTGGACAGCCTTCTTTATTCAATCGCAATGAATTTTGCAGAACCGAAGAAGAAGCCATATCCATTTAAGCTGATTGAAGAGCTTGCGGAAGAAGGACCATGTATTATTATGGGAAGGTGCGCAGGTTATCTGATGAGAAACCGAGAAGAAGCTTTTAGTGTATTTGTCCATGCAGACATGGAAACACGAATTGAACGCGTGAAAGAGCGTGATCATATTACAAGCAGAATGAAAGCGAAACGTAAGATCCAGGATGTGGATGAGAAAAGAAGCGCTTTTCGTAAGGATTATACCGGACAGGAATGGGGAATGTCGAAGAATTATGATCTTTCGGTCAGCACTACAGAGTTGTCCTATGAACAGGCAGCAGATCTGATTCTGTATTATAAGAAGATGACAGAAGAATCTGACAGAGCTTAGAAGGTATAAAAAGAATATACTAGTTTGTTGAATCCAGAAATGGGAAATGACATGGCAGGTCATTTCCCATTTCTGGATTTTAGAGATATAGAAGGGCTCAATTTCTATATCTTAGTTTATAGAATACGTGGCTTCTATAAATTATTTATATATTCGTTACAATCTTTTAGAGGGCAAAATTTGATTTATCTAGGCATCTCCCATGCGTTATGATCCGTGTGAAGCAACATATGTGACTTGTGAGAAAGCGGTTTCTCAAAGAAATCACGGTACAGACGGAGTACATCCGGGTTCTCATGTGAGAAGCGAAGTGGTGCATTCTTATCAAGGAAATAAAGATTTTCACCACGTGTCCGTGCAAGTTCTTCTCCGTCATGGATTGGCTGACCGCCACCGCCGACGCATCCGCCAGGGCAGGCCATGACTTCTACAAAATCATAATGTACTTCACCATGTTCGATTGCTTCGATCAGTTTACGTGTGTTTCCGAGTCCGCTGACAACAGCAGCACGAACAGTAGCATCTCCAAGCTGGATCTCAGCTTCTACAACACCTGGCTGTCCACCAGGATTGCGGACAATCTTGAATGCATCCGGATCAGGGTTACGTCCGGTTACAAGGTAGTGAGCAGAACGAAGTGCTGCTTCCATAACACCACCTGTTGTTCCGAAGATAACACCGGCACCGGTCCATTCTTTCATCAGAGGATCGCATTCACGATCAACCAAAGAAGCAGGATCAATATGTGCAGAACGGATCATGCGTGTCAATTCACGAGTTGTAAGTACAACGTCTGTCTCGTGTCCGGCATATTCACCATAGAACAGTTCCATGTTACTTTCGCCTTTTTTGGCAACACATGGCATGATAGATACAGTAAACATATTTTCCGGTTTCACACCGATGGATTCTGCAAAATAGCTCTTCATAACAGAACCGAACATCTGCTGTGGTGATTTGGCTGTTGAAAGCTGTGGCACCAGATGTGGGTACTGTGATTTAAGGAAGCGTACCCATCCAGGGCAGCAGGAGGTAAACATCGGACGAAGATTTAATTCGCCTTTTGTAAATCTCTGCAGGAATTCATTTCCTTCTTCCATAATAGTAAGGTCTGCTGTGAAGGAGGTATCGAATACATAGTCAATACCCATTTTCTTCAGAGCATCCATGATCTTGCCGACAGTTGCTTCTTCACGGGAAAGACCAAGAGCTTCACCCCTATGCAGCACTACAGCAGGAAAGCAACCTGGCAACAACGACTTTCTTGTCATCAGCGATTGCATCCCATACTTTCTCTGTATCATCACGTTCGCGCAGAGCGCCGACCGGGCAGTGAGTAATACACTGACCGCACAGAGAACAGGAAACCTCGGAGATCTTATGGTTGCCGGTTACATTAATGGTAGTACGGGAACCAGTACTTGTCACATCCCAGATATGTAAATCCTGGATCTTGTCACAGACCTGGATACAGCGCATACATTTGATGCATTTCTGTGAGTCTCTGATCAGCGGAAATTCTTTATCCCAAGGGAATTCTTCCAGACGCTGCTTAAATGGTATTTCGATGATGTTCAGGTCATTTGCAAGACTCTGCAGAGTACAGTTACCGCTTCTGACACAGGTAGCACATTTGCAGTCGTGCTGGGAAAGGATAAGCTGTACAGTCTGTCTTCTGGCTGTACGAACCTTTGGGCTGTTTGTATGGATTACCATACCTTCTTTTACTACGTTGTTGCAGGAAGTTACCAGCCGTTCCATTCCCTCGAGTTCAACAACACAGACACGACAGGCTGCGATCTCGTTGATATCTTTCAGATAGCAGAGCTTTGGAATCGGGATATCCGCCATTTTGGCAGCATCCATGATAGTAGTACCTTCCGGGACAGATACGTTTATATTATCAATTGTAAGATTTACCATAATGTTTCACGACCTCCTTTGAAAATGCCGTAGCCGAAGTGGTCGCAACGCAGACATCTGCTGGCTTCCTGTTTCGCTTCTGCCTCGGACATGCAGTTTTCTACACCGTTAAAGTCACAGACACGTTCGCAGGCTTCACGCTCGGTCATGTTTACTCTTCCGCACGGCGGGCGGTCATCAAGACGCGCTTCAGGAATCTCAACGTCACAGCTGATAATGTGGTGATATCCCAGGTATTCGTCTATGTTAGCAGCTACTACTTTTGCAGCAGCAATAGCTTTGATTACGGATGCAGGACCGGAAGCACAGTCTCCGCCGGCAAATACACCCGGAATGTTATCGAATCCGCCGTATTTTTCGGTTAAGATCTTACCTCTCTGTACAGGAACACCGGCTTCTTCAAAGTGCTGGTATTCAATATCCTGTCCGATTGCAACGATCAGTGTCTGGCATGGAATGAATACGTCAGGAGCACCTGTCTGACGTACACTTGCACGACCGTCTTTGATCTTACTGATCATCTGTGGTGTAACGTAGATTCCTTTTACATGACCGTTTTCATCTGTTTCGATGCGGGAAGGAGCCATCAGAGTCTGTACTTCGATTCCTTCTGCAACAGCACCTTCAATCTCTGCCGGAAGGGCAGTCATATCTGCCACGCGGCGGCGGTAAACGATGCTGACTTTTTTAGCCCCCAGACGTTTTGCGGTACGGACAGCATCCATAGATACGTTACCACCACCGATAACGGCTACTTCCTGTCCGGTCAGATCCGGGTTTAAGTTCTTTCCTACGTCACGCAGGAACTGAACAGCAGAAAGGACACCTTCTGAGTGTTCGCCTTCGATACCAAGTTTCTTATCGGTACTTGCACCGATTGTAATAAGAACTGCGTCGTATTCTTCACGCAGACTCTGGATTGTCATATCTTTTCCAATCCGTTTGCCAAATTCAACTTTGACACCGGTCTCAAGGATGGCATTGATGTCATCATCCAGGCGTTCTTTCGGCAGACGGTAGTTCGGGATGCCGTAGCGAAGCATGCCGCCCAGCTTCGGAAGCATCTCAAATACGGTGGTCTGGTGTCCCATCAGCTGCAGATAGTAAGCTGCACTTAATCCACCAGGGCCACCACCAACAACGGCAATGCGCTTTCCGGTAGATGGAGCACATGGCGGCGGTGGAACTTTTCCGGCATAATCAGCAGCCATTCTCTTAAGACCGCGGATATTGACTGCATCGTCTACGATGTTACGACGGCAGCGGGCCTCACACGGATGCTCGCAGATAAAACCGCAGGTGGTCGGGAACGGGTTGTCCTTGCGGATCAGGCGGATCGCATCTGCGTAACGTCCTTCTCCGACAAGAGCGATATATCCCGGAATATCTACATGTGCCGGGCACAAAGATACACAAGGAACAGGCTGTGTGTACTGGCAGGTACATCTTCCCTGGCGCACATGTTCTTCATAGTCTTCCCGACATCCCATCAGACTCTTGTAAACCATGTGAGCTGCTTCATACCCGATCGCACAGTCAGCTCCTTCCATGATTGATACAGAGAGTTCTTCCATCAGGTCTAATGTTTCCATAGTTGCGTCTCCGTTCATAACGTCGGTCAGCAGGTTTTTCAGCTGCCACAGACCAACACGGCACGGCACACATTTTCCACAGGTATGTGTATGACACATCTCCAGGAAAGCACGAGTCATGTCAACAGGACATAGTCCCGGAGGACTGGATTCGATTCTTCGCTCCAGATCTTTGTAGAGCCCTTCGATAACCAGCTGGGCTTTGTCTGGTGCAGTGATTTCAAGTCTACTCATAGCTTTTTTCTCCTTTAACTTTTTTTGCTAATCTACAGGACAGATGAAGAAAATCATAGGGAAAACATCTGAATACTATAGATTAACTCTATGGACACACTTATAATGATATTGTATGCATTTTAGTACAATCTTGCAAGCAAAGTTAATAAATAGACAAATAAGTTAATTTTGTCACAAAATGATAAAAATATCAAAGCAATATAAAAAATAAAATGTAAGGGGAACAACGATAAAGTGCAAAAAAAAAAATTATGTTACAATAACACCTGTAAAAGAGATGTCTGTTTTACAGGCACAATTAACAGAAAGGGCGGAAGAGGAAAAATGAAAGTAACAGATTTTGGTGCAACAGTTAAAGGTGACGAGACAAAATTATATACGCTCACAAATAAAAACGGAATGGAGATTGCAGTATCCGATTACGGTGCAACGCTGGTACAGGTGATCGTACCGGACAAAGAAGGCAAGCCGTGTGATGTTGTGCTTGGATATGATGAGGCAGCAGGATATGAAGAAGGAGATCTGTTCTTCGGTGCAATTGTCGGGAGAAGTGCAAACCGTATCGGAGGAGCATCCTTTGAACTGAACGGAGTGACCTATCAGCTTGAAAAGAATGATAATGGCAATAATCTCCACAGCGGAATGGATTTTTATAACCAGAGAATGTGGAAGGTAAAAGAAACCGCAGATGATCATATTACATTTGAACTGGACAGCCCGGATGGTGATCAGGGATATCCGGGAGCTGTACATATTGAGGTAACATATACTCTGACAGAAGACAAATGCGAAGATCGCTTACCATGCAGTTCCGGATGCAGATACTCTGATCAATATGGATAAAATCAAGCAGCTATTTTAATATGGATGGACATGCATCAGGAGATGTACTGGATCAGGAAGTATGGATTGATGCAGATGCATTTACCAGAGCCGATGCCGAGTCTATTCCGACAGGCGAGATCACACCGGTAGAAGGAACACCGATGGATTTCCGCACAAAGAAAGCAATTGGCAAAGAAATCGAGACAGATTATGAAGCACTGAATTTCGGGAAAGGATATGATCATAACTGGGTTCTGAACAATAAAGGAGAATTTGCGAAAGTGGCAGAGATGTCCTCGGAAGAGAGCGGAATCACTATGGAAGTTTATACAGACCTTCCGGGAATGCAGCTTTATACAGGCAACTTTATTGTTGATGCCAAAGGAAAAGGCGGGGCGCATTACCACAAACGCCAGGCAGCCTGCTTCGAGACACAGTTCTTCCCGGATGCAATCCATAAAGAGAATTTTGCCGGGCCGGTATGCAAGAAGGGCGAAACTTACGAAACAACAACGATGTACAAGTTTATATAACAACAGATAAGCCGAAAAGGTGCCATGGACATAAAAATCCATGACACCTTTTTTGAAAATATGTGCTGTAAAAAATCAGCGAAGGAATATGAAAAATTCATTTTACGCTGTGGTATATCTGTGAAATCAGAAAATGCCATCCAGATAATGCCCGATCGAACGGCGGATATTACCTTCAAAATCAGTCTCTCCGTTATGCAGACACCATTCAAATACATTTCCGATAACCAGCATACGGATATCAGTGCAGATTTCATCCAGGGAAATCTTTGGCGCAATGATGCCGGCATATCGCTTGCAAGATAATTCTCTACGGTAAGGATCGGGTACGGTCGCTCGGTACGGATCGTTGGGTTCAGTGCCTGGTTGCGCGGTGTGTAGTAGTTGGACATGAATTCTACTCCGAGTTCCCGGCAGTACTGTGCGTAATTCAGATAAACGTGGATGATACCGATCTTTGCCTCATCTGCATCTTCCGGCGTATCCAGAAGATCCGGATTGATGCTTGGCTGTTCTTCAATATAATAAGATAAAAGATCATCTTTGGTTTTAAAATGATGATAGAAGCTGCCGTTGGAGACACCTGCTTCATCACAGATATTTTTTATGGAAAGCTGATCGTATCCCTGCTTCTGCAGAATTGTCTTGGCTGCATGAAAGATACGTGCTTTGGTTTCTTTTGATTTTTTCTGTTGTCTGGACAGTGGCTCTTTTTCAATATCGCTTGACATTTGGTTAATCCTTTCTTAAAACTTTTCAGTCAGATTAGCTGTAGTATACATATGCATTAAAGAAAAAGACAAGAAAACCGAGCGAACTCTGTAATTTTAACGGGAATTGAAAAATAAGAGATGACATGGTATCATTAAATCCATAGCGAACAAAAAGAGAGGATTGGATATCAATGGATATTAACCAGAAAATAACAGAAGAACTGGGCGTAAAAAAGTGGCAGGTAGATGCGGCTGTAAAGCTGATCGATGAAGGAAATACCATTCCGTTTATTGCGCGTTACAGAAAAGAAGCACACGGTACACTGGATGATGAACAGCTTCGTAAATTATATGAACGACTGACCTATCTGCGGAACCTGGAAGAGAAAAAAGAACAGGTTCTTGCAAGTATTGAAGAACAGGGCAAGTTAACACCTGAGCTGAAAGCACAGATCGTGGCAGCAGAGACGCAGGTTCTGGTGGACGATCTTTATCGTCCGTACAGACCAAAACGCCGGACCCGTGCGACAATTGCAAAAGAAAAAGGTCTGGAACCACTGGCGGTTCTGATCTCTCTTCAGAATAGTAAGGAGCCCATGGAAAAAGAGGCAGAAAAATATGTTTCTGAAGAAAAGGGCGTGAAAAATGTGCAGGAAGCGATTGACGGTGCGAAAGATATTCTTGCAGAAAATATTTCAGATGAGGCAGATTACAGAAAGAAGATCCGCGATCTGACGTTCAAAAAGGGTACGCTGGTTTCTGCTGCAAAAGATGAAAAAGCAGAATCTGTATACGAGATGTATTATGATTTTACAGAAGCGGTCAGCAAAGTAGCCGGACACCGTGTGCTGGCACTCAACCGTGGAGAAAAAGAAAAATTTCTGAGTGTTAAGATTGAAGCACCGGAAGAGGAAATTCTCCGTTATCTGGAAAAGAAAGTGATCCGCAGGGATAATCCGTACACAACACCGGTTTTGAAAGAGGTTGTGGCCGACAGCTATCAGAGACTGATCGCACCGGCGATCGAGCGTGAACTGAGAAACGAACTGACGGAAAAAGCAGAAGATGGCGCAATCCTTGTGTTTGGCAAGAATCTGGAACAGCTTCTGATGCAGCCTCCGATCGCCGGACAGGTTGTGCTTGGCTGGGATCCGGCATTCCGTACCGGATGTAAGCTTGCAGTGGTAGATCCGACCGGAAAAGTAATCGGCACGACTGTAATTTATCCGACAGCGCCTACGACTCCGAAGAAGATCCAGGCAGCAAAAGATCTGCTGAAAAGATTATTCCAAAGTATCACATCTCTTTGATTTCTCTGGGAAATGGAACAGCATCCAGAGAATCAGAACAGTTTATTGTAGAACTGTTAAAAGAGATTCCGGAAAAAGTGCAGTATGTGATCGTAAACGAAGCCGGAGCATCTGTGTACTCAGCAAGTAAACTTGCTACAGAAGAATTCCCAAAATTTGATGTCGGGCAGAGAAGCGCGACATCCATCGCAAGACGTCTCCAGGACCCGCTTGCGGAGCTTGTAAAGATCGATCCGAAGTCCATCGGTGTCGGGCCAGTATCAGCATGATATGAACCAGAAAAAATTAGGAGAGGCACTTGGCGGTGTGGTAGAAGACTGTGTAAATAAAGTCGGTGTGGACCTAAATACTGCATCGGCTCCGCTGCTTTCTTATATTTCCGGTATTTCCGGAACCCTTGCGAAAAATATTGTTGCCTACAGGGAAGAAAATGGAAAATTTGAGAATAGAAAAGAACTTCTCAAAGTACCAAAACTTGGACCAAAAGCATTTGAGCAGTGTGCCGGATTTATGAGGATCCAGGGCGGAACCAATCCACTTGACGGAACCAGTGTACATCCGGAGTCTTACGAGGCGGCAGGAAAGCTTCTTGAAAAGCAGGGCTTCAAGCCGGAAGATATTGCAGGCGGCAAACTTGCAGGTCTGTCTCTTACCATCAAAGATTACAAAAAGCTCGCTGAAGAACTTGGAATAGGAGAGATCACCCTTCGGGATATTGTCAAAGAGCTGGAAAAACCGGCGCGTGATCCACGAGATGAGATGCCGAAACCAATTCTCAGGACGGATGTCCTTGATATGAAGGATCTGAAGGACGGAATGATTCTGAAAGGAACCGTGCGAAATGTCATTGACTTTGGTGTATTTGTCGATATTGGAGTGCATCAGGACGGATTGGTGCACATTTCCCAGATCACGGATCGTTTTATCAAGCATCCACTGGAAGCAGTCAGCGTAGGAGATGTTGTAGATGTAAAGGTGATGAGCGTTGATCTACAGAAGAAGCGGATCCAGCTTACAATGAGAGGAATTCAGTAATACATGTTCGGATATGTGACGGCGAATGAGCCGGAATTAAAAGTAAAAGATTATCATAAATATAAAGCGTATTACTGTGGCCTTTGTCAGTCACTGAAGAGACAGTATGGCAGCGCAGGTCAGCTTACGCTCGCCTATGATATGACATTTGTGATCATTTTACTTACTTCTTTATATGAAAGTGAAACAAAGGCAGAAAGCCATCGCTGTAAGATGCATCCGTTAAAGCCACAGCCAATGCTGGAAAATGAGATCACAGAGTATGCGGCCGATATGAATCTGATCATGGCGTATTATCATCTGGAAGATGATTGGAAGGATGAGAAGAAAGTAGCAGGGCTTCTCGGGAGTATGGCTTTGAAGCGAAAAGTAGAAAAAGCAATTTGGAAATATCCAAGGCAGAGTCGTGTGATCAGAGAAGAAATGGCAAAGCTTTCGGAATATGAAAGTCAGGGTATACAGGAAGTTGACTATCCGGCAGGCTGTTTTGGCCGGCTGATGGAAGAGATGATGGTATATAAAGAAGACTGCTGGGAACAGCAGCTTCGAGGGATCGGTTTCTATCTGGGCAAATATATTTATATTATGGATGCTTACGAAGATCTGGATAAGGACCTGGAAAAAGGGACTTATAATCCATTAAAAAAGATGCATGAAGAAGCCGGATATGAAGAAAGATGCAGAGACATTCTGTGCATGATGATCGGCGAATGCGCAAGAAATTTTGAAATTCTGCCATGTATACTGGACGTGGATATCCTGCGGAATATCCTGTATGATGGCGTATGGAAACATTACAGAAAGATACAAGAAAAGAAAAGCGAGGAAAAGGAAGATGACAAAGAATCCTTATGAGGTGCTTGGCGTATCACCAAATGCGTCGGAAGAGGAGATAAAAAAGGCGTACAGAGAATTGAGCCGGAAATATCATCCGGATGCCAATGTGGATAATCCGCTTCGGGATCTTGCTGAAGAAAAGTTCAAAGAAGTACAGGAAGCTTATGATGAAATTATGAAAGAGCGGGCGAATGGAGGATATAATTACGGATACGGCGCGGGTTCAGGGAACTATTCTTATGGTAATAATTCCTATGGGAATCAATCTTATGGCAATGGCAGATATCAGCAGTACAATAATATGAATCCGGAGATGCAGGCGGCATTCAATTTTATCAATAACCGTAGATATCAGGACGCGATCAATATGTTGAACCGTATGAATGACCGGACTGCACAATGGTATTATGCAAGTTCCATGGCCAACGCCGGCGTAGGCAACAATGTGCTGGCAAGGGATTATGTTGCGCAGGCAGTGAATATGGACCCGAATAACCCGCAGTACAGAGAGCTGATGAACCAGCTGAACTGGGGAGCACAGAGATATAATAGTAATCCGTTTGGTCAGGGATATGGCAATCGTAATTCCTCTCCGTGTGGAACTGGAAATATGTGCTGTGATCTGTGGATCGCAGATTCATTATGTGAATGTATGGGAGGAGATCTGTGTCCATGCATCTAAATACAAAAAAGATTGCATTTGCAGGCGTTATGCTTGCACTGACAGAAGTGGGGATTGCGCTTGGCAGTGTGATCGAAACGAATACCCTTTTTTTACTGGCGGCGGCGTCCTTCTTTGTCGGGATTGTGATTCAGGAATTTGGATTGAAAAGCGGGGCAGGCTTTTTACTGGCTGGAATTTTGCTGGCAATCCTTCTGTCTCCGAATAAATTATATGTGGTTTCCTATGCATTTATGGGATTTTATATTCTAATTATAGAAACAATATGGCATTTTTCTGGAAGAGCTTCCGGATGGATCAGAAGCCGTAACTTTTTCTGGCTCATGAAATATCTGGTATTTAATGTACTTTATATTCCGGGTTTAATATATTTCTGGAGTATGTTATCTGAAAAAAAGACCGCAAAAGGAATAATGCTTATGTCTGTTGTATTCGGACAATTTATACTTTTTGTCTTTGATAAGACATATGAATATGCAATGGGGAAAATCTGGAAAGAAAATAGACATAAATTCGGATTTTAAAGCATATATAATACAATAATGATGATGTGAGTGTCGAAAGTAAATTTTGCTGCTCATTGATGTAACCGGATTGTTCTATTGCTACGCAATTCCCATAATCCTCGAACACATCATAATAATAAAAATATAAATTTTATGTATTTTTTGCACAAAAAAGTGGAAAATTTAATAGAAAAATTGTATAATATAAGACAGGACAAATAGGAAAGAGAGGATTCACTTATGAAGCAGAATAATATGCTTGCTATGATCTTGGCGGGCGGACGAGGAAGTCGTCTTCACGAGCTTACAAATAAAGTAGCCAAACCTGCGGTTTCATATGGTGGGAAATACAGAATCATTGATTTTCCACTTAGCAACTGTGCCAACAGCGGAATTGATAATGTAGGAGTCCTGACACAGTATGAGTCTATTTTACTTAACAGTTATGTAGCGGCAGGCCGCAGATGGGGGTTAGATGCCCAGAACAGCGGAGTCTATGTACTTCCACCGCGTGAAAAAGCGGATGCGGATCTGGATGTATACAGAGGAACAGCAGATGCAATTTCACAGAACATTGATTTTGTGGACATGTTTGCACCAGAATATGTACTGATTCTTTCCGGTGACCATATTTATAAGATGAATTATGATAATATGCTTGATTATCATAAAGAGACTGGAGCAGATGCAACAATCGCGGTCATTGAGGTTCCGATGAAGGAAGCAAGCCGTTTCGGTATTATGAATACGGACGATGAGGGAAGAATTGTAGAGTTTGAAGAGAAACCGGAGAATCCAAAGAGCAATCTGGCATCCATGGGTATTTACATATTCAACTGGAAGCTTTTAAGAAAGATGCTCCTTGCAGATATGAAAAATCAGGATTCCAATCATGATTTCGGAAAAGATATCATTCCGACTATGCTGAATGATGGAAGAAAGCTCTATGCATACAAGTTCAAAGGATATTGGAAAGATGTCGGAACAATTGATTCCCTGTGGGAAGCAAATATGGATCTGATCAATAGTAAAAATGAACTTGATCTGAATGATGATTCATGGAAGATTTACACAGAGGATACAACTGTGCTTCCTCAGTATGTTGGCCCGACAGCAGAGATTGAGAGAGCATTTATCAACCAGGGATGTGTGATCAATGGAAAAGTCAAAAATTCTGTATTGTTTACAGGTGCAAGAGTCGGCGAAGGTGCACAGATTATTGACAGTGTACTGATGCCGGGCGTTGAAGTAGAAGAAGGTGCAGTTGTAACAAGAGCGCTTGTGGCTGATGGCGTAAAGATTGGCAAAAATGCAGTTGTCGGATCAGCAGACAGTGAACATATTGAATTAGTATCAAAACGTGTTAAGGGGGATGAGTAATATGGCACAGGCATTTGGAATCGTAAGTTTTGCCGGCAACAATATCCGGGTAGGAGAGATGCAGAATTACCGTCCGGTTGGTGCTGTTTCATTCCTTGGAAGATACAGAGTTATCGATTTCCCAATCTCTAATATGAGCAACAGTGAAATCGAACATATTCAGGTTTATGTAAGAAGAAAACCGCGTTCTCTTACAGAACATCTTGGAACAGGCCGTCATTACAATATCAACTCAAAGAGTGGCCGTCTTCATATTCTTTATTCTGATTTTGCAAATGCAGAATGGAGTGTATACAATAATGACCTGGCGGCATATGAAGAAAATATGGAGTGTATTGAAGCTGTAAAATATCCATATGTAGTTATTGCACCAAGTTATATGATTTATACACAGAATTATGATGAATTACTTAAGACACATATTGAATCTGGTGCAGACATTACCCTGTTATATCACAGTGTGGATAATGCAAAAGAATACTATCTGAACTGTTCAACACTTAATCTGAACAAGCAGAAGGGTGTTCTTTCATTGGAACCGAACCATGGTAACGCGAAAAACCGTAATATTTTCATGGACACTTATGTAATGCGCAAAGATCTGTTTATGGAACTGGTTAAAAAGGGAAGAAAGATTTCTTCCATGTTCACACTTAATGATATTGTGAATATGGCATGCAGTGAACTGGATGTACGTGGAGTGTCACATCGAGGATTCTTTGCATCTATCACAGATTTTAAGAGCTACTATAATGCAAACTTATCACTGATCGATATGAAGAATGCAGTGACTTTGTTTGATAAGAACTGGCCGATTTACACAAGAACAAATGATTCATGCCCAACAAAGTATTATGAAGGAGCAAGTGTCAAGAGTTCAGTAATTTCCAATGGATGCCTGATTGAGGGTACTGTTGAGAATTCGGTAATCGGACGTGGATGCGTAATTAAGAAAGGTGCAGTTGTCAAAGACAGTGTTATCCTTCCGGGAGTTGTAATTGGAGAGGATGCACGGATTGAAGCGCAGGTAGTGGACAAGAGTGCAAGGATTGTCCATGCAAAGGAACTGATTGCAGATCCGGAAAAACCAGGATATGTAAGAAGAAACGATACTTTATAATCAAAAGAAATTCAACAGAGAGAAGAATGCCGGCGTGGGAAGACTTCTCTCTGTTTTTTTGTTTCATAAAAAAAGAGGCTCATAACGAACCCCTTTTGCTGCTTTGTAAAATTATAATCTATTCGCGTCCCATTTGTAAAATCGGGCTGATCTTTTTGTAGATCAGGAATACGATCAATGATACCAGGAAACCTTTCAGCAGATTGAAAGGTGCAACAGAAAGTAAAACAAAAGTCAGAAGACTGTTGATATGACTGTTGACTGCGGTTCCCATGGCAACCAGTGCGTCGATCGGCATATGGAATGCAGCAGCGTATGCCGGAAGCAGAAGGTATGCATTGATAAAACATCCGACAATTGTCATAAAAACAGTTCCTGTTACCATACCGATGATCGCACCCTTGCGAGAATGTAACTTCTGATAAATCAGGGAAGCCGGAATACACATTGCACATCCGATCAGGAAGTTTCCGAGGTCTCCAACACCAGCTGTTGATGTACCTCTGATCAGGAGGTTCAACAGGATTTTGACCAGTTCGATCAAAGCGCCGGCTACAGGTCCCATGGTAAATGCTCCGACAAGGACCGGAACTTCACTGAAATCAATTTTGTAAAAGGTTGGTGCAAATGGAAGTGGAATATCAAATAACATCAGAACCATAGCGATTGCTCCGAGCACACCAATCTGTGCAATTACCTTTGTGCTGATACGTTTTTTTTCTTTCGTTGTTGTTTTTGGGTTTGTCATTACATCTGTACTCATTTTTTCTCTCCTTTTCTCTTGACATAATCAGATGAATTGAGGAGGAAAATCTTCGAAAGCCTATGCAAAAAAATCCCCGACGTAATACGTCGGGGGGATTATTTGCAAAATCACTTTTTCTTCTCTCATCCAGACTTTACTGTCGGTTTTGGAATTGCACCAAATCAGCTGTCAGAAATCTGACAGGTCGCGGACTGTAACCGCCGGTTGGGAATTCTGCTTATACTATAGCGATAAGAAGTCACCCTACCCCGAAGAATTTCCTTGTTCATTTGATCACATTATAGCGCAGGCGTATATAAAATACAAGTACAAGTTAAGAAAAGACAGTGTTTTTCTAAACCCGGAGTGAGCAGTAACGACTTGTTTCCAAAGATTCGGTATGATATAATCGGTGTGACTTAATCTGATATGGAGGAAAATGAATGAATATAAAGTTTGAAGTAAAAATGACAAAAAAAGCCATGTTTGATTTTATGCTCTATACTTCCTATACAAGCCTTAGTGGAATCGTTGGTGTGATTTTCGGTGGTGTAACACTGGTGCTGGGAATCAGACAATGTATGTTTGGAAGCTACAGTACAGCAGCAACGTTCTTTTTGTTTGCCGCAATTTTTCTGATCGGAAACCCACTTCATTTAAAAGCACGTGCGGCAGAACAGGTAATGCGCTCCCCGATGTTTCAGAAACCGATTAGTTATGAACTTAATGAAGAAGGAATCCGCATTTCACAGGATGAACAAAGTGTGCTTAATGAATGGGGAGATTTCCGGAAGGCAGTTTCAACCGGTCAGTCTGTAATTATATATGTAACAAAGGTAAGAGCACTGATTTTTCCAAGAGAATCCCTGGGAGAACAGTATGCGGCAGCAGTGCAGATGATTTCTACACATATGCCAGCCAAGAAAGTCAATATCAGACACGTCAGTGCAAATTAGGAGGCAGACCAGAAGATGATAATTGAAACAAAAGTGCCAAAGAAACCTATGATCTCGGTAAGAAGATCGGGAGTCATGCAAAAGCAGGAGAAGTCTATACACTGGTAGGAGATCTCGGCGTCGGAAAGACCGTATTTACCCAGGGACTGGCAAAAGGACTGGGGATTGAAGAACCGATCAGCAGTCCAACCTTTACCATAGTCCAGGTATATGATGACGGAAGACTTCCGTTCTATCATTTTGATGTGTATCGGATTGGTGACATTGAAGAGATGGACGAGATTGGTTTTGAAGACTATGTATATGGAGACGGTGTAAGCCTGATCGAATGGGCGAACCTGATCGATGAGATTCTTCCGGCGAACCGGACAGAGATCACGATAGAAAAAGATCTGGAACAGGGATTTGATTTCCGCCGGATTACGGTAGAGAAAAGAGGAGAATAATATGCGCATTTTAGCAATAGACAGTTCGGGACTTGTTGCAACTGTCGCAGTAGTTGAAGAAGAAAACGAAATTTCCAAAACGATTGCAGAGTATACGATCAATTATAAAAAGACACATTCACAGACCTTATTACCGATGTTGGATGAAATCGTGAAGATGACGGATATGAATCTGGATACGATTGATGCGATTGCGGTAGCAGGAGGACCGGGATCATTTACCGGACTCAGAATTGGTTCAGCAACTGCAAAGGGACTGGGGCTGGCACTGAAGAAGCCTTTGATTCACATTCCGACAGTAGACGGACTTGCTTATAATCTGTGTTATACAGACAGGATCATTTGTCCGATCATGGATGCAAGAAGAAATCAGGTATATACTGGTATTTATCAGATGGACGGTGATAAACTGCAGGTTTTGGAAGCACAGATGGCAGTCGAAATCGATGAACTTGCCAAAAAACTTTGTACTTATGGAAAACCAGTGATCTTTCTTGGAGACGGTGTACCGGTGCATAAAGACAGGCTGGAGAAGGAATTGATGACGAATTATGATATTGCATTTGCACCGGCACATATGAACCAGCAGAGAGCGGCAGCAGTCGGTATGCTTGGAATTCAGTATTATAAAGAAGGAAAAACAGAAACTGCAATGGAACACAAACCGGATTATCTGCGTGTATCACAGGCAGAACGGGAAAGAGAAGAACGTCTGAAAGCAGAAAAAACACATGAGTAATAGAGATAACATAGAAATTACTTTGATAACAGAAAATGACAGAGAACGAATGGAACAGGTGGCGCAGATGGAAACAGACGTATTTCCGGATCCGTGGAGTTATCATGAAGTGAGATCAACTGTCAGACAGAAGCATACTTTTTGTGCGGCAGCAATGGAAGGGGATACCCTGCTGGGATATTTTCTGTGTTATTACGTTCTGGATGAATGCGAGATTGCAAGAATTGCAGTTGCTGAATCTGAAAGACGCAGAGGAATTGGACAGATGCTGTTTGGATTTATGGAACAGATCTGCCATGAAAAGCAACTGAAAAGAATGCTTCTTGATGTCCGTAAGAGTAATCAGACAGCGATTGCTTTTTATGAAAAAAACAAATTTGGAATCGATGGAGAGCGAAAGTTCTATTACGGAGGGAAAAATCCGGAAGATGCAATCCTGATGAGCCGCATGGTTTAGAAAATGGAAGAAATCGCAAGAATATACAAGACTTCCCACTGGAAGGCGTCAGTCTGTGACGTTATAATGTACCTGAACATAGAAAGAGCTGAAAAATGAAATGGCAGTCTTTTTTGCAAAGATACTCAGGAGGAAGTAAGATGCGTAATTATAAAAAAATTCAGACAGAAAAAAATACAGTCACAAAGATTGTGTGCAATAAATGTAAAAAAGAAATCACAATAAAAAATGGAATACCGGAGGAAGAGATGCTTACAGTTGAAAAAAGATGGGGATATTTTTCGCACAAAGACGGAGAACTCCATCGATTTGATATCTGTGAGGAATGTTATGATACCTGGATAGCATCTTTCCAGATTCCGGTATATGGAGAACAGGAGTTAGAATGTTAGATGTATGTTTGCTTGGAAGCGGTGGAATGATGCCGCTTCCTTATCGATGGCTGACCGCACTTATGACAAGATATAACGGCAGCCAGCTGCTGATTGACTGTGGTGAAGGCACACAGATTGCGTTAAAAGAGAAGGGATGGAGTTTTAAACCGATCGATGTAATTTGTTTCACACATTACCATGGAGATCATATCAGCGGACTTCCGGGACTTCTTCTTACAATGGGAAATGCGGACAGAAAGGAACCGCTTACTCTGATTGGACCGAAAGGTCTGGAGAGAGTGGTGAGTTCTCTGCGAGTGATCGCGCCGGAACTGCCATTTGAAATCCACTATAGAGAAATTACAGAGCCAGAACAGATTTTTGAGATGGATGGATATCGTCTGAAAGCATTTCGTGTAAAACATAATGTGATCTGTTACGGTTATACGATTGAGATCGACCGTGCCGGCAAATTTGATGTGCAGAGGGCAACAGAACAGAAAATTCCGAAGGAATACTGGAAACATCTTCAAAAAGGTGAGACAGTAGAGCTTGACGGAAGAATACTGACGCCGGAGATGGTCCTTGGACCACCTCGAAGAGGAATTAAGCTTACCTATTGTACAGATACAAGACCGACGGATTCTATCCGGAAGAATGCAAAAGGGTCAGACCTGTTTATTTGCGAAGGAATGTACGGAGAAAAAGAAAAAGCGGCAAAGGCAGTAGAATATAAGCATATGACCTTTTATGAGGCAGCAAACCTGGCAAAAGAGGCAGAGGTGGGAGAAATGTGGCTTACGCATTACAGCCCGTCCCTGCGCCATCCGGAAGAATATATGGATGAAGTGCGGGCAATCTTTCCACATGCGATCGCAGGAAAAGACCGTATGACAACAGAACTGGATTTCCCGGAATAAGCAAAGCAGTAGAGAGAAGGAAAAATATGGAGACAGAGAAAAAGGATATATTAATACTGGCAATTGAAAGTTCCTGTGATGAAACGGCAGCAGCCGTTGTAAAGAACGGACGACAGGTGTTGTCAAATGTGATCTCGTCACAGATAGATCTACATAAATTATATGGTGGTGTGGTTCCGGAAATCGCATCGAGAAAGCATATAGAAAAGATTAATCAGGTCATTGAAGAAGCACTGGAAAGAGGCAGAGGTAACACTGGACGATATCGACGCAATCGGTGTAACTTACGGTCCGGGGCTTGTTGGTGCGCTTCTTGTCGGTGTGGCAGAAGCAAAAGCAATCGCATATGCGAAAAAGTTACCACTTGTTGGAGTTCATCATATTGAAGGGCACATTTCTGCAAATTATATTGAGAATCTGGAACTGGAACCACCGTTCTTGTGTCTTGTTGTGTCTGGGGGACATACGCATCTCGTATGCGTCAAGGATTATGGAACTTATGAGATTCTTGGAAGAACCAGAGATGATGCGGCAGGAGAGGCTTTTGATAAAGTGGCTAGAGCAATTGGTCTGGGATATCCGGGAGGACCGAAGATTGATAAGCTTTCAAAAGAAGGGGATCCAGATGCAATCCCATTTCCACGCGCGCATATTGAAGATTCCCCATATGATTTCAGCTTCAGTGGCGTGAAGTCAGCAGTTTTAAACTATATTAACGGCTGCAAGATGAAAGGGATTGAATACAACCGTGCTGATATTGCTGCATCCTTCCAGAAAGCAGTTACTGATGTGCTGGTAGACAATGCAATGCATGCAGTAAAAGAATATGGACTTAATAAGTTTGCAATTGCAGGAGGCGTGGCGTCAAACAGTAGTCTTCGTGCAGCAATGAAACAGGCATGTGAAAAGAATGAAATAGAATTTTACTATCCGTCACCGATTTTCTGTACAGATAATGCAGCAATGATCGGTGTAGCTGCTTATTATGAATACATCAATGGAACCAGACATGGATGGGATCTGAATGCAGTCCCGAATCTGAAACTTGGCGAAAGATAGAGTGGGCGAACCACGAAATGCAGGTAAAAAGGAGAGAATAATATGAACAGGGAAAAATGTACAGCAGTAGTCCTGGCAGCAGGAAAAGGAAGCCGGATGGGTACAAAAATACAGAAGCAGTATCTGGAAATATGCGGAAAGCCTGTACTTTACTATTCTCTTGCTGCATTTGCAGCATCTCCGATTATTGATGAAATTGTTCTTGTGACAGGAGAAGGTAAGACTGATTATTGCCGGAAAAATATTATAGAAGCTTATGGAATCACAAAAGTTAATAAAATTGTGGTTGGTGGAAAAGAACGGTATGAATCTGTATATAAAGCACTAAGAGAAATAGAACCGGAAGGTTATGTCTTTATTCATGATGGAGCACGTCCGTTTGTTGATGAATCGATCATAGAACGAACTTACCAGGCAGTAAAAGAATACCGGGCAATGCGCGGTAAGGGAACGCTGCATCGAAAGATACGGTAAAGATTGTAGATGAGAATGATTTCGCAGTAAATACACCGGAACGAAGATTTGTGTGGTGTATTCAGACTCCGCAGGTATTTGAGACTGCATTGATTCGTCATGCATATTTTAAATTGATGGAAAATGAAGAAAATGGAAAACAGATAACAGACGATGCGATGGTTGTAGAGCGTATGGAAAACTGTGCAGTAAAGTTGGTAGAAGGTTCGTATGAGAATATAAAGATTACAACGCCAGAAGATCTGATATTAGCAGAAAGTTTGATCAAAAAAAGAAATTGAAAAAAATTAAAAAAAGTGTTGACAATAATGTATCACTATGATATTATCTATCTTGTCGCTGATACACAGCAACAACTTAATAAATGCGGAGAGGTATCGAAGTGGTCATAACGAGGCGGTCTTGAAAACCGTTTGTCCGAAAGGGCGCGTGGTCTGAATCCCAATCCCTCTCCGGTTGAGGCAGAACAATATGTTCTGCTTTTTTTATTGTTCGGCTTGATTTTTGGGGAGTAAAAAAGGTGAGTCGAAAAAGCGTAAGATTTTAATCTTTGAAGTTATTAGTTTTATTAAGATTAAATTCCACATGAGAGTGGAATTTAATCTTGTAAGTGAGTAATATATAAAACTTGAAAATAGTACTTGGACAAAAGAAAGCAATCGTGTATATTAAATAACGGACGTTTTGGAGAAATACCCAAGCTGGCCGAAGGGGCTCCCCTGGAAAGGGAGTAGGTCGTTAATAGCGGCGCGAGGGTTCGAATCCCTCTTTCTCCGTTTTGTTCAAAGCTAAAAAGCAGTAATCGATAAAACATAATATTGAATGTAAAATACAGATCAAGAAAATGTGAAAAAAGTCGAAAAAGTGCTTGACATTCAGGGGATGTTATTATAAACAAGCTGATGCATGAGAAATGAAAGTTTTAAATGCAGAACAAAAAATAAAAAAAGTTGTTGACAAACATGAAACGCCTTGATATAATATAAAAGCTGTCGCATGAAACGGCAACAACAAAAAAAGAACATTGATAACTGAACAATAGACAACAACCCTGAAAATTCTTTAAAGAGATTTTTCAAGAACGGACATCGAAAGATGTCGAACCAGAACAGTAAACAGGAACAGAATTGCCAAGCGATTCTGACCCGGATACAAACATTTTTAACGAGAGTTTGATCCTGGCTCAGGATGAACGCTGGCGGCGTGCTTAACACATGCAAGTCGAGCGAAGCACTTAAGAAAGATTCTTCGGATGATTTCATTTGTGACTGAGCGGCGGACGGGTGAGTAACGCGTGGGTAACCTGCCCTCATACAGGGGATAACAGTTAGAAATGACTGCTAATACCGCATAAGACGCACGGTACCGCATGGTACAGTGGGAAAAACTCCGGTGGTATGAGATGGACCCGCGTCTGATTAGGTAGTTGGTGGGGTAACGGCCTACCAAGCCAACGATCAGTAGCCGACCTGAGAGGGTGATCGGCCACATTGGGACTGAGACACGGCCCAAACTCCTACGGGAGGCAGCAGTGGGGAATATTGCACAATGGGGGAAACCCTGATGCAGCGACGCCGCGTGAGCGATGAAGTATTTCGGTATGTAAAGCTCTATCAGCAGGGAAGAAAATGACGGTACCTGACTAAGAAGCACCGGCTAAATACGTGCCAGCAGCCGCGGTAATACGTATGGTGCAAGCGTTATCCGGATTTACTGGGTGTAAAGGGAGCGTAGACGGCTGTGTAAGTCTGAAGTGAAAGCCCGGGGCTCAACCCCGGGACTGCTTTGGAAACTATGCAGCTAGAGTGTCGGAGAGGTAAGTGGAATTCCCAGTGTAGCGGTGAAATGCGTAGATATTGGGAGGAACACCAGTGGCGAAGGCGGCTTACTGGACGATGACTGACGTTGAGGCTCGAAAGCGTGGGGAGCAAACAGGATTAGATACCCTGGTAGTCCACGCCGTAAACGATGACTGCTAGGTGTCGGGTGGCAAAGCTATTCGGTGCCGCAGCTAACGCAATAAGCAGTCCACCTGGGGAGTACGTTCGCAAGAATGAAACTCAAAGGAATTGACGGGGACCCGCACAAGCGGTGGAGCATGTGGTTTAATTCGAAGCAACGCGAAGAACCTTACCTGCTCTTGACATCCCGGTGACCGGCATGTAATGATGCCTTTTCTTCGGAACACCGGTGACAGGTGGTGCATGGTTGTCGTCAGCTCGTGTCGTGAGATGTTGGGTTAAGTCCCGCAACGAGCGCAACCCTATCTTCAGTAGCCAGCAATTGGATGGGCACTCTGGAGAGACTGCCAGGGATAACCTGGAGGAAGGTGGGGATGACGTCAAATCATCATGCCCCTTATGACCAGGGCTACACACGTGCTACAATGGCGTAAACAAAGGGAAGCGAACCCGCGAGGGGGAGCAAATCCCAAAAATAACGTCTCAGTTCGGATTGTAGTCTGCAACTCGACTACATGAAGCTGGAATCGCTAGTAATCGCGAATCAGCATGTCGCGGTGAATACGTTCCCGGGTCTTGTACACACCGCCCGTCACACCATGGGAGTTGGTAACGCCCGAAGTCAGTGACCCAACCGTAAGGAGGGAGCTGCCGAAGGTGGGACCGATAACTGGGGTGAAGTCGTAACAAGGTAGCCGTATCGGAAGGTGCGGCTGGATCACCTCCTTTCTAAGGAAGAAGAAGTAAGGAAAGTTCGTTGTCTATTGTTGAGTTATCAAAACTCAATGCTTCTGGTGGCGATGCGGTCAGGGGACACACCCGTTCCCATCCCGAACACGATGGTTAAGACCTGATCGGCCGATGGTACTTCACTGGAGACGGTGCGGGAGAGTAGGTGGCCGCCAAATCTAAAAAAAGATGGGCTTATAGCTCAGCTGGTTAGAGCGCACGCCTGATAAGCGTGAGGTCGGTGGTTCGAGTCCACTTAAGCCCACTTCTTTAGCCTAAAGATAATTGAATATGGGGGATTAGCTCAGTTGGGAGAGCGCCTGCCTTGCAAGCAGGAGGTCACGAGTTCGAATCTCGTATTCTCCACTAGGTTCGAAAGAACCGCATGTACTTTGAAAACTGCATACAAAAATAAATCAATTCTCAAATAGAGAAAGACATCCGAGGTGATCATCACCGCAAGGTAATGATTAACTTACATCTTCGAGAAAACGAAGTAAAAAAACGACCTGAAATACCAACGCATGCAACGCTATGCATGTGTAACCGGATCCCATTTCCGTGGGAGAAGGGAGTTGGTCATGCTAGAAAGAGCGTATGGTGGATGCCTTGGCACTAAGAGCCGATGAAAGACGTGATAAGCTGCGAAAAGCTTCGGGGAGGAGCAAATATCCGATGATCCGGAGATATCTGAATGGGGAAACCGGCTGACAGACTCCAGTCATCCATACGCCAATACATAACGTTAGGAGGGGAACCCGGTGAACTGAAACATCTAAGTAGCCGGAGGAGAAAACAACATGTGATTCTGTGAGTAGCGGCGAGCGAAAACGGAAGAGCCCAAACCGGGGTGCGTGCATCCCGGGGTTCGGACCGCATAATTGATTCAACAAATTTAGCAGAATGGTTTTGGGAAAGCCAGCCAGAGAGGGTGAAAGCCCCGTAAGCGAAAGACGAGTCAGCAAGGCGGGATCCAGAGTACCACGAGACACGAGAAACCTTGTGGGAACAGCGGGGACCACCCCGTAAGGCTAAATACTCCTTAGTGACCGATAGCGCATAGTACTGTGAAGGAAAGGTGAAAAGGACCCCGGGAGGGGAGTGAAACAGAACCTGAAACCATATGTTTACAAGCTGTGGAACAACTTTATATGTGGAACCGCGTACTTTTTGTAGAACGGTCCGGCGAGTTACGCTGGCTGGCGAGGTTAAGTCCTTAAGGGATGGAGCCGAAGGGAAACAAGTCTTAACAGGGCGTTAAGTCAGATGGAGTAGACCGAAACCGGGTGATCTATCCATGTCCAGGATGAAGTTGCCGTAAAGGCAATGGAGGTCCGAACCCACATCCGTTGAAAAGGGTGGGATGAGGTGTGGATAGGGAGAAATTCCAATCGAACCCGGAGATAGCTGGTTCTCCTCGAAATAGCTTTAGGGCTAGCCTCATACAAGTCTTGGGAGGTAGAGCACTGAATTTCGCGGGGCGTCAAAGCTACCAAAGGATATCAAACCCGAATGCCAGTAAGATGATTCATGGGAGTCAGACTGCACGAGATAAGTTGGGCAGTCAAAAGGGAAAGAGCCCAGACCTGCTGCTAAGGTCCCAAAATGTGTGTTAAGTGGAAAGGATGTGGGATTTCGAAGACAACTAGGATGTTGGCTTAGAAGCAGCCATCCATTGAAAAGAGTGCGTAATAGCTCACTAGTCGAGAGGTCCTGCGCCGAAAATGTCCGGGGCTGAAACACACTGCCGAAGCTCAGGAATTAACTGATGTCAATTGGTAGAGGAGCATTGTATACGGGAAGAAGCAGTACCGATAAGGAGCTGTGGAGTGCATGGAAGAGAGAATGCCGGAATGAGTAGCGAGAGTAAGGTGAGAATCCTTCCGGCCGAATATCTAAGGTTTCCAGAGTAAAGCTCGATCTGGTAAGCGTCAGCCTAAGGCCAGGTCGAAAGACGTAACCGATGGACAACAGGTTGAAATTCCTGTACCGCGATATAACAGAACTGTGGGGACGCAGAGCACTAGCGGGAATGGAATCCCGGGCAAGCGAGGAGGTAGGAGTCATTGGCAAATCCGTGTGGCAATCCAAAGGCGTGATGCGGACCGAATTAAGAGTAGGGAAGTGTGTGAGCCATGAGTCAAGAAAAGCCGCTATTGTTTTTATCTACCCGTACCGTAAACCGACACAGGTGGATGAGGAGAGAATCCTAAGGCCGACGGGAGAAGCATTGTTAAGGAACTCGGCAAAATGACCCCGTAACTTCGGGAGAAGGGGTGCCAACGAGAGTTGGCCGCAGAGAATTGGCCCAAGCAACTGTTTAGCAAAAACACAGGTCTATGCAAAACCGTAAGGTGAAGTATATGGGCTGACGCCCGCCTGCTGGAAGGTTAAGAGGAGAGGTTAGCGGAACGCGAAGCATTGAATTTAAGCCCCAGTAAACGGCGGCCGTAACTATAACGGTCCTAAGGTAGCGAAATTCCTTGTCGGGTAAGTTCCGACCCGCACGAAAGGCGTAATGATTTGGGCACTGTCTCAACAATGCACCGGTGAAATTGAAATACCAGTGAAGATGCTGGTTACCTGCGCCAGGACGGAAAGACCCCATGGAGCTTTACTCCAGCTTGATACTGGGATCCGGTGCCCAATGTACAGGATAGGTGGGAGGCTAGGAAGCAGGAACGCCAGTCTCTGCGGAGCCGCTGTTGGGATACCACCCTTGCGGTATTGATTTCTAACCTGCAGCCGTGACCCGGCTGGGGACAATGTCAGGCGGGGAGTTTGACTGGCGGTCGCCTCCGAAAGGGTATCGGAGGCGCTCAAAGGTTCCAGAATGGTTGGAAACCATTTCGAAGAGTGCAAAGGCAGAAGGGAGCTTGACTGCGACACCGACGGGTCGAGCAGGTAGGAAACTAGGACTTAGTGATCCGGTGGTATAAAGTGGGATTGCCATCGCTCAACGGATAAAAGCTACCCTGGGGATAACAGGCTTATCACTCCCAAGAGTTCACATCGACGGAGTGGTTTGGCACCTCGATGTCGGCTCATCGCATCCTGGGGCTGAAGTAGGTCCCAAGGGTTGGGCTGTTCGCCCATTAAAGCGGTACGCGAGCTGGGTTCAGAACGTCGTGAGACAGTTCGGTCCCTATCCGGCGTGGGCGTAGGATATTTGAGAGGAGCTGGCCTTAGTACGAGAGGACCGGGCTGGACTGACCGCTGGTGTATCTGTTGTTCCGCCAGGAGCATAGCAGAGTAGCCAAGCCAGGGACGGGATAAACGCTGAAGGCATCTAAGCGTGAAGCCCCCCTCAAGATGAGATATCCCAACGCAGTAGTAAGACCCCTGAAGACGACAAGGTAGATAGGTCAGAGGTGGAAGTGCGGAGACGCATGAAGCTGACTGATACTAATCGGTCGAGGGCTTGACCAAGAAGGTAGGACAGGGTAAAGAAAATGGATGGAGTAAAGATTTAAATTTGTATGTGGTTTTGAAGGTACATGAAAGTATCTTTAATATTCCTCGATAGCTCAGCGGTAGAGCATTCGGCTGTTAACCGAAGGGTCGTTGGTTCGAACCCAACTCGGGGAGTTGAAAACTGTAAGCAATGCTTTTACAGTTTTTTCATTTCATAGGAAATTCCGAAGGAACTGTATCGATGATATTTATCCGGACACCATATGTGGAGTCGGTCAAATTTAAATATAATAAAAGATTCAGTCTGATTTAGGCTGGACAGCTCTGCATATTTGTATTATAGTAAAAACAGTATTTCAAGGGTGATTGCGTAAATACCACTTACAGGGTTATCATCCTTTTTGGATATAAGGAGGCAGGATAATGAAAAAACTTGCATCAGGAATGGTAATTCTGGCAGGGATACTTTGGGGAAGCATGGGAATTTTTGTCCGCAAGTTTGAAATATGGTTTTTTAAGTACAGTGCTTGCATTTTGCCTGTATACTTCCGGTCTTAAAAATTTAGATAATGGAAAAGCTTCTATTTTGGCATCAGTTGAGCCAGTTGCAGCTACCTTGATTGGTGTAATACTATATAAAGAAACCTTATCAGCAGGAGAAATATTCGGCATTCTTATTTGGAATTAGGATGTTAAACGAAACAGCTATTTCATAATCGGGATGCCTTTTGCAACCCGGCGATAAATCTTCCATATAATGGTGAATGGAAGACTGATACAAATATAAAGTGTAGAAAAAAGACCTGCAAAGCCTCCAATTATAACCAAAAGTAACATTCCAATATTCATGCCTCTCTCACTCCAGTTCTTTGTATTTCTTTTGATAAAGTCATTTTATGAGAAAATATGTAATTTGAAAAGAGATTGGAGTCAAATGAACGATATTTCCACTGATAGTCAGGGTATCGTTTTTCGTAAAATCGAAAGTATTAGCTCACCACATTTGTAAGGGTGGAAGAGCTGATCTGAAGAGGTATTCATCCGGGTACTGTGTCTGAGTGAGGTGCGGATACGTGCAAGGAGTTCGGCGGAACCGAATGGCTTGGTGATATAATCATCCGCGCCAAGATCGAGAGCTTTTACCTTTTCATGTTCATTTGTACGGGCAGAGATGACGATGATTGGACAGTCGGACCATTCACGAACCTGCCGGATGATTGTCTGACCATCCATATCCGGGAGCCCAAGATCAAGGAGAATGAGATCTGGACAGATAGAATTTATCAGCTGAAGACCTTCAGTACCGGTTATGGCGGTTGTTACTTTATAATTGTGCCCATATAACAGCTTTCTAACAAAAGTAAGGATATTTCGTTCGTCTTCTATAAAAAGGATATTTACTTTTGGCTGCATGGAATGTTTTCCTCCTCTTCTTTTGGTAATGTAAACAGAAATAAAGCACCATTGGTGTGGTTTTTGGCTTCGATATAACCATTGTGTGCGTCAATGATCGTTTTGCAGATTGATAAGCCGATTCCCATACCCTTGTGGGAGTCAACGGAACCAGCATTGTGGCAGATGCCACTGAAAATATCCGGAATAACGTCCGGGTTCAGACCATGTCCGAAATCTTTGACACAGAAGGTTACGTGGTCTGGATGATCAGTGACGGTAAGCTCCGGAGTCTTGTTACACTGAGAAGATTTTCAACCATATTGAGGCGCCAGCTGGAGTCATTTTCAATATTTTCAAGAAGTTCGCTTTTTTCTGCATCTGATAAGATGGAACCATCAGACAGAAGAGAGGAAGTGGTTGCTGTGGTGAGCAATGTAATGATCAACATTCAGATAAATGTGACCGGATAGCCGCTCAATGTGAAATTCAGTCGGAAAAACGGATAGGTAAAGAAGAAATTGATACAGATTACGGAGAAAACAGAAGAAAAGAGCCCGTGCAGGTATCCGTTCGTATATCGTGCAATCAAGATTTGGGCAATAATATAAAGTAATGCGATGTTTGCAGTATTTTCAGAAACGAATGAGAAAAAAAGAAAGGCAAGTGCGGTCGCGATGCCAAGTAGTGTGAGTGTAAAAAGTGTATTGTTATGTAATAATTTATTCATAGCAGACAATCCTCATAAATAAACAAAATTTTCACAAAAAACTATCATATTTCCTCGCAAATGTCAACAGAGATAAAAAATCATAACAAAATCCAGACAAAGAGGTTGACATGGCAAACTGTATGTGATATTGTTACAGTATAAACTGTAATTAAAAAAAATACAGTTCAATATATAAGAAATGAGGGGAGAAGCGTGACAAGTGAATTTGCAATAGCGGTTCATGCACTTGTATTTCTGGATCGCAGCAATGCTACTATCGCAAGTGAAGAACTCGCAGATAATGTATGTACAAATCCTGTATGCATACGCAGAGTGATGGGAAAACTAAAAAAAGCCGGTCTGATCGAGACAAGAGAAGGCATGGGAGGCGGTTACCGGATCGCAAAAGCAAATTCGGATATTACGCTGAGGCAGATCAGTGATGCGCTGGAGAATACGCTTGTAAAAGCATCCTGGCGTTCAGGAAACCCGGATAAAAAGTGTTTGGTTGCAAGTGGGATGTCTGTAGTTATGGACGAACTTGTAACAGGGATGAACAGGAGCTGTAATGATTATCTGGAAAGAATCACGATCCAGAAAGTAGAGGAACGGCTTACTGCCCTTAAAGAAGAAAAAGATAATGAAACAGGAGGATGTCTATCATGTCAGTAATCAATTTAACAACAGAGAATTTTGAAGAAGAAGTATTAAATGCAAAAAAACCAGTACTGGTAGATTTCTGGGCAACATGGTGTGGACCATGCCAGACAATGGGACCGGTTGTTGATGAACTCGCACAGGAGCTTACAGATGTAAAGGTAGGTAAGGTGAATGTGGATGAGCAGATGGCGCTTGCCAGAGAATATAAGGTAATGTCAATTCCGACATTTCTCGTATTCAAAGATGGAAAGGTCGCAGAGAGAACTTTAGGAGTTCAGGAAAAGAGTGAGCTGGAACAGCTGATTCGGTAAGCAGAATATAGAATAAGTTATCTAAGGATGTGCCAAGGCACATCCTTTTTGTATTTCAGTGAATAATTTCGTTGGTATTAAAAAAAGAGTAGCATTTCTTATTGATAAAAAATTAGCAGTTGTGATAATCCACAGGAAGAAAAAGTGAAAATTGTGCATAATATATAAAAATATAGAAAATAAAATAAAAATACTATTTAATATTGACATAGTAGTATGGCGGTGCTATATTAAATACAACAAGATTGTATCCAATATCCGATATCCAATCGGAGAAACAAAGGAGGAAGAAAATGAAGAAGAGAGCATTAGTAGCAATGTTAGTGTCGGCAGCAATGGGACAGTACACTGTTTGTGGTGGATGTAGTAATTCCTATTAAAAGAAACACCGTCAGACAGTGGATCCAAGACTGAATCGAGTGATTCTAAGTCATCATCCTCGTCTGAACGTGCAAGTGCAACTGTAGTAGATACAGACAAGCTTCCAATTAAAGGAATTGGAGCAGAGGTTTCAACGGATGTAAAGGCGGACAAGGAATACAAGATCGGATACATTTCCAAGAACACAACCAATCCTTATATGATAGCACAGGCTGAAGGTGTTAAAAAAGCAGGTGAAGATATGGGATTCAAAGCTGTAACACAGGCACCGTCTACTGCAGACAGTGTAGAAGAGCAGGTTAAGATCATGGAAGATATGATCCAGCAGGATATGGACGTTATCATCGTTCACTGTGCCGATTCAAACGGAATTATGCCAGGTGTAAGAAAAGCAGAAGAAGCCGGTATCAGCGTTATCACAATCGGAACTCCTGCATCAGAAGACACATTCCTCAGAACAGGTGTTGATTACAAAGAAACAGGTAAGACAATCGCAACTGAGATGGCAGAAACTCTTAATGGAAAAGGAAATGTGATTATTCTTGAGGGCCTCCGGGCAGCAAAATGCAATCGAAAGACTGGAAGGTATTAAAGAAGCATTTGCAGAATATCCGGATATCAAGATCGTAGCTTCTCAGACAGCAAACTTCAAGAGAACAGAAGGTATGTCAGTAACAGAAAACCTGATCCAGAAATACACAGATGTACAGGGTGTTATCGGATGTAATGATGAAAGTGCATTAGGTGCAGTTCAGGCATTAAAAGCAGCTGGTATGAATGATGTCCTTGTAGCTGGTTTTGATGGAAGCGTTGATGCTACAAATGCAGTAGAATCAGGAGAAATGTTTGCTACATATAATACAGACCCTTACGGATCAGGATATATCGCATGTGCATATGCGGTAAAATATCTGAATGATGGAACAGAGCCGGAAGGCAAATTCATCCCATTCCCGACAGCAGCAAACGATCCGCTGATTACAAGTGAATCAGTAGCTAATTACAAAGAAAACATTGCTTGGTGGAAGGTTATTCAGTAAATAGCAGATTAAAAGTATTTCACCCATTCTCCCCTGGCAATTATGTCAGGGGAGAATATGATAAAAGGTTCGGAAAAAACGATGAGGTGAAAAAATGGGAAAGACAATATTAACAGCAAAGCATATTACAAAGCTTTTTCCGGGAATGAAAGCACTGGATAATGTCGATTTTGATCTTCGAGAAGGTGAAGTTCACATTCTCGTAGGTGAAAATGGCGCAGGAAAAAGTACACTTGCAAAAGTAATTCTGGGGGTCATATAAGGCAGAAGAAGGAGAAATTACTTTTGACAATGAAGTTGTGAAATTTAATGGAACAAAGGATGCACTGGCAAAAGGAATCGTTGCAGTATACCAGGAATTTACACTGGTTCCGTATATTACTGTAGCACAGAATATTTTCCTGAACAGAGAATATAAGAACAAATTTGGTCTGATCGACCATAAAAGAATGGAAAAGGAAGCAGCAGAATTGCTGAAATCCTTAAATTGTGAGTATATCAACGTAAAAAGTTATGTAAAGAATTTAAGCGTAGCAGAACAGCAGATGGTAGAAATTGCCAAAGCTCTTTCGTTTAAACCAAGGATCATGGTTTTTGATGAGCCGACAGCAACACTTTCAGAACGAGAAGTAGATTCTTTGTTTGCACAGATCCACAGACTGAAGGCTGAGGGAATTGGAATTATTTATGTTTCCCACAGAATGCAGGAATTCCCGCTGATCGGTGACAGAATTACAATTCTCCGTGACGGAGTAAAGATCAGCACCGTAGGAATCAATGATTGTACAAATGAAGAACTGGTAAATATGATGGTTGGTCGTGACGTATCTCAGGTATATGTACGATCAGAAAACAAACATACAGGAATCGCACTTCGTACAGAAAATCTTTGCGATTACCGCGACAAGGTAAAGAATGTAAACCTGGAAGTAAGACGAGGAGAAATTGTTGGTATCGCAGGTCTGGTTGGTGCAGGACGTACCGAGACAGCAGAACTGCTTTATGGAATCCAGCCAATCAAATCAGGAAAGGTTTATATTAAAGGGGATGAGGTACATCCAAAATCGCCAATCCAGGCAACGAAGCTTGGCATCGGTCTGGTAAGCGAAGACCGAAAGAAACAGGGACTTGCCCTAGATGAATCAATTGCCCTTAATACGGTAGCTGTAAGTTTGAAGAAAATTTTCCCAAGATTTTTTATTTCAAATAAAAAAATCAAAGAAATTGCTCTTGATTATAAGAAACAGTTGAGAATTGCAACAACCAGCGTAAACAAAGCCTGTAAATATCTTTCCGGTGGTAACCAGCAGAAAGTAGTACTTGCAAAATGGTTGAGTTTTGACCCGGACATTCTCATTTTTGATGAACCAACCCGTGGTATTGATGTTGCAGCAAAGATGGAAATTTATGGACTTATGGATAAGCTTGCGGTACAAGGAAAAGCAATCATCATGATTTCATCGGAACTTCCTGAAGTTATCGGTATGAGTGATCGTATCTATATCATGCATGAAGGTAAGATCGTTGACGAGGTAAAACGTGGAACAGAAGAGTTCAATTCTGAAGCAATCGGTGCAAGAATGATGCTTGGAGCAGGAGGTGCGGATGATGGAGAAAGCTAGTGTAAAGCAGAGATTAAAAAATATCCCGCCAGTCGCGTATATGCTGATTGTTATTATCACAGTATTCAGCTTCATGGATCCACATTATTTTTCGTTTTCAAACTTCCGAAATGTGTTGATCCAGTCTACACCGCTTATGATTCTGGCATTTGGACAGACTTGTATCGTACTGACACAGGGAACTGATCTTTCACTTGGTGCACAAGTCAGTTTTGTAACAGTATTTACAGTATTTCTGGCACAGAGAGGAATCATCCTTGAAGTTGCAATGATCATTGCTGTGTTATGTACGGTTCTGATCGGTGCAATTAACGGAACGATTGTTGCGAAAGGAAATATTCCTCCGTTTATCGCGACTTACGGTATGCAGAACATTGTAAATAGTATTTCCTTACTGCTTACAGCAGGATCTTCTATTTACTTTTCAAGCTTTACTTATCGAATTGTAACAGAGACAACAATTTTGATGATTCCACTTATGGTGTGGGTGGCAGTTGTTGTATTCATCATTGTATGGATTGTACTGAAAAAGACTAAATTCGGTACCAATATCCATGGACTTGGTGGAAACAAAGAAGCACTGGTACTCGCAGGTATCAGCCCGGTAAAATGTCTGATCAAGACTTATGCATTTGCAGGGTTTATCGCAGGAATTGCCGGAATCATCACTCTCTGCCGAGTTGAATCCGGTCAGCCGATCGTAGCTACCGGATGGGAATTCCAGGCAGTAGCAGCAACTCTGTTAGGTGGAAGTTCATTAAGAGAAGGAAAAGGCGGTGTCACAGGTACAATCTTTGGTGTACTGCTGATTCAGATTATCAAGAACGGACTTAACGTAATCGGCGTTCAGTCAATTATGCAGAATGCAATTATCGGTTCAATTGTCCTGGCAGCAATTATTATCGATGCGGTTGTCCGTATTCGCGCAAAAGAATAGGAGGACATGGCATGAAGGCAAAGAAAATATTTGAAGAGATTAAAAGTTCAAAAGTTTTTTATAGTCTGGTTGGTTTGATCGTGTTGATTATTCTGTCGGCAATTATAGCACCGAACTTCAGAACAGTAGATAATCTGATCACTATTTTCAGACAGGCAAGTGTACTTCTGGTATTAAGTGCAGGACTTACAGCAGTACTTCTTACCGGAGGAATGGATCTTTCGGTAGGTGCAACAGCAGGATTTATTGGATGTATCTGTGCAAGGCTTCTGAAAGCAGGTGTTTCTATTCCGGTGGCATTTCTGATCGGTATTCTAATCGGAATGGTAGTCGGATGTATCAACGGATTACTTGCAGGAATCTTACCGAGTTTCATTGCTACATACGGAACCAACTGGGTTATGAGCGGTCTTGCAGTAATTGTAATGCAGGGAGCAGTTATTTATGACTTGCCAAAAGGATTTACACAGATTAGTGTTGGATACACGGGACCTATCCCGAATTTGATTATTATAGCGATGATTGTCGTCATTATTATATATGTACTTCTTCAGAGGACTACATACGGAAGACAGGTATATTCTTATGGATCTAACCCGTTAGCTGCAAAATATGCAGCAATTCCGGTTAAGAAGATTATGATATCCGCATTTATGATGTGCAGTATGTGTGCAGGTGTTGCAGGAATGCTGATCACAGCAAGACTGAATGCGGCAGATGCAGCAATGGGTGACAGTTATGGATTACAAACAGTAGCTGCGGTTGTAATCGGTGGAACATCTATGTTGGGAGGCGAAGGTGGTGTTCTTGGAACAGTGATTGGATCTCTGATCTTGACAATCATTGTAAATGTAATGAACCTGAAAGGAATTTCATCTTTCGCACAGGGACTTGTAGTAGGTATCGTAATTATCGCAATGGTATTATTCGATACTTATACAAAGAGAAGACAGGAAAGAAATGCAGCTTAACCCGTATTTATGAATTAAAATTGGTGGCAATTTTAAGATAACGAACTAAAAGGCTTAACTAATAGAAAGAGAGGATTTTAATTATGGCATTAACAATCAGACCACTTAATTCTGGATATATTCCGACAAAACCACTGGAGTACTGGTATCATTTTTCATGCAAAAAATATGTAGAGAGACTTGGTATTTCTAATGAGTTAGATCAGCTTCCGGATTTTACATTTCTGATTGAAGGCGGCGATCAGTTAATCCTTGTAGATACAGGAATGTCATGGACAGAGCATGCAGACAAATATCACCATGGACCATCTCTTCAGAGACAGGGAATCGACGACATCGAATCAAGACTTGCACAGGTTGGATACAAACCATCTGATGTAGATATTGTATTATTTACACATTTACATTGGGATCATGTATTTTATCTTGAAAAATTTACAAAAGCCCGTTTCATCTGCAACGAAGCTGAATGGAACTATGCACACAATCCGATTCCGCTTCACTACAAATCATACTGCCGTCCGATCATTGCAAAAGATGGCGATGTAACATGTGGAGATGAATTCATTGCTCCTTACGATCAGGAAGGTGTAAAGGAAAGATTTGAAACAGTAAAAGGTGAAGTTGAAATTGTTCCAGGCGTAAGTGTATATGAATCCTTTGGACATTGCCCAGGACATATGACAATCGTTGTTGAAACAGAAGACGGACCATACTTCTGTGTTGGTGATTCGGTATTCGTAATGGGTAACGTAGATGCACCACAGGAAATGCAGGATGAACTGCATTATGACATCTGCCCTCCGGGACGTTATGTAGATATCGTAGCTGCATGGCAGACAATCCGTGATACCATTCGCAGATGTAAAGAAGCAGGTGTAGATCCGCACAAACATCTTCTGCTTGCTCATGATACAATCTTATCAGCAGCAGTTGAAAAATATGAAAGCTCACATGACAATAAACTTCCGGTAATCGGTGCAAAGGATACTGACTTTGTATATGAAGAATACAGAAAAGCAATTATTGATAAAGATGCTAAAAAAGCTGCTACAGGAGCAGAGAAAAAATATTTTAGCTTCAGCTAGTGAGTAAATCCGATATTGTGAAGGTTACTTGATAATCTTCACAATATCTGTATTTGCCAGATTCTTTCATAAAGGAGAAGTAAAATGAAGACAATCGCAATCATAGGGAGCTGTGATACCAAATACAGAGAAATCTGTTATATGCGTGGAACTGATTGAAGCGCAAGGTGTAAAAGCACTTGTTATTGATGTGGCAACAGGACCGGACCCGTCAAAGGGATACGACATTTCAAGAGAAGAAGTAGCTGAGTCGGCTGGTGTATCATGGCAGGATATGGAGTCAAAGTCAAAGGGCGAAAAGATCAGTTTTATCGACAGAGGCAGAGCGATATGTGGAAAAAATCTATCAGGAAAGAAAGGTTGATGGAATCGTTTCTGCAGGCGGACTCCAGAATACCGTCATGGCAACGGCAGCGATGCAAAGACTTCCGATTGGTGTTCCGAAGGTTATGGCGACAACCGTTGCATCCGGAAGAAAAACTTTTGAGAGTATCGTAGCAGATAAGGATATTGTTACAATCCCATCAATCTGTGATTTTACCGGGCTGAATCTTGTGACCCGTCAGATTATTGCAAATGCGTGTGCGGCCTGTGTAGGTATGGTGAAAAATGCCGGGAAACCACTGGAAAAAGGTAAGAAAATCGTGGTAGGTGTTACCCTGATGGGTATTACAAATGTGGGGGCTTGTGCAGCAGTTGACGAGCTGGAGCGACTTGGAATCGAGGCGATTGGTTTCCATACTACAGGAGTTGGCGGAGCGATTATGGAGAAGATGGCAGAGGATGGTCTGATCAATGGGATTCTGGATCTTACAACACATGAGATTACACAGGAATATTTTAAAGGTGGATTCTCCTATGGGGAAGATGCAAAGTACCGCCTGGTAAAAGGTGTACAGAAGAAGGTTCCGCTGGTTATCAGTGTTGGGGGACTTGACTTTATCGACTTTTGTGTTGGTGAATTTCCGGAACGCATGGATGAGAGAGTCTATATGATGCATAATGCAAATACTGCACATATTAAGCTCCTTCCAGATGAAGCTGAGATTACAACACAGAGATTTGTGGACCGTGTAAATAAAATTGATTATCCGGTAAAATTGCTGATCCCTACAGACGGAATGAGGCATAATACCAGAAAAGGTGAAGAATTATATTACCCTGAAGTAGATGAGATTATTCTTGGAAAGATTAAAAATATCACCAATCCAAATGTTGAGATTATAACGATTCCTGGAAATCTGGATACAAAAGAGTGGGGAATCCAGGCAGCACATCATATGATCGATGAACTGAAGGAAAGAGGAATAATCGGTGAAGAAGTAAGCTATAAGTAGATGCGAGGAGGAATGGATTTATGGATGAACAGGTTAGAAAAATATCAGAGGAACTTGTCATTACCTGCAAAAGAGCTTATACTAGAGGTATACAGACTGGAAGCGGTGGAAATGTAAGTGCGAGAGTTCCTGAAAAAGATTTAATGATCGTAAAAGCAAGTGGAAGCTCTTTTATTGACAGCACACCGGAAGGGTTTGTTATCACAGATTTTGATGGAAATCTGGTTGAGGGGAAAGGAAAACCTACAAGAGAAGCTTTATTACATGGTTTGTTGTATAGAATATGTCCAAACGTGAATGCTGTAGTGCATACACATTCTCCATATTCCATTGCGTGGGCATCTACAGAGAAAGCTTTGCCGAGAACGACATGGCATTCCAAATTAAAGATGTGCGCAGATATTCCGACACTGAATGTACCGGCTGCAATGGTTGGAAAAGAGTATTTTTCATTAGTAGAAGAAATATATAGTGAGTATCCAGAATTGCCGGGATTTTTACTCGTTGATCATGGCTTAGTGGCAGTTGGAAAGGATGCTATCAATGCAGAACATACAGCAGAACTGATCGAAGAGACAGCACAGATAGCAATTTTGAAGGCAACCGTTTCGAAGCTTGGCTTGTAAATATTACGATAGGTGAAAGCTATATGAAATCTGACAGGCGAATAACAATGAATGATTTGAACAGGGAGGTACTGCAACATAATAAGCTCCCTGATCTGGTGCTTGATAAGCTGATGGAATGGATTATGAGTGGGAAGTTATCTATGGGTGATAAGCTGAACACAGAAGAATTGGCAAGCCAGCTCGGCGTCAGCAGAATGCCGATAAGAGAGGCACTCAGTAATCTGGAGAAAAAAGGGCTCGCGGAGTCGATCCCGTATGCAGGAACAAGACTCATTACACTTACAAAAGAAGATGTAAGACAGATCTACATTGCCAGAACTGCTCTGGAACCAGTGGCAGCGAGGTATGCATGTGAGAAGATCACAGAAGAAGAGATACAGAATCTGGAAAAGATTCAAGAAGAATATAAGAGGATTGTGTCGCAGGATTCAATTGATGCGATTGATGTATACCAGCAGAACAGACTGTATCATTTCTCAATTTACAAAGCGAGTCAGTTAGACAGAGTGTGTTCAATGATTGAGTCCTTATGGGATAATTTATCATTTTTTAAACTGGTCTATGGTCAGAAATTACTTCTGAAAGAAGAATCCAGACGGAATATGATAGCGGAACATGAGAGCTATTTGGAAGCATTGAAGAATCATGACAGTGAATTGATTTATCATTTATTGGGAAAGAACCTTAAGAAAAGAACGGAAGATATTCCGTATAGTTCCAGTGCTTACTTTCATGAGGAAGCATAGGAAGTAGATCAAGCAATTGTAATTAAAGTCCAGGTATCGGAAACGGTACCTGGACTTTTTTCGATGAAAGGGAAAAATATGGATTCAGTACTTTATACATTATCGGAACATATTCATGGACAGAATTATGTGATTGCATCTTATTATATCAAACTACCAAAAGAAGTGGACGTGATAAAAAAAGCATCGACACTGGCAGTTGGGCAGACGATTGGAACCTGGATTCCGATTCCGGGGATCACGGACGAGATCCGGGAAAAATATATGGGAAAGGTTGTTAATATTTTCGATATTCCGGCATTGGATCTGGCAACACAGATTGAAGAGGAGGAGAGAAAGTATATCATCCAGATTGCATATCCGGCGGTAAATTTTGGGAATGATCTTCCACTTCTGATCACTTCCCTTCTTGGAAATGATGCTTCGACCTCTGCACAGGTAAAATTGCTTGATATTGAATTCCCGGAAGAATTTACAAAGAAATTCGCAGGTCCACAGTTCGGAATCGATGGAGTCCGGGAGTATACCAAAGTGAAGGGCAGACCATTTCTTCTGAATATGGTGAAGCCGTGTACAGGGCTGACTCCGGAAGAGGGTGCAAAGATATTCTACCAGACGGCACTTGGCGGCGTGGATTTTATCAAGGATGATGAGCTTTTGGGAAATCCGTCCTACAGTCATCCGGCAGACCGTGTAAAAGCATTTAGGAAAGCAGCGAAAGCCGCTTATGAGGAAAGCGGAAATCATGTAAAATATTTTGTGAATGTGACAAGCGGGACAGCTGAGATCATGGATAACGTGAAGGCTGTTGAGGATGCGGGAGCAGATGGAATTATGATCAATTTTGCTGCCGTCGGATACAGTGTGCTGAAGCAGGTTGCCGAGGAGACAAATCTTCCGATCTTAGGGCATGCAGCAGGTTCTGGAATGGTATATGAGGGAACTCTAAATGGAATGTCTTCCCCTCTGGCGGTTGGAAAACTGGCGCGTCTTGCGGGAGCGGATATTGTGATGGTAAATACACCGTATGGCGGTTATCCGTTATCTTACCAGAAATATATGCAGACAATCGAGCAGCTGGTACTGCCATTCTATCATCTGAAAGCATCCATGCCTTCGATCGGCGGAGGTGTTCATCCAGGAATGGTGGAAAAATATATCCGGGAAGTCGGATGTGATATCGTTCTGGCAGCAGGCGGCGCAGTACAGGGACATCCGGGCGGAGCGACTGCGGGAGCAAAGGCAATGCGCCAGGCAATTGAGATTGTTATGAGCGGTGAAGACTTTGAGAGTGCGGCAAGGGAGAAAAAAGAGCTGAGCGAAGCCCTTTCTTTGTGGAAATATCAGGCAAATTAGAGGACAGAAAATATATAGGATATTAGATATTGTATATTTTATCCAAAAATGATATACTAGGCATGAAATGAAGGAAGGCAGGTAAAAGGAATGATTAAATCAATTATGTTAAATACTTCTAATGACTTGAGAGATTTCATGCATCTGGCATGCTCATCACCGATGGATATCGGAGTACATACCGTAGATAACCAGATCGCAGATGGCAAATCTGTACTGGGACTTATGTCAATTGATTATAAGAAGCCGGTAAAAGTTATTTCAGAAGATGAGAAATTTATGAAACAGATTGAGAAATGGGCTGTTGAAGAATAAGAATGGATGAGCTGAAAGATGGGAGAGCATGGGGATTTTGCTCTCCCGTTTTGTTGCGAAAAAAAGAGAAACGCTGTGAATTCAACGTTTCTCCTGCTTTTCAAACACTGCCGCAGACCGGAATCGAACCGTTTTAAGTAATCAAAAATACTGATAGAAAGGGGCTTTGGAGACTTCATCACGGTAAAAAGTGTTCAAACGTTTGTTGCATACAAACTAAAAAGTTGTTACTTTCTGCATAGTGTATTTCCTAAAATGATAATTACTACGACATCAACCAAAATAATCCCCAATGCAATATATACAAAAAATGCAGGCAAAATATTTTCAAGCAAGCCCATTGTCAATGCAAGAATTGCTATAATAGACATTCCAATTCCCATTGTTCTGCATAACTTCTTTTCATCATATTTTTCCTTTTCTTCTTTTGAAGCCGTATTATATCCGGAAATAAACCAACTCCCGTGTCCAGAAAGTAAAATAATAGAAAATACAGCAAATATCACAAAGACAATCCACACTATCCAATCAGAACCTGTTGCTAAATCTACTAATTTCATTTATAAGCACCTCCTTAAATTCCGTTTTTCTTAATTCGATAAACTGAAATTTATAACAGTCCTTCTGCTTTTACTCGAATTGCATAAAACTCCCGGAATGTATCCGGTTCTTCCATTATTGTTTCTTTCATAATCTTTAATCTCCGTTTACCAACTCGTCTATCCAATACAGCAAATATTTTTACGATTAAATTTTCGCTTTTAAGGCTTGTTTCAATATCTTGATTATCAAACTCTGCAAACGCATTATAAAAACAGCGTTGGTCAAAATACCCAGTTTTATAGCTGTATCGTCCATATACGCATTTTCTACTTTCATGCGTTTCTCGTATTTTTCGTCTTTGGGAAACATGCCTGCTTTCGCCCAATTGTTCCAATAGCATCCCTTGATGATTTCTTTTCCATCATATCTTATCGCTGCCCGTCCCTCATGGTCATGACTCCTGCTATATGATGTTGCATAAAACTGAATATGACCTTGCAGACTTTGAGCCAGATATTCCGTTTCCAACTTTTTTCTTATACCACTCCATGTTGCCATTCATTATTCTCCTCAAATCCCGATTTGTCTGTTTCATGTTATACACAGTATAATTCCATTTTATAAAATATTCAATTAAAAAGGTATGCGAATATTTTTTATTTTCGCATACCCTTTTATCACTTTATTCTTTTACATATCGAATTAACTCACCAATTTCACATTCAAAATAGTTGCATAGTTTACAGATTAAATTTGCGTCCAGTCTTTGAAATGGATTCCGTAAACAGTTCCTTACAGACGAAGCACTTAAAATTCTTCACAAAGCAAAGGAATTAAATCCAAATGGAATATATGTCTTTGAACCCAACGGCGAGATTATGACAACAGACAGCTTTAATCGCCGTTTGAAGAAATATTGCAAAGAAGCCGGTGTTCCTTATCATTCCAGTCATAAAATCCGCTTTTACAATGCTTCAACAGCTTTTGACGGAAATAATCTTACAACCCTTAGTTATTTAATGGGACATAGTGAGACAGCTACAACATTGCATTACTTGCGGAATGTCAATAAGAGGAAGAATGACAGGCTTGCTTTTCAGAATCTTGGTATTTCATCATAAAGTGTTCAAAGGTGTTCAAACATTTTAAAACAAAAAATAAGAGAAACGCTGTAAATTCAACATTTCTCCCATCTTTTAACTAATGCCGCAGACCGGAATCGAACCGGTACGGGTATCACTACCCACGGGATTTTAAGTCCCGGGCGTCTGCCAGTTCCGCCACTGCGGCATATCATTATGAAATTATAATGAAAATGGGACCAATAGGGCTCGAACCTATGACCCTCTGCTTGTAAGGCAGATGCTCTCCCAGCTGAGCTATGATCCCGAAAACTGAATAATCAGTTAAGCGACCCGAATGGGACTCGAACCCACGACCTCCGCCGTGACAGGGCGGCGCTCTAACCAACTGAGCCATCGGGCCATATGAAATTGTTAAAAAAGTGGACCTTCAGGGACTCGAACCCGGGACCGATCGGTTATGAGCCGATTGCTCTAACCAGCTGAGCTAAAGGTCCAAATTAAATACGTCCCACTAAGGACAAAAGCCGATGATCGGACTCGAACCGATAACCTGCTGATTACAAATCAGCTGCTCTGCCAATTGAGCCACATCGGCATATTGCTGTGTATATACAATTGGCTTAAACCAAGTGACTCCGACGGGAATCGAACCCGTGTTACCGCCGTGAAAGGGCGATGTCTTAACCGCTTGACCACGGAGCCAAAACTATTTTGGTGAACTGTTTTATAACAGTGACCGAAAATTATAATAGCATAACTATATGATTTTGACAAGTGTTTTTTTGAAAAAAATAAAATTTTTCGGCTGAATTTTTAGCTTAAGGAGAAAATGAGGAATATCTGTGTCGGAAAGCTGAAAATTCATAAGCTGAAAAAAAGAGCCGATACAAAACTGTATCGGCAGAGTAGAGAGAAGATATATATAAAAGGTATAGGTCAAAGACATATGCCTGATTTTTTAGGCGGACATCCTAATAATCTTACAGAGTTTATATCATATAGGATTACCGGCGTCCCTTAACTTTATGCATTTAGTATAACGGGAAATTATGGGAAAGAATGTGACGGGCGGATAAAGAAATCCTGAAATATCTTAAAAACTTCTGAAGAAGAGATAAATTTCAGCAAAACAGTTGACGTATATAGATTATCGATATAATATGAAGGTGCAAAGTATATAGGTAATCGATATAAGGAGGGAGAAAGAAATGGCAGTTGATAAAAGTCTGATATCAGGGAGTACGACTCTTTTGATCTTAAGCCTTCTGGAAGAGAAGGATATGTATGGATATGAGATGATCGATACGTTGAAAGGAAAGTCAAACAATGTATTTGAACTAAAAGCGGGAACCTTATATCCGCTACTGCATTCTATGGAAGAAAAAGGATGGCTTAGCGTATATGAGCAGGAAGCCGGCGGAAAGATGAGGAAGTATTACCGGATTACCAGAGATGGGAAAAAGCAGTATCAGGCAAAAAAGAAAGAGTGGAAAGAGTATTCGGAGGCTATTTTACAGGTGATCGGAGGTGTGTGTTTTGGAACGGCGTGATTATCTGGAATTGATGACCGGTCAGATCCGCTGCAAGAAAATGTGTCCGGTTATTACAAAGGAAGTAGAAGATCATATTGAAGATCAAAAGCAGGCTTTTATGGCAGAAGGGATGAAGGAAGAAGAAGCTGAGAAGGCAGCTGTGGAGGAGATGGGTGATCCGGTGGAAGTCGGAGTGGAGATGGATCAGATCCACAGACCGAAGATGCCATGGAAAGCAATTTTTGTAATCGCTCTGATGCAGATTTTAAGTGGAATGTTTGCAGCTTTCTTTTTGAAACAGAATGAAAGTTATGGATATATCGCAGGAATCCGGCAGATATTCCGGCTTGCGATGGCATTTTCGGTTATGATCCTGGTGTGTTATATGGATTACAGCTGGATCGGGAAGCACGCAAGGCTTTTGGCAGGCAGTTATCTGTTGTTTATGGTTCTGATGAGACATTTTTTTGCCCTTCAGATTAACGGTGCAGTAAGATGGATTGGAGTCGGCGGCTTCATTGTAAGTCTTTCGCTGATGAGCTGGCTGTTTCTTCCATTGTATGGTGCAGTGTTGTATCGGTACCGGGGAGAAGGATATGGTGCTGTTCTTAAAGCCATAGTCTGGATGCTGCTTATCGCAGGGATCCTGATCACCTGTCCGGATCTTGTGATGGCAGGGACGGTTGGACTTTCCTGTGTCTTTATGCTGATGCTGGCACTGGAAAAGGGATGGTATCAGGTTGCGGTTACAAAGGTGATGACCGGAATAGGTATCAGTGTTGTTGGAGTTCTGGTTGGCATACTGGCATATTTTTTCTTCTTTGGTGCGGAATATCAGAAAAGCCGTATCCTGGCGATGTTTGCAGTGAATAAGTCACAAATGATGGAAGGAACAACGCTTGGGGCAGTACGGGAACTGCTGTCGAAATGTATGGCAGTTGGACGCGCCACCGGAGTAGAGGACTTTTGGACTGGGGACCGTATCAGTTCCGCGGATTATATGATGCTTGGAATTGCGGGGTATTGTGGAATTCTTGTGATGGTTCTTTGTATTGCAATAATTGCCGGTTTGCTGTGCTGGTTTTTAAGAAGCGCGCTAAAGCAGAAGAACCAGCTTGGTATGATGATGGGATTTGGCTGTGTGATGGTTCTGGCAATTCAGTTTCTGTTATCACTGCTGGCGAACATTGGGGTATCCAGGTTCGGTCAGGGAGCCTGGTGTCTGTTCTTCGGATATGGGCGAAGTGGCCAGATGGTTTCAGCAGTATTGATGGGAATTTTGCTGAGTATTTACCGGCATCAGAATGTAACTCCTGAGCTTGTAGTTGAAAAAAGAGCGGTGGCGAGCTAAGATAGAAGAAAAAAGAGGAGGAACAAGATGCTGGTTTGTGATTATATTGTAGAGAGAATCGATGGAGATTATGCGATGCTGAAGCGGACCAATCTGCCAGAGGAAGAGGCAAAGATGGTAGCAAGAGCACTTCTTCCGGAAGAGATCCGGGAAGGAAGCCGCCTTCATTATGAATTACTTCAGTATACAATTGTTGAATAAAGGTATGGAAAATGTGTGTGCCCTGGGACTGGAAAGTGCCGGAGCACACTTTTTTTAAAGTGTAATTTTCTGTTTAGAAATTTTTCAGAAAATATTAAGGGAAATGGATGTGTATATTTAATAAAAAAAGAGTAAACTCTACTTCCGAGGTGAAGAATATGGATAAGATTTCGGTAGTAGTACCATGTTATAACGAAGAAGAGGCATTGCCTGTTTATTATAAAGAAATGTGCCGTGTAATGGACGAGATGAAGGATGTTGTATTTGAACTGATTTTTGTAGATGATGGTTCATCAGATGCGACGCTTGGTATCATGAAAGACCTGAATGAAAAGGATAGCAGGTGCAGATATCTTTCATTTTCCAGAAACTTTGGAAAGGAAGCTGCGATTTATGCAGGACTGAAAGCATCGGAAGGCGATTATGTTGCACTTATGGATGTAGATCTTCAGGATCCACCGACGCTATTACCTGAGATGTATGAGATCTTGCAGGAGGATGGATACGACAATGTAGCGACAAAAAGGGTCACAAGAACCGGAGAGCCACGTATCCGTTCTTTCCTGTCAGAAAGCTTTTACAAATTTGTCAATGCTATTTCAAAGACAGAGATTGTAGATGGAGCGAGAGATTACCGGCTGATGAAGCGGAAGATGGTGCAGGCAGTTCTAGAAATGAGCGAGTATAATCGTTTTTCAAAGGGAATCTTCGGCTGGGTTGGATTCCGTACAAAATGGCTGCAGTACGATAATATTGAGCGCTCTGCCGGAAAAACCAAGTGGTCCATGTGGAAGTTGTTTAAATATTCGGTGGAGGGAATTACCGGATTTTCAGTGGCACCGCTCTCACTGGCTTCGGTAGTGGGTGTACTGTTCTGCGTGCTTTCCTTTATTATGATCGCAGTGATCGTAGTAAGGACGCTGGTCTGGGGAGATCCGGTATCCGGCTGGCCGTCACTTGCCTGTATTATTTTCATGGTCAGCGGAGTACAGCTTCTCTGTACCGGAATTGTAGGGGAGTATCTGTCAAAGACTTATCTTGAGACGAAGAAACGTCCGATTTTTATTTTAAAAGATTCCAGTGATGATAAGGAGCAGAAGCATGAAAGAACGTAGAAAAGGTCTGCTATGGGAAATGGCACTGATCCTGCTTACGGTTGCCGCCTGTCTGTACTCTACAGGCGCAGGAAATATTTTCGGGGCAAAGGTGGACTGGAGCAGTCAGCACAGTGTGTTCCCGGAATATTTCCGACAGCAGTTTTATCGTACAGGGCAGTTTTTTCCTGAGTTTGCATTAAATATTGGCGGTGGTCAGAATATTTACAATTTTTCTTATTATGGATTGTTTAGTCCGGTCGTTTTGATCGGTTATCTTCTGCCGAATGTGAAGATGTCGGATTATATGATGGTGGCAAGTATTGTCTGTCTGGCAGCAGCGGTTATAATTTTGTACCGGTGGCTGAAAAGCCGGGAATTTACAGCTGCGGTAAGCGGGATGACAGCGCTGATGTTTCTTTTCGCAGGACCTATGATCTATCAGTCGTCGCATCAGATTATGTTTGTAAATTATATGCCATTTCTTTGTCTGACATTTTTGGGAATCGACCGATATTTTGAACAGAAAAAATCCGGTCTGCTGATCGGCGGAACCTTTCTGATGATCATGACAAGCTTTTATTTCAGCATCGGTGGAATACTGGCGCTTGGTCTATATGGAATTTACCGGTATGCAAGGACAAAAGAGCGGGCAGAAGAGATGATTACGGTAAAAGGATTTCTAGGTGACGGACTGCGGTTTGCAAGAAGGATCCTGACGGCAATCATGCTTGCAGGAGTTCTTCTTGTGCCGACTGCGATGGCTCTTCTCGGGAGAAGCGGAAGCAAGGGGAAAAAAACAGATATCTGGCAGCTTCTGACACCGCAGATCAATTTGGAAAAATTTCTGTATGGGGCATATGGACCGGGACTTAGCTGTCTGATGCTGATTATTTTGCTGACCGGACTTTTTTATAAAAAGGCTTATGAGAAGATCTTGTCGCTTGGTTGTCTGGTGGTGCTGACAGTTCCGTTTTTTTCGTATCTGCTCAATGGTGCACTTTATATCAGACCGAAGTCGCTGATCCCGTTTTTGCCGCTTCTGTGCTATCTTACGGCAAAATATCTGGAGAAGCTGAAAAATCAGAAAATAGCGAGAATCTGGATGCTTCTTCCATGTCTGGCAATTATCATATATATTTATCTGAAGAAGGATGATGTGAAAAGCGAAGTCCTTTGGAAACTACTTTGCTGGATGCGGTCATAACACTGTTGATCTGCGTGGCACAAGCGTATAGTGCATGGATTCGGAAGTATCTGACAGTAGCCGTTCTGGGACCGGTGATCCTGAGCCTTATTGTTACCGGAAGCTATTCCTGGGAAAAGAGTGGAAATCTGGAGAGCAGGAAAGCATATGAGGAAGATACCAGCCGGTCCATCGGGAAAGCTGTGGACAAGGCAATTACATCAGATAGTGGATTCTACCGGGTCGAGCAGGTTGGAAATGAAGAGGAAAATGCGGAAAATCTGAATCGTGTGTGGAACAGTGAGCAATATATTACATCCCTGTATTCGTCTTCCTATAATGCTGATTACCAGAATTTCCGTAAAAATGATTTTCAGGTAGAGCAGCCGTACCGAAATTTTCTGATGCAGTCGGTTTCGCAGAATCCGGTATTCAGACAGCTGATGGGAGTGAAATATCTGATCTCCAGTCAGAATATACCGGGATATGAGAAAAAGTGGATGACCGGGGGAGGGGATGTGTACTGTAATGAAAATGCAGCACCGATTGCCTATGAGACGGATCAGACGATGTCGGAAGCGGAATATGACAGACTGGATTTTCCATATAATCAGCTGGTATTTACCAGATATGCTGTGACAAAGGACGGAACTGTATCGGCAGGACAGGTGAAAGAAAAACTGGCAGAAGACATAGAGAAATGTGATTTTCGGATTCCGGAAAAGAATAATGGGATTTCACTGGTTGTCCCGACTGAAAACGGATATCAGGTGAAAATGAAAAAGCAACAGGAGTTCGAAGTGGCTGTCCCGGAACAGGAAGAGAAAGATGGAGTTCTGTTTGTACAGTTTCGAATCGAAAATAAAAAACCGAAAGAGGATATCGAAATATCCCTGGAAGGAGAGCGCAATAAACTTTCGTCAATCCAGCATGTGTATTATAACAGAAATACCGTATTTACCTATGCAGTAGGTCTGGAAAAGGGGCAGAAAACGGTCCGTTTATCTCTTGGAAAAGGAGAGTATACGATTAAAGATATGAGTGCATATAACGGCGTATTAAATGAAGATACCGGCCTTTATCAGAGTGTATTCAGGGTGGATAAAGAGCAGACGAAAGGGAATCTGATCCAGGGGAGAATCAAAAGTCAGAAGGATGGAATGTTCATTACGTCCATTCCGTTTGATAAAGGGTTTGAAATGACGATAGATGGCGTAAAGGTGAAATGTGAAAAAGTGAATAAAGCGTTTCTGGGATTTCATCTGGAAGCAGGAAAACATAAAATCAGAATTTTGTATCATGCGCCTGGAGTGACAGCAGGAAAGATACTGACAGGTCTTGGCGTTCTGATTGTGATCGCAGGGGCAGTAAGAAAGAAAAAATGCGCGGAGTGAATCTTTAAGATTCTGAAATAAAAAAGGATACAGTCTTAGAGCTGCATCCTTTTTTATTTGACAGAGAATTCCGAAGAAGCTTGCTTTTGCCATCCATGTATCTGCAGGTAGTAGTTTACTCCTGGCGCTTGATCTGAAAATGAACGGCATCATCAGACCAGATCTTATCGGTATATCGGATTTCGATGGTAGACCAGTTCAGTGGGACTTCCAGAGAAAGATATCCTTCCAGGGTTTCGCCGGGAGCGATCGTTCCATCGAGCTTTGGCTGGTCGCTTGTGGTTGCAAGAGCAGTAAATGCAGCTGCACTGTAGTCAAGTTTGGTATCGTCACAATAATTTTCAAAGCTTGCCATACTGCTGATGACCAGATCATCAGATGTCTGATTGACAATTGTCATATGGACAAACATAAATTCATTGCCTTCTGTCGGGACAGACCAGTCATCTCCTTCGGATTCTACGTAGCTGTCCATCGTGATCTCAATGCCATTGTATGCGGCGGTCTCATTTTGCTTATAGATCTCTTTGGTGGCATCAGCTGTCTTCTTCGGTGTTGAAGTGCCGGAAGAATTGTCAGAAGAAGTGTGCATTTTGGAAAAAAAGAATATAACCGCAATAATGATCAGGATGAGAATCAGGATGATAAACGGCAGACTTTTTTTGTGTTTCTTTTTGGGGGGTGTTAGCTGGTCTGGTGAAGTTACATCATCAGAAGATGCATCGGACTTTGTGCCTGCAGTATCGTTTTTGGAAACTGGCGTTGGTTTGGCAGCAGGTTCATCTGCCTGACCGGAGCTGATAACTGGTTCTGGAACTGGAGCATGCTCCTGTACGGAGGATTCATTTCCGGAAAAGGGTTTGTCTGTAGAAACTTTTTTAGTCTCTTTTTTTTCAGTGGTTTTCTTCTGAGCTTCTGCTTCTTCTGCTTCCGGAACATTTTTACGCATGCTGCGCATGGCAGCAGCTGTGCTGTGGTAGATCTCCGGTCCGTTCAGGGGATCGTCGAAAAAAGCCTGCTGTCTGGCAGCCGGGCGCTTTTTTCCGGAAACAGATTCATGCTTATGAGCAGAAGATCTGGCACTTCGGGTATCTGTATCATCCGGAATCACAGCGGATGCCGGAAATCTTTTACGGCAGGTATCACAGAGATATTTGCCGGGATATTTTTTGCTGGGGCGGACTTTGTGACCGCATACAGGGCATTTCATTCTAAGTTAAGTCTCCTTTATGATTCAAGTGTTCTGTTTTTATTATAGGGGAAAATCCTGTCAAAAACAAGGAGGTATTCTTGTCGAACAGACAGAAAAGTGATATCATACTGACTAAGTAACGTGGCAGAAAGTCGAAGCTGTCAGATACAGGAAAACAAAAGAAAGCAGGGAATGATATGACATATCAGGGAATGATGGAAAATGCAAAATTATCTATGGGGCTTTACTGCAAAGCCTGTCCGGTTTGTGATGGAAGAGCATGTAAAAACCAGATACCGGGACCGGGCGCAAAAGGTGTTGGTGATACTGCGATCAGAAATTATAAAAAGTGGCAGGAGATCCGCGTGAACATGGATACGATTTGTGATGGCGGAGAGGCAGACACTTCTGTGAATTTATTTGGAAAGGAATTTAAGATGCCGTTCTTTGCAGGACCGGTTGGAGCCGTGAATCTGCACTACAGTGACAGGTATGATGATGTTTCTTATAATAATGTACTGGTATCAGCCTGTGCAGATGCCGGAATTGCCGCATTTACCGGAGATGGAGTGAATGCAAAGGTAATGGAGGCTGCAACGGAGGCAATCCGTGAAAATGATGGATGCGGGATACCTACAGTAAAGCCTTGGAATCTGGATACTGTCCGGGAGAAGATGGAACTGGTGAAGAAGTCAGGAGCATTTGCAGTAGCGATGGATATTGATGCGGCAGGACTTCCGTTTCTGAAAAATATGAATCCGCCGGCAGGAAGCAAGAATGTACAGGAGCTTTCCGAGATTGTGAAGATGGCTGGAAGACCATTTATCGTCAAAGGCGTGATGACAGCGAAAGGCGCGAGAAAAGCAAAAGAAGCAGGTGCCGATGCGATCATCGTATCTAATCACGGAGGAAGAGTGCTGGATCAGTGTCCGGCAACTGCAGAAGTGCTGGAAGAGATTGTAAAAGAAGTGAACGGTTCTATGAAGATTCTGGTTGACGGAGGGATTCGCTCCGGTACAGACATTTTCAAGGCACTTGCACTTGGTGCTGACGGTGTACTGATCTGCCGGCCGTTCGTTGTAGCGGTCTATGGCGGTGGAGAAGAAGGTGTGAAGCTTTACATTGATAAGCTGGGAGCAGAACTCAAAGATGCCATGCAGATGTGCGGTGCACATTCTGTTTCAGAAATTACAAGAGATATGGTAAGATATTATCAGGACTAGAAAAATACATGCAGGAGGATAATACAATGGGAATGAGAGTGAACGCAGAGCTGCCATTACCGGCAGACCTGAAAAACGAATATCCGTTATCGGATAAATTAAAAGCTATCAAGGCGAAGCGGGATGAGGAGATCCGTGATATTTTTACAGGGAAATCAGACAAATTCGTGGTGATCATCGGGCCATGTTCGGCGGACAATGAAGATTCGGTATGTGAGTACGTGAACAGGCTTGCAAAGTTAAATGACAGAGTATCGGATAAGCTGATGATCATTCCAAGAATCTACACGAACAAGCCACGTACAACCGGAGAGGGATACAAGGGAATGCTGCATCAGCCGGATCCGGAGCAGGCACCGGATCTGCTTGCCGGAATCATTGCAATCCGTAAAATGCATATCAGAGCCATGCAGGAGACTTATCTGACAGCAGCAGATGAGATGCTTTATCCGGAGAACAGAAGTTATCTGGATGATATTCTTTCTTATGAAGCGATTGGTGCGCGTTCGGTTGAGAACCAGCAGCACCGTTTGACTGCGAGCGGAATGGATATCCCGATTGGGATGAAGAATCCGACAAGTGGAGATTTATCGGTAATGCTCAATTCTGTTGTTGCAGCACAGGGACCGCACCGCTTCATTTATCGTGGGCAAGATGTGACGACAGGTGGGAATGATCTGGCACATGTGATCCTGCGGGGCGGCGTGGATAAATATGGCACAACGATTCCAAACTACCATTATGAGGATTGCAAGAGACTTCTGGATATGTATGAGCAGAAGAATTTGAAGAATCCTGCAGCGATCATTGATGCCAATCATTCCAATTCTAACAAGCAGTACAAAGAACAGCTCAGAATCGTAAGCGAGGTACTGCACACAAGAAATTATGATTCAAAGCTGAAAAACTGATCAAAGGTGTAATGGTAGAAAGCTACTTGGTAGAAGGAAGACAGGATATCGGCGGAAATATGGTATACGGTAAATCGATTACGGATCCGTGTATTGGATGGGAAGATACAGTGAGACTGATTGATAAGATTGCGGAAGACTGTTAATTGTAAAAATACAGTGTATCAAGGTTGAAAAACTTTGATACACTTTTTTTTTGCAGAAATGATTACAAAATTACAGTAAGATATATTTCCAGGGCAGATAGAATGTATGTTGTAAAAACATAAATTACGGGTTAATGAGAAAACTTCTCAAAAATTCCTATAGACAAAATCCCACTAATATAGTAGACTATAAATAGTTAGAAAAAGCTAACTAAAATAAATTTAAACAAACTCATACAAGAGGGAAAACAGCATGGATAAATGTGAATATTCTGATGCCAGGCAAATCCTTGAATCCCCAGAGATTTGAAGGATATCAGCATGGAAGTGCAGAATTTCCACATGAACTTGGAATTTTCCTCGGATATCCACTTGCAGATGTGAAAGGGTTTATTGAGCACAACGGAAAAGATTTCCTTTATCAGGGATACTGGAAAGTGTATGAGAACGTAGAAGAACGCAAGAAAATGTTTTCTATCTACAACGTTGTAAAAGAGGAATTTATCAGGGAAATGCAGGCAGGGAAGGATCTGTGGCATGCAGCAAGAAGCGTGAGACAGCCATTTGACATACAGCCTGCATAAAGGAATAAAACCTGGTAGATGATAGAAAGAAAAAAGAAAGGAAGAATTTAAAAATGAGTGATATTTGTGTAGCATATTGGAGCGGAACAGGAAATACAGAAGCAATGGCACAGGCAATTGGAGCAGGAATTACAGCAGCAGGGAAAAGTGCTGATGTAGTACCGATGGAAACTATTTCGCCTGCTGATTTAAAAGATCAGGCTGTCTGGGTACTTGGATGCCCTGCAATGGGAGCTGAAGAACTGGAAGACGGAACGGTAGAACCGTTTGTATCTGAACTGGAAGGATTTGCATCAGGAAAAAAGGTTGCCCTGTTTGGATCCTATGACTGGGGAGACGGCGAATGGATGCGTACATGGGCTGAAAGAATGGAACAGGCTGGCGCACAGATCGTCGGCGGAGAAGGACTTATCTGCCACGGAACACCGGGAGCAGATGCAATAGATGAGTGTGAGTCACTCGGCAGGGAGGTGGCTGGCTTATAAGAAATACGAATACCTTTTAAATAAAACAGAAAACCGAAAAAGCTAAATAATCAAATAAAATTATAATCAAATCAAAAACAAATAAAAATCAAAAATTAAAAGCTAAATAATCATCAAAAAAGAGCCGCTCCGTTTCTGCGGGGCGGCATACAAAAAATCACAATCGTTATTAGAATGAATTAAGGAGATGGATAAGAATGAGCGTTGTAATTGTAGGAGGTCATGACAGAATGGTCTGTCAGTATAAAAAAATATGCAAACAGTTTAAATGTAAAGCTAAAGTATTTACGCATATGTCTGCCGATCTGAATAAGCAGCTTGGACAGCCTGACCTGTTTGTACTTTTTACAAATACAGTATCGCACAAGATGGTAAAAACCGCGCTTGATGAGGCAAAAAGAAGCAATGCGAAGGTGGTTCGCAGCCATACAAGCAGTGGTGCGGCTCTGACGGAAATTTTAACACAGGAAGCAGGAGCAGCAGTTTAAAGCATGAATTTATTTACCGGGATCATGATCCCTTTTATTGGAACGACGCTGGATGTGGCACTTGGATAGAATGCAGAGTGGAAAAGCGAAAAGAAATGAAATGAATGTGTCCTGGTATGAAAATTATCTGGGCACTTTTTATATTTGCCAAGCTGGGCACATATAAAAAAGAGGTCTTTCTCACGAAAGACCTCTTACAGCGTGCGTTAGAGGATTCGAACCCCCGACCTTTTGGTCCGTAGCCAAACGCTCTATCCAGCTGAGCTAAACGCACATTTATATCGTGTGTTGAACTGTGTTGCTCAACAACAAAATTAAGTATACATCAGAAAAAATAATATGTCAAGTATTAAAATGAAAAAAGTTCAAAAAATCTTGACCTCATTTTTGAACGGGGCGATGAAAGCCGGTTTGCTGGTTCTTATTCGAGATAAGGACAGATCTGATTCCATTTGGTAAGCAGGCGTTTCTTTGACCAGGCTGCATTTGCCGGACTTGTGGATGGCAGACAGATTGCTTTTTGCTGAGTTTGTGGAAAACAGTATTTTTTATATAAGCGGTATGCAGTGCCACCGTTGGTGAAAATCTGCCGGATGGATGCCGTCTGAAGAATCTCTGAAAGGTCATTGGGAACGACATTGTGGATACTGCTGTCACTGGAGCCTTCGATATCACAAGAGGCGATCACATCCCAGACGGCAATGTGGTGTGCAAGGAGCAGTGATTTTTTCTCTTCTATGTCGGCAGGAAGTGGTTCACCTGTAAGTGTGGCAAGAAGATCCCAGAAACGGTTTCTTGGATGCCCGTAGAAAAACTGACTTTCCCGTGATTTTACAGAAGGGAAGCTCCCACGAGGATCAGAATGCGGGAGTCTGTGTTAAATACAGGATGGATTTCGTGAAGTACATGTGAAGATTGAGCCATAGGTATGCCTTCTTTCATAAATATATTCAATAAAAGGATAAGCGATACGGGAGTGAAAAGCAAGTGGGAATGGGAAAAAGTACAGTCCGGGTTACTGTTCACTCCCGTGTCAATCACTACGCTGATTAGTTGGACGGGATGCACGTTTATCTTGAATGGCATCTCGCCCATCGCCAAAGGCGATTTAAAATGGCGAGATGCGTTGCTGGTCACAGGTACTGTGAACAGTAACCAATCTGGCAGAATGCACAAGACAGGGAATCCTTGTGACTGTCAGAGGATTATAGAAAATAAAAAGATCAGTGACTGATTTTAGAACAAAAAGTTTGTGAATTATTGAAAAAAGTTCTGCTTGTAAAGTGGCAGATGTCAGTGTATAGTGAAGTCACTCTAATTCGATTCTAATTTTATTTTATAGGAAATTGCATCCGGTATAATGAAATACTCTGAAGATACGCCGGGTGACATTCTCTGCTTTGAAACAGATCACAAGAAAAGTATATGATATCAGACACATGATTCGATGTGACATTTTCAGGACAAGTTAATATGAATGAACAGACACAGGGAGGAACAGGATGGAAGAAAGAAGAGACTATGCGGTACTCCGTTTTGTGGATCAGAATGGCTGGAGTTATATGGTAAATGACTATGCAAAAGGCTGTTCTTTGATGGAGTATATCAAACAGGGGATCCGGGTGGAAAAAGAAACAGTATTTGACTGGATCAGACAGCTTTCAAAACAGCTGGAACAGTATTATCGTTGTGGAAATGAGGATGCGGCGTATGGATATGTGAACCCATATGCAGTGATCATAACCGGAGACGGAATGCTTTGTCTTCTGGATATCAATGAACCGGAAAACGAGGAACTTTTAAAGCAGATGAAGAAGAAAAAGCTTCGTATGCTTTTTGTAAGGAAAGAAAGGGTTCTTTCGCAGAAGACAGAACGGTCGGATGATCTGTATGGTCTGGCAAAGATAATGGAATTTACAGCAGAAAAATGTCTGGATCCAAAGGCATTTACACGGAAAGAAGAGCGAGTCTGGAAAAGAATGCTTGGAAAGTGTTATAGCAGTGGGAAAAATGCCATAAAAGTATTAAAAAATATGCAAAAAGAAATTGGTTTTCTGGAAAGGGAAATGGAAAGACCGAGGGATAAGGTTTCGGCGAAAAAGATTTTGCTTGCAATTCTGGCGGTTTGTATCATGAGTGCAGTAATCATCGGAGGGACAGTGAAAAAGCCGGAAACAAAAGCGATTGCAGCGGATCAGGATCAGCCAGAGGCGGGAGTTCAGGAAGGAGTAAAGGAGAAAAAGGAGACAAAAGAGGTTGTGGAACAAAATGGGGACAGTCCTTATCTGGAAATGGGACTTATTTATTATGTAGCGTGGGAAGATTATGTGAATAGCCTGGATAGTCTCGATAAGGAAATGCAGGAGACAGAGTTTTCCGATGCATACCGGGTAGTCATAGCGAGTCTGGAAGAAGGGAGTATACAGCAAGAGGATGGATTAAACGCAGAAGATGCAGTAAAAAAAATATTAGATGAATTGGAGAAACGTGCAGAAAAAATACAGATGAAAGTGTATTTGTACCAATACCCGCTATTGAAGGTAAGTGTTCTGGAAGAGAGTGAAAAATGGCACAGGCTGACAAAGAGAATTGGTGAGGAGATGATTAGAAGACAGGCGTGGTACCGGTGGGATACAAATGGAGAAAAGGAGTGTGAGGTCAGAAAATATCTTGCAGAAAGCTATTTTAAACTTGGTGAGAATTTAAAAGCAGCTGAACAATATGAACAGATCAGAAAATTAGAATCGAATGAAGAAGAATTAGAAGAGATTTATGAAAAGCTGCAGTTGATTTATGAAGAAGCGCAGGAATATGAGAAAGTGTGGGAGATCAGCAGAGAGGCGGTTGAAGTATTACCGGATTCAGAAAGGTTGTGGATGAACTATCTGGAGCGTTATTGTGAGAATCCGGAAATGGAAAGAGAATTATGTGCAGAAGCAGTAAAAAAGGCCATCCAAGCAGTTCCTGAGCTTGCAGAATCAGAAGCGTTTAAACAGCTTCAGGGAAAATATAAAATTGTGATCGATGGAGAAAATATCCGGGTTGGAGAGGCCAAAACGCTGAAGAATTTTGAAAAGTCCCATAAAAGGGAGTGCCGGGTGACAAAGCCCCCGGCATGTATTATGAAAAAGTTATTCTATTATTAACTTCTGCACGTCTTATTAAATGATTTGTTTGAAATCTTTTATCTTTTATGTTCTTCATTTGATGATTCTAGTATATAAAACACTTGTGAAGAAAGAGTGTTTAACAAATGAAGGATTTTTGAAAGATAAATGAACAAATTGTGAACAAGACTATTTGCGGAATGCGAAGTATGGAAGTCCATCTTTCATAGGTACTTCTACACTTCCCCGGATCAGTGGACGGGCATAAGCGATGAATTCATCTCCGATGTCGGAACCGTCTTTTGTGATCCATTCTTCAGGAACAGCTTTTTCTTTATTGCAGATTTCGTTTACGTCTGCAGTTCCGAATTCAAGGATGTATGGGTCATCACTCTTACGGATAAAATTGATCATCTTTCCTGTTTCACCATCTAAAGCGGCACTTACAGCAAAACGGCCGGAAGCAGCGGCTTCGTCCAGATCTGTGGCAGATAAACAGGAGGAAGAGCATCTCTGGCAGACATTGAGCTCCACAGAGCGTACTTTGATACCAAGCTTTTCTTTTACGAGATTTTCAAGATACTTTCCGGAGCCAGTCAGCATTTTATGACCGAAAGTATCTGTGCCGACATCACTTGCAAGCTCGCAGACAAAGGTTCCGTTACCATCGTTGATTCCTTCGGAAATGCAGACAACGAGATTAGAAGTTTTAGTAAGCTTTTCTTTTACCTTTTCGATAAATGCATCCGGGGAGAAAGCAACTTCCGGAAGATAAATAAGAACCGGATTATCGCCTTTAAATTTGCGGGCAAGAACGCTTGCGGCAGTCAGCCATCCGGCATGGCGTCCCATGATCTCGACGATGGTGACAGATGGTTTATTATCATAGACAGAGGCATCAATTGCAATTTCGCGTACTGTAAAGCAACATATTTGTAGCACTTCAGCCAAGGAATATGATCGGTCAAGGAAAGATCGTTTGTCGATGGTTTTCGGAACTCCGATGATGCGGATATCACTTCCGACTGTTGCTGCGTAGCGGGATAATTTACTTACGGTATCCATAGAATCATTTCCGCCAATATAGAAGAAATAGCTGATTTCTTTTCGGTAGAATTTCTGGAAAAGTTCAGGATAAACCGGATCAGAAAGATCTTCCGGTAATTTATAACGGCAGGAACCAAGATAAGAACCCGGTGTGGTGCGGATACGTTCCAGTTCGCCATTTTCTTTTAAAGGTGCCATGTCCATTGTGTGATTGGCAAGAAAACCTTCGATACCGTTGACCATACCGATGACATTATCAATCTCCGGATTTCAGACCTTCTGAGACAACACCATAGAGACTTCCGTTGATTACAGCAGTAGGACCACCTGATTGTCCGACCAGTAAATTGTGATTCATAGTTGAAATCCTCCTCTTTATTCATAGTAATCATATAGCTTTAACTATAGCCGAAAAATGTGAAATTTACAATATCAGTTGGAAAACAAAAAAAATTAGGCTATACTAGGAACGTGAGCTTTAAATTGAGAAGGAGAATATACACATGAGAATATATATCGTTTGCGATTCCGTGTTATAACTCGGCAGCTTATATGGACCGGGCAGTGGAATCTATTTTAAAAGGTGGAGAAGATGTAGAGATCATCATAGTTAATGACGGATCAAAGGATGATACTTCAAAGATTGCACATGAGTATGAAGAAAAGTATCCAACGATCGTCCGTGCAGTTGATAAGGAAAATGGTGGACACGGAGATGCGGTCAATGCAGGTCTTGACCACGCAGAGGGAAAATATTTTAAAGTGGTGGACAGTGATGACTGGGTAGATGAAGAAGCATTATATAAGATTCTGGATGTTCTGAAAACGTTTGAAAATGAAGAAAAGCAGGTGGATATGCTGCTTGCCAATTATGTATACGAAAAAGAAGGAATGGAGCACAAGAAAGTGATTGAGTACAAGAATGTGCTTCCACAGGAAGAGATTTTTGGCTGGAATGATGTGAAACATTTCCATCTGGGACAGTATATTCTGATGCATTCTGTTATTTACCGGACAGATTTCCTGAAATTATGTCAGCTCAGGCTGCCGAAGCATACGTTCTATGTGGACAATATTTATGTTTACTATCCACTTCCGCATGTGCGTAAGATGTATTACATGGATGTGGATTTTTATCGTTATTACATTGGAAGAGAAGATCAGTCTGTCAATGAAAAGGTGATGATCAGTCGTGTGGATCAGCAGATCTTTGTCACAAAGTGCATGATTGATATGTATGATATGCGCAAGATTTCTAATAAAAAACTGCGGACCTATATGACTAATTATCTTGCAATTATGATGACGGTATCTTCGATTCTTCTGATTCGTTCCAAAAATGCAGAGAATCTGGAAAAGAAACGGGAGCTGTGGCAGTATCTGAAGAAGAATCACTACAGAACTTATTGGAAGATCCGTTACGGAATCCTTGGACAGACCATGAATCTTCCAGGCAGATCAGGAAGAAAGATTTCGTCTCTGGCGTACATTGTAGCGAGAAGAATTGTCGGATTTAATTAAAATTCGTTCTTGACATTTCCGAAGAGAAGACTATAATAACTGTTAAAGAAAATATGGTTCACCAAAATTCGTTGATGAGAACAAAGTCATATCCGTCATTATTTTCAGAGAGCCTGTGGATGGTGTGAACAGGTAATAACCGGATAAGGATATCCTCTCTAAGAAGCGGGTCCAAAGCAGAAAAAGTATCTGCAAGTAGACTTTGCCGGGATCCACCGTTATATGGATAGCATATGTTGGTATGTGAAGTGCCGCAGATTATTATCTGTGGAATTAGGGTGGTAACGCGGATTTTATTCGTCCCTTTTCAGATTGATTCTGGAAAGGGACTTTTTTGTTGCTGTGTATACAAAAAATCCTGTGAATTTTGTTATCGGAAGATTAGAAGAACAGTTTTGCGTGGACGAAAAGAAAAAGGAGGAAACTGTAATGAAAGCATTACAAAAAGCAAGCAAATTTTTATCAGACTATACATCATTGGTGGTAATCGCTATTGCAGTAGTCACATTCTTTGTACCGGCAATGATGGGATGGGTAAATAACCCATTGTTCGTTGATCCGGTATCCAACAAGTTCACCTGTCAGTCGATCATCATCGGAATCATCATGTTCAGTATGGGACTGACACTGACAACAGAAGATTTTAAGATTCTGGCACAGAGACCTTTTGATATCTGTATCGGCGCAATCGCGCAGTATCTGATCATGCCATTTCTTGCATTTGCACTGACGAAAGTACTTCAGCTTCCGGATGGAATTGCACTTGGTCTGATCCTTGTAGGCTGTTGTCCGGGTGGTGTATCCTCCAATATCATGTCTTATCTGTGTGGCGGAGATGTAGCATTTTCCGTAGGAATGACAACAGTATCCACAATCATTTCACCGGTTATGACACCGCTTATGGTATCATTTCTCGCAAGAGGAACTCAGATTACGATCAAAGGACTTCCAATGTTTGTATCTATTGTTGAGACCGTTATTGTTCCGGTAGCTTTTGGATTTTTACTGAATTATCTGTTTGGAAAGAAAAAAACATTTACAGAGCTTCAGAAAGTGATGCCTGGAGTTGCAGTACTTGGACTTGCATGTGTAGTTGGCGGAGTGGTTTCTTCGCAGGGAGACAAATTCTTTGAATCAGGAGTTGTAATTTTTGTGGCAGTATTTCTTCATAATGGACTTGGATATCTGCTGGGATACGGCGCAGGAAGACTGACTGGTATGAATACTGCAAAGAAGAGAACAATCTCCATCGAAGTTGGAATGCAGAACGCCGGACTTGCTACCAACCTTGCAACCACAACGGCACAGTTTGCGGTGGCACCGGAATCCGCAATTATCTGTGCTGTATCCTGTACATGGCATTCTATTTCAGGAACACTTCTCGCAGGATTATTTGCAGCATATGATAAGAGAAAAGCAGGAAAGCCTGCAAATAAAAAGCAGGCTGCAGAAAATGTAGCATAAAATACAGAAATAATTTCGGAATGGTCATCATAAAATATCAGGAATAACTTACAGGGCGTAAGAAGATATGGAAGATCAGAAACTGGAAAATCTTTTAAATCTGGCACTTGGAGCGACGGAAGAAGAAAGAGAAAAATCATTGAACCTGGATGTCGGGTATCATCCGATTGACAGGGAATGGGAATTAATTATTAAATATTCGGGCAATCTGGATCAGGTAAGAGCCTTGGCAATCCAGGTGGTTGAACTTCAGAATGAGTACGCGATCATTCGGATCAGCCAGTCCAGGATTGATTTACTTTCAGATATTCCTGAGGTAGAATATATAGAGAAACCGAAACGTTTATTTTTTCAAATAGCAAATGGGAAGCGGGTATCCTGTATCAATGAGGTGCAGGATACCCGCTTTCTTGATCTGCGTGGACAGGGTGTCCTTGTGGCGATAATTGATTCGGGGATTGATTATGCGAATGAAGATTTTCGGAATGCAGATGGAACAACGAGAATACGGGTGATGTGGGATCAGTCATTAAGACCGAATGCGGATGAAGAGAAGAATCCACCAAAAGGGTATCGGATGGGAGTGGAATTTACCAAGGAGCAGATTAACAGGGCACTTGAGGCTGACTCGTCAGAGGAAAGGAGAAGAATGGTACCAAGTCAGGATATATCCGGTCATGGGACTGCAGTTGCAGGGATTGCTGCCGGAAATGGGCGAGGAAGCGGAAATCTGTATGCCGGTGTGGCACCGGAGAGTGAGCTGATTGTGGTAAAAATGGGGTCGCCTATGCCAGACGGATTTCCACGGACGACAGAACTGATGCAGGCGATGGATTATGTGGTGAGGAAAGCACTGGAATTTCGGATGCCGGTGGCGATCAATCTGAGTTTTGGAAATACATATGGTTCTCATGACGGCAGGAGTCTGGTAGAACGGTATATTGATGATCTGTCGAATTTCTGGAAGAGTGTGATCTGTGTGGGGACCGGAAATGAAGCAGCAAGTGCCGGGCATACTTCTGGAGTGCTGCAGAAAAGAAAAGAAGAAAGAATACAGCTCGCAGTACAGGCAGATGAACCAACATTGAATATTCAGATCTGGAAAGCGTATACGGACGAAGTGGAAATTTCATTTGTATCTCCTGCTGGGACGCGGATCGGTCCAATACAATCTGTTCTCGGTTCGCAGAGATTCCGGATCGGGGAAACGGAGATTTTATTATATTATGGAAAACCGAGCCCGTATAATGTCGCGCAGGAGATTTATGCATTGATATGATTCCGGTGACAGATTATATTACGTCGGGAGTCTGGCAGATCATTTTGAACCGACAAGGGTTGTGGAAGGGCAGTATGATCTGTGGCTGCCAAGTGAGAATGTATTGAACCGGGGACAGGATTTTTGTATCCGGATGAAGAAGTGACCTTAACGATTCCTTCGACTGCAGATAAAGTGATATCGGTGGGGGCGTATGATGCGCTTACTTTTCCTATGCATCTTTTCAGGAAGAGGATATACCTGGCAGGATGAAAGGACGAAACCGGATCTTGTGGCACCGGGAGTGAACGTAAGGACGACAGCAGTTGGCGGAGGGGTGACAGTGGTGAGTGGAACTTCTTTCGCATCGCCGTTTGTGACAGGAGCATCGGCACTTTTGATGGAATGGGGGATTGTGAGAGGAAACGATCCGTTTCTTGTATGGGGAGAAGGTGAAGGCGTATCTCCGGCGCGGGGCGAGAGAGTTGCCGGGATTTGGAAAGTATCCGAACCGTGAGGTGGGATATGGACGACTCTGTTTGGAGAGAAGCCTGCCAGATTAAAATGTTATATTTATAACACCTCGAAAACAACCTGAAAACATAGCTTTATTCAGTTGCTAAAGTGCGCTATGTGATGTCAATACTTTTGACACCTTTGATACCAGATTGCTACGTGCTTTGCACTCTCGCAATCCTCAAAAACATTCGTAATCCGCTCATTTTTCTTTAAAATGGCTACTTACTCATGTTTTTGACGGGTCAAGAGGTCAAAAATCCTCTTGCAAGCAAGCTTACATCGGCTTTCTGACCTTTTGACCCTGGTATCATCATATTTATTAAAAATAATAATACGAACCTTTAAATTTGTTCAGTCAATAGGTAAAAGAAAAATTATGCAACATGCACAACTCAAAACTGTATATGCACAAAAATAGGGCGATTTGTAAAAAACGCTTTACGCTGATAGAGTATAGTGGGTTTAAACAAATTAATATTTTGAAGGAGGAAGGTAAAATGGATGGTCAGTTAAAAGTAGCAGCTGTTCAAGTTACAGTCGAACAAAATAATATTAAGAAAAATATGGAAAACGTTGAGAAAATGGCAATGACAGTTGCTGAAAATGAAAAGAATGTTGATTTAATTCTTTTCATGAAGCCTGTTTGAAAGCGGCGTCCAACTTCCAGAATTCGATAAGAAATTATCTGATGAAATTCATGACTTTGGAAGAGCATAGCGAAAAAAGTAGGAACAAATGTTTTGGCAGGTCGGTTAGAACGAAAAGAAGATGGCATTTACAACAAAGGCAACGGTATATGCACCTGATGGACGTATTCTTGCAGACTATGCTAAAATCCATTTATTTAATAGTGAGCGCGTGAAACACTGGATTCCTGGAAAGGAACTGGTAATGTTCGAACTGAATGGAATTAAAATCGGCATCATGATTTGTGC
>SCPN01000495.1_pt1 | contig 62914 bp, 52 predicted proteins | sample 6106831 | NCBI WGS metagenome assembly SCPN01 (sample SAMN10720447, study PRJNA508395) | human gut metagenome | isolation source: Participant 1, 0 month | reverse complement strand
AAATACGCAAAGCCCTGAAATATTCCGAGAGCGAAATACGCAAAGCAGCGGAAACGGTACGAGGTAACCAACGAAATAAAAAATCGCTTCCTGTCAAACATGAGTTATAACATCCGGACCCCGCTCAACAACGTGGTAGGTTTCTCGCAACTCATAGCCAGCGAACCGAATATAGATGAAAAAACAAGAGAAGAATACTCGGCGATCATCCACCAAAGCTCAGAAAGATTAATGAGACTGGTCAATGATGTACTCGACCTGTCTCGTCTAGAAGCCAAAATGATGAAGTTCCAGATACAAGACTATGATGCTGTCTCACTTTGCAACGAAGTATGCTACATGGCACGCATGAATAATGAAAAGACAGGCATTCAAGTCCGCTTCACTCCGGAAGTCGAGTCACTGTCCCTTCGCACAGATACCACCCGATTGGGATACGCTCTGCTCAGTACCCTGACCTATCCGCATGAACATGAAACAGAGGGACAACAGGAGGAACGGATTATCCGCTTTACATTAAGCCGGAAAGGCGAAATGCTTTATTTCCGCATTCTCAACTCTCCATTGGCGGACGAGGCTTTCACCTCACAGGAGACCGGCATCAGGCATGAGATCAACCAGTTATTGCTGGCTTACTTCGGAGGAAGCTATCAGGTAAACGCCCGGGGAACGGAAGGCCCGGAAATTGTTTTCACCTATCCCATTGCTTCAGAATCGGAATAAAGCGCTATCTTTGCAAACTGTAAACTTAAACGCTTAATTATGTATACCAACAAACAGATTTGGAGTGTCAGTTACCCGATACTACTCAGCTTGCTGGCGCAAAATGTCATCAATGTCACCGATACCGCATTCTTAGGGCACGTTAGTGAAGTGGCCCTGGGAGCTTCGGCTATGGGTGGACTATTTTATATATGTATATTCACCATCGCTTTCGGATTCAGCACAGGATCACAAATTGTCATTGCACGACGCAATGGAGAAGGACGCTACAGTGATGTAGGTCCCGTAATGATTCAGGGGATTATGTTCCTCCTGTTGATAGCTATATTGATGTTCGGCTTCACCAAAGCGTTCGGAGGAAATATCATGCGGTTGCTGGTTTCTTCCGAATCCATCTACGAAGGCACTATGGAGTTTCTGGACTGGCGTATTTACGGGTTCTTCTTCTCGTTTGTCAATGTCATGTTCCGTGCCCTGTACATCGGCATCACACGTACCAAGGTCTTGACCATCAATGCTGTTGTCATGGCATTAACCAACGTCATATTGGACTATGCACTGATTTTCGGTAAATTCGGTCTGCCGGAAATGGGAATCAAGGGAGCTGCCATCGCTTCTGTACTGGCGGAAGCCTCTTCCATTCTCTTCTTCCTGATCTATACATATATCAGTGTTGATTTGAAAAAGTATGGTCTGAATCGTCTGCGCTCGTTCGATCCGGCATTGCTGATGCGTATTCTCAGCATTTCTTGCTTCACGATGCTTCAATATTTCTTATCGATGGCGACCTGGTTCGTGTTCTTTGTTGCCGTAGAACGGTTGGGACAACGGGAACTGGCCATTGCCAACATTGTCCGTAGTATCTACGTCGTACTGCTGATTCCGGTGAATGCACTGGCAACAACGACCAACAGCCTTGTCAGCAATGCCATCGGCGCAGGAGGTATCCAATACGTCATGCCGCTTATCAATAAAATAGCCCGATTCTCGTTCTTCATCATGCTGGGACTGGTGGGATTGTCGGTTTTGTTTCCTCAGTTCCTCCTCTCCGTATATACCAGCGAAGCAGCGTTAATCACCGAGTCCGTGCCTTCGGTATACGTTATCTGCTGCGCCATGCTCATTGCATCAGTAGCCAATGTCGTATTCAACGGCATCTCCGGAACAGGAAATACGCAGGCAGCCCTGTTGCTCGAAACCATCACGATTGCCATTTACGGTTCCTACATCGTTTTCGTCGGAATGTGGCTCAAAGCACCGATTGAAATCTGCTTTACGATTGAGATTCTGTACTATACCTTGCTGTTGATAACAAGCTATATTTACCTCAAAAAAGCAAAATGGCAGAATAAAAAGATATAAATACAAGAGATTTTTGTACATTTGCAGGCTCAAATAATTAATTCGTAATTAAACAACTATGTTCGATAATTTAAGTGAAAGACTAGAACGGTCATTCAAGATTCTGAAAGGTGAAGGCAAAATCACCGAAATTAACGTGGCGGAGACGCTGAAAGATGTACGTAAGGCATTGCTTGATGCCGACGTTAACTACAAGGTTGCAAAAACTTTCACTGACACGGTGAAGGAAAAAGCCATCGGTCAGAATGTACTTACGGCTGTGAAGCCAAGCCAGTTGATGGTGAAGATTGTGCACGACGAACTAACCCAGTTGATGGGTGGCGAGACGGTAGAAATCAACCTCGAATCCCGTCCGGCAGTAATCCTGATGTCAGGTCTGCAAGGTTCGGGTAAGACTACTTTCTCCGGTAAGTTGGCACGCATGCTGAAAACAAAGAAGAATCGCAAACCATTACTGGTAGCTTGTGACGTTTACCGTCCGGCAGCTATCGAACAGTTGCGTGTATTGGCAGAACAAATTGAAGTGCCGATGTACTCAGAACTGGACAGCAAAAATCCGGTAGAGATTGCACAACACGCCATTCAGGAAGCTAAAGCCAAAGGATATGACCTCGTAATCGTCGATACAGCCGGACGTCTGGCCGTAGACGAACAGATGATGAACGAGATCACCGCTATCAAGGAAGCAATCAATCCGGACGAAATTCTGTTCGTGGTAGACTCCATGACAGGACAGGATGCCGTCAATACAGCCAAAGAATTTAACGAACGCCTGGACTTCAACGGTGTGGTACTGACCAAACTGGATGGTGACACCCGTGGTGGTGCGGCCCTTTCTATCCGTTCGGTAGTCAACAAGCCGATTAAATTTGTGGGTACAGGTGAAAAGCTGGATGCTATCGACCAGTTCCACCCGGCACGTATGGCAGACCGTATCCTCGGTATGGGTGACATCGTTTCACTGGTAGAACGTGCTCAGGAACAGTATGACGAAGAAGAGGCCAAACGTCTGCAAAAGAAGATTGCCAAGAATCAGTTCGACTTCAACGACTTCCTCAGCCAGATTGCCCAGATCAAGAAGATGGGTAATCTGAAAGAACTTGCATCCATGATCCCGGGCGTAGGCAAAGCTATCAAAGATATCGATATCGACGACAATGCTTTCAAAAGTATCGAAGCAATCATCTATTCCATGACTCCGGCAGAACGTTCCAATCCGGAAATATTGAATGGCTCACGCCGTACACGTATCGCTAAAGGTAGCGGAACAACTATTCAGGAAGTAAACCGTTTGCTGAAACAGTTCGACCAAACTCGCAAAATGATGAAGATGGTAACCAGCAGCAAAATGGGCAAGATGATGCCGAAAATGAAAAAATAAAAAGAATTTTATTCTGTTTCAGATAGAAGGAGGAGGCTTAGGCTTCCTCCTTTATTTTTGGTATTACAGATTTCACTTTCCTATATCAATCAGCTTTTTACCTGGCAACTTCAACTTTTCAAGTTTTCACTTTTCACAGGCTCTTGTAGTGATTACTCCCGCCATGATAAACCCAATATAAAACACTGCGTTTTACAAGGTATAAAGCTATGCTTTAGGGAGTGAAAAGCGCAGCTTTATACCTTGTAAAGCGCAGCTTTAGCTTCCATATCCCCGCTCCTTTCGCCAACAACTACACTGAAAGATTATCCTAAAACCATATTAATATCACTATTTACTTGTAATGATTACAATTTTACAAAGGTTTTATATGAATATTCATTTTTATTTCTTTACTTTGCAAAAGATAACAAAACAGAAGCACGAATATGTACTATGTATATGTAGCAGGTTACATTTTATTAGCAGCAGCCATGCAGCTGTTCACAGGAAACTTTCCTGTTTCTTTTCTCGCCTTTCCGCTGAATATCATCTTTGCGGCGATCTGGCTTTTCCTGTTATGGATACTATATAAAGAATATAATAATCTAAGAATCACCCGTTTTCTCGGTTCATCCAAAGCCAGTGTTTTATCTATCAGTCTGTTTATCGGTGGTTGCCTGATCATAGGACTTTTCCCCCAGCTATCTGAACCGGAAGCCGAAATGCGCAATGGAATATCAGCCTCATTGGGATGTTACAATTTCATGACTTCATGGATATTCATTTCTATACTCTTATTATTATTAAGCAATCTGGCGATGATCACCATCCACGCCTGTCGGCATCGCAAACAAGCACGCTGGCGCTTTATTCTGAATCATGCAGGTTTATGGCTGGCTCTGTTTGCCGGATTTCTAGGTAGCAGTGACACACGGACACTACGCGTACCTTTATATAAAGGTGAACCAACGCATGAGGCATTCGACATGAATGGTGCATCTTACTATTTAAATTATGATATGGAACTCAATTCGTTCGCTGTAGATTATTACCCGAACGGACGTCCTTCCCGCTTTTCCGCCAATGTACGTTTGGGGAATGAGAACGTTCTGCTGGAAGTAAACCATCCCTATTCCTACCGACTGGGGGAAGACGTCTACCTCACCGGATACGACATAACAAAAGGCAACGAAAGCAACTACTGCATTCTACAGGTCGTAAAACAACCCTGGAAATATGTGATGGTAGCGGGTATTCTGATGATGCTTGCAGGAGCAGTTCTTTTATTTATAAACGGAGCTAAAGCGTATGATAAACTGGGATAACTTCTATGTATTTGCAGCAGTATCCATCTGCTTATGGTTGGCAGGAGCTGTATTTGCCCTTCGTTCATCATCGAAGAATAAGGTGGCAATCGGTTTTACTTCCGGCGGCATTATTATATTGGGAATATTTATTGCCGGATTATGGATATTCCTCCAGCGCCCTCCATTACGCACTATGGGAGAAACCCGATTGTGGTATTCATTCTTTATGGGAATAGCAGGATTGCTAACCTATATCAGATGGAAGTATCGCTGGATTCTCTCTTTCTCGACGTTACTTTCCACAGTTTTTGTGATCATTAATTTGATGAAGCCCGAGATACACGATCAGTCATTGATGCCTGCGCTGCAAAGTGTATGGTTTATCCCGCATGTGACCGTATATATGTTCTCTTACTCCGTTCTGGGATGTGCTTTCATCATCGCCCTGACCGGACTGTTCCGTCATAAAGAAGAATACCTGCATACAGCAGACAATCTGGTCTACGCAGGTGTCGCCTTTCTTTCCATCGGTATGCTACTCGGTTCTCTCTGGGCAAAGGAGGCTTGGGGAAACTACTGGAGCTGGGACCCTAAAGAAACTTGGGCAGCCATCACCTGGATGGGATATTTGCTCTACATTCACCTCCGCCTGTTCAGAAGAACCGGACGGAAAACACTCTACGTCCTGCTCATAGTCTCCTTCCTTGCTTTACAAATGTGCTGGTATGGAGTCAACTACCTGCCGGCGGCCCAACAAAGCGTACATTTATATAATCGTAATAACTAACCTCAAAAAACAAATGTGAAATGAAGAGAAGTACAAAACTAATCGTAGCATTTTTGGTAGTCGTGGCGGCATTGGCAGTCACTTACCGACTGATGCACCGGGTGCCTTCTGCCGATTTGGAAGCAAACGTACAGATGCAACAGATTATTACGGATGCAGGATGCCTGAGATGCCATACCTCAACACCGGAACTACCGTTCTATGCAAATATGCCTGTCGCCGGAAAAATTGTAATGGAAGACGTGAGCAAAGCCTATCGCGCTTTCGACATGACTCAGATGGAGAAAGACATGAAGGAAGGGCGCCCTCTCAATCCGGTTGACCTGGCTAAAGTAGAAAAAGTAATCCTCGACGGAAAGATGCCGCAGGCAAAGTATTACCTTGTACATTGGGGAGCTTCTTTCAACGATGCAAAGAAAGAGGTAGCACTGAGCTGGGTAAAAAATCACCGCATGGGACTGTATACCGATGTAGCGGTAGCACCTGATTTCATTAACGAACCGATTCGTCCTATTGCCGACTCGATCTCAGTCGATGTACGCAAAGTGGTCTTAGGAAATCTGTTGTATCACGACACCCGCTTATCGGCAGACAACACCGTTTCATGTGCCAGCTGTCATGGCCTGGATACCGGTGGCGTTGACAACAAGCAGTATTCTGAAGGAGTAGGCGGTCAGTTGGGCGGTGTCAATGCCCCGACCGTATACAATGCTGCCTATAACTTTGTTCAATTCTGGGACGGACGTGCCGGAACTCTGGCAGAACAAGCTGCCGGCCCTCCATTGAATCCGGTAGAAATGGCTTGCGAGTCATTCGATCAGATCATCAGCAAACTGGCAGAAGACAAGAATTTCGTAGTAGCATTCAACGAAGTATATCCCGACGGATTGAGCGAAAAGAATATCACAAATGCTATTCAGGAGTTCGAAAAGACATTGCTGACTCCTAATTCACGCTTCGACCGTTATCTGAAAGGACAGAAAGATGCCATCACCGCAGATGAAATCGCCGGATACGACCTTTTCAAGAAATATGATTGTGCGACTTGTCATGTGGGAGAAATCCTCGGCGGACAATCTTATGAACTGATCGGTGTACAGCATGATTATTTCGCAGACCGTCAGGCAGAAATGACTGAAGAAGACAACGGACGATTCAAGCAGACAAAAGCAGAGCGTGACCGCCACCGCTTCAAAGTGCCGGGATTGAGAAATATCGAACTGACCGCTCCTTATTTCCACGACGGCAGCATGGCTACTATGGATGATGCGGTTCGCGCCATGGCCAAATATCAGTTAGGCATCGACCTGCCACAACCGGAAGTAGATAAGATTGTCGCCTTCCTCCGTACACTGACCGGAGAGTATAAAGGCAAATTACTGACGAATAAGAACATGATCTGACAAGACCAAACAGAGGCTCCATTTCACCCGAACAGAGCCTCTGATTGATGTAAACAGAGCCTCCGTTTCACCTAAACAGAGGCTCTGTTTTTCTTGCCTGAAAATCAGAGCTTTCCCTTGTACTTTTTACCTTCTTTCCTACTCGTATTCCAATATGTTCCGCTGTCCCCTCTCCACAAAAAGTCCATTCCTTTTGGAGAGTTCAGTTATTTATTTTACTTTTGTCCATCACCAATAAATACTCTGAAAATATGACTTTGATAGACGGAAAAGCCATTTCCGAACAAGTGAAACAAGAGATTGCAGCCGAAGTAGCCGAAATTGTTGCTCGTGGCGGTAAACGCCCGCATCTGGCAGCAATCCTTGTAGGACATGATGGTGGCAGCGAAACGTATGTAGCCGCCAAAGTAAAAGCCTGCGAAGTATGTGGATTCAAATCTTCCCTCATCCGTTACGAAAGTGACGTGACCGAAGAAGAACTACTCGCCAAAGTACGCGAACTGAATAATGACGACGACGTAGACGGATTTATCGTACAGCTCCCGTTACCCAAACATATCTCCGAACAGAAAGTTATCGAAACGATCGACTATCGTAAAGATGTAGACGGATTCCACCCTATCAACGTGGGACGCATGTCTATCGGACTTCCCTGCTATGTATCCGCCACCCCGAACGGTATTCTTGAACTGCTGAAACGCTATGAGATAGAGACGTCGGGAAAGAAATGTGTTGTACTCGGCCGCAGCAATATTGTAGGCAAACCGATGGCTTCACTGATGATGCAGAAAGCGTACCCGGGAGATGCAACTGTTACTGTATGCCACAGCCGCAGCAAAGACCTGGTAAAAGAATGTCAGGAAGCAGATATTATTATCGCTGCTTTGGGCCAACCCAACTTCGTGAAAGAAGAAATGGTAAAAGAAGGTGCAGTAGTAATCGACGTAGGTACCACCCGTGTTCCGGATGCCAGCAAAAAATCCGGTTTCAAACTGACAGGCGATGTGAAGTTTGATGAGGTAGCGCCGAAGTGCTCATTCATCACTCCCGTACCGGGCGGCGTGGGTCCAATGACGATTGTATCACTGATGAAAAATACACTTTTAGCCGGTAAAAAAGCTATTTATAAGTAGAATATTGAAGGACAGTGAAATGTATTTCACTGTCCTTTTCCTTCCCTTAATCTGACAGTTATGAAAACAATTACGATTCTTCCTCTCTTATTATGTCCGTTTCCTGCCTAAGTAACAATCATTCTCGAAAAGACATTATAATCCTCTTGAACGTATGAAAGAACTATTAGTATCCCTTCTCCTGGTTACACAATTCTCTTGTATCAGCAAAGCGCAAGAAAATGATACTACCACACAGATACTGACAACTGACAGTCTGCAAACAGACACCCTTTCGCTTCTTTTTGCAGGTGACCTCATGCAGCATCAAGGACAAATTAACGCTGCACGTACTGCGACAGGAGGCTACGATTATTCCAGCTATTTTGAATATGTCAAAGACGAAATCCAAAGTGCTGACTTTGCCATAGCTAATCTGGAAGTTACTCTCGGAGGAAAACCGTACAAAGGCTATCCCGCTTTCAGCGCTCCCGATGAATATCTGACCGCTATTCATAATGCCGGATTCAATGTACTGATAACCGCCAATAACCATAGTCTCGACCGTGGCAGAAAAGGCTTGGAACGCACCATACAATTAATAGACTCCTTAAAAATTCCACACGCCGGAACGTACCTCAACGCTGAAGAGCGTGAAAATAAATACCCTCTTTATTAGAAAAAAAAGGCTTCCGCATTGCCATACTCAACTATACATACGGAACAAACGGAATCCCTGTCACTCCGCCCAATATCGTCAATTATATTGATACGACCATTATATCCAAAGATATCGAAGCAAGTAAAACACTGAATCCCGATGCGATTATTGCTTGTATGCATTGGGGGATCGAATACCAGTCACTCCCCGACAAAGAACAGAAGTTTCTGACCTATTGGCTGCTTCAAAAAGGAGTAAATCACATAATCGGTTGTCATCCGCATGTTGTGCAACCTATCGAAGTTCGCGAAGACAGTCTGACAAACGAGAAGCATCTGGTAGTATATTCATTGGGAAATTATATTTCCAATATGTCCGCCCGTCGCACGGATGGCGGCTTGATGGTCAAAATGGAATTAGTAAAAGATAGTACCACCCGACTCAACCATTGCGAATATAGCTTGGTATGGACAGCCCGTCCCGTTCAATCGAAAAAAAAGAATCATCAATTACTACCGATTAATTTCCCTACTGACTCCATTTCCGTAAATGCACGTAACTCTCTGAGAATCTTCGCAAATGATGCGCGAGCCCTCTTCAACAAGCATAATCGGGGAATAAAAGAATATCTTTTTTATAAAAAAAAGTAGCAGAATCTTTTGGAGATTTAAAGATAATATCTATCTTTGCACCGCGTTAGAGAAACGCAGACATGGTGGATGTAGTTCAGTTGGTTAGAGCGTCAGATTGTGGTTCTGAATGTCGCCGGTTCGAGTCCGGTCTTCCACCCCCAAAAGAAAGACTAAAAGACAAGTCCTGTAAAGCGAAAGATTTACAGGACTTATTTTTTATTAATACAATAGCTTTATGGAAAACAACAAAAAACTGACTCGTTCCAGAAAAGAACGAATGATAGCCGGAGTATGCGGAGGTTTAGCCGAATACTTGGGATGGGACCCTACTCTAGTAAGAATAGTCTATGCGCTGGCTACCATCTTCACTGCTTTTGCAGGAATCATTATTTACCTTATTCTATGGATCATTATGCCGGAAGAAAGGTATAGCGACGGATACAGTGGCAGAATGAATCAACGTTTACATTAGTATTGCTTTCATATCCATCCGGAGCATTTACTTTAAAGATCCGGATGGAAATCTTATAGAGGTCCGTACATTAATATAATTCAAGTCCGAACTCATCTTTCAGTTGCATGAGCGCCTGATTCTTCTGAGCCATCATCTGGAACTTCTCAACACGACCAACCGCCCGAACAGTTTCCGTAGGTTCACTGACCCGTACTGTCATCGCCACTTTGCTGTTCTTCAATCTTCCACGAAGGTAAGTCTGTAATTCCGGAATCAAAGCTGTAAAATCTTTAGCAGCAATCTCATTATCGACCACTACTTCAAAAGTAGTCGAATTATTCAATAATACCGGACGTATCACTTGCATACGCTTTGCTATAGCTACCTGTTCTTTGGGTAACTGTCCCGCATATTCCTGCCAGTAATAATTCAAATCTCTGTCGTTGAAGATAAAGTCTTCTTCCGGCTGTATTTGAACCTGAGCAACATTGTTTTTGGCTGTATTCTGAGCAGCCTGATCACGTTGCGGATTTTTGATAGATACTCCCAGACTAGACATCTTCATCACAGGAATCTTCCGTTCCTCTTTGGAAATCGAAGAAATTCCAGCACTCTGTGACGGAGCGGAAGCAGTATTTACCGGAGCAGCAGCCCCCGAAGCAACAGATACCTGCGGTTGACGCACAGCAGTATTAGCGGCAGACGGAGCAGTAGCCGGAGACGGAGCAGTATGAACAGTAGTCTGTTGAGCAGACGTTGCAGAAGCGACCTGCGGCTGCTGAGCTGCGGCAGGTTGGGTGAATACGGGTTTTATGGTCTGCTTAGGGCCACGCCCACCACTTACGTCATCCCCCTCGGTGGTAAGCTGGGCAACCTGTATCAAGGTCAGTTCCACCAGTAAGCGCTTGTTCTTGCTGGCACGGTAATTCAAATCACAATCATTGCAAAGTTTCATCGCACGGTAAAGAAACTGCAACGGGCATTTCTGCGCCTGTTCCTGATAACGCTGACGTATGCTCGCCCCTACTTCCAGTAATGGCAAGGTAGCGGCATCCTTACTGACCAGCAAATCCCGGCAATGCGAAGATAATCCGGTGATGAAGTGACTACCGTCAAATCCTTTATTCAGTACATCATTGAAAAGCAACAACGCATCACTCACCCTGTTTTCAAGAAAACAATCCGTCAGACGGAAATAATATTCGTAATCGAGAACGTTCAAGTTCTCAATAACACTCTTATAAGTAATATTCCCTCCCGTAAAACTCACTACCTGATCGAAGATAGACAATGCGTCACGCATACCTCCATCCGCTTTCATCGCAATGACATTCAGCGCTTCGGGTTCTGCCGTAATATTTTCTTTTGCAGCAACGTACGACAAATGATTCACCGTATCTTCGACACTGATCCGGTTAAAATCATAAATCTGGCAACGGGAAAGGATAGTCGGAAGAATCTTATGCTTCTCCGTCGTAGCCAGAATAAAGATAGCGTGACGGGGAGGTTCCTCCAATGTTTTCAAGAATGCGTTGAAAGCGGAAGCCGAGAGCATATGCACCTCATCGATAATATATACCTTATATTTACCGATCTGTGGCGGGATGCGCACCTGTTCCACCAATTGACGGATATCATCCACCGAATTGTTGGAAGCGGCATCAAGTTCATGGATATTATACGACCGCTGTTCGTTGAAAGCCACACACGATTCGCATTCGTTGCAGGCTTCACCATCGGTAGTAGGCGTCATACAGTTGATGGTTTTGGCGAAGATACGCGCACAAGTAGTCTTTCCCACCCCGCGCGGTCCGCAAAACAAATAAGCATGAGCCAATTTCTGGGTAGCGATTGCATTCTTTAATGTAGTAGTCAACGCTCGTTGTCCCACCACCGATTCGAATGTGGACGGACGGTACTTACGAGCTGATACAATATAGTTCTCCATATCCGGGATTCTCTCTGTTTTTTTTGATTTTTCGCTTTCAGTGCAAATGTACACAAAAAAGTGATAAGTAATAAAGGATAGAGAAAGAAGTTTTGAACCTAAAGCGGTAAGTTTTTAAGTTATTAGTTTTATCTTTGCGGATATAAAAAAGAGAAATTATGGATAAACTGATCACTATCTGGAGTTTCATATGCCGGCGCAAGTATCTTATCACCGTCGTTGCATTTGCTGTTATCATTGGTTTTCTGGACGAGAACAGCCTGTTCCGCCGTCTGGGATACGAACGCGAAATCAGCCAGCTGAAAGAAGAGATAGAAAAATACCGGGCGGACTACGAAGAGAACACCAAACGTCTCAACGAGCTGAACAGCAATCCGGATGCTATCGAACAGGTGGCACGTGAAAAGTATCTGATGAAGAAGCCCAACGAAGATATTTACGTTTTTGAAGATAATAAATGAAACAATTAGTACCCGCACTTTTCGCCGTAGGCGCAATCATGGCTCTCACAGGGGCTGCCGTATACATCACCGGATGGAACTATGCTCCTTATATCTACCTGCATCGAGAGCCGGTTCTGCTCTGGCACAAGTAAACACACCGGTTAAAGGAAAAAGCAAAATATTAAAACGTCTGCGTATCCAGCAGATATTCGGAGCACTTGCGCTGATACTTACGGGGGCTTTCATGTTTACCACTCGCGGAAATGAATGGATTGCCTGCCTGACTATCGCTGCCGTACTTGAACTTTACACCGCTTTCCGCATTCCACAGGAAGAAGCAAAAGAAGAGAAATAAAAAAAACCTGTTCAAAGCTTCTCAGTCTTGAACAGGCATCAATTTATTAAAATCATGAATGCCCTTAGGAAACCCAAGGGCCTAAAAAAACATTTTTATTTCTTAGCAGATGAATATCTGGCATTCAATCCATCTACAATTTCTTTTGTGATATTATATGCACTATCAGCATAAAGCAGATTATCGAAACCTGTGTTGCTGAAGATCAGGCTATATCCACGAGTTTTATTATATTCTTTCAGGAAAGCGTTGATAGAATCACGGAAAAGCAGACTGTTAGCATTATTGTCTTCCATCAGGCCATTTTGAAGTTTATTGCTCCAATTCCTGCAAATCCTGTTCCATTTTAGCCAAACGATTGTATTCCTGCTGAGCTCTTTCGGGTGAAAGGAAAGCATTGCTTTCATATTTCTTTGGAATTCTGTTTTCTTTGTTCAAAGCTGTCATCTTCTGGTTCAGCGTCATTGCGAACATTTTCGCTCTTCTTTACCATAGCCTCATTCAAGTCAATACAGAAATTGTATTTAGCCAACAAGGTATCTATTTCAACATAAGCTATTTTCATTCCAGACAATTCTGCATTAGCCCGAAGCCGGAGTAGTTGCAACTTGATTATCAGCTTGCCGGCGCATTGTGAGAATAAAACGATAAACGCAAGTGCAGCTAAACCGTTCATGAGGTAGTTTATTCTATTCATAACTCTAAAATATTGTTTTTAATTAATTAGTTCATACTATCGTTCAAGGCTTTTTCCAACTCATCAATAGAAAAACGTGATTTCTTTTGTGCTTCACGATCCTGCGACTGCGCACAACCGATTCCTTTCTTACGCAACTCTTTATTACCGCTCACATGACCATTAGGGAACTTCCCCCCCTTCGTAAAGAATACTTTCACCCCCAATAATAGCAGGGAAATAGCAACTATTAACAAAGTTATCAGTATAGTCTCAACCATTTCTATTAATTTTGTGAGTGCAAAGATAGGCTTTAATGAGAAATGAGTTCAGATAAGTCAAGCAAATTAACCATATTTAGCAATAAGAGGAAGCAAAATGAACCTCCTATTCCTATTATAAAAGAAAAAAGCATGGAAAAAAAAGACCTTAAGCCGGCTGGCGTATTCAAGTATTTTGAGGAAATCTGCCAAGTGCCGCGTCCTTCCAAGAAGGAAGAGAAAATAATTGCCTACCTAAAGGCATTCGGAGCAAAACATAACCTGGAGACCAATGTAGATGAAGCAGGAAACGTACTGATCAAAAAGCCTGCCACTCCGGGCAAAGAAAACTTTCAGACTGTCATATTGCAATCGCACATCGACATGGTGTGTGAAAAGAACAATGATGTACAGCACGACTTCCTCACCGATCCCATCGAAACAGAAATAGACGGAGAATGGCTGAAAGCCAAAGGAACTACCCTCGGAGCTGATAACGGTATCGGTGTAGCTACCGAACTGGCTATCCTGGCGGATGACAGCATCGAGCACGGCCCGCTGGAATGCCTGTTCACCGTAGATGAAGAAACCGGTCTGACCGGAGCTTTCGAGCTGAAAGAAGGTTTCATGTTAGCGGTGATATTCTGCTGAACCTCGACTCCGAAGATGAAGGAGAAATCTTTATCGGATGCGCCGGAGGTATCGACTCCGTTGCAGAGTTTAGTTATAAAGAAGTAGAAGTCCCCGCAGGATATTTCTTCTTCAAAGTAGAAGTAAAAGGACTGAAAGGCGGACACTCCGGTGGTGATATTCACTTGGGACGGGGCAATGCAAACAAGATACTGAACCGATTCCTGTCCCGAATGGCTAACCGTCAGGATCTGTATCTCTGCGAAATAAACGGAGGTAACCTGCGCAATGCCATCCCCCGCGAAGCATACGCTATCTGTGCAGTTCCCGAAGATGCCAAACATGACGTCCGCACGGAACTGAATATCTTCACCAGTGAAGTAGAAAACGAACTGGCCGTTACCGAACCGGACCTGAAACTGGTTCTTGAATCGGAAACTCCCCGTAAGATGGCTATCGATCAGGATACTACTACCCGCTTGCTGAAAGCATTGTATGCTGCTCCTCACGGTGTATATGCCATGAGTCAGGATATCCCCGGACTGGTAGAGACTTCAACCAACCTTGCTTCTGTCAAAATGAAACCGAACCATATTATCCGCATCGAAACCAGCCAACGCAGCTCTATCTTATCTGCACGCAATGACATGGCGAATACGGTTCGTGCCGTCTTCCAGCTGGCAGGCGCCGATGTGACCTTCGGTGAAGGTTATCCGGGATGGAAGCCGAATCCTCATTCGGCTATCCTCGAAGTGGCAGCAGAATCTTACAAACGACTTTTCGGTGTAGAGGCGAAAGTGAAAGCAATTCACGCAGGACTGGAATGCGGTCTGTTCCTCGACAAGTATCCGACATTAGACATGATTTCTTTCGGACCTACCCTCACCGGAGTACACTCTCCAGACGAACGGATGCACATCCCTTCCGTTGAGAAGTTCTGGAAGCACCTGTTGGATATTCTGGCACATGTTCCTGCCAAGAAATAACAGTCAGGTAAGACATCATAGAAAAGATGATGGTGATAGCAGAAAAATATTTGTTATGACCGTCATCTTTTTTATAATGCTCTTTTTTGTGCCCTCTTATATCATAGGGCAAACATCCTTTACAAGGCAAACTTCCCTTATCGAAAAAGAATCGTTCAGCAATAAACAATCTGTTTCCCAAAAGAAGTCTTCCGCTGAAGAACGAATCCCCTTTCGTGTCATGAGCTGGAATGTTGAAAACCTCTTTGATACTCACCACGACACACTAAAGAACGATAACGAATTTCTCCCCGACGCTATCCGTCACTGGAACTACACCAAGTACAAGAAGAAACTGGCTGATATGGCCCGTGTCATCACTGCCGTCGGTGAATGGAATCCACCCGCCCTTGTAGGTCTTTGTGAAGTAGAAAACGACAGCGTACTACGTGACCTCACACAACGTTCTCCTTTAAAGGAACTGGGGTATCGGTATGTTATGACAAGTTCTCCCGATCTGAGAGGGATTGATGTCGCTTTATTATATCAACGTGACCTATTCAAATTATTATCTTTCCGGTCTATCCCCATTCCCTCATTCAAGCATCATCGCCCCACAAGAGATTTACTGCACGTCAGCGGACTATTATTAACCGGAGATACACTTGATGTAATCGTCTGCCATCTGCCTTCCCGGTCCGGTGGAGCCAAGGAATCAGAACCTTACCGGCTACACGCCGCCCGAATACTACGCACAGAAGCCGACAGTCTGCTGAACATCCGCCTTCATCCGCAACTGGTCATCATGGGAGATTTCAATGACTACCCAACCAATAAATCCATCAAAGAGATATTAGAAGCTACTGCCCCCAAACACTCAGTCACCTTCCCCAATCCCCGAAAACTCTACCATCTGCTTGCCCGAAAAGCAACATCCCGCCATTTTGGCTCCTATAAATATCACGGAGAATGGGGATTGCTCGACCATTTGATTGTATCCGGCAATTTACTCGATGCTTCCTCTAAATTCTTCACCGGTGAAGACAAGGCAAATGTTGCCCGTCTCCCCTTTCTATTAACTGAAGACAAGAAATACGGTGACGACGAACCTTTCCGTACCTATAAAGGAATGAAATATCAGGGAGGAATCAGTGATCATCTTCCTATTTACGCAGATTTTGAACTAATTATATACTAGCCGAAAGAGTTTTTTATGTTAATAAACGGGGTTCGATACAAAATTTACTTATTTTTGCAGGGTTTACAGCATTTACAAAAAAATACCCCCAATGGAAACCTTTGACGAAAAACAACTTCTGAAGGCTATTAGCGAAGGAGATGAGAAAGCCTTTAAAACTTTCTTCCTATACTACTATCCCCGCATCAAAGGGTTTATCAACGGACTACTGCAATCGCAGGAAGAGGCCGAAGATTTATCGCAGGACATCTTTCTTACGTTATGGAACAACCGCTCATCTCTCCATACCATCAATAACCTTAAACCTTATCTTTTCCGCATTTCCAAAAATGCGGTATACCGGCACATCGAACGCGCACTACTGTTCAGGAACTATCAGCAGAAAGAAACTGAAAAGTATAGCCCGCCACAGGAAAGCAACGAAACAGATGACACCATCCATCTCAAAGAACTCGAACTATTGGTGACAATGGTTGTAGAAAAAATGCCTCCGCAACGACAGAAAATATATAAGATGAGCCGGGAATCAGGAATGAACAACGAAGAAATAGCCCGCGAACTAGGCATCAACAAACGAACAGTAGAGAACCACCTTTCACAAGCACTTACCGACATCCGAAAAATATTATTCATAACCTTTATTCTATTTTTCTAAAAAAAGTAGCATAGAGACTGTGCGTAATTAATCAGTTACGTATCTTATATATGTAACCACACCTAAAATGCGCTAATATGTCGAACGCTCATAAAATAATTAAAAACTTTACTTCCGATAAGTTCAGTCCTGAACTTAAAGAGAAGTTATGGAAATGGCTTGTCGACTCCAGTGAACAGGCAGAGAAAGAAGAAGCATTGATGGAATTATGGGAAGACCAGAATTTCAAGGCCGATGCAGGTACCGAACGTTCTTATCAGAATTTCCGCAGGAAGATTGCCCCCCGACAGCGGAAGGCAACCGCAAGGTATACCTTACGCAGATGGGCGCAAGTGGCGGCTGTATTATTGATTCCCCTACTCTCTATAGTGGCATCCTACCTATATATACAATCGAATGAAGAGCATACAGAACTTGTCGAGTACTATGTGCCCAGAGGCGAACAAAAGCAGATTACCTTGCCCGACGGCACCACAGCATACCTCAACTCAGGAACCTTACTGGTCTATCCGCAAAAGTTCACAGGAGATATCCGTTCGGTATATCTGATAGGAGAAGCCAATTTTGACGTAAAGAAAGACAAGCAACATCCATTCATCGTCAAGACCAACCATCTGAAAGTGAAAGTATTGGGAACTAAATTCAACGTACACGCTTATGCGGAAGATGAGAAGACAACCACTACTCTGGAATCGGGCTCTGTAGTCGTTCAGAAAGCAAACAATGAGGATATCATCACCCTCACACCCAACGAACAACTGGAATATGACAACCCGTCCGGAGAATTTAATAAAAAGATTATCGACGCCTCTGTCTACTCCGGCTGGACCAGAGGCGAGCTGAACTTTGCGGCAATGACTCTCAGCGATATTTTCATTACGATAGAGAGAATATACGACATACACATCATCGTCCCTCCGCATCTGGCTACCACCGATGTATATACCATCAAGTTCAAACAAAAAGCCCCTATCAAGGAGATCATGAATATCGTGACCAAAACCATAGGAAACATAGACTATAAAGTCGAAGACGAGAACATTCTCTTAATTTATTCACCCCTAAATAAGAAAGGAGGCCGATAGACAGAAAAAAGGGAGTCGATATTTCGCGGATACCAACTCCCCCAAATCAAAATTACTTCATTTAAATTAGTTGTGTACACTTAAATTAGTATTAATGATTAACTTACAAAAGTATGAAATTTTATAAATTGTCGGGCATAGGTTATCCCGTAAAAATTCATAAATTTTATATATTGTTATTCGCTTTATGTTTTTATAACATAGCCTATGGGCAAAATCAGCCAATAACGGTATCTATGAAAAACCAACCTCTATTAAAAGTATTCGAAATCATTGAAGATCAGACCGAATTTAGTATCGCTTATAATCAGACGAAACTGGACGTGAAACAAAAGGTCAGCGCCAATTTTGTTAGGGAAGCAGTCTCTTCCGTTCTGAACTCCGTACTCAAAGGAACAGGATTCACTTACAGGCAAGAAGGTAAGCATATTATTATCATTCCTGTCCCGGCAAAGGCAGAAGCAGCCCCCAACAATACTACTTCTACCCAGCAGTCCATAAAAATACGGGGAACCGTAACAGATGCGCAAGGTGAACCTCTAATTGGAGCAAACGTTCTGGTCGACGGCAGCAAACAGGCGACCATTACCGACATGAACGGGGAATTCTCACTGGAAGTGCCTGCCAACAGCAAGTTACGGGTTACTTATATCGGTTACGTCACACAAGAAGTAACAGTCAAAAACAAGACACTTTTCAACATACAGCTACAGGAAGATACCCAGACTATGGATGAAGTGGTAGTCATCGGATTCGGTACACAGAAAAAAGTGAATATGACCGGCGCTGTAGCCTCTGTAAATATCAAAGAGTCGTTGGGCGACCGCCCGATTACCAACGTTTCGGCTGCCCTACAAGGAGTCGTGCCGGGACTAAAAATTGAATCGACAACGGGAACTCCGGGAGACGACATGACGTACAATATCCGTGGAACAACCTCCATCAATGGTGGTGAGCCTCTCGTATTGGTCAACAACGTACCGATGGATATCAACATGATTGATCCGCAGGATATTGAATCTGTCTCTATTTTGAAGGATGCCGCTTCCGCAGCTATCTACGGTGCCCGCGCAGCTTTCGGTGTGATTCTGATTACTACGAAGCAGGGTAAAAAGGACATGGCTCCCAGATTCAATTACAACAACAACTTCTCTTTCTCGAAAGCATCGGAGCTTCCGCAGAAAGCAAGTCCGCTGGAATCGGTACTGGCGTACAAGGAAATGGGATGGGCAAACGATACCTATGTAGACGGAAAAAACATCACCCAATGGGAAGGCTACATACGAGACTATCAGGCGAATCCTTCCAATTATCCGAACGGATATATTTTCGACGATCAGGGCAACCTGTTCCTGATGCGGGAGAATGATATGTTTGCCGATATGATGGATAACTTCGGATTCATGCAGAACCACAGCTTCTCCGTATCGGGAGGCAGCCAGCGTACCAGCTACCGACTAAGCCTGGGATATACCGGTGAGGACGGCATTCTGGTAACGGACAAAGACAAATTCGACCGTATCAATATGTCCAGCTTCCTGAGTGTCGACGTAAACAAGTGGCTGACCACCCAACTGGATATCAGATACGCGAACTCCACCCAGAACAAAGTGGAGCAAGGCGGACGAAACGGTGTCTGGGGAAGTGCCATGTACTTGCCGTCCTACCACAACATCCTGCCATACGAACAAGACGGCATCGAATATCCTGCCGAAACGTCCGCTACTTTCGTACGCTACGGAGAACCGAGGGTGATCAAGAAGACCAACCTGCGTACTTTGGGACGTGTCATCATCTCTCCGCTGAAAGGACTGAAAATAACAGGTGAATATACCTACAACCGGATCACCGAGTACAACCGGATGTACGTCAACAAATACAAGTATATAGGATTCAACTTTACAGGGCTGCTGAACAATGTAGAGAACTCACGTTATGCCCTGACGCAAGGTTTCACCAATTACAACGCTATTAACGCATTCGCCAATTACGACTTTTCAATAGGTAAACATGATATCTCTATTATGGGTGGTTACAATCAGGAAGAGAGTCATAAGGAATCGCAATGGTCGCAGCGCACGGACGTATTACTGGAAAATCTGCCGTCGCTCTCCGGTTCTACCGGAACGGCATCCGTCACCGACAGTTTCGATGAATATGCTATCAGAGGTTTGTTCTACCGTGTCAATTACACTTACGACGGTAAATACATGTTCGAAGCCAACGGACGCTACGACGGTACATCCCGTTTCCCGAAAGACAGCCGTTTCGGTTTCTTCCTTCCTTCTCCGCCGGATGGCTGTTTCGGAAGAAGCATTCATGAAGAATACCAAAAGCTTCCTGTCTAACTTGAAACTACGTGCCTCATGGGGCTCTATCGGCAACCAGATCATACTGAAGCCGGACAACACTCCGGAAAACTATCCCTACATCCCTTCCATGTCACCTTACTTGACAGAATGGCTGGTGGACGGACAAAAGACGACTACACTGAATGCACCGGCAATGGTCAGCAGCAGTTTCTCGTGGGAAAAGGTATATACACTGGACTTCGGAGTCGATTTCGGATTCTTCGACAACCGCTTTAACGGTACTTTCGACTGGTATCGCCGCGACACCAAAGGGATGCTGGCACCCGGTATGGACCTACCGTGGGTAGTGGGAGCCACCGCCGCCAAACAGAACGCCGCTGACCTGAAGACGTACGGCTGGGAACTGGAACTGAACTGGAGAGACCGCATCAACAAGGACTGGAGCTACCGGATCGGATTCAACCTGTACGACTCACAAAGTGAAATCACGAAATACAATAATGAGACCAACCTGCTAGGCGACAAGATTTACCGCAAAGGCATGAAAATGGGAGAAATCTGGGGATATGTCACCGACCGCTTCTACACGGAAGACGACTTCAACGCAGACGGTACACTAAAACCGGGAATCCCCATTCCGAAAGGAGCAGGAAAAGTTTTTCCGGGAGACGTGCTGTATAAGAACTTCGATGACGATACCGAAACCATCTGGAGCGGCGAAGGAACCGCCGACAATCCCGGCGACCAGCGTATCATCGGTAACTCGACTCCGCGTTTCCACTACGGCATCACCGCAGGAATCAGCTGGAAAGGACTCGACCTCTCTATCTTCCTCCGAGGCGTAGGCAAACGGGATTATTGGCGCACCGACCAGATCGCATGGCCTACCGGAGGCTGGGGAAGCCTGTTCAAAGAAACTCTCAACTTCTGGACTCCGACTAACACCAATGCCTATTATCCGCGTGTGTATTCCAACGACGGGGTAAACACAAGCTACAACCACTGGAAACAGTCGAAGTATCTCGCCAACGCCTCTTACCTGAAACTGCAAAACATCACGCTTTCCTATACCTTGCCCAAAGTATGGTCCCAGCGTCTCTACTTCGACGATGTGAAAGTATTCTTCAGCGGAGAGAACCTCTACACGTGGGATTACCTGCCGGAAGGACTGGAAACCGATATGCTGTCAAAAGGTGCCTGGGAATATCCGTTCATGAGAAAATTCTCTTTCGGTATCAATGTTACATTCTAATAACCAATGTATTATGAGAAAATATTTAATCTTTATATGTACAGTTTTGTTAGCAAGCTGTCTCAATAACGATTTCTTGGAAAGGTATCCTTTGGGAGACCCGACTGCCGAAACGGCTTTTGAAACATACGACAATTTCAAGGCATACGCCTGGGGATTGTATGAAACCCTGCCTTCATTGGGCTATGGCTCGGAAAATTCTACGGACGACATCTCGTACAACCAGACAAGAGGAACCAGCGAAAGCAACTGGATCAGAAAACTGGTGACCATCCCCGACAAAAAAGACAATACTTCCTGGAACTATTACAGTTATATCCGGCGGGTCAACCTGATGCTCGACCGCATTGACGGTTCGAAAATGACGGATGTAGAAAAGGCGAACTGGCGTTCCGTCGGTTACTTTTTCCGTAGTTACCGCTACCTGTCTCTCCTGTCGGCTTACGGTGGCGTACCCTGGATTGATCATGTGCTGAGCGACGACGAAACAGAACTGATCAAAGGCCCTCGTGCCTCCAGAGATGAAATAGCCGGTCACATTCTGGAAGACCTGCAATTTGCCGAAAAGAATATCAACGTGAACGGAGAAGGCAGAAACACCATCAACAAGGCTTGTGTACAGGCTTTACTCTCCCGTTTCTGCCTTTTCGAAGGTACCTGGCGTAAATATCACGGACTCAACAACGCCGAAACTTATCTGCGGGAATGCAAACGGGTATCCGCCGAACTGATGCAGACTTATCCGAACGTGGCGGACTGCTACGACGATCTGTTCTGTTCACTGGAACTGAAAGATGTTACCGGCGTCATTCTGTACAGAGAATATTCGGATGCTGTCGGTGTAGTGCACGCTGTCAGCATCGGGGGAACGACCGCTACCTCCTTTTACAATCCGACCCGCGACTTAGTGGACAGTTACCTGTGCACGGACGGAAAGCCACGCTGGACGAGTGACGCCTATCTGGGTGACAAGGATATATACGACGAGTTCAGCAACCGTGACCATCGTTTGTGGCTGCACGTCACTCCTCCTTACCGGGTAGACCGTTCGGCTTCCAGCACAGCCTGGGACAATAAATGGAAATTTACGGATAACTCCAAAGACCGCAGTTTTATCGACAGCCTCACCGTCCGCATGGGAATCGGGTACGGCACCAGCAAGGAACGACAGAAGTTATTGCCATTCCGTCAAGGATATGACGGTGGTATTCTGGGTGCATCGCCTCACTTTGACTTCTATCTGGAGAACCAGCCGTGGTACAAGTCTGCCTTCGGATATAACAACTGGAAATACTATTGCTGCTACCTGAGCATGGGTAGCCAACGAAATGAAGAGACAGATATGCCTATCTTCCGCATCGAAGAAGTCATGCTGAACTACGCGGAAGCCATGTGCGAACTCGGCGAGTTTGACCAGACAGTTGCCGACGCCACAATCAACAAACTGCGCCCGCGTGCCAATGTAAAACTCATGAAAGTCTCGGAAATAAACTCAGCCTTCGACCCGAAACGTGATCTCGGAAATCCGGATTATCCCAACGACTACGAAGTGAGTCCGCTATTATGGGAAATACGACGGGAACGACGCATCGAACTGTTCTCCGAAGGATTCCGTTTCGACGACCTGAGAAGATGGAAGAAATGCCACTATGCACTGAAGAAGAAACTCGGACAATACGTACGTGCATCCGACTTCACGGCAGGAACCAATGTGACTATCGACGGCGGCGGCTCCGAAGGATATCTCGAATTCCATCCGAAACAGAATCATCTATGGCCGGATTACTATTACCTCAATCCTATTCCACGCAACGAACGGGTACTGAATCCCCAACTCGAACAGAATCCGGGATGGGAGGAAGGAAATTAACCGGTAATCCATCACCAACCGGATAATCCGGAACTAACCGGAAGAGGCTGTGGCAAATATTGGCTCTTCTTGACAGTCATCCCAATGACAGGACAAGCATTTCGTCATTAGCGTGGCTGAAAGACCTTGATATTTGACACTGCCTCTTCCCTTTTTAACTGTATTGATTTCGTAAGTTTACTCAAAAGAATAATTGAGTACTTGAAATTTATTCGTATTTTTGAGACATCAGACTAATACGGGTAATCCTTTTGCCGACTCTTACAAAATCTAAATAAACACACTGTACCCCATGAAGCACCTAATTTTTACAGCTCTCTTTCTTCTATCGTACACAGTCGCCGTCCGCGCCCAAATCGTATTTCCTACCCCCAATCAAGTAGAAATGCAGACAGGCAACCTGATTTTAGGGAAAAAGGTTTCTATGTACGCCGAAGACACTACCGCTTTTTATCTAAACCTTTTTCGAGAAGAAGTACTCTCCCACACTCCCATCAAATGGCAAAAAAAAGAATCCAAAGCCGATATCTGCTGGATAACCGACTCATCCCTGCCCCCCGAAGGTTACCGGATCAGGATTCATCCGCAACAGATGGTAATCAGCGCCTCCGACAAAGGAGGATTCACCTATGCCGTACAAACGCTACGCCAATGGGTAGCCGGTTCAGCAGGATCTATCACCTTTGCCTGCGCAAGCGTGACAGACTATCCCCGCACACAGTGGCGCTGCTTCTTACTGGACTCCGGACGTCAGTTCCAGAAGATTGCCACCATCAGAAAGTATATCGACATGGCTTCACTGCTCAAAATGAACTACTTCCACTGGCATCTGACAGAAGGACTGGGATGGCGCATCGAAATCAAGCAATATCCGCACCTCACCCGGACTGGCGGTTCGGTAGGCAAAGGAGAAGAACAGCAGGGATTCTATACACAGGAAGAAATACGGGACATCATCGAATATGCCCGTCAACGGAATATCACCATCGTCCCCGAAATAGATATGCCGGGCCATGCCGAAGCTGCTCTCTCTGCCTATCCGGAGCTCGGTTGTTTCGGATTGCCGGTAGAGATACCGCAAAGCGGATTTACCCAGAACATATTTTGTGCAGGAAAAGACGGAACTCTCCGTTTCCTGAAAAACGTACTGGATGAAGTATGCGCCCTCTTTCCTTCTCCCTACATACATCTGGGCGGAGACGAAGCCCCGAAAGGCAACTGGGATCAATGCCCGGATTGCCGGAAAAGGATTACCACAGAAGGACTCAAAGACAGTCACGACCTCCAGCTATGGTTCTCTGCGCAAATGGCAAACTATCTGAAGTCGAAAGGACGGAAAGCCATCTTCTGGGGCGACGTAGTCTATCATGACGGCTACCCGTTGCCGGACAATACCGTTATCCAGTGGTGGAACTATCGGGGACACAAAGACCTCGCACTCAGAAACGCCGTCAAACACCATTATCCGGTCATTTGCAGTTCCAACTACTATACGTATCTGAACTTCCCCGTCACCCCGTGGAAAGGATATACGGAAGCACGTACGTTCGACTTGAAAGATGTCTATCTGAACAACCCTTCCGACAAAGCCATCAGCGAGAAAAATCCTCTGATACTTGGTATGAGCTGCGCATTATGGACCGACGACGGAGTCACGGAACGAATGATAGACCGACGACTTTTCCCCCGCATCCTCGCTCTGTCCGAACAGATGTGGCACGAGGGGGAAGCGCTTGACTTCGACCGGTTCTACCGGAACATCCTTCACCGCAAAGCATGGTTCGAAGAAGCTGGATTCGAATTCGGACCGGCTCTGAAAGAAGATGTAACGAAAGATTATAAATGGGATTAAAAAAAAGAACATCATGAACAAAAGAAATTTATTGATCGCAATACCCGCCCTGTGCAGCGGTTACCTGCACGGACAAACCCAACCCGCATCTCCCAACGTTATCTATATTTTAATGGACGATCTGGGATATGGAGATATCGGCTGCTTCGGACAAGACAAAATAGAAACACCCCATATCGACCGTTTATGCAGCGAAGGCATCAAACTGACACAACATTATTCCGGTTCCCCCGTATCAGCTCCGGCACGCTGCGTACTGATGACAGGTATGCACTCCGGTCATGCGCAAATCCGCTTCAACAATGAGTTAGCCGAACGCGGAGCAGTAAACAACTACGACTCGGTGTACGTTCATAAAGAGCTGGAAGGGCAATTCCCCCTACAGGCGAACACGATGACTATCGGGCGAATGATGCAACAAGCGGGATATACCACCGGATGTTTCGGCAAGTGAGGGACTGGGGTATCCGGGTTCCGAAGGAACTCCCAACAAACAGGGATTCGACCGATTCTACGGATACAATTGCCAGCGCCAGTCGCACACATACTATCCTCCTTTTCTGTATAATGACGAAGAACGTGTCTACCTGTCCAACAAAGTGACAGACCCTCACCGAAGCCCTCTGGATAAAGGTGCCGATCCGAACGATCTAGCCAGCTACGCTAAATATACGCAAAAGGAATATGCCAACGATCTGATATTCGATGAACTGATGGGATTTGTCGATGCCAATAAACGCAAACCGTTTTTCCTGATGTGGACCACTCCCCTGCCGCACGTCTCGCTTCAGGCACCCGAACGCTGGGTACAGCATTATGTAGAGAAATTCGGAGACGAAAAGCCTTACACCGGACAAGCGGGATATCTGCCCTGCCGGTATCCGCATGCTACCTATGCGGCTATGATCAGTTATTTCGACGAGCAGATCGGCCAACTGATCGAAAAACTGAAAGCGGAACATCTGTACGAAAATACCTTGATTGTGTTTACTTCAGATAATGGTCCTACGTTCAACGGAGGCAGCGATTCTCCCTGGTTCAACAGCGGGGGACCTTTCAATTCAGCATACGGATGGGGCAAATGTTTCTTGCATGAAGGAGGTATCCGTGTCCCCGCCATTATCACATGGCCCGGCAAAATAAAACCCGGTACGCAAAGTGACCACATCTGCGCTTTTCAGGACGTAATGCCTACGCTGGCAGAACTGGCAGGCATCACTTGTCCGCCAACGGACGGAATCAGCTTTCTGCCCACATTGCTCGGCAAAAAAGGGAAACAAAAAGAACACACTTATTTATATTGGGAATATCCTGACCCAAGGATTGGCAACAAAGCAATCCGCATGGGAAAATGGAAAGGAATCATCACGGACATCCGGAAAGGCAATACGCAAATGCAGCTTTATAATCTGGAAACGGACATCAGAGAAGAACACGATGTGGCTGCGCAACATCCCGATATCGTAAAACGCTTCGAACGACTGATGAAAGAAGCTAGAAACGGTCCGGACTTTTAACGACCTTCCTTGCTAACTAACGGGACATACCGGAGCATCATCCGTAACATCCCTGCGAAAGACTTGTGCCAACGCTTTGGCACAACTATGCCAACAGCTTGGCACGGCCGTGCCACAGGCGTGGCACAGTTGTGCCAAGCCGTTGGCAAAGATGTCCCCTAGGGAGTTAGTCAGAATACTGGTATACCTTCAAGTCGAACTTCGGCACCATCGCCAGCAAATGGTCGAAGATATCCGACTGAATCCGCTCGTACTCTTTCCACACCTTATTGCGGGAAAAGAAATAAACCTGAATAGGTACTCCGTACATGGTAGCCTCTTTCTGACTGATAATCAAATCCAAATCCTGATTCACCACCGGCAGACTGCAAAGATACCGCTCGATATACACCCGATAAACCTGTGAATTGGTGGGCACCACTCCTTCCTCCGGCTGATAATCCGCCATCAGTGGAATCTCTTTCCGATAACGGTCGAGCATCTCCGGCGTACAAAACTGGAGTGTCGTCAGGTCCAGTGTAATATTCTTCATCACCCGCCGCCCACCGGAATCCTTCATGCCACGCCAGTTCTGAAAAGGACTGCTGACCAGCGTATAAGGCGGAACCGTAGAAATCGTATTATCAAAGTTCTGAATCTTGACCGTGTTAAGCGTAATCTCCTGCACCGTACCATTCGCGGCACCGGAAGGAAGCGTGATCCAGTCTCCCGGACGCACCATATCATTGGCAGAAAGCTGAATACCTGCCACAAATCCCAAAATGGAATCCTTGAATACCAGCATCAGGATGGCTGCCGAAGCACCCAGTCCCGCAAACAGACTGGCAGGCGATTTATTTACAAGGATAGAGATAATCACAATCCCCCCGATAAAAAACAAAAGTACCTGAAGTACTTGAATGAATCCTTTCATCGGTCGGTTCTTCATTGTCTCCTTTCCATCGTAAATATCCATGATCATCAGCAGAATCCCATTGATAGCCAGCAGCAAAGAAAAGATGATATAAATGGCACAAGCCTTCTGCGAAATAACCAGCAGTTCCTTGCCACGCATGAAAGCCATCGGCAACAGGGCATAGACAAGGATGGCGGGAATCGTATGAATCAGATTATGAAACACTTTACGTTTCATCAGCAATGTATTCCAAAGATGCGGTTTCCTGCGGGTATACTGCCTCATTCCTCCCACTAGAATTGCCTGACAAAGATAGTCCACCCCTACAGCAATGGCTATCATCAGTATAGCAATAATTGTTTCATCAAAACGATCGGCAACCTTCGCATCTATCCCCCAATCTATCAGGATTTTGTTCATCCATTTTCCTAAATCGACTACTAACATAAGCTCTTTCTTTATATATCATTTATATAGAAAGATAACAGTGAAAACCTACGTTTGGTTTAAAAAAAAGACTGGCGTCCGATTTACTAGAAATCAAGACCGCCAGTCCCACTGCTACTCTCTAAGCATTTCTTTTATAGTGGCAGACCGTAGCGTCCATCTACAATTTTCTCCAACTGTGCTGCCATCTTCTTTACCAGTTCCGGATTCTGACCCGCCACATTATTCTTTTCTTTCGGATCTTTCTTCAGATCGTAAAGCTGCGGTTCCTTACTGTTTCCCAACTCGATATTCACTGCTTTCAGATATGCCGGTCCATTTCCCGGACGAAGATATTTCCATCTTCCGTCTGTCACCGACAGGTTATTCTGTGCATTCTGAAGTACCAGCCATTCGCGTCCCTTCTTTTGCTTGCCTGTCCACGCTTTCAGCATCGGTTCACTATCCGGTGCCGCACCTTCCGGCAAGCGGACATTCAGCATTTCAGCAAAAGTAGCAAACCAGTCTATCTGACAGAGCAATGCATCCGAAACTGTTCCCGGACGGATCACACCCTGCCAGCTCCAGATACAAGGAATACGTGTACCCGCTTCGAACGAACTGTACTTTCCTCCGCGATAAATGCCGCCCGGAGTATGATCGCCTAGCAATTCCACTGCCTGATCCTTATATCCGTCGTCCACTACCGGACCGTTATCACTGGAAAGAATCACCAGTGTATTCTTATCCAATCCCAGTCGTTCGAGTGCATTCAGAATCTCGCCTACCGACCAGTCAAATTCGAGCAGACAATCGCCGCGAGGTCCCATGCCGCTCTTTCCTGCGAACTGTGGAGACGGAACACGGGGAACATGCGCATCCTGCGTGGCAAAATACAGGAAGAAAGGAGCAGACTTGTGTCCTTCAATAAAGGAAACAGCTTTTCCTGTCAGCGTCTCCGCAATCTTCTCATCCTGCCAGAGAGCCGACTTTCCGCCCTTCATATATCCGATACGGGAAATACCGTTCACGATACTCTGGTCGTGTCCGTGAGAAGGATGCATTTTCAGCAACTCCGGATTGTCCTTCCCGGTAGGTTCTCCCGGAAAGTTCGCTTTGTAACTCACCTGAATCGGGTCATTCGGATCAAGGTTGATCACCTGATCATTCTCTACAAATACACAAGGCACGCGGTCGCCCGTAGCTGCCATGATAAAGGAATATTCGAAGCCGATATCATTCGTTCCCGGCTGCAAAGGCTTGTTCCAGTCTTGTTCTCCGCCCTTGTCGCCCAGTCCCAGATGCCATTTGCCTACGACTCCGGTGTTGTATCCGGCATCCTTGAACAGGTTCGCCATTGTATAGCGTTCCGGACGGATGATAGCCGCAGCGTCTCCGGCAGCAATACCTGTTCCGGCTTTGCGCCATGCATATTCGCCGGTCAGCATCGCATAACGGGAAGGCGTACTGGTGGCAGCCGCACTGTGCGCATTGGTAAAACGTACTCCCATTTTGGCAAGACGTTCCACATTAGGAGTATGAATAGTCTTGGCTCCGTTACAACTCAAATCGCCGTAACCGATATCGTCTGCATAGATAAAAACAACATTCGGACGCTGGGTCTGTTTCTCCTGAGCAGTGGCCTGAGAAGCCAGACAGGAAGTTAACGCTAAAGGTAATATACCATAAAATTCTTTTCTCATTTTGTCTTTTGATAATTATTAGGTTAGAATGAATAAGTATCTATTCTCAAAGTGATGTACTTATTAAGTTAAAATTCAAAGCTTCGTCAAGGAGCTACGGTCACTCCGATTTCATTCATTTCTACTTGCGCCGTTGTAGCCGTAGGGGTGGTAGCTTCCAGCTTGATAAAGCGTGCCTTTTCCTTCTGACCGAAAGTGACAGTCTGCGGCAACGGATTATGCATGATATTGCTGAACTCACCGTTGGCAGGCACTTCCTTCCAGTTCTTGCCATCTGCGCTCACGTAGAATTTGTAACGGAAAGCCATCGTCGGTTTCGCTTCCGCTTTCAGAGGCGCATAAGTAAATGCGGAGATTTCGACTTCTTTGCCCAAATCAATGGTCAACGGAGAAGCAGCCACCTGTTTCCATGAAGCACGAGGCAGATTGTTCCAGTTTTCCGTCCGGTTCTCTTCTTCCAAAGGGTCTGCATAGTAGGCTGCCACCTGACTGATGTGAGCCGTCAGACGACATTCGTTGATCTTCACCCGAAGCTGGGTAGCCTTTACTGCCGGAAAACGAACCATACGCTTATAGCCTACAGTCGTTCCTTTCGCCACTTCCTGCCAGCCTTGTTCCGTCAATGCCTCTACGGTAAAAGACTCCACCCGTTGCCCTTTCGTGATATCTTCCTGCAACATCACAACGTTGATTTCCGACTCCGGTTTCAAGGAATAAACAGTTTCACTGCCGGAAACAGCCTCCCAGTCTTTTCTTCCTTTCTCTACCCGGTTGTTCGTAAATATCTTCTCCCGATAAGCAGCAAATTCGTTCAACCGCTGCACATCCGCTTCATTAATCAATCCTCTGCGGTCGGGAGGAATATTCAGCAAGAGCACCGAGTTATAGCCTACCGATTGGAAATAGATATCAGCCAGATGTTTTAAGGATTTCACTTTGCTGTCTTCTTCCGCATGATAAAACCATCCCGGACGGATAGACACGTCTACTTCCGAAGGATACCAGAATAACTCCGTTGCCTTTTCTAGCATCGCACGGCTTCCTAAATCTTCGGCTTTGCTAAAGACGCCCAGTCGTTTGTTGTTTTCTTCGGAACGAGCATAAATGCCCGGAGTCAGCACCGTTGCACTCCATTCCGTTTCGCGTCCCAATTTTTCATTACCTACCCAACGGACATCATCGCCCATAATTGCCATCACCGCTTTCGGCTGCAACTGTTGGATAGTCTTGTAGAACGCATCCCAGTCATAGATTTGTTTCTTTCCGTTCGGTCCTTCTCCGTTTGCGCCGTCAAACCACACTTCGTGCACTTCGCCGTAATTAGTAAGTAATTCCGTTAATTGCCGAATAAAGAATTCGTTGTATTTAGGAGAATCTCCGTAGCATTCCGCATTCCGGTCCCACGGAGAGAGGTAGACTCCGAATTTCATATCATATTTATCGCAAGCGTTACGCAGTTCTTTCACTACGTCGCCCTGACCGTTTTTCCAAGGGAAGAGGCTACCGAATGTTTCGTGGTAGCTGTAGGCCACAGACAAAAGCCGTCATGATGCTTTGCCGTGAGAAGTACCATTTTAAATCCGGCGTCTTTCAAGGTGCGCACCCATTGTTCTGCATCCAGCTCTGTAGGGTTAAAGATAGCAGAGTCTTCCTGACCATCGCCCCATTCGCGTCCGGTGAATGTGTTGATACCGAAATGCAGGAAAGCAGTCAGCTCCATTTGTTGCCACGCAGCCTGCTGGGGGGTAGGAACCAGCCTTGCTGCCATATCGATTTTTTGTTCGAGGGTTGCATCCTGTGGAAATTCAACATGCTTCACATAGTAGTTTTCTTTCGTCAGTCCACATCCGCCCAACGTTATCACAGAAGATAAAAAGAGAGAAGTAAGTAGTTTGTTCATCATAATAAATATTGATTTAATGCTAATGAGACAAAGATAAATATAAAGGAGCAAATTTCATGGCTTTCCCGAAGCGCTTTTCATTAAACTTCGCTAAATCCATGCCATTCGCTCCCCTATATTCTATCTCAATGCAATATTTCTATCCAAATGCAATCAGTTTCAGGCTATTTTACCGGATAAAGCATAAATTCAAAACTCTGCTTTTTCACCGGTACCAGATATTGCGGCAATACACCCGGTCCGCAGGTAGCCGTACCTACTCCTGCCTGTTCGGCATCCAGATGTATAGTTATCATTCCGTCACGCTCCAGTTCATTAATGTGGTGCGCCTTCTCTAATAATACATCCGAGAAAGGAATGATACTAAACTGGAAAGGACGATTCGATTCCATAAAGACACCTTCGCCTGCCTGATCCGTCAGTTTCGCCCAGCGTACATCTGTCCGGTTAGCTGTAGATTGTGGGGTAGCGTAATAGTGGAACATCCGTTCTACCGTCGTATCATACAGTCCTATCCTACCGGACTGGTTGCGGTCTATATACGTTTCATGATCGCCACGTCCCAGATAAGATACTTGATTATAAGCATCTGCCATGCGGAAGGTCAGCCCCAGACGAGCCATCGACTTCACAATCGCCGTATCCGGCTGGAAGGTGGTGCGAACCTTCAATGCCCCGTTCTTGTCGAGTGCATAAACAAAATCCGCCATTCCTACTTTCTGTCCTTTCCCATTAAGAATCTCAGCACGGACCGTTGCCGATGTCTTTTCTTCTTTCAGTGATACCACTTTCTGTGTCAGGTTATTCAAACCGGCCTTGCGCCACAGACGGGCTCCGTTCCTATCCCGGTTATCATTATCCGTAGCCGGACGGAACAGGCTCAAAGTGATTGGTGCAGCCAGCAATTCCTTTCCATCCAAAGTCAGGGAAGAAAGTGCCCCGGTATTCTTGTCCACAACAAAAGCTGTTTCTCCCGCCTTCTGCGGACGATAAGCCGTCGTATTCTTATTACCGGCAAGTACAAACTGGTCGTATGCCACTTCCCAGTCGGTATCCACTAGCGGAGTGGCCTCTTTACGGCTCCAGCTTAGGTTCAGATAGGCTTCCCGAACGGTATTCGGAAGTTTGACGGCACCCAAAGTGACATCTACCGTAGCGTGCGGCTCGCAGTCTACTTCCTTCGTGCCTTCGGCAAGTACGGTTCCATCCTCCCCTTTCACATTCCAACGCAGGATATATTCATTCAGATTAGAAAAGTCATACCAGTTCTTTATGCAGACTTTCAGATTCTTCCGGTCTGACAAAGTCGCTTTGATGTTCTGATATATTTTCTTCACTTCGAGTAGATGAGGATGCGGTTCACGAACAGCATTCACCAGACCGTTGCCACAGAAATTACCGAAGCTGGGGATTCCTTCCGGTCCGTAATCGCCTCCATAAGTCCAGTACCATTTTCCGTTTTTGTCTATTTCACGGAAGTTCTGATCCACCCAGTCCCAAATGCAGCCACCTTGTGCCATCGGTTCATTTTCAAAGACATCCCAGTATTCTTTCATTCCACCGCAACTATTGCCCATTGCGTGCAGATATTCGCAGAGTATGAAAGGACGGTAAATATCCTTCTTACCCACGTATGCCTTAATTTCGTCCACACTGCGGTACATACGGCAATAGATGTCCGTGTTGTAATTCAGTTCGGCACGTTCATATTGCACGGGACGGCCTTTCTCTACCGATTTCAGCCAGTCGTAAGTACGTTCGAAGTTGATGCCGTTACCGGCTTCATTGCCCTGTGACCAGATCACGATAGCCGGATGATTCTTGGAACGTTCGTACATACGGTGTGTACGGTCCATGTGAGCGGTCAGCCAAGTACTGTCTTTGGCAAGGGAGGCAGGCCCGTATCCCATGCCATGCGATTCGATATTCGCCTCATCAATCATATACAGCCCGTAGCGGTCGCAAAGCTGATACCAGTACGGATGAGTCGGATAATGTGAGTTACGCACCATGTTGATATTATGCTGTTTCATCAGGCGGATATCCTGTTCCATCAGTTCTTTGCTTACGGTACGTCCCAGTTGCGAATGTTCGTGACGGTTCGTCCCTTTCACCAGCACCGGAACACCGTTAATACAGAAACGTCCGTCCTTGATTTCCGAAGTACGGAAACCGACTTCACAACCGGTCAGTTCGGTTACTTTTCCTTGCGCGTCTTTTAATTCGAGTACCAAGGTATAAAGGTTAGGATGCTCCGCATTCCATGCTTTTACTTCCGCAATCTTCTTTTCATCGAAAGCGATAAAGTTACTCAGTCCACGGGACTTGATGTTAATGGCATCCTGCAATACTGCCTTTCCGGAAGCATCCTTCAGTGTATAAGCGATAGAGCCGGCAGTAGCAGAAGGGCCTTCCACCGTCACTTCCAGATTGAAGATACCTTCTTTGTATTTCTCTTTATCAAGGGAAGCACTTACTTTATAGTCAGCAATATACTGTTTGGGAGTGCTATACAGATAAACATCCCGTTCGATGCCACTCAGACGCCACATATCCTGACATTCCAGATAAGCACCCGAACTCCAGCGATATACTTCCAGAGCTACCACATTCTCTCCTTCACTCAGTACATCGGTAATGTCCCATTCGGCAGCCGTCTTCGATCCCTGATTATAGCCAAGCAACTTTCCGTTCACCCATACATAATAGAAAGAGATCACTCCTTCGCAGCAAAGCACTACCCGACGTCCTTTCCAGTCGGCAGGCACCTTAAACGTGCGACGATAGGAACCTACTTCATTCTCAGCAGATGGAACCAATGGCGGATTCTTCTTGAAGTTGAACATCTTGTCGTCAAACTCATAAGTTTCGTTGACATAGATAGCTGTTCCGTAGCCTTGCCGTTCCCAGTTGCCGGGAACATTAATATCCGCCCACCCTCCGGTATAATAAGAGGGCTGGTAAAAGTCCTTCGGACGGTTGTCCGGGTTCTTCACCCAGTTAAATTTCCACTTCCCGTTCAGACTCATATAATAAGGAGACTGTTCATATCCTCCCGGCTTTTCAATATCGGAAGCGTCGGCGTAAGGCCATACATAGGTATGAGGAGCGAGTTTATTCAGTCCTACCGCATACTGGCTCTGCCACTCCGGCAAAGGCTGTTTCTGAGCCGAAGCGAAGGTAGCAGTCAGTGCTGCCATCAAGATTAAAAACGTTCGTTTCTTTAATTTCATCATTATTATATTGTTTTTTGGTGACTGGTTATTCAATGATCAGTTCATCGAAACATACTCTTGATTCTTGTCCGGGACGTACATGATTTGCCGGACATTCTCCCGCTCCTTCCGTTGTAACCCGCACATAACGGGCAACGGTTCCTCTCATATCTATCGACAGGTCTTCGATAAAAGTTCCTTCACGGAATATCTCCTCGGGAGTATATTCCAATTCGTTGATATCCCGATAAGTCGCATTATCGTCCGACACGGCTACCCGGATTGATTTCGGTTTGTGCACTCCCATTCCATAGTTAGTGATACAACCGATTGTCAGCGTATTCATTTTCTCCTTTTGCAACAGATCAACGGTGAAGGAAATACGGTCGCTACTTCCCCAACTACACCATTCAAAGTCCGTTTGCTTCAGACTTCCTCTGACTCCGTTGTTCAGGACAGCTTCATTCACTTTATTACCCAGCAACGGTTTTGCCGTAGCCTTGTTCCAGTGTACCGGAAGCGTCAGTCTTTTCCCCATCTGCTGTCCATCGGCAAACGTTGCGGCATTGACTGTTTGAGCTTCTTTTACCAACAATGGTTGTTCATAGAGCGGTGAAGCGGCGGTCGGCTCGCTTCCATCCATTGTATAACGGATTTCCACATCCGGACGGACACATTCCAGTTTTACTTTCAGTGCTCCGTCTTCCGGTCTCACGGTATGCTGTATATTGTACATCGAACGGGCATACACTATCCCTTTGGCTGAGAGATGTTCATTAAACGAATCCATTCCTTTCAGGAACGAAGTCCAGTCTTTCTTTTCCGGTTGTGTCCATGCCACTTCCGCCAATGCCGCCAGGCGTGGGAATACCAGATAATCCACATCCTCCGGCTTATTACAGAACTCTGTCCACATACAAGCCTGTACGCCCATCAGCAAATCCGCATATTCCGGTTTCCAGTCTTTCTGAACCGGCTCATAGTCATACACATCTTTCAGTGTATTATTGCCGAAATACGTCAGCGGCTCAAACCACTGCGGTCCTTGATAACGAATCAGGTACATGATGCGTGCGGGAGTCATGATGAAGCGATGTCCCTTCTCGGCAGCCTTCAGTGCAGCCTGTCCGTATCCCTGCCAACCCAGAATAATGGCATCGTCCGGCAAAAAGCTACTGTTCGTCAGCTCATCCCAGCCTATCACCTCGCGCCCTTTGCTACGTACATATTCGCTCATCCGATTCATGAAATAACCTTGCAAATCCTCTTCATTGGCAAGCTTCTCCCTTTTCATCCGTGCCTGACACAGCGGGCATTTCTCCCAATAAGTCTTACGGGCTTCATCACCGCCGATATGGATATATCGGGAAGGGAACAATTCCAGAATCTCATCCATCACATCCTGAAGAAAGGCATAGACACTGTCATTTCCGGCACAATAGATGATCTCGGAATTTCGTCCTCCCAAACCGGGGAGCACTCCGATATATTCCTTCACTACCGGACAAGCTAAATGAGGATAAGCTGCCAATGCCGAATTACTGTGTGCCGGCATATCGATTTCCGGTACCACTTCAATCTGACGTTCAGCCGCATAAGCCACCATTTCCTTTATTTCTTCCTGTGTGTAGAAACCTCCTACCGGAGTGGGTTCTCCGGGTTCCGGATTCCGCCGGGCAGGAAAAGGCAGGTCCGTACGATCCACTCTCCATGCACCTACTTCCGTTAAACGGGGATATTTCTTGATTTCCACACGCCAGCCGTTATCATCTGTCAGATGAAAGTGAAGCGTGTTTATTTTGAGCATTGCCATACAATCGATAATGCGCAATACATTCTCTTTGGGAATAAAGAAGCGTGACGCATCCAGCAATAACGCACGGTAACCAAAACGCGGTTCGTCCTGAATACTCACTGCCGGAATACTCCATTTTACTTTTTTATCCGACACTTCCTCTTTTTCGATGGATGCCGGAAGTAACTGGCGAATGGTCTGCAAAGCATAAAAGAATCCTTTTGCATCCGATGCTTCGATAATGATTTCTTTCGGAGACACTTGCAGCGTATATGCCTCACTTTTCAAGGTTGCATCCGTCTGGAAACGAACATTTCCCTTTTCCGCATCGCCTACCGTCAACTTCGGAGTAAAGCCTGCCGCACGGGTAAACAAAGCTATAAAGCTGCGTGCCACTTCCGCCTGCTCCTCATTCTCTACGGCAAATACCGTTTTACCGGAGAAAAGGTAGTTCCCGCTGCCCGGCACTATTTGCGCCGGGCGTGGAACCAAGGGTATGTCATGTGTCAAGTTAGTATCGCTACATCCGGCTACTATCGAAGATAGAAAGCCTATCAGTAATATTAAAATCGTTCTTGTCATTGTATTATTCGGGGGTTATTCCTTGTCCCTTTCCGGAGAAAAGCGGACGGGGTCATTATATTGTTCCTGTAGTTTCAGCAATTCGTCTTTCAGTTCCTTTACTACCGGTTCATACTCAGCCTCACCGTAGAGGTTGTGCATTTCCGACAGGTCTGCCTGCATATCATACAGTTCCCACCAGTTGATATCATTATAAAAATGAATCAGTTTATAGCGTTCCGTACGTACGCCATAGTGACGTTTCACCATGTGTTCGGCAGGATATTCGTAGAAGTGGTAATACAGAGACTTTCTCCAGTCCTTCGGATGTTCACCCTTCAACAGAGGCAGCAGTGATACTCCGTGGATATCTGCGGGAATCTCCGCTCCTGCCAGTTCAAGGAAGGTAGGTGCATAGTCGATGTTCTGTACCATTTCGGTGATATCTCCCCTGCGGTCGAAACCTTTCGGCAGACGCATGATAAGTGGTGTGCGCATAGATTCTTCATACATGAAACGCTTGTCGAACCAGCCGTGTTCGCCCATGTAGAAGCCCTGATCGGAAGTATAAACTACCAGTGTATTGTCCAGCAAGCCTTTTTCCTTCAGATAGTCGAGCACACGCCCTACGTTATCATCAAGAGACTTCACGGTCTTCATATAGTCGCGCATATAACGCTGGAACTTCCAGTTGGCCAATTCTTTTCCTGTCAGATTCTGTTTGTAGAAATCATCGATAATCGGAGCATAGAACTTGTCCCATGCGGCACGCTGTCCTTCGTCCATGCGTCCGAGGAATCTTTCATAAAGTGATCTCAGGCGTGATTTCTCATTCGGACGAAGCATCTTCAGGTCGTAAATCATATCCATGTCCTTCACGATGCTCATTTCCTGAGCAGCCGCAGCAGGGCGACCTTCATAGTCATCGAAGAAATTATCCGGCAACGGGAATGTCTTGTCCTCGTAAAGAGCAAGGTTACAGGTATCCGCCATCCAGTTACGGTGAATCGCCTTGTGATGAATCAGCAGGCAGAACGGTTTCTCCGGATCTCGCTTGTTTTCCATCCAGTCGATAGCATCGTCGGTAATCAGATTCGTGATATATCCGTGCTTTTGGATGGTATCATTATCTTGTGTAATAAAGGCAGGATTATAGTAATCCCCCTGTCCGGGTACTATCTGCCAGTAATTAAATCCGGATGGCAAACTTTCCAGATGCCATTTGCCGACCAGTGCAGTCTGATAACCCACCTTTTGCAGTAACTTCGGGAATGTCTGTTGAGAACTGTCGAATACGCAAGTGGTATTGTCGTAGAATTTATTGGCACAGCTATGCTTACCCGTAATCATACAGGCACGGCTGGGACCGCTTAATGAATTGGCTACGAAACTTTGAGTAAAACGTACGCCATCCGCCGCAATGCGGTCAAGATTCGGAGTTTCCATGTAGCGGGTGTCATAGCAGCTCATCATCTGGGCTGTATGGTCATCTGTCATGATGTAGACGATGTTCAGCGGCTTTTGTTCTGTCGTTTTCTGCTTGTTTGCACAAGATGCAAGGGAGGCAACTGCAGCTACTCCTGCCAAAGAATAGAACAAGTTTGATTGCAGGTTTTCCATAATGATTAATTTATTTAGATTACATGGCAAAGATAGGGAAGATATGTAAAAAGTATGTCTACAAATAGCTAATGTATTTACAATATCTCTATTTCCGCCCGAATATAGCAATAAATGCCGGAAGTAAATCGCTATTAAACGATGGCCTTCCGGCATTGGACTTATATCATACTATTGAAAACGGTTCGTCAATATGACAGATTAATAGAACTGGTAGAACTTACCAGGAATTGAGACTTTATAGTCTCTATTCACAAGTTCATTCGCTTCCCGTTTATAGTTATCATTTACATAGAAACGAATCCAGTCTATTATCATTCTTGGTCCTTCTGTTGCATAATTTGCAGGATTAATTGACTTCAGTTCAGTATCCCAACCTGCCGGAAGTTCAGAAGAAACACTATTACCTTCTCCGAACAAGTCCATTCGCATTACTAAATAAAGACCTTTCGCTCCAACTGATGTTCCCGTAGAAGCTTTGGTAAAAGGCCATGAATCCAACATATCCCTTGTGACTTCCAAGGTTGTAGAACCATTAATACCTAACTTTATTGTATTTTCATCGACTAGTTCGACCCAATAAATATTATAATCTTCTACTTTAGGAATAGCAGATACTACGCTCTTCGCATCACTGACAACCTCTCCCCTCACCGATTGGGTGATTGCAGAGCCGGAAACATTCTTAAGTATACAGATTGATTGCTTAGCTTCTTTACATGTAGTAGCAGTTGCTGGATTCTTCACCTCTATCATCGGTACAAATCCTGTTCTATTACCTCCTAAACGAACTTTCATTTCAATACGCATACCCGGATATATACGTGTAACATTTTGTGCCCACATCTGCCCTAAAGACTTACAGCAATGTATTCCTGCTGTTCCATAATTAGTACCTTCTACACCTACACAAATATTCAATTCACCTTCATCAGTAACTTTTGCGTATTTGGTCCAATCAATCTTTAAAACATTTCCTCTATTGGCATCCGTTGCATTACCTAATTTTTGATAATCTCCCGATGTTGAATTTTTATGGAACTCAATAGCATAATCAAACTTCCACTGACTGCCCAATTCGGCATTCGGATGTGCTGTTCCTTCGTCCATCTTAGCTGTTTCTTTACCCGTAAACCAGTCATCATCATAAGAAACAAACATGATGTTCGGATTCTCATATACAGTAGTCATATCATACAAATCAGGATCAGCCATTGATTCCAGGTCTGTCATGGTAATAGTCAATGCAGGAGCAGTCATCGGATTGGAAGAAGAATTACTTTTCAGATTCAATACCAACTGCAAGTCGCCTGTCATTTCATAGTCCTGTTTGATAGTCACAGCAGCACTTTTGACCGAAGTTCTTCCTGCAGGAATAGTTAAAGTAGAAGGTAGATTGTCATACCTGCCCTCTTCCCCTTCCTTCGGAGTAATAGTGACTTCGAGTGGCACAGAACTCGGTTTGTCTACTTTGGCAACCAATACAAACTTACCGCCTTCTGTCACCACATTTTCTGTATTATTTTCCAGAGACATGGATATCCGATAATAATCAGATACCTTGATTCCCTGACTGGAATTAGCCATCTTATAACCACGTGCGAAAGCAACAAACTCCATCGTAGTAGTACCAACTAATCCGGAAGTCTTAACCGGAAAATCCACCTGAATCTGCTTCTCTCCTTTCGGGAAAGTAACAATACTACTAAATGGTTCGAACACATTCGCTACATCTTCCGTTCCGGCTTTTGCCGTAAAGTAAATATCGAAATCTTCGTTAGCTACCACCTCATTACCATCAGCATCTGGTTCCACCTTAATATCCACTTTCAAGTGTTCTCCCATCACAAAGGCCTTTTCATTGATGCTCATTGTCAAAGGTACAGCTTCCGGCAGAGGACGATACTTGGTTTCATCCTCACATCCTGTCAAACCGATGGTCAACAAACATACTGGAAGTATTTTATATAATATGTTCTTCATATCTTTATCTATCTAATTATCATAAATGAATCTTGTTCCATTCTCCTATTTCCGTTGCCAGCCCGGATTCTGTTTCAACTCATGATTCAACGATATCTCACTCGGAGGTACCGGCAACAGGTAATCGCGGTTAGCATCAAACTGATAGCCTCTCGGAAGAAGTTCCTTCTGTGGGTCGAGCCAGCCGTCTGTAGTCAGAATTGTTTTCAAATCCGCTGCATTTTTAGGATCGAATGCTTTGTACAATACACCGTCTGTGCCAAAATAAGCACCAGTTCCACGCTTTCCCTGAATCAGTTTATGAGCTCCCCAACGCATCAAATCATCAAGACGAAAACCTTGCAAGGCCAGTTCTGCACGTCTTTCCCGACGGATTTCCTGCAAATTGGCAGAAATGGTATAACCAAAATCTGTGAAGTTAGGATCGATTTCAGACGGGTCAAGATAGGTCACCCCAGCGCGCTCGCGCAATGGTTTTAAAGTCTTTTCCAAAACAGAAGGAGTACATTTTCCCAGTTCTTCCGCTGCTTCCGCATAAGCCAGCAGAGCTTCCGCATAACGGATCACCGGAAGAGACGTCTCGCCCTGCCCGCTTACATATGTGGTATCGATACTCATACGGATGTGATAACCGGTAGCATTACGCGCGGGACCGCCTTCAGTCAGATAAGGGGGGCGAACTATCTGTTTGTTCTCTTCCGAATATTCCTCTACCAGCATCGCTTTCGATTTTGATTCCGGTGAGGTTGACTTAAACTTACAATTTGAATGCATAACCGTCGCCAGCAAACGTCCGTCACGGCCTTTGAAAGTCAGATTAAAGTCTTTAAAAATTCCGTCAGCAGGATTAATGGGGGTTCCGTCAGCATTCAGATAATTATCAACCAACGACTGAGATAAACCTGCCGGTCCGCTGTTATCTACATAACCAGCTCCCAGATTACTGCTCAGATTATGAATCACACCATCTGCTATCGAATATTTCTTCCAAAATACAACCTCTGTCATATCCGACAGGTCTTTTGAGTTGAATACATGCGCATAAGCATCTTCTATATTCACTGCATTCTTATCAGTAGCTTTTGTGTTCAAAGCAAGTCCCATACCAAACAGTTCATCGCCCAGTGTCAGCACCTGTCCCAGTAGGTCTGCCGATTTATCTTCAGCAGCGGCAAAGTCTGTTCCTTTATGATATTTCTCCCAGGTACCTTCATAAAGAGCCACTCTCATAGCCATAATAATAGCAGCTTCCTTACAAACTCTCAAACCTTTATACTGACTACGCGAGTGAAGTAATTCCTTAGCTGTATTCAGATCGTCCAGAATAAACTGCGCCACTGCGGAACGGTCACGCGGAGGAATCTGCAAACCGCCGACAGTTGCATTGCCATCCCAGAATCTATCCATCACAGGAATACTTCCAAATCTGGTCAACAAATAAAAATGCCAGTAGGCACGGAAAAAATAAGCCTCACCTTTCATTGAAAGTACATCTTTCGTCTCTTCTGTTTCCGGCACTTTATAGTATTCAAAGAAATAATTCACATTACGCAGGTTCTGATATCCTTTCTGCCATTCCGTAGTACCTCCTCCGTTTTCCTGCAATTCTCCGTTCAGACGTTTGTCATAAACCTCCGCAACGATATTATCACTGTTCTTCTCTTCTCCACGAACTCCCATATCGTAAGTCCCGAAAGAAGGAAGTGCTATATACAAACCGTTGATATAGTTGTTCACGGCACTTGCATTGGAAAGGAATGTCTCACTATTGGGTGTTGTCAAAGGCTCTCTGTCCAGAAAGTCCGAACATGCCGACATCATGAAACTTGCCCCAACCACTAATAATATATATATTTTTTTCATCGTCATTCTCTAATTAAAAGGTGAAATCAAGTCCGAATACGAAGTTACGGTTCATCGGGTATACCATACCGTTACCATTCTGCTTCATAGGAGAAGTCAGACCCGGAGCCGTATTTTGAGCATCACCGCCAGCCGACATGTTCACCTGATTCAGTGTTTCCGGATCAAATTGTTTCGGCAGTTTCGTTATGGTGAATAAGTTATCGCAAGTCACATATACTTTCAGATTGCTGATACCAATATGTTTCAGCTGTTTTTTGTTGAAGGTATAAGCAACCGTCAGATTCTTCATACGCATGTAAGCGGCGTTCAACAGATAACGTGTGGTGTTATATCCGGTATTTACCAAAAAGTCTTTGTCATCCTTCCAGCCGGTCAGACGCGGCAAGTATCCATTCGGATTCTCTGTGCTGAAATAATCGAGATGTTCCTTGAAATTGTAGTTGTTTCCACCAAACATATAGTTACTTCCGGAAATCGGAAAATCTCTCTTTGCCACACCTTGCAACAACGTAGATACTTCAAAGCCTTTATATCCCAGATTCAAGTTGATACCGAACGAATATTTAGGAGTCGTATTACCAATAATCTGCAAATCTCCGTGATCTGACAAAGTACCTTTACCTCCGTCTACTCTACCGTCGCCATTGGAATCGATATATTTTAAGTCACCGCGACGCCAAAGGTCATTCGATTTGAACGCTGTCAGGTTTACATTTCTCAGGTAATCATCAATTTCACGGTTTGACAAGAAGAGGTCGTCTGCACGATATCCCCATATTTCGCCAATATCCATACCTTCATAATAACCTTTATTGGTAGCCAGACCTGTATGATTATTGTAAATGATGCCTTCCGGATTATTATACTTGGTCACAATAGCCTTGTAGTTAAACACATTGAAACCGATTCCATAACTGAAACCACATTTCAGTTTATCATTCCAGTTCACAGAAAGTTCCCATCCACGGTTACGCAAAGTAGCGTTGTTCACTTTAGCACGGTCGTTCGAGGCAATACCACTGATACTTGGAATAGACTCTGCCGGACCAATCATATCCCGTGTCGTACGTTGGTAGAAGTCGGCAGTAATCGACAAGCGATTCTTTAATAACATCAAGTCAAAACCTAAGTTGGCGTTATCCACTTTCTCCCAAGTGATATAAGGGCTGATCATTTTCGGAGTCTTGGCAATTGTTCCTTTGGAAGCCGTGGAAGACGAAATTCCGGGCAGCAGCCAAGCGTTGGTCCCTTGTGCATCCAACGGCATTTGAGCAATGTAGTCATATAAACCTGCACCATTCTGATTTCCCAGACGACCATAAGATACACGTACTTTCAACTGAGACACAGGAAGTGCCAATTGCTGGAAATAAGGAGTGCGTGCAATATCATAACCGGCAGAGAATGACGGGAAGAATCCCCAACGGTGGCCTGGAGCAAAACGGGAAGAACCATCATAACGTCCGCTGAACTCCAGAAAATAAATATTATTGTAGTTCCAGTTCAGACGAGTATAGAATCCCATCGTAGCCCAGTGTGAACGGGCTTCACCTGCTATCACATTTCCGCTGGCATTATCAAATGAATAAATATCGTTACTCAACATACCGTCTTTATACATATATTCTTCCGAATACTCCTGCAATTCCATCTGGTAACCCGCCATTGCCTTAAAGAAATGATCTCCCCACTGGTGAGTATAAGAACTTGACAGATTAGGCGACAGATAATAATTAAACATGCTACCACGTGTGTAAGAGCCGAAATACATATTTTTCCAGCTAATGCCCGGATAAGCAAATCCTTGTCGCTGATTAGTAGCATCGCCCGGTTTGAAAGTGCCTGCAGGAGTTTCGTACTTCTGGTCATCTTTCATTTTCAGGTTATTATTTTCAACATCAAAACGTATTTTCATTTCTCCGGTGATATCCCAACCTTCCAAAGGAGTTACGGTAGCCGAAAACGACAAGGCATCCGAAATACGGTTTCTCTGATAATTGGAATTTTTCAGATACAACATTTCATTCCAGCTAGGTATATTATATTCTGATTCAACTGGCAGTTCAGTCACCTGAGTCGGACGGTGGCTACCGATCTTATTATACAGAATCATCTGATTAGCCATTGGGCGTTTGATCATCTGCAAAGTAATATTGTTATTCAGGTTGAAGCGCAGCCAGTCACTTGTCTTAAACTGTAACTTGGTATTCAGGTTATATTTACTCAGATCATCCTGTACCTTATCCAGCAAACCTTCCTGATAGGTATATCCCATACCAATATAATAGTTTACTTTATCAGAACCTCCCTGCACGCTCAAATTGTGAGAATGACGGACAGATTTGTCTTTGAAATAATATTCAAACCAGTCTGTATTACCGTATTGATTATAATAAGCACCTGCCCAGTCATCACCGGTGGTATTCGCTTCAATCCCCGGGAACTCAGCCGAATAAGGATTCTGCATAAATCCCTTAATCTTCTCAATTGTCTTATCCGAAATCTTTTGCAAACCGGATGAAGCTCCTCCATTATCATACTGTTGGTTATTATACGCAGCGTATTCCAACGCATTCATCATTTTAGGCATATTGATAGGTGCACTGAAACCTACCGTGCCACGATAAGTAACACTGGCTCTTTCTTTTTTACCGCTCTTCGTTGTTACTAGAACCACACCATAAGCAGCACGCGCACCATATACAGCAGAAGCAGAAGCATCTTTCAGTACACTGATACTGGCAATATCGGCCGGGTTCACATTCTGCATGCTCTGCTCCACTCCATCCACCAATACATAAGGCTCGCCACCGTTAATAGAACCGATACCGCGAATACTGAATTTAATATCGGCACCGATTTCACCACCGACACCACCGCCTACTGCATCCGAAGCAAAGTTCAAACCGGCTATATTACCTTGCAAAGCACTGGTAACATCCGTCACAGGACGATTCACAATCGCGTCATCTTTCAATGTAGCGACAGCTGCCGTAATGGTATTTCTTTTTTGTGTATCCATACCTACCACCACAACTTCATCCAGCACCTTAGCATCTTCCTTCATCACCAGTCTGTTACCTTCCTGTTTAGTGACTTTTACCTGCAATGGGGCATATCCCACATATGTAACAGAAAGAGTGCTTCCTACTTTTCCTTGAATAGAGAAATTACCGTCAATATCTGTAATCGTTCCTCCGGTTACACCTTTTACCATGACTGTAGCACCGATAATAGGTTCTCCCATTTCGTCTACCACCTGTCCCTTTATCAATTTTTGTTGTGCCAACGCACCCAGAGGAAATAATAACAGGAGCATCAGAAACAGAACAAAGCGTTCTTGTTTTCTCACGAACTTCTTTTTTTCCATAATATTATATTTACTAATTAAGATTCTATTTTATTCTACAGTAGGATTGGCATAGTAATCAAGCTCTTCTTTCACTGCTTTCAACAAAGACATCTCATGCGTCACGTCTACGTCTGTAGCCAAGTCCCAGCTCATGATTCCTCCAAAACCATTCTCACACACATATTGTGTCTTCTGGCGAATCGTATTCTGGCTGTTGAGCGTATAGTTCTTTCCTTCATAACTCCATGTGTCTGCAGAAGTATTAGTCAGGTTACCCTTACCGACAAGATCAAAATAAGCAGCCTGCTCGCCGGCAGTACCCGTAGTCCCGTAGAAAGGTACTCCCATGACCAGTTTATCCTGAGGTATTCCATAATCGACTGCAGCTTTACCATCCGATTTGAAACGTTCCATAGAGAAAAGTTCTACTGAAGGTCCATAGCATTGCAACGAGATAAAATCGACTGCTGCAATAGCTTCCGCACTTATTTTGTAAGAAACAGGATGTAGGGATACGGTCAAAAATACATCTTTCCCCAATACTTCACGCAATTGCACGATGGCTTTACTGTAATTGGCTAAATCAGTACCTGAATAAGCCCATTCAAAGTCGAGGTCCGCACCATCCAGATTATATTGCTCGATCACCTTCTTTACGTTATTGGCAAAGTTAGTACGGGCAGTTGCGTTGCCGACCATTTTCAACCATTCGCCGCCAGCAATACCCAAACGTATCTTCCGGTCACCTGCCTGTCCATTCAAGGCAGTACGAATCTGCTCCAGACGAATAGCCCATGTATGCGAGTCCTTACCAGGTTTTGCAGCGTCATCATATTTCCAGTAAGCAAGTGTTTTCGTGTTATTCCAATTATCAAAAGAGATGGGATTTCTTCCTAATGTACCCATCAGCAGACTGTTCACAAATGTTTCATCCAGATAACCTTTTAGGTTCTCTCCCATCACAAAGTCAGCACGGGTATTAGGAACCGAAGCAGGCAGAGAGCCTGTAAAGTCAGTGGCAGTATTGTTCGTATCTATATATAACTTGGCAGCGCCACCATCATAAGTCACCGCTACATAATGCCATGCTCCTGATTTCAATGCGCTATTCGTCACTGTGGCCGTAGCACTTCCGACAGTCAGTTTCAAATTACCTTCCGTTGCTCCCAACTGGAAAGCGATGACAACAGAACCGCCGTCTACCTTTTTAAACAAGCAAGCTCCGTCCACCCACTCGCTGACATATATATAAGTACCGAATGTGAATTTCTTGAATGCTCCGTCTGGTGAATGCAACAGACCGTCGCCGGCGTTCATCTTGCCGGTACCATCCAATTTGAGTACTCCGTTGCGTCCATTATAAGAAGCAGCATACGTTGCTGCCCCTGTAAGTGTTGCATCATTCACGGGTAAGTCAAAAGTCAAATCACCGTCAGCATAAGGACGTGCCGTCAGATAAATCAAATCGTTGCAAGCACCCATACTTGCTCCCGAAATTCGATTCGTTTCAAAAAAATCACCACGGATATAAGAACAGTTGATAAATGTTTTATCTGTAGGATCAGGATCATCGGGTTCTTCAGTTTCGCCCGGTTTTCCCGTAACTGAACCTTCGGGAGGAGTACCGGTAGGAACATCTACCCATTTTGTGTCTTTGCAAGCTGTCAACATTCCAAAAAGGAAGAGACAAAGAAATAGGAATTTGCTTCTCATAAGTTTATTAATTAAGATTACCTTTTATATAAGTAGCGAAGTCTTTCCTGACATTCACTGCCACAAATTTAGGTTATATCTAAGATTTAAGATGTTCGATTTTGGCTATGATTCTTCCAAAAATGTCTAAAATAGTCCATTTTATCGCATTTTTCGAGGTCAACAGACATTATCAGACAACTTTCGAGACAAAAAAAGAAAGGCGGCAATATCCGTTTCCGAATATCTCCGCCTTTCATTAACTCTAATTACCCGAATATACTCATGATACTATATTCTCTCTTAAAAACTCTTCCGCCCGTGCCAACGTCTCCGGCTTGCCGATATCAATCAGTTCCAGCTTTTCCGTAAGATAACCGCAATAATCCGTTTGCCCGCAGGTAGCCAGATAAAAGTCCATAATAGAGAACTTGCCTTCCCAGCACGGCACTTCCATCAACTGGAAGACAGCAGGCGAAAAAACATGGATACCGCTAAAGGCATACTCTCTATACAGCGACTCATCATATAGGAAACCTTCGGGCCTCACCTGTCCCGTATCTTTGTTGATCCATCCGCACAATCTTTGTTCCGCATCAAAAAGCAGATAACGGGAAGTTTTACGCCGGCTGGCGAGCAAGGTGGCTACACTTCCGTTCCGCAAATGAAAGTCATACAGTTCTTTCAGATTCATATCCGAAAGAATATCCACATTATGCACAAGGAAGGGTTCATCGGAATTTTCAAAGAATCGACGGGCTTTTCTGATTCCTCCCCCCGTATCGAGCAGCAGGTCCCGTTCGTCGGAAATATGCAACGTCAGTCCGAAATCATTGTTAGCTTTCAGAAAATCAATAATCTGCTCACCGAAATGATGGATATTAATCACTATTTCGGTAAAACCGGAAGCTTTCAGTTTCAAAATCACATGCTCCAGCATTGGACGTCCGGCCACGGGAACAAGGGCTTTGGGCATCGTATCGGTCAGTGGTTTCAGCCGGCTACCCAACCCGGCTGCAAATATCATTGCTTTCATTACACAGTTGCCTCAAAAGTACGTTCTATATTCTGTTCGCGGTGCACCAGCTCCACTTTCACGCCAAATTTGCGGTTCAGGTGCTCTGCCAGATGCTGCGCCGAATAAACCGAACGATGCTGTCCTCCGGTACAGCCGAAGCAAACGGACAAATTACTGAAGCCACGTTCCATATATCGCTTCACCGAAGCATCTACCAACGCATAGACAGAGTCGAGGAAACGGAGAATTTCACCATCTTCTTCGAGAAAACTGATCACCGGTTCGTCCAGTCCCGTGAAAGGTTTGTAGCGTTCGTACTTACCGGGATTATTCACGGCACGGCAGTCAAAGACATAACCGCCGCCATTACCGGTAGGATCATCGGGAATCCCTTTCTTATAAGCAAAACTCATCACTTTGACGGTAAGCTGCCGTTTCTTGAGATCGTCGGTGAATTGCTTGAGTTCGGTAAGTTCGCGTAGCACATTGCAAAGATACGGGTATTCAGGGTACGCCTCTTTGAGCAAGTCACGCAGGTTCTGGATAGCAAAAGGAACACTCTGGATAAAATGAGGTTTCTTCTCAAAATACCCCCTGAAACCGTAAGCTCCGAGCACTTGCAACGTGCGGAAAAGAACAAAATGACGAAGCTGACTATAGAAATAGGGCTCGTCGATAGGCTGATATTTGCGCAGGGCATCGATATACTCCTTCAGCAATTCCTGACGGAGACTATCGGGATACTTCGCCTTTGCCTGCCACAGGAAAGAAGCGACATCATAATAGAACGGCCCTTTTCGTCCGCCCTGAAAGTCGATAAACCACGGCTCACCGTCTTTGATCATCACATTGCGGCTCTGAAAATCGCGGTACATAAAAGTAGCGGAAGAACTGCGCAGCAGCACATCACTCATCTTCTGAAAGTCGTCCTCCAGTTTATCTTCCTGAAATTCCATGCCGGTAGCCTTAAGGAAACAATATTTGAAGTAATTCAAATCCCAAAGGATAGAACGCTGATTGAACTCCGGCTGCGGATAACAACGGGAAAAGTCGAAGCCGTCGGCTCCGGCAAACTGTATGGCAGGAAGCAAACGGACCGTCTTGCGGAGCAACTCTTTTTCCTCTTCGGAAAATACGCTGGTAGCACGTCCTTTCTCGATTGCATGAAACAAAAGGGTATCTCCCAAATCCTCCTGAAGATAGTAACTCTTATTTTCGGAAACGATATGAACTTCGGGTACAGGCAGGCCGGACTTGCGGAAATGGGCTGCCATATAAAGGAAAGCATCATTCTCCTCGACAGACGTGCCACATACGCCGATCAGGGTTTTCGCACCTGTCAGCCGGAAGTAGCGGCGGTTGGAACCGGAAGATGGTAATTCTGTTATATTCTCTACGGGAACTCCCGTATATTCCTGATATAGTTTCTGTAGTTCTTCGGTAATCATAGTCGTACATTTTCGAGCAAAGATAAAGATTATAGATAAATTAATATCATCTTTGCTCAAAACTCTATATCATTTTATTCAATATTCATCCGAATGTATTATCTTTGCTTCTGTTTACTCGACCTAATTCAATGAAAGCAAGACTCTATATCGTCCTATGCATCGCATTTATCACACAAATGGCCGGTGTCCTTCCTTTACAGGCGGGGCATTACTATTACAAGCAGATTTCTCTGAAAGAAGGACTACCTTCCACCGTCCGGTGTATCCTTACGGATGAACAGGGATTCGTGTGGATAGGCACCCGCTCCGGTCTGGGACGGTTTGACGGCCACGAACTGAAGAAATACATCCATCATGCAGACGATCCGCATTCGTTGCCTCACGACCTCGTCCTTCAGATTGCAGAAGACGAACAATACAATATCTGGATCTTGACTGATAAAGGGGTGGCACGCTACCAACGGCAAAGTGACGACTTCTACCTGCCAACCGACGAAAAAGGAAAGAACATCACCGCATATTCCACCTGCCCTACCCCAGAGGGGTTATTATTCGGAGCCAAAAACAAAATTTACTTTTACAGCTACCGGGACGGTTCTTTCCGCCTGCTGCAGGAATTCGACCAGACACCGGATTTCAGAAACTTCAATATCACGATACTCAGCCTTTGGGATGAAGAAACTGTACTCTGTTGCAGCCGCTGGCAAGGGCTACTCCTGCTCAACCTGAAAACCGGAGCATACAGCCGCCCGCCTTTCGACTGCGGAAAGGAGATTATGAGCATGATCATCGACTCGAAGAACCGGATATGGATTGCCCCCTACAATAACGGGCTCTACTGTTTCGACCGGAACGGAAAACAACTGGCATCATACACCACCCGCAACTCCTCGCTGAGCAACAATGTCATACTCAGCCTTGCCGAACGGGAGAACAAACTATGGATCGGAACGGACGGAGGCGGTATCAACATCCTCGAACCGGAAACCGGACAGCTTTCCCTGCTGGAACACATCCCCGGCAGAGACAACTATTCGCTCCCCGCCAACTCCATCCTCAGCCTCTACAACGACCGTAACAACAATATATGGGCAGGAAGTATCCGGAACGGACTGATCAGCATCCGCGAAGTGTCAATGGTGACCTACACGGACGTAGTGCCCGGCAACGACCGTGGACTGAGCAACAACACCATCCTCAGCCTCTATCAGCAGTCCGACGATAAAATATGGATCGGAACAGACGGAGGCGGAGTCAACCTTTTCAATCCTCTCACGGAGAAGTTCACCCATTATCTCTCTACGTGGGAAGACAAAGTGGCATCTATCTGTCAGTTCACTCCCGACAAACTACTGATCTCGCTCTTCTCACAGGGAGTGTTCGTCTTCAATCCGTCTACCGGAGAGAAACAACCGTTCACAATCATTGACGACGAAACGACCACCCGCCTCTGCAATCGGGGAAAAGCGGTCAACCTGTATCAAAACAGCCCCGACAACGTGCTGCTGCTCGGCGACCACGTCTATCAATACGACCTGAACAAACGCACTTTCCGGATTGCCACCGAACAGGAGGGACAGGACATCATCGGCGCTCTTCTGCCCATCACCAATCACGAAAACTATACCTATCTCAACGATACGAAACGTATCTACCAACTGGACAAACGGAACAACCGCCTGACGTCTCTGTTCCGTTGCTTCAACGATACGGTCATCAATTCCGTTGCGCGTGACGAATACGGAGACTTCTGGATAGGGAGCAACTACGGACTGATCCACTATAATCCCGCTACCAAAGTACGTACTCCCTTTACCACCACGCTATTCACGGAAGTAACGCTCATCGTGTGCGACCAGCAGGGAAAAGTATGGTTCGGAACGAATGACATGCTTTTCGCATGGCTCATCAAAGAAAAGAAATTCGTACTGTTCGGCGAATCGGATGGTGCCATTCAAAACGAATATCTTTCCAAACCCCGTCTGCTGAGCAGCCACGGAGATGTCTACATGGGCGGCGTCAAAGGACTGCTGCATATCAACAGCAATCTGCCGCCGGCTACTTCCGAGCTGCCCAAACTGCAATTATCGGATGTCATCGTCAACGGAGAATCCGTCAACAATGAACTGTGCGGTGACCCGACCGGAATTTCCGTTCCCTGGAACAGTAATATAAGTATCCGTATCATGTCCAAAGAAGAGGATATCTTCCGGCAGAAAGTGTATCGGTATCAGATAGAAGGGCTGAACGACCAGCAGATCGAATCGTACAACCCGGAACTGGTCATCCGCTCGCTTCCGCCCGGCGATTATCAGATTATGGCTTCCTGCACAGCAAAGGACGGCAGCTGGATTCCCAGTCAGCAGATACTGGAACTGACCGTACTCCCTCCCTGGTACCGCACATGGTGGTTCACGCTGGGCTGTGCCTTGTTAGTAACCGGAATGATTGTCGAAACTTTCCGGAGAACACTGAAACGAAAAGAAGATAAGTTGAAATGGGCCATGAAGGAGCACGAGCAACAGGTGTACGAAGAAAAAGTACGTTTCCTGATCAATATCAGCCACGAACTGCGTACTCCACTGACACTGATCCACGCTCCGCTCAGCCGCATATTGAAGTCCTTATCCCCGGCAGATACCCAATACCTGCCGCTGAAAGCGATTTACCGGCAGTCTCAACGAATGAAGAATCTGATCAACATGGTGCTCGATGTGCGCAAGATGGAAGTGGGAGAAAGCAAACTGCTCATACAGCCTCACCCGCTCAACGAATGGATCGAACATGTATCGCAAGATTTCGTCAGCGAAGGGGAAGCAAAGAATATACAGATTCATTACCGGCTCGATCCACGCATCAAAATAGTGAGTTTCGATAAGGACAAATGTGAAATCATTCTGAGTAATCTGCTGATCAATGCACTGAAACACAGCCCGCAAGACACGGAAATCACCATCACTTCAGAACTGCTGCCCGAAGAAAAAAGAGTACGCATCTCCATTACCGACCAAGGTTGCGGATTGCAGCAGGTAGATACACAGAAGCTCTTCACCCGTTTTTATCAGGGCATGGGCGAACAGAGCGGAACGGGCATCGGCTTGTCTTACTCCAAGATTCTGGTGGAACTGCACGGCGGCTCCATCGGCGCACGGGACAATTCGGAATCGGGAGCCACCTTCTTCTTCGAACTACCGCTGAAACTGGAATCGGAAGAGATCATCTGCCAGCCCAAAGCGTATCTGAATGAATTGATGAGCGACGACAGCAGCAAGCAGTCACAAGAGGAAGACAGCTTCGCCACCGCTCCCTACAGCATTCTGGTGGTAGACGACAATCCCGACCTGACGGACTTCTTAAAGAAAGCACTGGGAGAATACTTCAAACGTATATTGACTGCCTCTGATGGTGTAGAGGCACTTCAGCTTATCAAAAGCCATACTCCCGACATCATCGTAAGTGACGTCATGATGCCCCGCATGAACGGATATGAGCTTTGCAAAAACATAAAGGAAGACATTGCGATCAGTCACATCCCCGTTATCCTGCTGACGGCAAGAGACGACAAACAAAGTCAGATGAGCGGCTACAAAAACGGTGCGGACGCCTATCTGACCAAACCGTTCGAAGTGGAAATGCTGATGGAACTGATCCGTAACCGACTAAAAAACCGTGAACATACCAAGAAGAGATATCTGAACGCAGGACTGATCCCCGCTCCGGAAGAAAGCACCTTCAGCCAGGCAGATGAAACGTTCCTGCTCAAACTGAACAAGATCATTCAAGAGAATCTGGACAGTAGCCGATTGGATATTCCTTTTATATGCAAAGAAATCGGCATGAGCCGGGCCTCTCTTTACAACAAACTGAAGGCACTGACGGACATGGGAGCCAATGACTATATCAATAAGTTCCGGATGGAGCAGGCAATTCTACTGATCACCGGCACGGAAATGTCATTTACGGAAATTGCGGAGAAAGTGGGATTCACTACTTCCCGTTATTTCAGCACGACTTTCAAGCAGTACACGGGCGAAACACCGACTCAATATAAAGAGAAACATAAGAGAGAGACATCAAAAACAATTAATCAATAAAACCCCTAATATATAAATTTCTTAACACATTATTTTTATGAACTACAAATTATTTTCTTTAGTAAGCGGTACGCTTATTCTTTCCAGTCTGTCTGCCAGCGGACAGAAAAACAACACAAAGCCGAATATCCTCTTCATCCTCTGCGATGACATGGGATATGGCGATCTGGGATGCTACGGTCAGCCATTCATCCGCACCCCCCATCTGGATGCGATGGCAAGCGAGGGTATGCGCTTCACACAGGCATACGCAGGAAGTCCCGTCAGTGCTCCTTCCCGAGCTTCATTTATGACAGGGCAGCATACAGGACATTGCGAAGTACGGGGCAACAAGGAATATTGGACGAACGCCCCCACAGTAATGTATGGCAACAACAAGGAGTATGCAGTAGTCGGTCAGCATCCTTATGACCCCGATCACGTTATCCTGCCCGAGATAATGAAAGAGAACGGATATACCACCGGTATGTTCGGCAAATGGGCGGGAGGTTATGAAGGTTCCTGCTCCACTCCGGACAAACGCGGGATAGACGAATATTTCGGCTACATCTGTCAGTTCCAGGCCCACCTTTACTACCCTAATTTCCTCAATCGCTACAGCAAAGCATTAGGCGACACAGGCGTAGTACGTGTCATTATGGACGAGAACATCAAGTATCCGATGTACGGTGCCGATTATCAAAAACGCCCGCAATATTCGGCGGATATGATTCACCAGAAAGCAATGGAATGGCTGGATGAGCAGGACGGCAAACAACCGTTCTTCGGAGTGCTGACTTATACCCTGCCCCATGCGGAACTGGTTCAGCCGGAAGACTCTATCTTAAATGAATATAAAGAGAAATTCAATCCTGACAAGAGCTACAAAGGCAGCGAAGGATCGCGATACAACGCGATCACGCATGTACACGCACAATTTGCAGGAATGATTACCCGACTGGACTACTACGTCGGAGAAGTACTGAAAAAGCTGAAAGAGAAAGGACTGGACGAGAATACACTGGTCATTTTCTCCAGCGACAACGGCCCTCACGAAGAAGGCGGAGCTGATCCTACATTCTTCGGCAGAGACGGTAAACTGCGTGGCTTGAAACGCCAATGCTATGAAGGAGGTATCCGTATCCCATTTATCGCCCGCTGGCCGGGACGTGTACCTGCAGGTACAGTAAACGACCACATCTGCGCTTTCTACGACCTGATGCCTACTTTCTGCGAGATCATCGGCGAAAAGAATTACGTAAAGAAATATGCGAACAAAGACAAAGAAGTAGATTACTTCGACGGCATTTCCTTCGCCCCGACATTGCTGGGAAAGAAAAAGCAGAAGGAACATGACTTCCTTTACTGGGAATTTAATGAAACAAATCAGATTGGCGTACGCATGGGAGACTGGAAGATGGTGGTAAAGAAAGGGATACCTTTCCTTTATAATCTGGCAACGGACATTCATGAAGACAACAATGTGGCCGACCAGCATCCGGAGATTGTAGAAAAGATGAAGGCCGTTATCTTTGCACAGCACACGCCTAACCCTCACTTCTCCGTTACACTACCGGAGAAGAAATAAGGTAATAAAAGTTTATCATTTAGGCACGGATTTCGCGGATTACACGGTTTTAAGAGTTGAGTAATTAAAAACCGTGTAGTTCCGCAAAATCCGTGCCTGACTGTTATCAATAGCCGAATAATCCGCTATTGATCCGAGAGTTTCCGTGCGGATTCTTTTTCTTCCTCCCGTCTCTTCCTATACCGGATATACCGCAGTGACCACTCATGCATTTTCTCCAGAAACTCCTCTTCTGTGAGCGTATCATAGTAAAAATTAAATATACGCTCGTAATAGTTCAAACACTTATCATCCCTTTTTTTAGCATTTCGTAAGTTTCCTTACTCATGCCTATAGCTTGACACATGGCTGAAACAACCACTTTCTCACATTTAAGTACCTCTTCGATAAAAAGGCCGAATGCAAAATGATGATACTCTTTTTTCATTTTTTCTTGTTTTAAACGTTAATAATAATTTAGTTGTTATAAAAATATTCACATTAGTTCGGATATGTCCGAACTGCCGTTATATCACTTTGTCCTAATTTTGCGCTGCGTTTCAAAAACAGAACCGCATTATTAAAAGAATTAACGATAAATGTTATGACAAACAATTTCAGAATGTCTTATTTCATGCCCCCGATTGCTCCCATCAGGAACGAACAAGGACAAACCGTTACACCCGCCACACTCACTCCCTTCTGCGAAGTTTCGGTCGAACAGGTATATCAGATGATCACCTGCAACGAAAACCTCAAAGCACTGACCGAACAAGTACGCGGTGCCGGAGACCTGCGAATGGCAAAAGCCTCTTTACTCCCCTACGTAACCCCATGCGGCACATTCATCCGCCGGAGTAGTAAATTCTTCGCATCGCCTTCCGGGCTCATAGTGGTAGATATAGATAACCTCGACTCCTATCATAAAGCCGTGGAAATGCGTCGTACACTGTTCGACGACCCTTTCCTCTGTCCCATACTTACATTCATCAGTCCCAGCGGCCGGGGCGTGAAAGCATTCGTACCTTATAGCAAACTTTACGCAGACGATCAGACACGGAACGTAAAAGAAAGTATAAACTGGGCAATGCAATACATAGAAATAACCTACGGAGCAGAAATGAACGACTCCACAGAAACTCCGCCAAAAGCCGTAGACACCTCCGGCAAAGACATCGTAAGAGCCTGTTTCCTCAGCCACGACCCACAAGCACTATTCAGAGAGTATTGAACAGTCAATCTTGAATAACCAACAGTGAACTATCTATTATCAATTATCCATTAAGAAAATGACCAATATTGAATCTTTACGCCTCATCACTGAGGCAGTCGAAACGGCAGGTGCCGACATTGCACCCTCTTACGCCGAGTACGTACAATTAGCATTCGCCATCGCAACAGACTGTGGCGAAGCAGGACGCGAGTTTTTTCACCGCCTGTGCCGGATATCCGCCAAATATCAGCGTGAGCATGCCGAACGAATGTTCTCCAACGCCCTTATAAAGCAGCATGGAGAAATACATCTGGGAACGGCTTTTCATCTCGCAGAATCAACAGGAGTGAAAATCTGCCGGGAGGAAGTTATGAACAGCCGAAAAAATGCAGAAAATGCACTAAATGCACCCTACAATTTTCCCACACACAGGCGCGCGTATAATAAGGTGGAAGAGGAAGAAAACGACAACGACGAAAACACCAATGCTCCAGAAGAACTCTCGACAGACAGTGATCCTCTACAACCCCTGCCTACTTTCCCCGAAGCAGACTGGCCTAAAATCCTAATGCTCATTATGAGCTATGCCACTTCTCCCACACAACGGGACATACTCTTGCTCGGAGCACTGACCGCACTAGGAGCTACGATGGAACGCTATGTGAGATGTTCCTATTCCGGAAAATACCAGTCTCCTTGTCTGCAAACCTTCTTTGTAGCCCCTCCTGCTTCGGGAAAAAGCGGACTTTCACTTATCCGCCTGCTCGTGGAACCTATTCATGACAAAATTCGCCAACAAGTGGACGAAGAAATGAAAGCCTATCGGAAAGAAAAGAAAAACTATGAGTTGCTGGGCAAAGAGCGTGTCAATACAGAAGCACCTCAGATGCCTCCCAACAAAATGTTTCTTATCTCGGGCAACAACAGCGGCACCGGCATTCTGCAAAATATCATGGACGCCAACGGAACAGGACTCATCTGCGAAACCGAAGCGGACACCATCGCCTCCGCCATCAGTTCCGAATACGGCCATTGGAGCGACACGCTCCGCAAAGCCTTCGACCATGACAGACTGTCCTACAACCGACGTACCGATCAGGAATACCGGGAAGTAAAGAGAATCTTTCTTGCCGTCCTGCTTTCGGGGACACCCGCACAGGTGAGAGCCCTCATCCCGTCGGCGGAGAACGGACTTTTCTCCCGCCAACTGTTCTACTACATGCATGGCATCTATACATGGGCTGACCAATTTGCGTGCGGAGAGATAGATCTGGACGAAATCTTCAGGTCCATAGGCAGGGATTGGCAACTAAAGCTGGATATACTGAAAGAACACGGCATCCATACGCTTCGCCTCACCGACGAGCAGAAAAAGGAATTCAACGCTCTCTTCTCCGATTTGTTTTTCCGTTCGGACATTGCCAACGGCAACGAGATGAGAAGTTTCATAGCCCGTCTGGCTGTCAATATCTGCCGCATCATGTCAACGATAGCCATGTTGCGGGTGTTGGAAATCCCCCAACCCTATCAGCTTAAGAGTTCTAACAGATACGCTCCTGTTCCGGACAAGGAAATTCCCACAGATAACGTCAAGGACGGCATTATTACCCGTTGGGATATAACTATCACTCCTGAAGACTTTAAAGCTGTTCTTGGGCTTGTAAAGCCTCTCTATCGGCATGCCACGCATATATTATCTTTCCTGCCATCTTCGGAAATCCCCCACAGGGCTAACGCCGACCGTGACGCCTTCTTCGATGCGCTGGGTGACGAGTTCACCCGTACACAGTTGACGGAACAGGCTACAGCTATGGGAATCAAACCAAACACCGCACTCTCCTGGCTGAGACGTCTCGTAAAAAAGGGCCTCTTTGTCATGAAAGAAAAAGGGACTTACGTACGCGCACGTGTGTGCGTGTGTTAGGGATGCCCCGTAAAAGTGCATTTTTGCATCGGTTGATAACTTTGCGTCATAGGGAAATAACGTTTTGTAGAAGCTAAAGCACTGCTTTAGATACCGTAAAGCTAAGCTTTAGAAGTCGTAAAGCATAGCTTTAGCTAGGGTTCTCCCAGCGCATCCACGATCGCCCTCACCTCCAACGGAGTGTAAGAACGGTGCTGCGGCTGATAACCTAAATCGGACAGGCGTTCCTGAAGACCGGGACAGCGGACAATCCATTTATTCATTTTGCGGTAAGCGGCAATGCCAGTAAGTTCGGGAGAATAAAGCTGTGCCAGTTCCATACGACCATAAGCACGTATTTTGAATTCTATCATGACAAATAAGTTTCTGTTTTACTGTCACAAAAGTAACAAAATATATTCACATTACCTACGTTTTATCAGGGAATAACAGACTATAACTGACAACAATTGCACATTACCGACTCTCACTGTGTACAACCGATTTTTCCGAGTTACAGCATACTATCTTTGTATCATCGAAAGGGAGAAATCCCTACGATAGTATGTTTAACTCTTTAAAATTATTATTTCATGATTCGTTACAAAATTTATCAGAACCAACAGAAGAAAGGCTTGAATGCGGGCAAATGGTTCGCCCGGGCCGTAAGCGACGAGACATTCGACCTTGCCAAACTTGCCGAACACATGTCGAAGCACAATTCACCGTATTCCAGTGGGGTGATCAAAGGCGTGCTCACTGATATGGTGGACTGCATCAAGGAACTGCTGCTCGACGGCAAAAGTGTGAAAATTGATGATCTAGCCATCTTCGGTGTAGGAATCCGCAGCAAGGCTGCCGAAACGCTGGAAGAGTTCTCGCTGGAGAAGAACATCACAGGTATGCGGCTCAAAGCACGTGCCACTGGAAACTTATCAACGACCAATCTGAAGCTCGACAGTCAGCTGAAGCAACAGACGGAGTATCAGAAACCGACAACGCCCGGAGGAGGTTCCGGGTCAGGCAACACTCCCGATCCGAAACCTAATCCGGACGAAGGAGACGAAGAAGCACCGGACCCGACTGTTTAAGTCATACCCTGAACCCCGCAAAGTCTTTAGCTTATCATGGCTAAAGACTCATTAAAAATCAATATTTTTTTCATTTAAAATCAAAAACTATGAGTAATTCATCATCCCGTTCCGTTTGGAGTTTCATTATCAAAGTAATCATCACTGTTGCTACTGCCGTAGGTGGTTTGATAGGAGTACAAAGTTGTATGTAAACTTATGCGGACCATCACACTGATTATCATTCATTGCAGTGCCACGCCGGAGGGAAAATCCCTCTCGGCGGAGGCTTGCCGACAGGATCATATCCGACATCGGGGATTCCGTGACATCGGTTACCATTTCTACATCACACGTGATGGGGAAATACATCCGGGACGACCACTAGAGAAAGTCGGAGCACATTGCCGGAATCATAACGCACATTCCATAGGAATCTGTTACGAAGGAGGACTGAATGCAGAAGGACAAGCGAAAGACACACGTACGCTAGAGCAACGAGGGGCGCTGTTAGCTCTGCTCCGTGAGCTAAAGAAAAAATTTCCAGAAGCGTTGATTATAGGACATCATGATTTAAATCCGATAAAGGAATGTCCGTGTTACCCTTGCGTAGAAGAATACAGGGAATTGTAGGTTAGTATCTATAAGCACTCATCGCTATGCAATGAGTGCTTTTGATTTTTATAAATACATTGCAATTTTCCCTGCTAGAATTTCTTGCCAAAACAAATATTTATAAATGTCTTCACCAAGATCTTAAAATCAAACCACCATGAGCGATGCTGCAAATAAAACAAATCATAGCGAAGACGACGCAACATTTTATCCATCGTATCTGTGTACCCATTATATAACGTAGCATACGAAGTAACACCCGGTCGTATCTGATACAAAAATACGTAACGAGGATCGTGTTCCATTATCTGATCAATGAAATATTTCCGTTCGGGACGAGGACCAATAAAAGCCATCTGCCCGCAGAGACATTCCAAAGTTGCGGCAATTCATCCAAATGATGTTCACGCAAAAATACCCACTTTAGTCAATCGTTATCTTTCCCACCCTATATAGCGCAGGACCCATTTTTTCCGCATCCAAACGCATACTGCGGAACTTATAAATATAAAACGGACGGCCGAAACGACCGATACGTTCCTGTTTGAAAATAGCCGGACCACCATCTTCACGTTTCACAGCTATATAACAGATTAAAAATAAAGGAGAAAAAATAATCAGTAATATGCCCGCAATAATGCAATCCCAATTCGCTTTGCGCTCAAAAGAAACATTCATTCCGTCGGGAATGAAAGTTGTTTGTTGTTCCATAAATTATTAATTATAGTTTGGTTAAAGACTATTTTCTCAGAGCTTTTTTATACAAGACTGCTCGTAAAGTATTGGGCATCATCCTAGTAATCACCCGTATAAAGACATTATAGAGATATTCAGAGGAAGTTATGAATCCTAAATTTCTTAGTTGGTTTTGAAAACGTAGTTCCGTTGTCACATATTTTAAACCGCCTCTCCGTTTAAACATAGCCGGAGAAAAACGAAAATATAATAAGCTCTCTTGGATATTGTAAAATTTAGCACCGTTCTGTAGCATACGTATCCACAGATAGTAATCCTCAAAAAGAGGGAAATGCTGATATCCACCAGCCGCTAATACAGCTTGCTTACGAAACATAATTACCGGATGATTTTCCGGATTACGCTTCTTTGCAAATTGACAAATATCATCATGAACCTCAGGTAACTTTCTTGTAGAAATAATATTTGAAGTAGTTTCTTCAAACTCATCAATCCATGCTCCTACTACATCTAATTCCGGATGCTCTTGAAAAACCCTTATTTGTTTCTCAAAACGATCAGGTTTGGCAATATCATCTGTATCCATTCGGGCAACTAAATCGTAGGAACAATGCTTTAAGCCTTCATTCAGTGCTTTACCAAGTCCTTGATTAACAGGTAAAGAAACAATCTTCAGTTCAGGGTATCTCATCACATATTCAGCAATAACTTTATCCAATTCCTCTGTTAAAGGACCATCTTTTAATAAAACGACTTCTGTAGGAGGTAACTTTTGGCGGAACACACTAGTTAAACTTTGCCGTAAAGACAAAGAATTCTCCTTGTTATAAACAGAAATTAGCACTGAAAACATTTAATTCGAATATTTGATAATTTCCTATCTAATTACCTAGAACTATAATGAAAAGTAAGTGACGGCAAAACGCAAAATAGAGAAATAAGCTTTATATAAAACGATCTTTTATTATACGAATTATACGGATAACTTTATTATGCTTAACTCTCCCTATAGTCAAATACAATGCCTTATGAATGTTTTTTTTAACAGAATATTTCAATCCCCGTTTTAACCATTTACCATCAAAATGATGAATACAATATGTACTCTCTTTTATATCTATTTTACCAATATTGTAATCTTTAGGAGAAAAATAATAGTATGGCTTAATATCCAATCCTTTACCTCCAACTACTGAGTTTATTAACAGAGGGACAGGCCGAGTATCCAATCTACCATTTGATTTTATAAAAGGTCTGTCTCTATAGTAATCCAAACATTCTTTCACCCAAGAACTTCCTTTTTCAGCTCCTATTACAGCAGCTTCAATATCACCACCTGCCTCTTCGCCCAAAAAATAGTGTTCACCTAATAACGGATTAAAAGATTTCAGAACTTCTACATCGGCATCAAGATATATTCCTCCATAATAATATAATGCATAAAAACGAATATAATCAGCAGCAAAAGCATATTT
>SCPN01001535.1_pt1 | contig 62978 bp, 89 predicted proteins | sample 6106831 | NCBI WGS metagenome assembly SCPN01 (sample SAMN10720447, study PRJNA508395) | human gut metagenome | isolation source: Participant 1, 0 month | reverse complement strand
AAATGTTCGAGAGACAGAAGCCCCCGGCCGGGCCGGGGGGAGGGGTGAGAGGTGTGGGGGAATTTTTTACCACCGTTTTTGTCCCATTGGTTTTTGGCTACCTCTTGGTTGGATTCGCAATTTACTGGGAAGAGGCCAAGAGTTTGGGACTCTGTTGCTCTTACTGTTGCTTTGTGTGGTCTGTGTCGTCAGTTCACTCTATACGGCTTTCCTTCTGTCCTGATTCTGGTGTTGGGATAGGATAGTGCATCAAATCATTCCGCATGGCAAGAAGGGCCGCGGTATGGGCCACAGCATACTCTTCAAACGAATGGAGTTTGCCCTGGGTCTCGTATTCTCTGATATATTCGGTCAGCTGTGAGAGAACGGAAATCGTTTCTTCGCTTGCTACAAGGCGGACAGCATTTTCAGCACGATAAACAACTGCACAGGTCTCTCTGTTTTTTGTGTTAGACCAGTGTTCAAATGCTTCCTCAAAGGCGAGATATACGTTTAGGCGGGCAGAGATGAATGCTTCTTGTGCAGCAGTCTTGATTTGGGCATCTTTCCCTAGTCTTGCGGCGACCATGCTTCCTATGAAAGCAAATATGCCTGATAGAATTGCACCAATCAGAGCTATCAATGCAACAGCTATATTTGTATCAAGCACCAACTAAATCACCTTCCTACCGCCACAGTTTATCACAGGAAGGGGATGAGGGCAAGCAGAAGCCCCCGGCCGGGCCGGGGGAGAAAGAGAGGTTACCATGAGACCAAGAACCAGAAACCTGAATATCCCCAGTGACCAGGAGATCCTGGCGCTGGACAACGTCCCGGTGGAGACGGCGGCCCGGTATCTGGGCAGCAGCACCGCCACCCTATACGAGGCCCTTCAGGATGAGCGGGTCCCCTTCGGCTGGGCGGTACAGCACAACTCCCACTGGTCCTACAACATCAGCCCCGGGGCCCTGGTCCGCTACAAGCGGGAGGGGCTGCCCATGTACCGGCTGAAGGATGTGTCGGAGATCATCTGCGAGGACGTCAACCGGCTGATCGACCAGCGGATGTCCCTGGTGGGCAAACTGACCAGCGTACTGCTGGAGACATAAGGAGGTTAACATCATGCGCGCACTCAATTTATCTGAGGCGGCCCGGGTGACCCGTCGGCTGCTGGACCAGTACGGCCCGGCGCGGCTGCTCCGGGTGGAGGAGCTGGCCCCCGGGATCTTCCGGGGGATGCTGGCCGGCGGGGCCCAGGCCCTGGCGGTAATCCGGGACAACGGCGGGATCTCTGTCACGGAGGCCGAGCCGTGGGCATAAAAAATCCCCGGGGCCTTTCGGCACCCGGGGCGGCAGACAAGGGATTGTCTACCATGAGAACAAGATCATTATACCACGAGAACATCTGTTTGGCAAGGGGGGATTACAGCAGTATGGGTGAGATCTATCGGAGCTTGTACTCCGTGATCCCGGCCCGGGTGCGGGATGACCACAGTTTACGCCCCAATGCAAAGCTACTGTATGGGGAGCTGTCCGCTCTGGCCCAGGCCGAGGGATATTGCTGGGCCTGGAACGCCCATCTGGCTGAGACACTGGGGATCTCAAAGCGGACGGTCGAAGATCTGATCAAGCAGCTACGGGACCGGGGACACATCCAACTGGAGGTAGAGCGGGACCCGGATACCAACGAGGTCATCCGCCGTAAAATCTGGATCTGTGGACCTCCTGGGGCGTCTGTACCCCCTCCCCCCGAAAATGGGGGGAGGGTCCCCGTGAAATCGGGGGGACCTCCCCGTGAAAATGGCGGAGAGAATAATACAAGTAATATTAAACAAGAATATCCCCCCTATAATCCCCCCAAGGGGGAAGCGCCGGCGCGGAAACGCAAGCGGTCAAACGAGCCCAAGGAGGCTCCGGACTGGAAGCCGGAACGCTTCGCCGCCTTTTGGGAGGCCTACCCCTGCGGCAAGTCCAAGCAGGCGGCCATCCGGGCCTGGGACAGGCTCAGACCGGACGATGACCTGATCCGGGCTATGGCCCTGGGACTCAAGCGGGCCATGGCGGGGGAGGACTGGCAGAGGGGCATTGGGATCCCGTACGCCTCCACCTGGCTCAATGGCCGCCGCTGGGAGGACGAGGACAAGCCCCTTCCGGCGAGGGCTGCGGACAAGCCAAGGCCCGCACGGCCCTGTCATGTGGAGCTGATCGACGGGGAGGAGGTGGTGGTCTATGACGGCTGAGGTGCGCCCGCTGGATGCGGAATCGTCGGTGATCGGCTCCATCCTGGTGGATCCCCGGTGCCTGCCGGTGGTGGAGCAGCTTCTGCGGCCGGAGGACCTGGCTCTTGCGGTCCATCAAACGATCTATCGGGCGGCGGTGTCCCTGCGGCGGCAGGACAAGCCCATTGACTCGGTGCTGATCCGGGAGGAGGCCGCCCGGGAGGGCGTCAAGCTGGATGTGCCCTACCTGGTGGAGCTGATGGACGCCACGCCCACCGCGCAGAACGTGGAGGAGTATGCCAGGCTGACCCGGCAGAACTCGCTGAAGCGGGCGGTGGTCAGGCTGTGCAGCGAGGCCCGGGAACAGGCGGCTGAGGGAGATCCGGGTGAGGTCCTGGCCGGACTGGCCCGGGACGCGGCGGAGCTCCAGCGGGAGGGTGTCACGGATGACCTGATCCGGCCGGAGGAGGCCCTGATGGCCTTTTACGAGCACCGCGACGCGGTGGACCGGGGGAAGGCCACCGGCTGTGTCTCCACCGGATACCGGGACATTGACCTGACGCTGGGCGGTGGGATGCTGGCCGGCGGGATGTATATCCTGGCCGCCCGCCCCGGCATGGGCAAGACAACTCTGGCGCTGAACATAGCGGACCGGGTGGCAGAAAAGACCGGGCCGGTGCTGTTTGTCTCCCTGGAGATGGATGTGGAGCAGCTGGTGGCCAAGCGGGTCTCCCGGCTGTCCGGGATCCCGGCCAACCGCCTGCTGATGGAGCGGCTGTCCGATCAGGACTACACCAAGATGGCGGAGGCCGCGGGCAAGCTGGAGCAGATCCCCCTGTACATCAACCGGAGGCCGGGGGCCACCGTGGAGCAGATCGAGATACTGGCCCGCCGGGTGCCGGGGCTGACCCTGCTGGTGGTGGACTATGTGGGTAAGATCTCGCCCAGCGCCCAGAGCTACCGCAACAGCGACCGGTATAACTACATGACGGAGATCTCCGGCGCGCTCAAGACCCTGGCCCGGACCCTGAAGATCCCGATCCTGGCCTTGTGCCAACTGAACCGCGCCAATGAGGCCAGCAAGGACAAGCGCCCGCAGCTATCGAATCTGCGGGACACGGGCGCGCTGGAGCAGGACGCAGACGGGGTGATCTTCCTGTATCGGGAGGCGTATTACAACCCGGAGGGCCGGCCGGCATACGAGCCGGAGCCCATTGAGGTGATCGTGGACAAGAACCGGCATGGCCCCACAGGGACCTGTGAGCTGGCCTTTGCCCTGGCTGTGTCTAAAGTTTTTGCAATGAGCAACGACCCACGGGAGGCGGCCCGCCGGTATCTGCGGACCACAGCCCCTATGGAACAGACAAAAATGGAGGAATCACCATGAGAACATTTGCGATCGTCAACCGCAAGGGCGGGGTGGGCAAGACCACCACCGCCGTGGAACTGGCCTTCATCCTGGCCACCAGCTGCAAGCAGCGCGTCCTGTTTATCGACGCCGACAGCCAGGGCAACGCCACCAGCATGATGCTGGCCTCCGGCCAGGATCCCAGCGGGGCCGGGCTGGCCGCCGCGCTGGAGTATCCCATCGAATACTATCCGGACATCATTTGGCGCACGGACTATGAGGGGCTGGACATCATCCCTGCCGGGGAGGATCTGGGGGACTATGAGCTGTCCTGCCTGTTGGGGCGGCAGACCCCGGACTTTGACCGTCTGCGGGATCTGCTGGCCGTGGTCGCGGAGGATGCGTATTACGACTCGGTGGTGATCGACTGCCCGCCCTATTACTCAGTGAGCTGCCTGTCTGCCATCGCCGCCTGTGACAGCATCATCATCCCCGCCGGGATCGACGCCTACTCCACCACCGGCATGGCCGGGCTGGTCCGGCAGATCGACAACATCCGCCAGGCCTGCCCCCAGATCCGGGTGGCCGGGGTGCTGGTGACCCAGTGGCGGCGGTCCAGCATTGGCGAGGACGCGGTCCAGACTCTCCGGGAGGAGAGCCCGGTCCCCATCTTCCGGACGGTGATCCGCCGCACGGACAAGGTAGTAGAATCCAGCTGGTCCCGTGAGCCGGTGGGGGCGCTGTCCCCCTTCAGCGCGGCCAGCCGGGATTACCGGACTTGGGTGGCGGAGCTGCTGGAGCGCGAGGGGGTGGCCAACAATGCTTGATCTGTCCGGAGTGCTGGCCCCCAAGGAGGGGCGCGACATCGAGGTCATCACCCAGGAGATCCTGGACGCCAAGCGCCGGGGCGGGGAGGCCATCCTCACCATCGGCCGGTGCCTGACCGAGGCCAAGCAGGCCATCCCCCATGGGGAATGGCTCCCCTGGCTCAATGAGCGGGTGGAGTTTTCGGAGCGGACGGCCCAAAACTTCATGCGGCTGGCACGGGAATGGTCAAATCCGCAAGCGCTTGCGGATTTGGGCGCCGCCAAAGCATTGACTCTGTTGGCGCTCCCAGCTGAAGAGCGAGAATCGTTTATCGCAGAAAACCATGTCGTGGGCGGAGAGGAGAAAACTGTCATCGATATGACCTCACGGGAGCTGGAAAAGGCGATCCGGGAGCGGAAGGAGGCCCAGGAGGCTGCGGCCAAGGCCCAGGCCGAAGCGTCAGCGGCGGAGCAGGCCCGGGCCAAGATGGCCGAGGATATGGCCCTGCTCAATGCCCGCCTGTCCGGAGCCCAGGAGGACCGGGAGCAGGCCGCCCAGGCTGTGGCCCGGCTGGAAGCCCAGTTGGCCGAGCTGAAGGAGAAGCCGGTGGAGGTGGCCGTGGAGACCGTGGTGGACCAGGCGGCCATTGAAAAGGCCCGGGCGGAGGCCGTGGCCGGGATGCAGGCCAAACTGGACCAGGCCCGGGAGGCCAAAAAGCGGGCCGAGGACAAACAGAAGATCGCCGAGGAAGCCCTGGAACAGGCCCGGCTCCAGCTGGAGGAGCAGGCCCGTGAGGAGAAAAAGGCCGCCCTGGGGGCGGACAAGGATCTGGCCCAGTTCGAGGTGCTGTTTGACCAGACCAAAGAGACGGTCAACCGGATGCACGGGATCCTCCTCAAGGTGCGGAGCCGGGATGAGGACGCCGCCGGCCGGCTGAGCAAGGCCCTGGCGGCCCTGGCCGAGGCGGTGAGGAGGTGCGCGGAATGAGCAGCTGGTATGAGCAGGCGGCGGCCAAGCTTAAGGCTGAGTACAGCCAGGTCAAGGGACAAAAGGAGCAGGCCATGCGCTCCGCCGTCCGGGACGTCCTGCTGGAGTTTTGCCGCCAGGACGAGGAATTTGCCCAGGCGGTGGTCCAGGGCGGCTCGTTTGCGGCGTGTATGACCGCCGTGGCCAAGGGGGTGGGCGGCTCTATCTCCGATCTGGAGGCTTACCGCAGGGCGGCATCCTTCTACTTTGACGGGGCGGTGGTCCAATCTGTGGTTACCATCTGTCTTACCCCGGCGGAACTGGACCCAGACCGGGACGGGATCCTGCTGGATCTGTCTGACTTTTTCTGAGGGGGCGGGCAAGATGAGCTATACCGAACGGGAGCGCGAGATCCTGGACAGCTGGCCCACAGTGACAGCACAGGACCTGGAGGCCATGAACGGCCTGTTTTCCCACTACCTGTTTTTCAGCCGGGCGGGCGATCTGATGGGATTGAGCGGGATCAATCTGTGGGCTTCCTGCTGCGGGCACAAGGAGGCCCGCCCCTACCTCACACGGACCCAGGATCAGGAGCACTGGACCCTGATGGATCTGAGGCACAAGGCCCGGCTGACCTGCCCCTGGTGTGGGCGGAAGGTGACGGCCATCGACCTGTCCAGGGCCAAGGGCCGGAAATCCCTGCGGCAGACGGAGCTGACGGTGCTCCTCCGCGCCAAAGGAGACACCCTCTATGCCGACGCCCTGGTGCTGTATAAGGACTACGCCGATGAGGCGGCGCTGACCGCGGGCCCAGTCGCCTGGTGCTCCAGCGGGTACCGGTTTGTCCAGGGCGAGGTGATGCAGGTGGACCATCAGTGGGATGACAAGCACCCCCGCATCACCTACGAGCGTGACAAACTGGGGCGGAAAAAGCTGGTCCAGGAGCCGTTTAAGGCCGGCTCCATCTCCTGGTACTCGCACGGCTCTTACTCCATCCTCAATCAGCAGGCACTGAGGGGCCATCCCTTTTTCCGGTACTGCGGATTTTTTGACCGATGGCAGTACCGGCCCGGCGGGGCCCGGGGCTATGCGAAAAGATTCCACGAGCTGATCTCCTATCTCACCGCCTACTCCATCTACCCCAGACAGATCGAGATGCTGTCCAAGGCGGAGTATTGGCAGCCCATCGCCGACCTGGTATGGAGCCGGAAGAAAAACGCCGGGGCCATGTGCTGGGAGGAGAGCGACCCCCGGAAGGCGTTCGGGGTGGACAAGCGGGAGCTGGCCTGGATCATGGGGGCCCATCCGCTCATGAAGGTGCTGGAGGTGCGGAACTATGTGCGTAGCCATTGGGACAAGACCTGGGACTTGGCGTTCTGCGTGGATTTTTGCAACCTGTGGGGCGGCCAGATGGACCCCATGGACGTGCTGCGGCTGGCCAAGCGGTACCGGCTGGACCCAGACCGGCTGCTGCGGTACTTTGACGGGGTCTTTGTCCAAAACGAGGACTATTACTGCACTCTGTTTGAGCTCTACCGGGATTACCTGGACGCGGCCTATGCCCTGGGCCGGTGCATGGAGCACAGCGCAGTGCTCTGGCCGGAGCAGCTGTATACCGCCCATGACATGACGGTGGCAGAGCGGGCCGAGAAGCAGGCCCGGACAGAGAGGTACCGCCGTGCGGCGTCTCTGAAGGAGCGGCGCCTAAAGTATGAGTTCGAGCTGGACGGCCTGCGGATCGTATTCCCGGCCACGGCCGGGGCCATCCGACGGGAGGGCAAGGCCCTGGCCCACTGCGTAGGCGGCTACGCATCGCGGCACATGAGCGGGGTCTGCACCATTTTGTTCCTGCGGCGGGCGGACGAACCTCACACGCCCTACATCACCATCGAAATGGACGGCAACAAGATCCGGCAGATCCACGGCTACCACAACGATACCCTGGCGGGCAGCCCCAAGCCGCGGGAGGTACACAAGGACTTTTTGGACGCCTGGCTTCGGTGGCTGCGGGCCGGGAGCAAGCGGAATGAGGACGGGACGCCCAAACTGCCCAAGCGGAAAACAAAGAAAAAGGAGGCGGCATGATGCAGATGTTAAAACCCGGCGACCCGTGCCCATGCTGCGGACAGCCCATCAAAGAGGGCCTGTCCACGGAGACGATGGTATTACTGAGTTGGCTGGCGGAGGGCATGGCCCTCCGCCGGACGATGAGAGGATGGGACGAACGTGCTGAATAGGATCGTGATTATGGGCCGCCTGGGCCGGGACCCGGAGTTGCGGTACACCCAGGCGGGGCGGCCGGTGGCCTCCTTCTCCCTGGCGGTGGACCGGGATTTCAAGGACAAGGCCAGCGGCGAGCGGGCCACCGACTGGATCCCCGTGGTGGCCTGGGAGGCCCGGGCAAAATTTGTCCAGCAGTATTTCCACAAGGGCCAGATGGCTGTGGTGGAGGGCCGCCTCCAGATCCGGGACTGGACGGACAAGGATGGGGGCAAGCGCCACAGCGCCGAGGTGATCGCCGACGGCATCTATTTTGCCGGGGGCAAAACGGCCCCGCCCAGCGAGGGCAACGCAGACGAGAGGACGCTCCCACCTCCGTCGGCTGGGGAGTTCCAGGACATGGACGATGACGGAGGGCTGCCATTCTGATGACAATGACATTGTGCTGGAGCTGCCGCCGGGCGCTGGGGACCATGGGATGCCCCTGGTGCGAGTACGACGAGATGGCGCACCGGGTGCGGTTTGAGCCGGTGCCCGGCTGGACAGCTGAAAAACAGGTGCGGGCCCACGGGATGACCTCCTACACGGTGATCCGATGCCCGCTGTACCTGGAGGACGAGGAGAGGGAGATCCAAAATGAAAATTGAAGATCTGATTGCCGCACTGAGGCGGCTGAAGGTACAGACTGGCTCTCTGGCCTGCCTAGGCTGCGAGCAAGAGCACAACTGTTCCACCAGTGGTTGCGCCATCATTCGGGAGGCGATTAAGGCGCTGCGGGATGCGCCGTGGATCAGCGTCAAGGACAGACTGCCCGAGGATCGTGGCAATGTCCTCGTTGTGGCTTTTTGGCATGAGCGGTGGGGTGTTTATATGGGCTGGTGTGCTCCAAAGAGAGCGGAATGGAGTGTCCATGTTGGGATTGGCGACAGGGACGATGTTGCCGTCTCCCACTGGATGCCGCTGCCGGAGCCACCGGAGGTGACGTGAACATGGATATGAAAAATTTTATACAGGAGCGAGATGCGGCACTCCTGTCCCTGGATGAGGAGAGAATAAAAACATACTGTCAGGCGTGGGGAGTACCTATCCCAGACTCAAATGAAGTGTTCTGGCGAGCGGTCCACAAGGCCATCTGCAATATCACCTCAGCATCCACAGAACAGAGACGCAGGAGCGCACAGTGGCTGGCAGAGCACGGCTCTACACCGGAAATATGAGGGAGACGTATGGAGAGATTAACATTTGATGGGGAATTTTGCGACATATCCATGTGCCGAGAGGAATTGGGTGGCCCATTTTGCGAGGAGGGCTACTGCTCCCAGCGCAGGGTATGGGAGCGGTTGAAATCCATTGAGGACATCCTGGGCGGCGACTACAATCTGGACCGCCTCCGGGAGCTGGTACAGGCCGACCGGGAGGGGCGGTGCGTGGTTCTGCCGTGCATGATTGGAGACACCGTGTATGTCCTAAATCACCATCTGGGTCGAGTGTTTGAAAATGAGGTTGCTGGGTTTTCGGTGGGGTACCCAAGCGATAACAGGAACAATGTGTCTACTGTTTATGTCGGGAAATACGGATCTAAAACATTCCGGAGGTGGAAATTCCAACGATTTGGGAAAACCGTATTTCTGACCCGCGAGGAAGCCGAAGCAGCGCTGAGGGAGGAGATCGCCGATGAGCGATAATGATACACTCCGCAGGATCGTGGGGCGGCTGGGGCCGGAGGAGATCCTGTGTCAGTGCGCGGAGGAGTGCTCTGAGCTGGCCCAGGCGGTGCTCAAGATGCGCAGGGCTATAGTGGGCACCACGCCGCTGACAAAGGGCGAGGCGCGGGTCCTCATCAACGAGGAGGTGGCCGATGTACTCAACTGCGTGGAGGCCCTGGAGACCATCAGCATTGTGGACCGGGCCCATGTGTCGCGGATCCAGGCTGAGAAGCTGGAACGGTGGGACAGGCGGACCAGGGAGGGTGTGACATGAGCGGGATGCTGGACAAGTTGCACCAGAAGCACCTGATCGAACTGGAGGTGACGCGCAATGTGACCCGGCAGGAGATGGTGGATTTTGCGGCGATAGCATTGAACGATGCGTTTGGGTTTGGCCCAGAGCGATGCAAAAAATTTGTGGACGCCCTGAACGCCGCAGTGAACGAGACGGCGGACATGGTAGATGCAGACACCAGGGACATGGAGTACAGCATTGCGAAATTTGAGGAGCGTCTGAAACAGGTGGTCGGACCGTATTACATGCCCCGGAACGAGCGGTATGGGTGACCAGCACAGGAGCGATGATGGATGATCTGCTGACTACAAACGATGTGGACACCATCGCCCGGGCTCACCGCCGCTGCCGGGAGATGGAGGTCGAGCGGACAATGGGAACGCTGCGGGTGCGGGTGAGCACCTGCCCCGCCACCCGGGCCTGGTCTGTGCCCTACCTGATCCGGATGGAACGATGGAGGCCGGGGGTGTACATCACAAAATATTTTGACAGTGTGGAGGCGCTGAGAGAGGAGTTGGAATATGGCGCGATTGACCTATCAGGACGCTGATGGCAGCTGGGGGCTGCATGGTGTGAGCTGGGACCAGCTGGCTGCATTGCCGCCTAGGGTGTATGGTGCGTTGGTCAAACTGCGGGACCTGGAGGCCCGCATAGAGATGGAGACCGGGGATGCCCCGGCAGAGATAGAGGGAGGAGGCGAGACATCATGGATCCAGCAGAGATTTGTGCGAGTGATCTAACGCAGCAGGTGATGGTGATCCAGCTGCCACGAGGAGACCGGGCCGAGTCGGATCTGTCGGCGTACCGGGACTATGTGGTGGAGTCGCTGTCCCAGGGCGTGCTGGTTCTGGGCTCCGGAACCACCTGGGCGGTGGAGACCGTCCCAAGTCTGGGCGGGGTTCAGATCCAGCGGGATTCCGGGATCCTCCGGGCCCACAGCGTCCCGGAGCCCAAGGCGGATCCAAAGCCGGACCGGCCGAACCCGTGGCGGGAGAAGAAGGAGGTTCTGGACCGGCTCCAGCAGTACCGCCAAGTGGGCGGCCTGGGCTGTCTGGAGGCGGTGGCAATCCAGTGCGGCGGAGATCTCACGGCGGACAAGCTGCGGGGCGTTCTCACCGGAGCTGAGAAACTACCCATTGAGCAGTGGCGGCTCATCCGCCGGGCCCTGGACCAGCTGGAGGAGGGCGGAGATGAGTAAGGCAATCAAGCACATCAAGGCCGGACTGCTCCACATTGAGGTTATTGGGACGATCCCGGACCGGCCGCCCGGCAGGCAGGGGCGGGCGGCCCGGAGCCAGGCCACCTCTCCGGCCCAGCAGTTTTACAATGACAAGTGCTCCTGGCGGGAACTAGAGCTGGTGGTGGCGGCCAACTTCGGCCGCCGGGCTTTGGTCCTGACCCATACCTATGATGATGACCACCTGCCGGAGAGCAAGGACGCGGCCAATCGGTACTTTGCACGGTTTATCCGCAGGTTCCGGGCGGCCCGCAAAAAACGGGGCGCGGAGCTGCAATATATCTATGTAACAGAGGGGTACCACGAAAAACGGGCCAACGACTGGCTGGTGGAGGACGGGACCCTGGAGGACCGGAGGATCCACCACCATGTGGTCATCAATGCCACGGATGTGGATGATCTGGAGGAGATCCGGAGTCTGTGGCAGGGCGGCGGGTATATCCGGGCGGAACCGCTGGATGTCCACTATTATCGGGAGCTTGCCAAGTATATGACCAAGGAGGCCCGGGAGTTTGGCCGGCCCAAGCCCGGAGAGCGGACCTGGCGGTGCTCGCGGAATCTCCGCCGGCCGGAGATCGAGTACATTGAGATCCCAAGCGACAGCGTTACCCTGACGCCGCCATACGGAGCGGTGGACTACGAGCCCTTCTGCGAGCGCAATCCATACGGATACGGGGACTGCATCGGGGCGCGCTATCTTATGTTTCCTGTGAGGGAGCAGGCCGAATATACCTATACGCAGCCCAGGCAGCGGAAACGGCCGCCACCTAATAATTTTTTGCCTTGAAACCAGTCTTAATAATTCGTCCATGGTGGAGAAAAGGAGGAAAAGCCCTTGAAGTGTGGACCGAAACCTGATAGAATATTCCCAGTGAAAGGCGGATATGTTCTGTGCCCGAAGTGCTTGGAGTCCGGTCTCCGGAATAAGCTCCAGGAAGCGCCGCCGGACATGAAAGCCATCCGGTTGCGGCTGTACTGCCGACAGTGCAAAAGCCGGTACATCGTGAATATCGCAGAGGGCCAGTGTCGAGAGGACCAGAGCTGATGATCTACCCAGTGGGGGATCGTTGGCTCTGGTTTTTTGTTTTGCCCGGAGGTGATAGCCCGTGGCCATGACGCCGCTCAGGCCCTGCCGGCACCCAGGCTGCTCAGCCCTGACCCGGGAGGGCTACTGCCAAAAACACAAGCCCGCCAGGGCCCCACGCCGGGCCTCGGCGGAATACCACAGCTGGTACAGCCTGCCCATCTGGACGGAGGACCTGCGACCGGCACAGCTGCTGCGGGAGCCGTTCTGCCGCGCCTGCGCCGCCCAGTATCCGCCTGGAGATCCCAGGCACCGCACCAGGGCCACGGTGGTGGACCACATCGAGCCCCACCGGGGTAGCTGGGCCAGGTTCATCGACCCGGCCAACCACCAGAGCCTGTGCAAGCGCCATCACGACCAGAAAACGGCCCGGGAACAGGCCGCAAAACGGCGAGAAACGGGGCACTGATTTGGGGCGCCGTGAGAGAAAATGCGGCGACGCTCGGGCGCGGGCACCTGGACGTGGGTGCCTGTGGGCGCGCCCAGGGAGGCCGAAGGCCTCACCACCTCCCCCCCGGGGGAGGAAACTTTTGACGGGAGGCGCCCCAGACCGTATGCAGCCCTCGGTGAGGGATTTTTTCCCCACGGGGCAGAAACGCGAAAGGAGATGAGACCATGCCAGGACCCAGACAGAGGCTGAGCGTGCTGGAGGCCAACGGCCGCAAGCACCTGAGCAAGGCTGAAAAGGCCGAGCGGGCGGGGCAGGAGGTTACGCTTCCGAAGCCTGCAAAAATGAAAGTACCCAGGTGGCTGCCGGAGCATCTGAAAGCTGACTTCCGCGCCCTGGCCAAGGAGCTGCTGGAGGCGGACATGGGGGCGGCCCAGCTGGACCGGGACACCCTTGGGCGCTATGTGGCGGCTCAGCACCAGTTCACGGCGGCCTGCCGCATGGTGCAGGACGCCCTGGACCAGGAGGACCCGGACCTGGTGAACAAATGGACCAAGGCCCAGAAGGCCTATTTCGACCAGGCCAGGGCCTGCGCCAACGACCTGGGGCTCACCATCACCAGCCGGTGCCGCCTGGTATTGCCGGAGGGCACCCGGAAGCCGGAGGAGAGCGAGTTTGAACGCCTGATGCGGGAGAAGCGGGAGCGGATGCAGCGTGCCTGATACCATTTGGCTCACCCCCTTCCTGCGCGTGGTGCGGCCGGAGGACGGCTCCGTGCTGCGGTACAGCCCGGAGGCGGTGCAGGACGTGCTGGACTTCTTCTCCCTGCTGTGCTTCGGACAGAACGAGTGGGCGGGAAAACCCTTTGTACTGCTGCCCTGGGAGGAGCAGGCCATCCGGCAGTTTTACGGCGTCCAGGTCCGGGACGAGGACGGGACCTGGGTGCGCTACCGCAGATTCCTCTACGACGAGATCCCCAAGAAAAACGGGAAGAGCGAATTTGCGGCCGGACTGGGCCTGTACCACCTCCTCTTCGACGGGGAGGAGCGGCCCCAGGTGGGGGTGTTCGCCGCCGACAAGAACAACGCCGACATCATCTACCAGTGCGCCAAGTATATGGTGGAACACACCTGCCTGGGACAGCCGGAGGGGGACCCCATCGCCTGGGCCAGGGACAGCCGGCGGGAAATCCACACTAAATACGGCGGCGTGCTGAAGGTCTACTCCTCCGACGCGGACAGCAAGCACGGCTATTCCTTTTCCGCCATCCTCATCGACGAGCTGCACGCCCAGCCCAACCGGCGGCTGTGGGACGTGCTTACGGTGGGATCTGACGCCGCCCGGCGGCAGCAGGCGGTGATCGTGCTGACCACCGCCGGGGACGACCCGGACCGGAAGAGCATCGGCTGGGAGATCCACGAGAAGTGCCGGCGCATCCTGGCCTGGCGAAAAGGCGAGCCGGAGCGGGAGCTGGACGAGGACGACCCCCAGTGGTGCCCCATCATGTACGGCATTTCGGTCCTCACCCAGGACGACCCGGACCGGATCGTGGAGTTGGACATCTTTGACGAGGCGCTGTGGCGGGAGTGCAACCCCTCCTATGGCGTGACCATCTCCCCCCGGAAATTCCGCTCGGACGCCCGGGCGGCCAGGCAGAGCGAGGCGGCGGAGCGGAACTTCCGCTGGCTGCGTTTAAATCAGTGGATCGCCACCAAGGACGTAGGGTGGATGCCCCTGACCCTGTACGACAAGACACAGTGGACCCGCCCGGAGTGGAGGCCCCTCAGCGCGCCGGCGCGGAGACAGGCCGCCCGGGACGTTCTGGAGGGAAAGACCTGCTATGGCGGGCTGGACCTGTCCACCACCACCGACCTGACCGCCCTGACCCTGATCTTTCCGCCCCAGGAGGGGCTGGACACCTGGACGACCCTGTTCTGGGCCTGGCGGCCGGAGGACGGGGTGCTGGAGGCCGAGCAGAGGGACCACGTCCCATACCGGGACTGGGGCCGGGCGGGCTTCCTGGAGCTGTGCCCGGGGGACATGGTGGACTTCACCATGGTGGAGGACACAGCGGCCTGGTGCGTGGAGCATTTCCACTTGGACACCCTGGGTGTGGACCCCTACCTCTCCCGCACCCTGACCCAGCGCCTGATGGAGCGGGGGGTGAACGTGGTGGAGATCCCACAGACCATGATGAGTATGTCCCCGGCCATGAAGGAGCTGGAGCGGCTCATCCGCGCCCGCCAGATGCTCCACGAACACAACACCTGCGCCCGGTTCTGCTTCGGCAACGTCCGGTGCGCGGTGGACGGAAACGAGAACCGGAAGCCCATGAAGAACCGGAGCATCGGGCGCATCGACATGGCGGTGGCCTGGATCATCGCAATGGCCGTGGCAATCCTGCGTATGCCGGCCGGCCCAGACATCAACGAACACATTTTATCCGAGGATTGGGGAATTTGACATGAAGATGCTGAGACGATTGGGCCGTGGGCTGGCCCTGTATCTGGACGACCTGCTGATGCTGGCAGGGGGCGGATGCTTTGTGCGGGCGGCCTGGGAGGCATGGGGGCGTCCGGCGGCCCTGGCGGTGGCCGGGATGTGCCTGGTGGCCTATGCGGTGATGGTGGCCCGGGCCCGGGGAGGTGGCGGCGTATGATCTTCGCGCGATCCCTGGGCAGCCCACAGGCGGCCGCGGAGGAGCGGACGCTGAGCTGGGAGGAGGTGCAGCAGCTGTTCCGGACAGCTTTCCTGACCGGGACCGAGGTGGAAAACAGCGTGCCCAGCGCGGAGCGGCTGTCCCCGGTGGCAGCGGCCCACCGGATCCTGACCAACTCCTTCGGGCTGATCCCCTTCGGAGTGTACCGCAGGGACGGGGAGGAGCGGGTCCCGGTGGAGGACCCCGCCCTGAACCGTGTGATGAAGGTGCGGGCCAACCCCTATATGTCCCCCTTCATGCTGCGGAAGGTCACCATGTCCAATGCCTTCTGGTACGGCTTTGGGGCCGTGTGGAACCGGAAGGGGCCGGACGGACAGATCGTGGAGCGGCTCGCCCTGCCCAGCGACTGCTGCACCGTCCGGAGGGATCCGGACGGAGGGGCGTACTGGTACGACTACAACGTGGACGGGGTGCAGTGGACCTTCTCCAACTATGAGCTGTCCTTCCTCTACTTTGAGACCTATGACGGGATCCGGGGCCGGGGGCTGCTGGACCTGGCCCGGGAGAGCATCGCCCTGGACACGATGGCCCAGCGGTACGGGAAGAAGTTTTATCAGAACGGGGCACGGCTGTCCGGTATCGTGGAGGTGGACACAGACGCCAGCAGCGAGACCAGGACCAAGGTGAAGCGGGAGTTCAGCCGGTTTGCCTCGGAGGAGATGTTCGCGGTGGCGGTGCTGGACCGCTCCATGAAGTTCACGCCCATGGGGCTGAACCAGAGGGACGCCCAGTTCATCGAGAGCCGGCAGTTCACCGTGGAGGAGATCAGCCGGTTCACCGGGATCCCAAAGCACATGATGCAGACGGGCAAGGAGAGCTATGATTCCAACGCCCAGCAGCGGCAGAACTACATCACGGACACCCTGCTCCCATTCGTGGTGCAGTGGGAGAGCGAGGACAGCTATAAACTGCCCACCCCACAGGACCGGGCCGCCGGGGTGTACATCCATGGGAACGTGGAGGCGCTGCTCCGGGCCGACCCTGCGACCCGGTTCAGCGTATATGAAAAAGCCATCCAAAATTCCATTATGAATCCGGACGAGTGCCGGGCCAAGGAGGAGAAAAACCCCATCCCGGGCGGGCTGGGACAGCGCTTCCTGGCGACGAAGAATCTGGGCTCGCTGGAGTCTGTACTGAACGGAGGGGAAGCAAGTGGTTGACGTACATCTGAGAGGAGAGCTGTGGGACAACGACAGCGCCGACATCCTGCGGTGGTGGGGCTGGCGGGACATCACCGCCCCCATGGACATCCAGGCGGCTCTGGAGGCCGCCGGCGGGGACGAGGTGACAGTGCTCATCAACTCGCCGGGGGGAAACATGGCGGTGGGGACAGAGATCCGGTCCATGCTCCGGCGGTATCCGGGCAGGACCACAGCCCTGTTCCAGAGCTATGGGGCCAGTGCGGCCACCCTGGCGGCCACCGGCTGCCAGGTGATCCGGAGCGAGCCGGGGGCTCTGCTGTGCTATCACAATCCCAGCGGAGGTGCGGAGGGGGACCACCGGGCCATGAGTCGCGCGGCGGAGGATCTGCGCAACGCCCGGGACTGCATCCTGGAGGTCTATACCGCCAGAGGGGGGACCAGGAGCCGGGAGGAGCTGATCGCCCTGATGGACCAGGACATCTACATTACCCCGACCCAGGCCAGGGAGTACGGCCTGATCGATGAGATCGTGGGGCTCCCGGGGGCGGAGGAGGATCCGGCCGCATTTGTGGCGGCATCCGGCGGCCGGATCCGGCTGACGGCGGCCATGCGGGAGCAGTACCGGGCCCATGTGGCGGAGCAGAGGACTGCCCAGGCTCTGGAGGAAGAGGCAAGACGCGCCCTGGCTCGGCTCAGGTCGCTTGCAAGCTATTAAAAGAAAGGACGGAACAACATGGATTTTATGGAGAAGATCACCGAGCTGCGGGCAGAGAAGAGCAAGCTGCTGGCTCAGGCAGAGGCCCTGCCCCTGGAGGATGTGGAGGGCCGGGACAAGATCACCGACCAGATGGAGGGGCTCAATGCCCAGATCAAGAGCCTGGAGCGGCAGGCCAAGGCCAGCGCCGACGGTGCAGCCGTGTATGACGGAATCCTCCACAGCGGCGAGGGGACGAAGAAGCAGGCCGATGGAGGTGCGCCCAAGTTGTTTGCCTCCCTGGGTGAGCAGCTGAAGGCCATCTATGATCTGCGTAAGGGCCAGACCATGGACGACCGCCTGGGGAAGATCAACGCGGCGGCGGGGGTGACCGGCACCACCGGAGCGGATGGCGGATTCCTGCTCCAGGAGGATTTTGCGGGCCGGATCCTGGAGAGCGCTGTCCAGAACAGCCCTCTGCTCAACCGGCTGGACCGGTACACCTGCTCCAGCGCGGCCAATTCTATGCGCTGGATCAGCGCCAATGAGACCGATGTGAGCAAGTCGGTGTTCGGCGGTGTACAGATGTACTGGGCCGCGGAGGGGGCCACGGTGGCGGCCAGCAAGCCCCAGTTCCGTGAGATGAAGCTGGATCTGGAGAAAATGATGGGCTTCTGTTACTGCACGGATGAGATGCTCCAGGACGCCGCGTTCCTGACCGGGTTCGTGGGGAACGCCTTCTCCCTGGCCGGGGACCGGCTGCTGACTGAGAGCGTAATCAGCGGCGACGGGGTGGGCAAGCCCAAGGGCCTGCTGAATTCCAAGGCGCTGATTACCGTGGACAAGGAGGCCAGCCAGGCCGCCGGCAGCTTCCTGGGGATGAACGCGGTGAAGATGCAGGCCCGGGCCATGCCCCGTGGCCGGGAGCGGCTGGTGTGGCTGATGCACCCCGACGCGGAGGAACTGCTCCCCACTCTGGCCCTGGAGAACGGCGGCGCGGCCAAGTTCCTGTGGAACCCCGAGGGCGGTCTGGGCAACTTTGACACCCAGCGGGTGCTGAACAAGCCAGTGCTGTTTGAGGACAGCTGTGCCGCCCTGGGCACAAAGGGCGACATCCTCCTGGTGGATCCCTGGCAGTACATCCTGCTGACCAAGGGCACGGCAAAGCAGGACTGGTCCATCCATGTGGAGTTCCTCACCGACCAGAACTGCTTCCGGATGGTGTTCCGCTGCAACGGCACCCCCAAGGTGGACACCCCCCTGATCATCAAGAACAGCACCAAGAAGCGCAGCCCCTTTGTGGCGCTGGCCGACCGAAAGTAAGAGCAGGGGCGGCGGAGCTGTGCCCCGCCGCCCTCAGGAGATAAGGAGGAGAACGCAGATGAAGCGGATCGTGGAAGAGCTGACATACAGTGTGGTGCTGGCGCCCCAGGAGGTGGCCTCCGCCACCCACAAGACCAGCGCCTTTGCAGACGCCCAGAGCGTGCCGGAGATCGAGTTCCTGGTGGCCACCGGGGCGCTGGCCAAGGGCAAGAAGCTGAAGGTGGAGGTCTATACCTCCGATGAGGCGGGAGGCGGCTCCCCGGCGCTGGTGAAGGCGGTGGAGTTCACCGCGGGGGACGGGGCGGCCTACACCCTGGCGGTGGTGGACTATGCCGTGGATCCCGCCCGGGGCCGCTATGTGGGCGTGAAGATCCAGCACGACGCCGGAGCAGGCGTGGTCTGCGGCGTGACGGCGTGCGCCCGGAGCATGAGACTGCCCGCAGCCAACGCCTGGACGGCAATGGTGTGAGGGAGGCGGTCAGATGGCCATACCGGAGGAGCTGAGGGAGACGGTCTTTTCCTACTGCAAGGAGGAGGACACCCCGGACACCCTGGGGCCCATGACGGTGGCCTGGGACGGGGCGGAGGGCTATCTGGAGGGGGCCGGGGTGACCCGGCCCGCCCCGGAGTCCAAACGGCACGGCCTGTGGCTGGGGGTCATTCTGGCGGAGACGCTGGACCGGTATGACAACCGGGGCGGACAGGCCGCCGGACAGCTCCGAGACAACCCGGCCCACCGCCGGGCGCTGACGCAGTTGAAATTGACGGAGCCGGAGGCATAAAAAAGCCGCCCCCGGAAGGGGCGGCGGGTCAGGGCTGAACAGAGGGCTGGGGGCCGTATTCCCGTTCCATGGCGGTGCGGGTGACAATCCACTGCTTGCCGAACTTCTGGGCATCGACGCCCTCCACCAGCCTGCGGTAGGCCACCGCCTTGCGGAGAGTGCTGTCATGCAGGCCCCAGAGGGAGGTCGCGTCGGCGAAGGAGAGCAGGCCGTCAAAGGGGGAGGAGACCGGCTGGCCGTTCTCCCACAGCTCAGAGCCGTCCAGGTCGATGTCGTCGTTCCAGGAGATCCCATAGCCGCCCGGATCCGTCCGGACCTGCTCAAACAGGCCGGGGACGGTGCGGAGGGGGGCGAAGGCGTCTATCTGATCCAACAGGGGGGCCATGTTGTACTGCCTGGCGCAGCCGTCGGCAAAGTGGACCAGCAGGGCATAGCCGGGCAGCGGGGTAACGGATTTGATCTTGTGAAGCATGAGGAACACCCCCTTTTTGTGACCAGTATATCACGGTGCTGTAAAAACACCAAGGGGAACTTGTGAAATGGAGGGGAAACGATGATCCAGGCGGGAGATCTGCGGTGCAGGATCCAGCTGTATGAGCTGGAGGAGGTGCGCAACGTACTGGGGGAGCGGACCATGGAGTACCGGCCGGGGCGGAGGATCTGGGCCCAGATCGTGCCCACCTCCGGGCGCAGCGTGCCCCAGGCCGGGGAGGTGGAGCCCATGGAGGTGACCCACCGGGTGGTGGTGCGCAGCACCGCCCTGCCGGAGCTCCGGAACGGGCTGCGGTTCACCTTCCGGGGGCAGTGGTATGAGGTGCTGTACGGCTATCCCATCTACAACCGGAGCGGGTGGCTGGAGCTGTTTGCAAGATTGGTGGTGGATGACCGTGTCCCAGGGGTTTGACGGCCGCCAGTTCCAGCAGTTCTCCAGAGACCTGGAGGCGGTGGGACGGGCCTATGGGAAATCGCAGAAAAAATTCCTGCGGCAGGAGGGCAGCAAATTGCTGCGCAAAACCAAGGCCCGGGCCCGGGCGCTGGGGACGAAAACGGGGACCTATAAGAAATCCATCAAACGGGGCAAGGTCTATCGGTACAACGGCGCGGACGCAGTCCGGGTGTACTCCAGCGCCCCCCACGCCCACCTCATCGAGGAGGGGCACCGGATGGTGACCCACGACGGCACAGAGGTGGGGTTTGTCCGGGGCCATCATGTGTTTGAGCTGGCGGCCAAGGAGTTTGAGGGCCAGTTCTACACCGATCTGGACGAGTATTTGGAGGAGGCGGTGGACATCAAATGACACTGCTGGAGGTGAACCGGGCGGTGTGCGCCCTGGCGGAGCAGGCGGCGGCCCAGTCCGGGACGGGGGCGGAGCTGTCCGCGGAGGATCTGAGTCGGCCCATCCTGCGGCCGTCGGTGAAAATCGACCTGGAGGAGAGCCGGGAGGCCGCGGCGGTGGAGGACCGGGTGGAAACAGAGGTGACATTCCGCATCTACTTTTTTGCCCGGGACCGCAGCCGCCCAAAATTGGACAACCTGGCCATGCGGCAGGCCCTGGGGCTGGCCTTCCGGGGCGGGGTGCCGGTGGGGGAGGACGTGATCCCCATTGATGAGGGCCTGTCGTTCACGGTGACCGACGGCGTGCTGGAGGCCGCGCTGGAGCTGCGGCTGGATCTGGTGCCGGAGGAGCCGGCAGGCGAACGCATGGAGGCCCTGAGCCAGCGGTATACGAGAGGATAAACCCCATGCCGGAGGGCGGGGGACACAGAGGAGAGGAGTGATTTGCATGGCAGTGCATCTGCCCAGCATCAGCATTACATTCCGCCAGCTGGCGGGAACATTCATTCAGCGCTCCGCCCGTGGGGTGGCGGTGCTGATCGTGAAGGACGACACGGAGGGCGCGGGCGGGCCCTATTACCGGTTCAGCGACGCCACCCAGATCCCGGAGGGGGAGTTTACCGCCCAGAATGAACAGTACATCCGGGACGCCCTGGGGTTTGGCCCCCTGCGGGTGGCGGTGGTCAAAATCGGAACCTCCGGGCAGCTGGCCCAGGCCCTGGCCGTACTGGTCCAGAGGGAACAGACCGGCTGGGTCACGGTATGCGGCGGGGCGACCAAGGACTGGACAGACCTGACCAGCTGGATCAAGGCGCGGGAGAAGGAGGAGAAGAGCTGGAAAGCGGTGATCTACAACGCCTCGGCCCCGGACTGTATGCACATCGTCAACCTGACCAACGCCAATGTGGTCTTTGCCGACGACCGGGGCAAACAGACGGGAGACAAATATACCCCCAGCCTGGCCGGCCTGCTGGCCGCCTGCAACGTGGAGCGCGGGGCCACCAACGCCCTATGCGCCAACCTGACCAGCGTGGAGATGCCGGAGGACCCGGAGGCCGCGGTGGGCAGCGGGAAATTCATCCTCATCAACGTGGACGACCAGGTCCGGGTGGGGGTGGACGTGAACTCCCTGACCACGGTGGATGGAGCCGGAAAAACCGAGGACATGAAATACATCGAGACGGTGGAGGCCATGGACATGATGCGGGACGACATCGCCCAGGCATTCAGGCAGGACTACATGGGCAAATACCGCAACTCCACTGCCAACCAGATGCTGTTCCTGGCGGCGGTGAACGAGTATTTCCGCCAGCTGGGGGAGGAGAACGTGCTGGATCCGGAGCACGACAACACCGCTCAGGTGGACGTGGAGAGCCAGCGCAACGCCTGGATCGGCGCGGGCAAGACCGAGGCAGCCGACTGGGACGACGGCAGAGTGCTGGCCACCCCGTTCAAACGGCAGCTGTTCCTGGCGGGTGATGTGAAGATCCTGGGGACCATGGCCGACCTGCGGTTCGTGGTCACCCTGATGTAAGGAGGAGAACGCATGGATCAGTACAAGAAAATCATGCACGGCAGCACCTCCGCTGTGTACATCAACGGCGAGCGGGATGTGCTGGCCACCAAAATCGAGGTCAAAATGACCGGCGATTTTGAGGACATGGCATTCTGCGGAGAGGACGCCAGTTTCCCTGAATACAACGGCTATTCCATTGAGGGGACCATCACCGACCGGAAATCGGACAGCCGGCTGGAGCTGGCCATTGCGGAGGGCTACCGCACGGGCATTATGCCGGACATCGTCATTATGACCTCCCTGGGCCGGAGAGGGAGCGCAGCCCGGGAGCGGTGGTCCCTGTCCGGGGTGGTGTTCACCGAGGTGGCCCTGGCCAACATCGAGGCCAAGAAGGGCGTGGAGCGAGAGCTGCCGTTTAAGGCCGTCTACGCCAAAAATCTGGAGGCGATCCGATGAGCAAAATGACATTTGAGCAGCTGCTGGCCCGGCGGGAGCAGCGGGAGCAGGACAAGTTCCGGGTGGGGCTGCTGACCCTCCCCGGCTCCGGGGAGGGGCTGGAGGCCAGGACCCCGGACAAATCGGTCATCCTCCAGCTGTATGGAGAACTGACGGCGGCCCAGACCCCCCTGGAGGGGCTGGAGTGCGGCCGCCACGCCCTGTACGACGTGTGCCCCCAGCTGAGGGACACAGAACTGCACGCCGCCCTGGGATGCCAGGACGACCCCATGGGGGTGCTGGACGCCCTATTCTCCGTAGCAGAGCAGGACCAGCTGGGCGGCCAGGCCCTACGGTTCCTGGGGCTGCTCCCAGAAGAGCGGCCCAGGACCGATGAGGACGGAGAGGCCCCGGAGGACCCGGGCCTGGATACGGTAAAAAACTGATCGCCCGCGACCCTCTGCTGAGACTGTTTGCGTTCTACGCGGTGCGGGGCTGGTCCCTGGAGGAACTGTCCAGGACCAGCCCGGCCCAGCGTGGATTTTTGGAGGGTGCGCGGGCATTGTACTACGAGGAGCAGATGGAGCTGGGAGAGGCCGGGACGGCCCTGGGCCTGGCCAGAGTGCTGCCGGGAGGTGAGCGGTAATGGGACGGAAGGTCATCCACACCATCCTGAACCTGCGGGACAACATGAGCGGCGGGCTGGTGAAGGCGGCCAAACAGGTCAAGGGGGTCAACCGGGAGATGCTGGCCGCCACCCGGACGGTGGAGCGGTTCCAGCGGAAAACGGCGGACGCCTGCTCCCGGGCGGTGCGCTCCCTGGGCAAGCTGGGGCTGGCCGCCGGGGGCGCTGCGGCGGCCCTGGGGGTCAAAACCGGCCTGTCTGAGGCCATGGACCTGGAGGGCTACCGCCTCCAGCTGGAGACGGCCACCAAGGACACGGTGAAGGCCGCGGGCATTATGAAGTACGCGGTGGACCTGGCCAACCGGACCCCCTTTGAGGGGGGCGAACTGGTGGAGGGTGCGGCCAAGTTCGAGGCCATGGGGATGAGCGCGGAGCAGTGGCTCACCCGGGCGGGAGACATGGCGGCGGCCACCAACAAGAGCTTCGACCAGGCAACGGAGGCCCTGATCGATGCCCAGACGGGAGAACTGGAGCGGCTGAAAGAATTTGGCATCACCAAGGCCATGGTGGTGGCCCAGGGGGAGAAGCTGTTCCGCAAGGTCCAGATCGTCAACAACAAGGGCCAGATCGTCAACCAGGAGAAGTTCAATCAGGCGCTGATCTCCCTGATGGAGGATAAATTTGCCGGAGGCATGGAGAAGCAGGCCGGGACCATGAAGGGCCTGTGGTCCACCGTCACCGGCGTGACCAAATCCGCCCTGGCCGAGATGGTGGGCATGAGCAATGACGGCAGCATCCGGGCCGGGTCGGCCATGGAGCGGCTGAAGGGCTCTGTGGCCCAGCTGGCCGGAAAGCTGGAGCAGTGGCAGCAGGACGGGACCCTGGCCCGGCTGGGAGAGCAGCTGGACCAGGGGCTGGCCCGGGGGCTGGATCTGGCCAGCCGGGGGTTTCAGTGGCTGTCAGAGAACGGGGACACGGTGAAACGCACCCTGTTTGGCCTGGCGGGGGCGTTTGCCACCGTAAAAGTGTTGAAATTGGCCACAGACCTGATTTTTTTGGGGAAAAACCTGTTCCTGTTTGGGAAAACTGCGGCGGCGGTGATGTCGGCCAACCCCATGGTGCTGGGCATCATGGCAGCTGTGGCCGCCGGTGGGCTGCTCATTGGCAACTGGGACGAGGTGAAGGCCTGCGCCGCCGACCTGTGGCAGCGGACCACGGAGCTGTTCGGCGGGATCCGGGACAGCATCACCTGGGCGTTTGACTCCGCCAAATCCGGGGTGGCCGGATTTTTCGACTGGATCGGGGACAAGCTGAGCAGCCTGGACGGGGCCATTGAATCGACCCCGATCATCGGCGGCATCTACAAGGGGGTAAAATCCGCCGGCGGCTGGGTGATGGACAAATTGCGGGGCCACGCCCTGGGCACCCCCTATTTCTCCGGCGGCCTGACCCGGATCAACGAGCGGGGCGGCGAGATCGTGGACCTGCCCAGCGGGACCAGGATCATCCCCCACGATGTCTCCCGGCGGATGGCCGGAGGTCCCAGCATCACGGTCAACGTGACGGTGCAGGGCAACGTGGTGGGGAACACCGCATTTGCCGACCAGCTGGGGCAGATCATCGCCCAGCGGGTGCTGCGCGCGGCGGCGAACAGCTGAGGAGGCGGGTATGTACAAGCTGATTTTGAGTGTGAACAACCTGGAGGAGGTCATGGTATGGCCCTCGGTACCGCCGGATTTTGGGCCGGAGCAGGCACAGCGCAACGGGACCTATGAGGGGATCAGCGGGGACTTCAACACGCTGGGCCCCATGGGCCTATGGTCCATCCCGCTGTCCGGAGTGTTTCCGGTGGGGCGCAGGCCCCTGTATATGCCGCCGGAGGCGGTAGAGGACGGCTGGCGCTATGTGGATTTCATCCGGCGCAACCGGGAGAGGCGGGTCCCATTCCGGCTCACCCTGCTGGACGGGAGCGGCGTCTGCAGGTTTAATGCGGCGTGCAGCGTGGACGAGTTTGAATGGAAGGTCAGGCGAAACGGGGACATCGCCTATTCCCTGACGTTCCGGGAATACCGGTTTTTGTAGGAGGCAGAGATGGGCCGGGACTATGTAGACGACCACAGATTTTACCTCTATCGGGCCGGAGGAGGGGCGGAGGACATCACCCGATGGGTGCGCCAGCCCCAGGCCCGGGATGTGCTGGAGGCGCTGAGCGTGGAGCTGACGTTCCAGGCCCTGCGCCACGACAGCTATGACAAATACATGACCTGGCCGGGGATCCAGCCGGGGGACCAGCTGAGGGTGGTCAACCACGGGACGGAGCTGTTTGCCGGGGTGGTGCTGTCGGTGGGGCTGGACGGCAGCGTCACCGCCAACGACCAGGGCTGGTACCTCACCAAGAGCGAGATCGTCTTTCAGGCGGCCAACGCCGCGGCGGATGACGCCATCCGGCGGATGTGCGCCAAGGCGGGCATCCGGGCGGGGGCCCTCCCCAGCCTGCCCACCCGGATTACGGAGGTGTGGACGGGGGACACCCCGGAGACCATCCTCCAGGACATTTTGGCGGTGTGCTCCGCGGAGACCGGGAAGCAGTACAAGCGCCGGGTGCGGGGCGGGGCGCTGTCTGTCACGGAGCTGCCCACTCAGGCCATCACGGCCTGGCACAAGCCGGCGGACAACCTGGCCCCGTTCGACATCACCACCGCCAAAGGGCCGGTCTCCGGCCGGGACAGCATGGAGGCGCTGGTCAACTCGGTGGTCCTCACGGGAGGCCGGGGGGACAAGGTACAGGAGTTGGGCCGGGGCTACAACCCCCAGAGCGTGGCCCGGTATGGGCTATTGCAGGCGGTGGAGCGGCTGAGCGGGGACGAGGACCCAGCCCAGGCCCGGCAGCGCATCCGGACCCTGCTGGATCAGGGGGACCGGCTGACCCAGGAGCGGACGGTGGAGGAGCTGTGGGGGACGGACGAGGTGGAGAGCGGCGTCCTGCTGCGGTTCGCCCCCAACACGTTCGGAGTGGCCGGAGACCTGCGTGTGACGGAGGTGGTCCATCACTATGGCCCGTCGCACACCATGAGCGTGACCGTCCGGGACCCGGCAGCGGGCCGGGCCGCCGGAAACGCAGACGTGATCGAGGCTGGATAGGAGGCGGAGCGAGGTGTCATGGGACTATGAACTGGCGCGGGCTATGCGCCCCCAAAAACAGGGGCCGCCCGGGCTGGAGGGGCGGGTGGTATCCACCGCGCCCCTGACCATCTCCCTGCTGGATGGGGAGGTGATGGCGCCCCCTGCCGCCCTGGCGGTGGTGGAGGGTGCGCCGGGCTACACGGTGACGGAGCACACCATCCAGCGCCTGCCCTGGCAGGTGGGGGACCGGGCCGCCTGCATTTGGATGGGGAAAACCCTGGTGATATTGGGGAGATTGGAGGAGCCATGAGGAGTATTTTCCCGGAACTGCCCCAGGACATCCCCGCCCAGGCGGCGGAGACGGTGGGCAGAGTTCCGGCATTTGACGCAGACAGGGGGCGGTTCCTGCTGCGGGACGGCGCGCTGGTAGAGCGCAGCGGCGTGGAGGCGGTCAGGCAGTGGTTCGAGCTGGCCCTGCGGCAGCAGATCGACCGCATCCCCATCTACCGCACCCAGGGGGCGAAAAAATACGGCGTGCCACGGGACCTGATCGGCGGGAAGCTGCCCCAGGGCCTGGCGGCGGCGGAATTGGAACGAGGTGTGCGGGAGACCGCCAGCTATAACCCGGCGGTGCGGGAGATCCGGGAGCTGCGCCTGTCCCGGGAGGGACGGACCTGCGTGGTGGAGTTCACGGCGGTGCTGCACACCGGAGAGAGCGTGGAGGTGAATGTTGATGTCCAAAGGGGATGAGATCCTGGCCCAGATGCTGGCGGCGGTGCCGGACAGCTATCAGAAAACCATCGGATACCCCACATACGACTGGCTGGCGGGGGCCGCCATCCCCACAGCCCAGGTGAGCCTGGATCTGGAGGAGGCAAAACGGCGGCTGGATCCGGAAAACCTGAGCGGGGAGGACCTGGACCGGTACATCGTGCCCAGGACGGGGCTGGAGCGGATCGCAGCCACATTCGCCCGGGGCGAGGTGACGGTGACCGGGACGGGGACGGTGCCCGCCGGGACCCTGTTTGAGAGCCATGGCGGCATTCAGTATGCGGCCACGGCCCAGGTGGAGGCGGCAGGGACGGCAAAGGTCCCGGTGCAGTGCGTGACGGCGGGGGCGGCAGGGAATTTGCCCGCCCGGGCGGTGTCCCTGATGCCCGTCCAGGTGGCGGGGATCGTGTCCGCCATCAACGAGGCCCCCATGGCAGAGGGCTATGAGGCAGAGACGGACGCGGCCTATTATGCCCGGTTCCTGGTGCGGCTGCGCACCCCGCCCACCAGCGGGAACCAGTACCACTATCTTACCTGGGCCATGGAGGTGCCCGGGGTGGGTGGCGTACAGGTCTACCCCCTGGAGAAGGGGGCCAACACGGTTGGGGTGGTGCTCATCGACCAGTTCGGGAAGCCCGCCAGCCGGGAGCTGGTGGAGCAGGTCCAGGCACACATTGACCCGGGGAGCCGGGGCCTGGGAGAGGGCGCGGCCCCCATTGGGGCAAAATGCTATGCCGCAGCGGCGGGGGAGGTCAAACTGAACCTCTCCATGCAGGTCACAAAATCCGAGGAGACCGCCCAGGAGACGGTGACACAGGCCATCCGGGCGCGTGTGGGCGCCTATCTGACGGAGATCGCCCTGGAGGCCTATCGGCCAGTGCTGGCCGCAGACCACGCCTATGAGGCCAGTTTTGCCCGCATCGGCGCGGCCATCCTGGAGGCGCCCGGGGTGGAGGACTACACCGGCCTGACGGTCAACGGCGGGACGGTGAACATCCGGGCTGCCTCCAAACAGGCCGCAGTACTGGGAGAGGTGGTGGTGCGGTATGCTCCGTAACCTGCCCACGGCATACCGCACAGACCCGTGGATCCTGGCCCTGTGCGGGGCGGTACAGGGCCTTCTGGAGGGACTGGGCCGGGAGACAGAGGCGCTCCCGGTGCAGATCCGCCTGGCGGAGCTCACCTGGCAACTCCCGGTGGAGGAGCGGCTGGCGGGGCTGCGCCCCAGGCCGGGGGCATCGCTGGAGGACCGGCGCTCTGCCGTCATTGCAAAATGGCGCAGCGGCGGGCCGGTGACCCTGGCACAGATCCAGGCGGTGGCGGACGCATGGCGGAACGGCGTGGTGGATGTGGGGTTTGACGGCAGCACCATCACGGTGACGTTCGTGGGGGAGCTGGGCATCCCGGAGGATTTGAACGGACTCAAATCCGCACTGGAAATGACCATACCGGCCCATCTGGCCCTGCGGTATGAGTTCCGGTACCGCACCTGGGGCGAGCTGGCCGGACGGACCTGGGGCTCGATGGCGCAGCACACCTGGGGCCAGGCATTGGAGGGGGAGAGCGTATGACGGAACGACAAACTACAAACTGAAAACGGGGGACAGCGACAATGTCCGTGTGGACGTCCTGAACGGGAACATGGACGTGATCGACCGGGAGTTGAAACAGCGGGCCGGGCTGGGGCCGGATGGGAAAGTCCCGGCGGAGCAGCTGCCGGAGATGGACATCTCCAAGGCGCTGGCCGGGGCGGAACTGAAGGACCAGCCGGTGGACAACGATGGGGTGGTGATCACGGACAGCGCGGCGGAGAACGTCCCCAAGCGGGTGCTGTGGAGCCGGATCAAGGCGGCGCTGAGTGAGCTGTATGCCGGGAAGAGCCACACCCACGCCTGGGGGACCATCACGGGGAGGCCCAGCAGTTTTCAGCCGGCGGCGCACACGCATGCCGCAGCGGATGTCAGCGCTGGGACGCTGGGTGGGCGTGTCCTGGCAAATGCCAGCGCCGTCACCGCGCTGGGGACGGCCCAGGTGCGGAACATCCGGGCGGGGACGGCGGATCTGACCGCAGGTTCATCGTCTCTGGCGACTGGGGAAATTTATTTTGTCTATGAGTGAGGGTTACTGGCATGGCGAAGGGAATCTATGTGGGTGTATCGGATATTAAACTGATATGCCCTAGAAGCGCGTGCAGGTCAACTCGCATTACACGCATTCATACAAATCCGGATAAATACCAGTGTGGTGATTGCCTGTTTGAAGGCACCCTCGAGCAATTCAAACAGGGCAACGAAAACACCGCCCGGAGGGTCCGAAAATCGTATTTCGGGGTGGGGGGAAAGGCCAGGAAAATCAGGCGGGGATACATTGGAGTCGGCGGCGTCGCGAGGCCGTTTTGGAGCGGAGAAAAAGAGCTGGTGAGCTATGGCCCAATCACAGCGATGAGCACTGTCCGGTGCGGCCACGCAGGAGGGACGGTCGGCAATTACGCCCTGTTCGCCGGCGGGCAGGATGCGAACACGTATGTATCCACAGTGGATACATACAACACAGCCCTGACACGGGGGTCTGCTCCCAACCTAAATGCTGCTGTCTGGAGCCATGCTGCTGCGAGCGTGGGCGATTATGTCATATTTGCTGGCGGGGAAAACGGTTATTATCAATCTACGGCCACAGCCTACAACCGATCTCTGACCAGGAGCAGTCCGGCCTCGCTGAGCAGCACGAAAACTGGGTTGACCTCTGCATCGGTAGGTAGCTACGCACTGTTCGCCGGAGGCAGCCGGGGGAGCGGCCCGCTGAAAACGGTAGACGCCTATAATACCTCGCTGACCAGAACCACCGTGGCAGATCTCAGCGTGGAGCGACAGTATGCAGCTGGGGCTGGCATCAATGGGTACGCCCTGTTTTCTGGAGGGAGAGATGCCGGCTATGATGCCGTCAACTCGGTAGACGCCTATAATACCTCTCTGACCAGGTCCACCGCAGCGAGTCTCAGCGAGAAAAAAACGACCATCAGGGAGCCACGGTCAATGGCTGCGCAGTGTTCGCAGGAGGAGAGTCCCCCAGCAGCCTGAAAACAGTGGATGTATATGATGCATCCCTGACAAAAAAAGCTGCCGCACCGCTCAGCGTTGGGATGAACAACTTTGCATCAGCCTCGATCGACGATTTCGCAATTTTTGCCGGAGGCCAGAATGCCAATGGGGCGGTGAATGCGTACAGCAAATCACTGACCCGATCTACGCTCACACTGAACTCTGGCGCGGTGAAACGGACCTCGTTCAGCGGCGCACGGGTCGGAGGGTATGCACTATTCTCCGGCGGCCTGCTCAACGGCACAGAAATAAACAGTGTGGAGGCGTTTACCGCACTCTAATTCAACTAGGAGGGACACCATGAAACGGTATGCAATTTGGAACAAACACGACCCAATCCTGACCCCGATCGGCGAGGTGCTGACCCCGGAACAGTGGATCGACCGCTATCCCATTGCCGGGATCAGTTCCGTCACGGTGGTCTGCGGCGCAGGGGAGATCAATGGCGCATTTTTTGGAACACTGGGCCAGATGGTGCAGATGTATGAGGCACAGGGCGCAGATTTTTCTGCGTGTGCGACGGACGAGGAGAGACTGACCGTCATTGAGGCATTCGAGGACGCCATGAACGCACCCAGCACTGAACCGACTGTGGAGGAACGGACTGCGGCAGCCCTGGAGTTTCTCGCCATGTCCAGTCTGCCGGATGGCAATGTGGATGGAGGCGCAACAGTATGAATTTTGAAACGATCAAACGAAATTATGACCGCCATCTGTGGAGCGAGGCCATGGTGAAAATGGCCGTCCGGAAAAATGTCATCACCCCGGAGCAATACACTGAGATTACCGGACACCCTACCGGGCATAAAATCAGGCGCCCGAGCGGCCAATAGAGGAGGCAGACATTGAGCATCCAGGAACTATTGACAGGCGGGCGGGCTGGTGATCCTGGCGCTGACAGTCATCCAGATCGCCCCCATCAAACTGAACCCTGGTCCGCCATTGCGAAAATCTGGGGCGGGCCATCAACGCAGAGGTGCTGGCCGAGCTGGAGCGGACCCGGATCAAGCTGGACAACCACATCAAGACCGACGATGAGCGGGCGGCGGATATGCACCGGGCCAGGATCCTGCGGTTCAACCAGGAACTGATCCGTCAGATCCCCCACACCCGGGAGGAGTTCATCGAGGTCCTGACGGAGATCGACCGCTATCAGCAGTTCTGCCAGAAACACCCGGATTATCCCAACAGCCGGGCTGTCCACGCCATTGCCAACATCGGAAGGGTGTACGACGAACGACTACAAAAGCACGATTTTCTGTGACTGTGAAGGGGGGTGAGAATATGGACTTTGGAATTGCGAGCGTGGCGGCCATCACGGTGATCTGCTATCTGATCGGCCAGGTGGTCAAGGCGTCCGGGTGGACAACAAGTGGATCCCCATCGCCTGCGGCGTGTCCGGCGGACTGCTGGGCATTGCCTGCATGGCCCTGGCAGTGCCGGACTTCCCCGCCGGGGACCCGGTGACTGCCCTAGCGGTGGGCATCGTGAGCGGTTTTGCGGCCACTGGAGTCAACCAGGCGGCCAAGCAGCTGAGCAAGTGAACCTGATAACATGAGAGGAGGAACGCAAATGAACGCCAACTACATCTATGACATTTTTCAGACCTGTGAGGAACTGGACCTGCCCGACCTGACCATTGCCCTGGCCCGCCACCAGGAGGGCCACCCCATCCCAGAGGGTATGACGGAGCAGGGCATCAACGAGTTCATCGGAGGCCACTACGAGGCCCTGGTGGACGCCTTCGCCGGCCACGACCGGGAGGCGTTCGCCGCAGCTGTGCAGGCTGGCATCCAGGAGGACGAGGAGCACCAGGCCGGCCAGGAGGGCTGAGGCCATGCTGATCTGTATTGATGCGGGTCATTACATCGGGACCCCGGGGAAGCGGTGCCTGAAGGGCATCGACCCCGGGGAGACCCGGGAATGGACCCTGAACAGCCGGGTGGCAGACCGCCTGGAGGCCATCCTGGCGGGGTACGACTGTCAGACCATGCGGGTGGACGACGTGACCGGCGAGCGGGATGTGACCCTGTCCCAGCGGGTGGCGGCAGCCAACCGGGCCCGGGCGGATGTGTATCTGTCCATTCACCACAATGCCGGGATCAACGGCGGCTCCGGCGGCGGCATCGTGTCCTATGTGGCCCCCGGCCACCAGCGGCAGAGCGAGGTGGTGCGGGATGCGGTGTACCGTTATACCGTGGCGGCCACTGGGCTGCGGGGCAACCGGGCGCAGCCTCTGGCGGAGCAGAGCCTGTATGTGCTCAACTACACCACCATGCCGGCCACGCTGATCGAGCTGGGGTTTATGGACTCCACCACGGACACGCCCATCATCCTGACAGAGCGGTTTGCCGACGAGGCTGCGGCCGGGCTGGCGGCGGCTCTTGTGGAGGTGTATGACCTCCAGCCCAATGGAGGAGGGCAGGTCCTGATGACCGCAGTGCCGGCGGAGGATCTGACGGTGGAGCTGGTGGACCGGCCAAAATCGGAGTGCGGCGACCGCTGCGCCAATGCGGGGTATTTTGCCAATTATTCTGAGGGTGGGGAGCCGTTTACCCTGCCTGTGGGGCATCTGGTGGCGGACTACAATGCCTCAGGGAAATGGACGAGGCACTACTGCCAGGAGCGCGGGCGGTTCCAGTGGGACCGGTTCACATTTGACTCTGGCAGGTGGGTCTATGCCAACCCTATGTACGGGAAGGAGATCTCCACCCTGCTTATCTCCAGTGGCCGGGCCCGGGTGGAGGAGATCCGGACGGTCCCGGAGGGGACGGACTACGCAGTGTCCGGCATCCCCGTACTGCGGGACGGGAGCGCCTGCACCACCGCCCAGGCCACGGCACAGGGCTGGGACACCTCCCCGCTGCGGGCCACCTGGCACACGCTGGTGGGCCTCAAGGGGGACGGCATGGTGGTGTATGTCATGGGGTGGCAGTCCAGGACCGCCAACCTGCTGGACAGCGGCGAGGCCGCCCGGGTGTTCCGAGGGCTGGGGTTCGTGGATGTGCTCAAATTAGACGGCGGCGGGAGCTACTACCAGAGCCGGGACGGGGTGGTCTCCAGGACCGGAGAAAACCGGCGGATCAACAGCGTACTGCGCTGGACGGTGAGAGAGGAGAGACCGGAGTTGACAGAGGACAGAGTGCGGCAGATCGTCCGGGAGGAGCTGGCGGCTCAGGAGGCCAAATTGGCCAATGCACCGGCGGACGGCTGGGCGCTGGAGTTCATCCGGCAGGCTGTCCAGGAGAACATCCTGTCTGGCGTGGACGACGGGCAGGGAGGTGACCACCGCGTAGGCCCAGGAGCCCACCAATTAGGCATGGAACTGGCCCCATGGGTGGCCATCCCAAAGCGGCGAGTGAAGGAGGGAGCGCTGCCCTTTGTTCATCCGATCAGAGACTCAATATATGCGCTCAGCGACAAACCCGCCTGGGCCGCTGCCCGTTTGGCACGCTCCACAGCGCTGACAGACAGGCTCATTGTCACGACCGTCCGGCTGTTATCCTCTACCACTGCGCCGAATGCGGACTCGTACTCCTCTGCGCTCATGTGCCCCTCTGCCCACTCCCTGGCGGCCTCCCAGGTCAGCGGGATGAGTTTCTCTCCGTTGGACCAGCCATTGTTTTTCTGCGCCTGCGCGTATTTGCTGGCCGGGCCGCCGCGGCCAAACAGGAAAAACTCTCCTGTCCTTTTTTGATACATCGTCTCCTCGATCCACTGGTGGTCCCGGTATGTGCAGCCGTTAGATGAGGAGTAGATCTCCCGCGCGGTCGCTGTGTCGTACACCCGGCCGTTGATGATTTTTTTCATGGCACTGCGCTCCCTCAAACGTATCTATTCAGCTAGCTGCTCAGCCGCAGTACACGCCATACTCGGCGATCTCGTCCTGCGTGGCCTCGTGGACCTGGGCGCGGATCTCATCAGAATCCAGGCCCCACTCATCGGCCAGTCTGTCCAGCTCAACGGCGTCTACACAAACGGGGGACTCGCTGCCGAAAAATGCGTCAGTGTATTCGGTGTTGGGGAAATAAAATGTGTTCATGTTCATGGTGATCTCCTCTCCTCCCGGGGTTGCCGGGGCCTGTTTATTTTAACGTTCTGTTGCCGTGTCCCTTACTGTGACTACAGCATAGCATATAGTTTAAATAATGTCAACACAAAAACAGAAAATAAATAAAATGATTTTCGAGGAGGGGAAATCTGCCCATGTCATATTGCCCAATGGTTTAGCGTTAGAGACAGGTTCTGCACGGGTGTGTGACATAGTGAGCCCGCATCCGTTGGGGCTCAATGGGTGAGGAGATTGGCAGAAATACATTTTCATTAAATTTTGCCCGGCGGCTTTACGGTACACCTTCCACCTGGGGGAAGGTCAAGGGGAAAATGGCGGAGCGGGTCGTTTCCGCGGGCAAAAAAGCCCCGAGGCATCCGGATGGACGTCCCGGGGCTTTGAGAGGCTTACTCCAGGCAGGAGAGAATGGCCTGGGCCGCGCCGTCATGGCTGTTGTCCGCCACAGTGCGGGCGGCGGCCGCCTGCACCTGGGGGGCGGCGTTCCCCATGGCGATGGGACAGCCCACCGCCCGGAGCATCGCCAGGTCGTTGGCGCTGTCCCCCACGGCGGCGCAGCGCTCCAGGGGGATGCCCCACATCAGGGCGAGGAGGGCCAGGGTACGGCCCTTGTTCACCCCGGCAGGGACCAGCTCGAAGTCGTGGTCGTTGGAGGCGGTGAGCTCTACTCCAGGCAGGGCGGCCAGTTCCTCCAGGGGGTAGCCCCCCGGCTTCTGATCCCCGTGGAGCTTGGTAAGGGGCAGGCCGCGCTCCGCCAGATGGGCCAGGGGATCCGGAACGTCAACGGCGCGGCGGTGAAAGACGGAGAAGGGGTAGGTGCGCTGGAGGGAGCGGCGGGAGAAGGGATCCAACAGGATCTCTTCCCGGCGAAGATCATCAGCTCGATGTCCCGGCCCAGGCACAGCTCCAGGGCTCGCCGCCCGGTCTCCTCCGGCAGGTCCCACCGCCGCAGGTGGCTGCCGGTGCGGGCGTCGCACAGGGCGGCGCCCCCAGGCAGACGGCCAGATTGTCGCACCCCGCCAGCTTGGAGAAGTGTGCCGCCTCCGCACCAGAGCGGCCGGTGGACAGCACGACCTTGACTCCGGCGGCCCGGGCCGTCCGCACGGCCTCCAGAGAGGCAGGGGAGATCTCCCCCGCCGGGTCAAGAAAGGTGCCGTCCAGGTCCAGGGCGATCAGATCGATTTTCCGCATGAAACACCATACCTTTCAGCCCGCCGGAGCAGGCAGGAACGGCTCCGGCGGGCTATGTCAGAAATTGCGGGAGAGTTTGCAGAACTCCAGATCACACAAAGCCCAACAGCAGGCCGACCGTGTGGACCAGGAACGCGGCGATGTACGCCATACCGAGCTGCCAGGCAATGGAGAACAGGGTCCATTTGACGCTGTTCATCTCCCGGGCCAGGGTGGACACCGCCGCCACGCAGGGGACATACAGCAGGATGAACACCAGCATGGAGAGGGCGGACAGGGGGGTGAAGCCGGTCATGGCGGCGGCCACCTGGGCGCCGGTGGCGGTGAGGGCGAAGCCGTAGAACATGGACAGGGAGGAGACCACCATCTCCTTGGCGATGAGCCCGGTAAGCAGGGCCACCGCCGCCTGCCAGAAGCCAAAGCCCAGGGGGCGAAGATGGGGGCGATCCAGCTGCCCAGGGTGCCCAGCATGGACTGGGCTGCGTCGTCCACCATGTGCAGGGAGAAGTCAAAGGACTGGAGCAGCCAGAGCAGGATGCTCATCAGCAGGATCAGGGTGCCCGCCTTGACCAGGAAGCCCTTCACCTTCTGCCAGACGTGGGTGGCGATGTTATCAAAGGATGGCAGGCGGTAGGGGGGCAGCTCCAGCACGAAGGGGCGGGCTCTCCGGCGAAGAGGGTGCGCTTGAAGAGGATCCCGGACAGGATGCCCACCAGCATCCCGAGCACATAAAGCCCAAAATCACCAGTCCGGCCCAAGGGCCGAAGAAGGCCCGGCGATCATGCCGTAGACGGGCAGCTTGGCCGAGCAGGACATGAAGGGGACCAGCAGGATGGTCATCCGCCGGTCCTTCTCGTTCTCCATGGTCCGGGCCCCATGATGGCGGGCACCGAGCAGCCGAAGCCCATGAGCATGGGAATGAACGCCTTCCGCTCAGGCCGAAGCGGCGCAGCAGCCGGTCCATGATGAAGGCCGCCCGGGACATATAGCCTGAATCCTCCAGAAAGGACAGGAAGAAGAACAGCAGAGCGATCTGGGGCAGGAAGGAGAGCACGCCCCCCACGCCGGCAATGATGCCATCACACACCAGGCTGATGAGCACGGGGAGACGCCGGCGGCGGTCAGGGTCCCGCCCAGCCAGCCGGAAAACAGGTCGATCAGGGCGCTGACGCCGTTTTGCAGCCAGGAGCCGAAGGGGCCGAAGGTGATGACGAACATCACCAGCATGGCGCACAGGAACAGGGGCAGGGCGGTGTACTTGCCGGTGACCACCCGGTCGATCCGCTCGCTGAGGGTGGGGCCGGAGTCGGCGTGTCCTTTGACCACCGAGGCCTCGACCACCCGCTCGATGTACTGGTAGCGGCTGTCGGCGATCAGGGTCTCCCGGTCGCCCAGGTCGCTGGAGCCCCTCATACTCGGCGATGATGCCTTGCAGCTCCTCCTGCACCTCCCGGGCAGGCGCAGGCCTCCTCCACCAGCTTGTCCCCTCCAGCAGCTTGATGGCCGCCCAGGCGGGAGGTGGGCGGCATAGGCGTAGTCGTGGAGCAGCTCCCCCATCCGGTGGTGGATGTCGTGGGTAAAGGCGTCGTACAGGTCGTCGGGCTCTACGGTGCAGCCCAGGTGCATCTGCCGGTGGGCCACCTGGAGCAGCTCATCCAGCCCTGGCCGGTCTTGGCGGTGATGGGGACCACGGGGACACCCAGCTGCCGGGAGAGGCGCTCCACATCGATGGAGTCCCCGGGCCTCAACCTCGTCCATAAAGTTCAGGGCCAGCACCGTGGGACGTTCCAGCTCCAGCAGCTGGACGGTGAGGTAGAGGTTGCGCTCCAGATTGGTGGCGTCCACGATGTTCAAAATGGCGTCCGGCCCTTCGCCGATGATGAAGTCCCGGGCGACGATCTCCTCCATGGAGTAGGGGACAGGGAGTAGATCCCAGGCAGGTCCACTACCGTCAGCTCCCGGTCACCCAGGCGGGCGGTGCCCTCCTTTTCCACGGTCACCCCGGGCCAGTTGCCCACATATTGATTGGATCCCGTGAGGGCGTTGAACAGAGTGGTCTTGCCGCAGTTGGGGTTGCCCGCCAGGGCGATGCGCATGGGGCGGCTGTCGTGGGCGCTGTGGTCATAGGGGCGCTCGTGCTGCTCCAGTTCGTGGACATGGTCCTGGAGCTGCTTGCGGGCGCGCTCCGGGTCGGTGCGGCGGGCGGCGGCCTCCCGGGCGGCGGGGCGGCGGGGCGCGCCGATGCGGATCTGAGCGGCGTCATCCTTCCGCAGGGACAGCTCATAGCCACGGAGAGAGACCTCCAGCGGGTCGCCCAGGGGAGCTACCTTGGTCACCTTTACTGTGGTCCCCGGAGTGAGACCCATATCCACCAGCCGGCGCTTGACCGCCCCCGACTGGTTGCCCACAGACAGGATCATGCCGCTCTGTCCGGGGGCGAGCTCCTGGAGGGTGCGGGGGGAATTGGACTGTTGTTGTTCCATGATGCTCCTTCTTTCCGGTCCCGAGGTTGGTCCTGGGATCGATTCGGCTTTATTGTAACGAAAAGGGCGGGAATTTTCAAGACAGCGGAAAAACTTTGGCGGAGGTGGAAAAAAGACAGGGCCGGACTGGCGCGCCAGGAGCAAATATGGTACAATAACGGGTAAACTTTTCTACCTGGATCACAATGCGAAAGGAAGATCGACGATGCGACGACTGTTTACGGTCCTGGCGGCGGCCGTGCTGCTGCTGACCGCCTGCGCCCCCGGAGAGGGAGACGCCTCTGCCCCCACATCCTCTGCCGGTGTGGAGCAGAGCGCCCAGGGGACCTGTACCTTTACCGACAGCCTGGGGAATACCGTGGAGCTGGAGCAGCCCCCCAAGCGGGTAGCCGCCCTGCTGGGCAGCTATGCCGAGACCTGGCTGCTGGCCGGAGGAGAGGTGGTGGCAGTCACGCAGGACGCCTATGACGAGCGGGGGCTGGAGCTCCCGGAGGACACCGTGAACCTGGGCGCCAACCAGCAGCCTGACCTGGAGGCCCTGTTTGCCGCCGAGCCGGACCTGGTGCTGCTCACCCCGGACCTGGACGGACAGATGGGGCTGAAGGACAGCCTGGCGGCCGCCGGGATCCCCGCCGCCTGGTTCAAGGTGGAGACCTTTGACGACTATCTGAATATGTTGAAGATCTGCACCGATTTGACCGGCCGGTCCGATCTGTACCAGAAAAACGGGTTGGACATCCAGAGCGGCATTGACGCGGCCATCGCCTCCGTGCCATGCTGCTGCGGGCCTATTCCAGCGGGGTGCGGGCCAAAAACAGCGACAGCATTGCCGGGGCCATGCTGAAGGACCTGGGGGCGGTGAACATCGCCGACAGCAACAGCGGCCTGCTGGAGGACCTCCAGATGGAATCCATCCTGGCCGCCGACCCAGAGTTCATCTTTGTCACCACCATGGGGGCCAGTCAGGAGGCCGCCCTCAAGAGCCTGGACGAGCTGCTCCACAGCGACCCGGCCTGGCAGACCCTCACCGCGGTGAAGGAGGGCCGGGTGGAGGTGCTGCCCAAGGACCTGTTCCACTATAAGCCCAACGCCCGCTGGGGCGAGAGCTATCAGATGCTGGCGGAGCTGATGTATGGAAGCGGCGAGACGGCATAAGGGCCTTCTGATGCTGGCGCTGCTGGCCGGGACGGCTGCCGCCGCCCTGCTGAGCCTGTGCGTGGGCTCGGTCAGCCTCTCGCTGGGAGAGGTAGCCGCCGCCCTGCTGGGCCGGGGCCAGGGAGTGAGCGGCTCCATCGTACTGTATGCCCGCCTGCCCCGGATGCTGGCCGCCCTGGTGTGCGGCTGTGCCCTGGCGGTGGGGGGCGTCATCATCCAGGGGGTGCTGGGCAATCCTCTGGCAGGGCCCAACATCATCGGGGTCAACGCCGGGGCGGGGCTGGGAGCCATTTTGTGCTCCGCCCTGCTGCCCGCCTCCATGACGGCGGTGCCGGCGGCGGCCTTCGCGGGGGCGCTGTGCGCCTGTGTGCTGGTGTACACCCTGGCCCGCCGGACGGGGGCCAGCCGGATCACCCTGGTGCTGGCCGGTGTGGCCATCAGCAGCATCCTGTCCGCCGCCATCGACGCGGTCTCCATCCTCTTTCCGGAGGCTGCCCTGGGGGCCAACGCCTTTATGGTGGGGCGGCTGGCCGGAGTGACACTGGAGATGCTGAGGCTGCCCGCCCTGCTCACCGTTCTGGCGTCCGGCGCGGCCCTGGCCCTGAGCTATGAGCTGGACCTGCTCTCCCTGGGGGACGAGGTGGCCCAGTCGGTGGGCCTGTCTACCCGCCTGGCCCGGAGCGCCCTGCTCACCCTGGCGGCGGTGCTGTGCGGCGCGGCGGTGAGCTTTGCCGGGCTGGTTGGCTTTGTGGGCCTGCTGGTCCCCCACGCCGCCCGGTTCCTGGTGGGGACCCGGCACCGGGATCTGCTTTTGTCATCCATGCTGCTGGGGGCGCTGCTGGTGACCGTGTGCGACCTGCTGGGCCGGGTGCTCTTTGCCCCCTTTGAGCTCCCGGTGGGCATCCTGCTGTCCCTGCTGGGCGGGCCCTTCTTCCTGTGGCTCCTGTTTCGCCAGAGAGGGGGGCGGCGGCTGTGATGGAATTGAGAGAGGTGACCGCGGGCTACGGCGGCACCGATGTGGTAAAGGGGATCTCCCTGCGCTTTCAGCCCGGGGAGGTCACCGTGCTGGCGGGGCCCAACGGCTGCGGCAAGTCCACCTTGCTCCGGGCGGCTGCCCGGCTGCTCCCCCTGCGCGGGGGACAGGTCCTGGTGGACGGGGCGGACACCGCCGGCTGGAGCAGCCGGGCATTTGCCCGGCAGACGGCCCTGCTGCCCCAGTCCCGGCCTGTGCCGGAGATCACCGTGGAGGCCCTGGTGCTCCACGGGCGGTTCCCATACCTGGGCTATCCCCGGCGCTATGGCCCGGCGGACCGGGCGGCGGCCCGCTCGGCCATGGAGCGGGCGGGGGTGCTGGAGCTGGCGGAGCGGAATGTGGCCCGCCTGTCCGGCGGCCAGCGGCAGAAGGTCTATCTGGCCATGGCCCTGGCCCAGGACACCCCGGTGCTCCTGCTGGACGAGCCAACCACCTTCCTGGACATCGGCTGCCAGCTGGAGCTGGCCCAGCTGATGCGGGAGACGGCGGCGGCGGGCAAGGCGGTGGTCATGGTGCTCCATGACCTGAACCTGGCGCTGGGCTGTGCCCACCGGGTGGCGGTGATGGAGGAGGGACGGCTCCGGGCCTGGGGGACCCCGGCGGAGATCTATGCCGGCGGCGCGCTGGAGGAGGTCTTTGGTGTGAAGGTTCACCGCACAGAGTTGGAGGACGGGACGGAGCAGTATCTGTTCACCCGCAGAGGGCCCTGAGCCCGGAGGAGCGCCGCACCCGGCGGCAGGAGGATGAGAGATGAAACAAGCGCTGCCGGCAGTCAGCTTTGGGACCACTGTGGAGGAAGCCCGGGCCCTGTATCAGGCGGGGCTGGAGCGGCTGCGGGAGGGGGCGGCGGACCGTGCCCTTTGAGCATTATGTGACCGCCGGGGGAAAGCGGCTGCGGTGCGGCTATACCACCGGCACCTGCGCCGCCCTGGCAGCTGCTGCGGCAGCCCGGCTGCTGCTCACCGGCCGCGCCCCGGAGACGGTGTCCCTGCGCACCCCCAAGGGATGGGTCGTGGAGGTTCCGGTGGAGGACCTCCATCTGGAGGAGGGGGCGGCCTGCTGCTGTGTGGTCAAGGACGGCGGCGACGATGTGGACGCCACCCATGGGCTGCCCATCTGCGCCCGGGTGGAGTCGGCGGCGGGGGAGGCGCTCCTTCTCCGGGGCGGCCCCGGGGTGGGCCGGGTCACCCGCCCCGGCCTGGACCAGCCGGTGGGGGAGTGGGCCATCAACCGCGTCCCCCGGCAGATGATCCGGGAGGCGGTGGACGCCGTCCGGCGGGAGCTGGACGAGGCCGGCGGGCTGCGGATCACCATCTCCGTCCCGGGGGGTGAGGAGGCCGCCCGCAGGACCTTCAACCCCCACCTGGGGGTGGAGGGCGGGATCTCAATTCTGGGTACCTCCGGCATTGTGGAACCCATGAGCGTCCAGGCCATCGTGGAGACCACGGCCCTGGAGCTGCGGCAGGCCGCTGCCGGCGGGGCCAGGCAGCTGGTGCTCACCCCCGGGAACTACGGCATGGAGTTCCTGGCCCGGGGCGGTGTGGCCCTGCCCCCGCAGGTCCCGGTGGTCCGCTGCTCCAACTTCATCGGGGAGGCCCTGGACGGAGCCGGAGCGGAGGGGTTCTCCACCGTCCTGCTGGTGGGCCACGTCGGCAAGCTGGTGAAGCTGGCCGGGGGCATTATGAACACCCACTCCCGATGGGCGGACGGCCGGGCGGAGCTGTTCTGCGCCCACGCCGCCCTGTGCGGGGCGGACCGGGACACCGCCCGGGCGCTGATGGACAGCGCCACCGCCGACCAGTGCCTTTTGGTGCTGGACCGGGCGGAGCTGCGGGCGCCGGTGCTGGATTCCCTGCTGGAGGCGGTCCAGCGCCATTTGGACCGGCGGGCGGCGGGGCAGTTCTCTGTGGGCGCGGTGCTGTTCAGCAATCAATACGGCCTTTTGGGGATGACCCGGGGCGCAAAGGAGATCTTGGAAACATGGCAGACAAGTTAGGAACCTTTTACGGCGTGGGCGTGGGCCCCGGAGATCCGGAGCTGCTGACCCTGAAGGCGGTGCGGGTGCTGGAGGACTGTCCGGTGCTGGCCGCGCCCCAGATGGCCTCCGGGGAGATGACTGCCCTGAACATCGCCCGGCAGGCGGCCCGGCTGGAGGGTAAGACCCTGCTGCCCCTGCGCTTCACCATGTCCAGGGACCGGGGGGAGCAGGCGGCGGGACACCGGCGGGCGGCGGACACGGTGCGCCCCTATTTGGAGGCCGGCCAGGATGTGGCCATGGCCATTCTGGGGGACGTGTCCATCTACTCCACCTACTGCTATGTGATGGAGCTGTTGAAGGCGGAGGGCTTCCCTTGTGTGATGGTGCCCGGCGTGCCCAGCTTCTGCGCGGTGGCCGCCCGGCTGAGCCAGAGCCTGACAGAGCCGGACCAGCCTCTCCACATCATCCCCGGCGGCGGCCCGGGGCTGGGCGAGGCGCTGGACCTGCCGGGGAGCAAGGTGCTGATGAAGGCGGGCAGGAACCACCAGAAGCTGCTGGAGGAGCTGGAGGCCCGGAAGCTGCTGGACCGGGCGGCTATGGTGGAGAACTGCGGCCTGCCGGAGGAGCGGCCTTTTGCGGATCTCACGGGGAAACCTGATTCCAATGGGTACTTTACCACGGTCATAATACCATAAGATATGAAATCCGGTGGCGCTTCGCCGGGACTTCCCCGTTGGGCGGGTGTACCGGAGCGACCCGGACTGAGGAGATAAGGAGAACGGATATGGTGCATTTTGTGGGGGCAGGGCCTGGAGGGCCCGATCTGATCACCCTTCGGGGGGCGGAGCTGCTGGGCCGGGCAGACTGCGTGGTGTATGCTGGGAGCCTGGTGAATCCAGCCCTGCTGGGCCTGGTCCGGGAGGGCGTCCCGGTGTACAACAGCGCCCAGATGACCCTGGAGCAGGTGCTGGAGGTGCTGGAGGAGACCCACCGCCGGGGGGGCGATACCGTCCGCCTCCACACCGGGGATCCCTGCCTCTATGGGGCCATCCGGGAGCAGATGGACGCCCTGGACGCCCGGGACATTCCCTGGGATGTGACGCCGGGGGTGTCCTCCTTCTGTGGGGCGGCCGCCGCGGCGGGGGAGGAGTACACCCTGCCGGGGGTGAGCCAGTCGGTCATCATTACCCGGATGGCGGGGCGCACCCCGGTGCCTGAGGGGGAGGACATCGCCTCCCTGGCCGCCCATGGGGCCACCATGGTGATCTTCCTGTCCGCCGGGATGCTGGAGGCATTGTCGGAGGAGCTGCAAAAGGGAGCCTATACGGCGGATACCCCCGCGGCGCTGGTGTATAAGGCCACCTGGCCGGAGGAGAAGGTGGTCCGCTGTACCGTGGGCGCCCTGGCCCAGGCGGGCCGGGAGCACCGGATCTCCAAGACCGCCCTGGTGCTGGTGGGGGACTTCCTGGCCCACAGCTACCGGCGCAGCCTGCTGTATCACCCGGGCTTCTCCACAGAGTACCGCCAGGGGGACGGCTCAGCAGAGGCGGACCGGCCATGAGGGTAGAGCTCATCGCCTTCACTGCCCGGGGGAACGCCCTGGCGGAGCGGCTGGCGGCGGAGCTGACCGGCGCGGGCTGTCCGGCCGCCTGCACCCGGGAGGGCCTCCGGGTGGAGGAGTGGGCGGCCCGGGCCTTCGGGCGGTCGGAGGCCCTGGTCTTTGTGGGGGCGGCGGGCATCGCCGTCCGGGCCATAGCCCCCTGCCTGCGCCATAAGAGCACCGACCCGGCGGTGGTGGTGGTGGACGAGGCCGGGCGGTACGCGGTGCCCATTCTGTCCGGCCACCTGGGAGGGGCCAACGACCTGGCCCGCCGGATCGCCGGCCTGACCGGGGCGGAGGCGGTGCTCACCACCGCCACCGACGTCAACGGGGTTTTCGCGGCAGACCAGTGGGCGCGGCGGCAGGGGCTGCTGGTCCCCTGGCCGGAACGGATCCTGGGGGTGTCCTCCCGCCTGCTGGCGGGGGAGACGGTGCCCTTCTGGTCCCGGTGTCCGGTGTCCGGGCCCTGTCCCGCCGGACTGATCTGGGGGGAGCGGGACCGGGCGGACATCGTGGTGGACTGGACGCCGCCCCGCCCGGAGGCCCTGTGGCTGTGCCCCCGGACCCTACGCGTGGGCGTAGGGTGCAGGCGGGGGACCTCAGAGGAGGCCATCCGCGCCCTGTTTGACCGGACATTGGACGGCCTGGGCCTCCCGGCCCGGGCGGTGGGGGCGGTGTGCTCCATCGACCTGAAGGCGGAGGAGCCGGGGCTGCTGGCCTTTGCCGGGGCGCTGGGGCTGCCTCTGACGGTCTATTCCGCCGGGCGGCTGGCACGGGTGGAGGGGAGCGTGTCCCCCTCCTCCTTTGTGGCCCAGGTCACCGGGGTGGACAATGTGTGCGAACGGGCCGCTCTGGCGGAGGGCGGTGTGCTGTTGAAGAGCAAGACCGCCCTGGACGGGGTGACCCTGGCCCTGGCGGGTACGGAACCGAACTTGGATTGGAGGGAGCGTGTATGAAGCGGCTCTATGTGATCGGAATGGGCCCCGGCGGGGCGGAACAGCTGACGCCTCAGGCGCTGCGGGCCCTGGAGGACAGCCGGGTGGTGTGCGGCTATACCACCTATATGGATCTGGCACGGGAGTTTTTGGAGGGTAAGGAGCTGGTGACCACCCCCATGACCCGGGAGCTGGAGCGCTGCCGCATTGCCCTGGAGCGGGCGGAGGCGGGAGAGACCACCGCCATGATCTGCAGCGGGGACGCCGGGGTGTATGGCATGGCCGGACCCATCCTCCAGATGGCGGAGGAGTTCCCGGAGGTGGAGATCGAGGTGGTCCCGGGGATCACGGCGGCCCTGTCCGGCGCGGCTGCGCTGGGGGCGCCGCTGATGCACGACTTTGCGGTGATCTCCCTGTCCGACCTGCTCACCCCCTGGGAGGTGATCGAAAAGCGGCTGGACTGCGCCGGCGCAGGGGACTTTGTGGTCTGTCTCTATAACCCCATGAGCCGCCGCCGGCGGGATCATCTGGCCCGGGCCTGTGCTATCCTGCGGAAGCACCGGCCTGGGACGACTGTGTGCGGCTGGGTGAAGAACATCGGCCGGGCGGGGGAGGAGCGCCGCCTGCTGACCCTGGAGGAGCTGGAGCGGGAGCAGGTGGATATGTTCACCACTGTTTTCATCGGAGCTTCCTCCACCCAGCAGCTGTCTGGGCGGATGGTCACCCCCAGGGGGTACGAGGCCAAGGCATGAGCATCCTGATCTTCGGCGGCACCACCGAGGGCCGCCTGCTGGCCCGGGAGCTGTCCCGGCGCGGCCTCCCCGCCTGGGTCAGTGTGGCCACCCCCCTGGGGGCGGAGGAGCTGTCCGGCCTGCCGGGGATCACTCCCCTGGTGGGGCGGAAAACGGCGGGAGAGATGGCGGGGCTGCTTCAGGGCTTCTCCCGGTGTGTGGACGCCACGCACCCCTACGCGGCGGAGGTCTCCGCCAATATCCGGACCGCCTGTGCCGAGGCCGGGGTGCCCCTGCGGCGGCTGCTGCGGGATCCGGGGGGAAGCTTTACGGGGATCCGGGTGGACAGCCCGGAGGAGGCCGCGGCCTGCTTATCGGAGCGGGCGGGCAATATCCTGCTGGCCATCGGCGCCAAGGGGCTGCCTGCCTTTGCTGGGCTGGATCCCACACGCCTCTATCCCCGGGTGCTGCCGGTGGAGGAGAGTCTGGCGGCCTGCCGCCGGGCGGGGATCCCCACCCGGAACATCATCGCCATGCACGGGCCCTTCTCCCGGGCGCTGAACGCGGCCATTCTGGAGCAGTACCGCATCCGGTGGATGGTCACCAAGGACGGCGGCGCGGCGGGGGGCTTTGGGGAGAAGCTGGCCGCCGCCCGGGACGCGGGGGCGGAGCTGGTGATCATCGGCCGCCCGGAGGAGACGGGGGACGACCTGGAGGATGTATTGGCCTGGCTGTTGGAGACCGGGCGTCAAAAGGAGGAGAGAGCATGGAAGTGACCCTCATCGGCATGGGACCGGGGGACCCCTCCGCCCTGACCGGCGGCGCGCTGGCTGCTTTGGAGCGGGCGGATGTCCTCATCGGCTCCCGCCGTCTGGTGGAGGGCTGCGCTCTGGCGCCGGAGGCCCGGAGGTTTTTTCCCACAAAATCCGCTGAGATTGTGGAGATCCTGGCCGGAGGCCCGTGGGAGCGCCCCTGCGTGCTGTACAGCGGGGATACAGGATTTCATTCCGGGACCCGGACTCTGCTCCCCCTGTTGGAGGAGCGTGGGATCAGCTGGCGGGTGCTCCCCGGTGTGTCCAGCATGCAGTATTTTGCCGCCCAGCTGGGCCGTCCCTGGCAGGAGTGGCAGGTGGTCTCCGCCCATGGGCTGGCCTGCGACCCGGTTGGGGAGGTGCTGGCCGCCCGGGGACGGCCTGTTTTCTTCCTCACCGGCGGGGCAGGAGGGGCGGCGGCCCTGTGCCGCCGTCTGGCCCAGGCCGGACTGGGCAGCCTGACTGCCGCAGTGGGGGAGGCGCTGTCCTATTCGGAGGAGCGGATCACCCAGGCCAAGGTCTGGGAGTTGGCGGAGCGGGAGTTTTCCACATTGTCCGTCCTGCTTGTGGACGGAGCGGCCCCTGTCTGGCCGGTGCGCTCCCAGGGGATCGACGACGGGGCCTTCCTCCGGGGAGAGGTCCCCATGACCAAGCAGGAGGTGCGGGCCGCCGCCCTGTCCAAGCTGGAGGTGCGGGACGGGGCGGTCTACTGGGATGTGGGGGCCGGGACAGGCTCGGTGTCTGTGGAGCTGGCCCTGCTGGCCCCCAGAAGTCCGGTGTACGCTGTGGAGTACAAGGGGGAGGCCTGCGCCCTGATCCGGGCCAACCGGGAGCGGTTCGGGGTATATAATCTGGAACTGGCGGAGGGCCGCGCGCCGGAGGCCCTGGCGGACCTCCCCGCCCCAGACGGGGTGTTCATCGGCGGTTCCGAGGGGGAGCTGCTCCCCATTCTGGAGGCGGCCCTGGGCCGGAACCCGGCGGCCCGGTTCTGCGTCACCGCCATCGCGGTGGAGACCCTGGGGGTGGCGGTAGCCGCCTTCACTCAGCTGGGGATGAGTCCCCAGATCACCCAGATCACCGTGGCCCGCAGCCGCCGGGCGGGGGAGCGGAACCTGATGCTGGGTCAGAATCCGGTGTGGATCGTGACAGGACAGAAGGAGGCGCTACTGTGAAGCTGGAGCACGGGACCCCCAGGGAGATCGAGGGGGAGAGTATGCGGATCATCGGCCGGGAGTTGGAGGCCATGGGGATCGTCCTCCCCGCCGGCTGTGAGGCGGTGGTGAAGCGGGCCATTCACACCACGGCGGACTTTGACTACGCCCGGAACCTGCGCTTCACCCCTGGGGCGGTGGAGGCGGGAGTGGCAGCCCTCCGGGCCGGGACTGCCCTGGTGACCGATACCAATATGGCTCTGTCCGGGGTGAACCGGGGGGCCTGCGAGCAGCTGGGGGTGGAGCGCTTCTGCTATATGGCAGATCCCCAGGTAGCGGAGCGGGCCCGGGCGGAGCGCACCACCCGGGCGGCGGCGGCTGTGGACTGCTGGGCGTCAGAGCATCCCGCCGGGATCTTTGCTGTGGGCAACGCACCCACCGCTCTGCTGCGTCTGGCGGAATGTATGGAGGCGGGAACGCTGCGTCCCGCCCTGGTCATCGGGGCCCCGGTGGGCTTTGTCAATGTGGTGGAGAGCAAGGAGCGGATTTGGTCCGTGTGCCAGGACCTGGATGTCCCGGCCATTGTGGCTATGGGCCGCAAGGGGGGCTCCACAGTGGCGGCGGCGGTGTGCAACGCGCTGCTGTATCAGGCTGCGGGCCTGCGATAGAAAAAATCAGCGCCTGAGTCTGCAAGCGATGCAGGCTCAGGCGCTGTCGTTTCTGCTTTAGAAGGGGAGTGCGATGATGGCGGGCACCAGAAAGGGGACAGACAGGGAGAGGACCGCCCCGGAGGTGAAGGAGTAGATGGCCATGCGGTCACTGGTGGCGCTGACCACTACGGGAAGGACGGTGTCCATGGCGGTGGCTCCCGGGAGGGCCACCGCTTCGATGTATCCGATGCGCTGAGCCACCATCGGGACCGCCACGATGGAGAAAAGCTCATGCATGATGTTGGAGAGAAAGGCGGTGGCGGAGACGCTCAGGGAGTAGGGGGCCAGCAGAGTGGGGGCCAGGGAGTACCAGCCAAATCCGGCTGCTGCTGCGGCGCAGTCCTTGACACCCATGGGGAGGAAGAACCCCACCAGTGCAGTGAGGGCCAGAGTGCCCACCGCCGTGGCCAGGGGGACCAGAAACACCCGGAACCCGGCGGCCCGGATGTCCCGGAGCATATTCCCCTGCCGCCCCATGTCCAGTCCGACCAGAAAGAGCAGGAGATAGAGGCCGAGATTGATTACCGCGCCGCAGTGGGCGGTGACTGCGGCGGGGAGGAGGAAGCGGCCGGCCAGCATCCCCAGGACCACGGTCACCACGATCAGGATGGTGAGGGTGTGGTCCACATGGACTTGGCTTGTTTCCTGGGCAGTTTCCTCCTGAGCGGCCTCATTCTGGGAACGGCCCTGGGCGTCCAGCTTCAGCAGATATTTCCGCAGGATATGGACGGCCAGCAGGCTGCCGGCCATGGAGGTGAGGGTGATGATGAGGGCGTTGAGGCCGATGGTGGCCAGAGAGGTCACGATCTCATCGTTTGCCCCCAGCTCCGCCCCCAGAGTGACAATGAGGATCAGAAGGGCGGCGGTCTGAAAGCGTCCCAGCCAGGGCATGGGGCGGGACTGGATGGCGGGGCGGGAGCCCAGAAAGGCGCCCAGAGCCACCAGAGCCAGATAGACCGCGAGGTTCAAAAGGGTGCCGGACAGCTGCTGCAAAGGGGATCAACTCTCTTTCAGAAAATGGAAGGCGCCGCACGGCCGCGGGCGCAGTGATACGATGATACCACAGCGGCGGAGAAAAGTCTATGTTTGGATGCCCTGTGGGACATCCAACATGCGGAAAATCCCCTCAGAGCGGGCAGAGGCTTTCCTCCGTGCTGGGGCTGTGGTACAATAGCGGTGACAAGTCGGACAGTCCTCCGAAGCGGGATGGCCGGGGACGGGCGGGCTGGGCCGCACAGACGGAGAGAGACAACGGGGGTGCAGAGGGCGCACACCGGAAAAGGAGAGAGAAAGATGGAACAAACAGAGAGCCGGCTGGGGCGCTGGACGAAGCAGGGGATGCGGTTCCTCAAGTGGCTGCTGTACTCGGCGGGGATCGGACTGCTGGTGGGGGGCGTGGCGGCTGCCTTCCACCTGGGGATCGACTGGGCGGCGGAGCTGCGGGCGCGGGAGCCCTGGATCCTGTGGCTGCTCCCAGTTGGGGGAATGGCCATCGTGCTGCTGTACCGGGTGTGCCGGATGGAGAAGGACCAGGGGACCAATCTGGTGCTGGCCGCGGTGCGGGAGGCGGAGCCGCTGAAGCTGCGCACCGCGCCGCTGATCTTCCTGTCCACCATTTTGACCCACCTGGTGGGCGGCTCCGCCGGGCGGGAGGGGGCGGCCCTTCAGCTGGGCGGCTCCATGGCGGCCTGGGTGGGGCGGGAGATCCGCCTGGACGCCAAGGACAGCCGGGTGATGGTGATGTGCGGGATGTCCGCCGCTTTCTCCGCCCTGTTCGGCACCCCGCTGACGGCGGTGTGCTTCTCCATGGAGGTGGTGAGCGTGGGCGTGATGTACTATGCGGCGCTGGTGCCCTGTGTGGTGGCCTCCCTGACCGCCCTTCAGGTGGCCCAGGGCTTCGGCCTGCACCAGAGCCCGGGCTATGAGATCGGCCGGGTGCTGGGGCTGGGGCCGATCTCCATGGTGCAGACGGCGGCGCTGGGGCTCCTGTGCGCCCTGGTGTCCATCCTGTTCTGCAAGGTGCTCCACACCGCCCCCAAGCTGTACGCCAAATATTTCCCCAACCCCCTTCTTCGGGCTGCCGCCGGGGGAGCACTGGTGCTGGCCCTCACCCTGCTGGTGGGCAGTCAGGACTACAACGGCGCGGGGGATGGGGTGATCCGCCGGATGCTGGCTGGAGAGACCATCCCGGAGGCATTTTTGATGAAGATCCTGTTTACCGCCCTGACTCTGGGCGCGGGCTTTCGGGGCGGGGAGATCGTGCCGGTGCTGTTTACTGGGGCGGCGTTTGGAACCACGGTGGGGCCGCTGCTGGGCCTTCCCCACGGCTTTGGTGGGGCGCTTGGCATGGCCGCGGTGTTCTGCGGGGCCACCAACTGTCCCATGACGGCGCTGATGCTGGCTTTTGAGCTGTTCGGCGGGGAGAGCCTGACCCTGTACGCAGTATGCTGCGGAGTGTCCTATATGCTCTCCGGGTACTACGGGCTGTACAGCGAACAGAAGATCGTCTACTCCAAGTTCCGCACGGAATGGATCGACAAAAAGGCCAGGTGACCCCTATTCCAGAGGAAGATAGAGGGAGAACTCACTGCCCTGCCCGGGCCGGGAGAAGAGCCGGAGATAGCCGCCCTGCCGGATCAGGATACGCCGGGTGAGATAGAGGCCCAGGCCCAGCCCATCCTGCTCCCGCACAGCCGCGCCCCGGTAGAAGCGGGAAAAGACCTGAGCCTGCTCTTCCTCTGGGATGCCGGGGCCGCTGTCCGTGACCCGGATGCGGCAAAATAATTCATAGCACTCGGCGGAGAGGGTGACTCTGCCCCCGGGCGGGGTGTACTTCAGGGCGTTGTCCACCACGTTGAACAGGGCCTCCGAGGTCCATTTGGCGTCAAAGCGGGCGGAACCGGTACAGGGCTGGACGGTGAGAGAGATCCCCTTTTCCGCGGCTGCGGCCGCACCCTGAGCGGCCGCGTCCTCCAGCAGGGGCTGGATGGGGTGGAGGGCCGGGGAGAGGGTGAGGACCCCGGCGTCCAGCCGGGAGGACTTCACCAGGGCCTCCATCAGGAACGCCAGCTTCTCCGCCTGGCCCCGCAGGGCGCGGAGCTGCTCCTGTTGGGCGGGGGAGAGGGGACTTTCCTCCAGCAGAGAGCCATACAGCAGCAGGTTGGCGATGGGGGTCCTGGTCTGGTGGGAGATGTCAGCGATGAGGGCGGCGATCTGCCGCCGCTCCTCGTCCAGGGCTCGGGCGGAGGCGGCGGAGCCGTTCAGGAAGCGGGCCAGCCGGGCCTCCAGGGCGGAGGGAATGGACTCGTCGAAGGACTCCTCCAAAAAGCTGTTGTCAATGGCCTGGGACAGCATCCGGTCCAGCCGGTCCGCCTGCCTTCGGGCGCGCCGCCAGTGGTACAGGCCGAACAGGACGCCCCCCGCGGCCGTGAGGAGGGCGAGGAGCAGAAGCGGGACCGTCATGGCTCCACCGCCCACACATAGCCCACGCCGTATACCGTCCGGATGGGGGCGTCGGTGAGCTTGGCCCGCAGGCGGTTCACGGCCACTGACAGGGCGTTCTCGTCCACAAATTCCCCGCCGTCCCAGACCTGCTCCAGCAGGCGCGCCCGGGGTAGAGTCTGCCCCCGGTGCTCCGCCAGCAGGCGCAGCAGCCGCTGCTCCGTCCGGGACAGCTCCAGCGGGACACCGTTCCGGGTGTAGGTCATCTCCTGGAAGTCAAAGGTAAAGGGGGGCAGCTCCAGCACGGTTCTGCGGGAGTGGGCGCGGCGCAGCAGGTTGTTTACCCGGGCACGCAGGACCGCCAGGGAGAAGGGCTTGGTCACATAGTCGTCCGCCCCCAGCTCCAGACCGGTGACCTGGTCCAGCTCCAAGTCGTTGGCGGTGAGAATGAGCACAGGCAGAGCGGAGCGGGCCCGCAGGCGGCGGAGCAGCTCCAGGCCGCTGCCGTCCGGGAGGTTCAGGTCCAGCACCACCAGGGAAAAGGGCCGCTCCTCCAGGGCCCGCTCCCCCTGGTCCAGGGTGGACGTCTGGATAAACCTCCGCCCCTCTCCCTCCAGGCCCAGCCGGATGCCCTGGCTGAGGGCACGGTCATCCTCTACGATCAGAATGTCATCCATACAGTCCGCCCTCTCTTTGCCCCACAGTCCGCTGCGGGGCTGATTTCAGCAATTATACCACGGGCCTTCCGGTGGGACAAGGGCGGCAGTCCGGCGGAGGGGCGGAACGGACCAGAGGAGAAAAGTGTAAAGTTGGCTTGACATATCTTGCATGAGGTGTTATACTCCAAAATGTAAAGCAAGCTTTACAAATGAGGAGGTGATGGCGTGACCAACCGGATCGCAGAGCTGCGAAAGGAGCGGAAGCTGTCCCAAGCGGAGCTGGCGGAGGCGGTGGACGTCACCCGCCAGACCATCATTTCACTGGAAAGCGGGCGGTACAACGCCTCGCTGCTGCTGGCCCACCGGATCGCCCGCTATTTCGGTCTGACCATCGAGGCGGTGTTCCTGTTTGATGAGGAAGAATGACAGACCCGCTTCGCCGGGGCGGGCATGACAGGAGGGTGCTGGAATGAAATATATTCAAAGGAAAACTGTGCTGCTGGGATCTGTTCTGGGGGTGGCCGTGGGCCTCTTTGCCGGCGCGCTGGTGCTGGGCGAACGGCTCTCCCCTCCGGTGAGCGGACTGTGCTTTGGAGTGGCCGGGATCCTGGGCGGGGTGGCCGGTTCCCGCCTGATCATGGCTCGTGTGGAGCGGAACTGGACACCGGAGGAGCGAAAGGAGATCGAGCGGGGGGAGCGGGACGAGCGCAATGTGACCATCCGGGAGAAGGCGGCGTACTCCAGCTGGTACTGGAGCCTGTATCTGCTGTGGGGGCTGTGGCTGCTGACCCTGGTGACGCAGGGCGGGATGTATGTGGCCTTTGTGTCGGCGGCCATCGTGCTGCACTGTATTTTTTACATGGTCAATGTCGGGCGCTGGTCCCGGCGGATGTGACCCACCCGGTTCCCGGTGGTTCCTGCTCCGGGAAGAGACTGGAAAAGACAAGAAAGAGGAGGAATTACGGTGCAATATCAGAAGGAATACCATTCTCCCCTGGGGGAGATGCTGTTGGCGGCGGATGACGAGGGTCTGGTCGGGATCTGGTTCCAGGGGGCGGTGCACTTTGGACGGGGGCTGGAGCCCGGGGGCCGGGAGGGGGAGCACCCCTTTCTGTCGGAGGCGGAACGGTGGCTGGACTGCTACTTCTCCGGCCATGAGCCGGAGTTCCAGCCGCCCATCCACTGGAGCGGCACCCCGTTTCAGCAGACCGTGTGGGGGCTGCTGCGGCAGATCCCATACGGGGCCACCATCACCTATGGAGAACTGGCCGTGCGTGCGGCGGAGCAGCTGGGCCGGCCTGGAATGTCGGCCCAGGCGGTGGGCGGGGCTGTGGCCCGCAATCCGATCTCCGTTCTGGTGCCCTGCCACCGGGTGGTGGGGGCGGACGGCAGCCTGACCGGATATGCCGGCGGCCTGGAGCGGAAGCGCCGGCTGCTGGATCTGGAGGCTGCGGGGAGAACCTGCCCAGATCAGGCGGATTAGGAGGAAAGCTGACCGGCGGGACCGTGATACTAAAAAGGGCGGTTTTATTTTACTTTTCCCGGATCAGCTCAGCCAGCTTCTCCTCACATTCCTCCTCGGTGGCGGCGTAGATGTTCCGAGCCATGCGCTTCTAGCCTGGATCAGTAACCGTTGGATCTCCTCTGGCGTCAGGACCTTCATTTATCTGGGCTTGGCAGATGGCAGCTTACATCCATCCGAAAGATTTCGGAAGATCAGTTTTTCTTCCACGGCCTTGTCCAGCGCGGCATGGAGGATGGTGTGGATGCCGCGAACGGTCTGGTCTAACAGTCCTTCGCCGTAGAGCTCGGTCCGTATCAGCCGGCCACCCTTTTTAAGGGATACATAGAATTCCTGGATGTCTGCGGTGGTCAGCTTGTCCAGATGGATTTGCCCTAACTCTTGGATGATATGCTGATAGATCCGCCGTTCATAGGACATCTGCGTGTTCGGGCGGAGATTTGGCTTTTTATATCCTTGATACCAGAGGTCCAGCCAATCGGCCAGTAAGACTCCGGTTTTAGGCTGGTCCGGCGCAGGTTCTTTCAGCGCATCCCGAAGTTGTGCCAGCTTTGCTGCACACTCCGACTTGGTTTTGGCGAGGACATTTCAAGTATAAAACTCTGCAAAAATAAAAAAGACATGATTTGCAGATCTTTAAGTAGAACAACATCGGAGCACATCATTCTAAAAGAGACAGCAAACCATGTCAAAAAATATACAGATAGATGAAGATGCGATAAAGGGACGGTTCAAGTAACTTGTGAACTGGTTTGTAGAAGAAACCTTTAAAACACTGCTGTTGGCTGGGGTAAGTACACCCTCTTGGTCAGCATAGCAAATACTTTTGTGGGCAACAGAATCAGTACCACGTCCAAAATAAGACGATACGACGGATATGACTCCTTCCCTCACCTGAACAGCGAAAGAGGAATTATGCCTCCTCCCACTGATGCAGCTCCACGTTTTTCCGGTGCTCCTCCCTGGCCTTCTGACACAGTGTGTCATCCAGACACAGATCAATGGCACTGTAGGTGTAAGCCCGCACAACTTTTTCCATCAACTTGCTTGCGCGGGGGGAGTTGACCAGTGACAGCGCACTTTTTTCGTGGACTATTACAGGATCACCCTCACCCTCCAGGGCGATCTCACAGTATACAGTGGGGCAGATGTAGCTGACATTTCCGATGTCGGAAGAGCCAGAGCCGGGATATTGTTCTTCTGGTACAAAGCCTTCAATACCCAGATCCTCAAAGTGATGCCGGCACAGAGAGGTCAGGCATTTTACATTGATCATATCATCAAAGGGATTCTCATAGTCCCGATATTTTAGACCAGCGCCGGTGGCTAAAGAGGCGCCCTCAGCAATCTTCAGCAGCCGTCTGCGCATTTCGGCCAAATAACCCTTGGTTTTGGCCCGGATGCTGAACCGGCACTGTGCAAACTCCGAAATGGTGTTGGTGGCCGTGCCGCCGTGGGTAATAATCCCGTGGACGCGGGCGCTCTGGGGGAGCTGCTGGCGCATGGCGTTCACGCTGTTGAACATGATGATGACCGCATCCAGAGCGTTGATTCCCTTCTCGGGATTCTGGGCGGCGTGGGCAGGGAAGCCGTGGAAATCAAACTCCAGGGAGTTCATAGCCAGAGAAAGTGTTTCCAGCGAGTTAAATTCATCCAGGTGGGCCTGGAAGACAAAGTCCACCCCTTGAAACACCCCGGCCTGGATCAGGTCATATTTGGCACCGAAGGTCTCCTCCGCAGGAGCTCCGATGACCTGGATGCGGCAGCCGAGCTTGTCTGCGGCATCCCGCATGCAGATGGCACAGGCGCACATGGTGGCGGCTATCCAGTTGTGTCCGCAGGCGTGTCCCGGACTGCCGTTGGGGCCAAAGCCGGGCAGTGCATCATACTCAGCCACAAAAGCAATGGTCAGGCCGGTGCCTGGTCCATACTGAGCCATAAAAGCAGTGGGGAGCTGTACTGCGGGGTTCGACACAGAAAAACCATACTTTTTCAGTACCTGAGTCAGATATGTGGCAGACTGAATCTCCTCCCCGCCCACTTCAGGATGCCGAAAAATATAGTCTGAGATTGCCTCAAAAGAATCCTTATGCGCCTGATACTGTGTGTCTACGGTTTGATACAAGTTGTCCTTTGTTAATTTCACCAAAAACACCTCGTCCCTTTCGAAAAAATTTATTTCTGTGTGAGATGAGTATAGCACAGATGCTGCAAAAAATAAATAATAAAATTTTGCGCTAAATAATATGAATTTTTTTATTCAAATAAAGACTGGTATTCCCTCATGGCCTGAGTTGCCCGGTCCTGATTCAATTCAAAGATGCGCAGCAGCAGTCCGTTGCAAAAGGCCATAGGCAGCACATAGGAATTAAAAAAGGTATCTGCCCGCTCATTGATGACGGCAAACAGATCCGCGCCCAATTGCTTTGCTGTTATTTCTGAATCGGTCAGGGTCAGCAGAGCGGCCTGCTTCCGGTGGGCATAGCGGCTTACCCACCGTTCGCTCTCTGTCATGGTGGGAAAGGCCACCACAAAGACGCAGTCATCAGGAGACAATAAGAACATTTTTTCCCGCAAAGCCAGCCCTTCTTCGGTGACGGCAGTGCAGGAGATTCCCATGACATTGAGATAGTTTTTCAAAAAATGGACCACAACCTCGTCCGATCCGCATCCCATCAGGTACACGCGGCGGGCATGGATGATGGTTTCTGCCATCTCTGTGAGCGTTTCCGCAGGGAACAGCTGAAAAAAATTCTGAATATCTAAATCCAGGTTATGAAAATAGGAATGGACATAGTCGTTATCCCGGTCCATCAGAGGCAGAGATGCATATACCCGCTGAGCAGGGACATATTCCTTGCGGATCTCCCGCCTATACTCTAAAAATCCATGGAAGCCGAGAGCTTTTGCAAAACGAATTACTGCGGTGTTGCTCACGCCAGACTGCTGGGCTAGCTCCGCAGAGGAGAGCAGAATGGACTGCTGATAGTTGTCGATGATATATTTGGCAACTTTTTTTTCCTGCATGGAGAGCGTATCGTATTTTTCCTTGATGCATTGCTTCATTGTTTTGTATTCCATAGCCGTTCCTCACCACAAAATAAATTTTTTTATTTATTATAGCACCGTTTTCCTCCGGCTTAAATGTTTTTTCTTCTCTGTAGTCATGTTGCCATAGGAAAATAATTTTTAAAATTTAATTTTATTTATTTTGAATACTCCTATTGACAGTGAAGAAAAAAAGCCTTAATATACGGGTGTGAATATTTTTATTCACACAGCACAAAAAACAGCGTTGTGCTACGGATTTATTTGTCGGAGGTGTGTTATGAAGTCCAATACGGAACGTCCCAGTGCAGCAGACCCTGTTCCCGATGCAATTCAGACTCTTCCCGACCCCACACAGAAGTGGAAGTTTATCTCCAACCTGCACCCCCTGTCCATTGTGTTTGTCATTATTGTTCTCTTCTCCATCCTGACCTATGTGATCCCGGGTGGAGCCTATGACCGCTATGAGGTAACCATCGGCGCCCTGGGCGGAGAAACACGAGAGGTTTTGGATCCTGAGTCGTTTCATAACATTCCCTCGAACCCGCAGGGTTTCCTGCAGCTTTGGACCGCGTTTTTTGACGGCGCAGTGGAAGCGGCGGACATCAGCTTCCTGATCATGATCTGCTCGGGCGCATTTACCGCCATCATTGCCACTGGGGCCATTACTCAGGGGATTCACTCGCTGGTAAAGCGCTTTGGATCCAAGTTCTATGCCATTATCCCGGTCTGTGTGTTTGCCTTTGGACTGGCGGGTGCCGCGGCGGGACTCTATGAGGAGACGATCCCATTTATTCTGGTGCTGGTGCCGCTGATGGTCTCTATGGGCTTTGACTCCATGGTTGGGCTGATGGTGGTACATTTTGCTGTGGCATCAGGCGCATCCACCCCATTTTTGAACCCCTTTAATCTGGGGGTGGGGCAGGCGCTGGCAGAAGTACCTATGATGTCCGGTATTGTAGTCCGGTTTATCCTTTGGGTTATTATGATGGCCTTGACTTCGGTCTATATCCTGCGCTATGCCTTTAAGGTAAGGGCAAATCCCACCTTATCCATCTGCTATGAGTCCGACTGCAAGAAGCGTGAAATGTACAACGCATCTGCCCTGGATGAACTGGAAGGCATGAACAAGCGCTCCATGCTGGTACTGCTGATGGTGCTGGCCGGGTTTTCCGTAGTGGTCTATGGTGTGCTGCAGCATGGCTGGTGGTTTGGTGAGATCGCATCGGTCTTCCTGTATATGGGCATTGTCATCCCCCTGGTAGGTGGTCTGTCGGTCAATGAGATGATTTCCAAGTTTATGGAGGGCATGGCCTCTACCCTCTCTGCTGTGTTGATGATCAGTGCCTCCCGGGTCATTTCGGCAATTTTGACCAACAGTAATACTATGGATACCATTCTTCACTTCCTGTCCGGATCTCTCACAGAAATGCCCAAGGTGGTATCTGTTTTGGTTATGTTTGCCATCTCGGCGGTGAGTATGTTGCTGGTCCAGAGCATGTCCGGACTGGCGGCAACTATGATGCCGATTATGAGCCCCCTGTCCGACCTGTTGGGAATTTCCCGCCAGGTGATGGTCTCCAGCTATGTCTATGGAACAGGGGCACTGGCAACTTTGGTTCCTTGGGAAGGGATCAACTATGCCATGAGCAACCTGGCCGGTGTAGATTTTTTTGGGTACTTGAAGGAGCTGGCTAAGTTTACGTTTCTTGTTTATATTCCATTTTGTGTGATCTCTTGATTTTTAATGACCTGTGTTCAATTTCCATAAGAGCTTCTTGTTGTTAAGCCAAGCTGTTTTTGTCCGAAATAGCCGGTCTGTTTTGTCGCATAGCCGGATTGTTTTGTCACGACAGCCGAGCTAATCTGTCGTTGAAGCCGGTCTGTTTTGGCATCGCTATATCATAAAAGGGAAAAGAGAGGTGCCGTTCTTGGTAGAACGGCACCTCTCTTCAACTTGAGACTATTGGAATTGATACAGCATAACAGCATTGATATTTTGGTTGTCGCTGCTGTACATGATGGGACGATATTCACCTTCTGGAAGGGAACTCAGATCGAGCGTTCCTGTAAGAGCACCACCAACGGCAGATAGGGTATACACCTCTTCAGACACCTCATCGATAAATCCAATATAGATTGTTCTGGAAGCAGAGGCCCAAGTGCAATGAACGGCCATTGCCTTTGTTTTTTCATTGGGCAACAGAATGGTATCGTCTGCTTTTGAATATTGAGATTCATCAATATTGACGCACACAAGTTCTCCTTTGGCGTACTCTCAGAGAATTCCACAGGCTCATCTACAAAGTATTCACTTAAATCCACCACATCAGCAAATGGAAGAACAGAAGCCGGAGGAACGATGGCATCGCTGTCATCCTTGTCTGGAACCTCCGATACAGAATCCTTAGTAGAACAAGCAGCTAACATGGCAACCACCACGATTGCTAACAATAGCCCTAATCCTCGATGAATTCCCTTTTTCATGGTTATTTTACCTCGTACTGCATAGCTCCGGTGATGCTCTTACTTCCGCCACAATGCAAACCTTATAATCTCCATCTGGAACACCACTGGAGTTGACTCTCTTGCTGTTAATATCTCCACCTTCATAGGTAACAGTGTATGTTACCCGGTGTCCACATTATACCAGCCGATTTTTACATCCTGAGAAGAGGGACTCCATGTGCAGGAGTTGATAGTAAGTACAGCATCTTCACCAGAAATGTAGTATGTTTCGCTGGAAGTCTTTCTGGAACCGGAACCCAAAGAGGTGAACGAAAGAGACAGGCCTCGACTTCGGCACGATATTGGTTTCCGTGGCTACCGGTTCATACGGGACTTCTTCAACAGCAAAAGCCGTGCAGGACAAAGAGAACACCATTGCGAGAGCTAACACAGCCGACAGGACTTTCTTCATGGTACTTTCCTCCTTTTCTTGGAACCGTTGATACTTGTTAGGTAGCTACCATCTTCATTATACTGAATAATTTCGTATATGGCAACCTAAATTTTGTGTTTTGCATATATTTTTTCGGTTTTGCTTCTTGTTTTTAGTTGGATATGCTATTATTATGACAGCTCAAAAAATGAGGCAAGAGGAAGCAATGAGTCCAATCACTGGAAACAAGCACATTTCCAATAATTACAACGACTCAATGCTCCCTCTCACAAACCATGATTAGTATAGCACAGTATGAATTGTCCTGCAACGGGGACACTACCAAAATTTTAAGCAAAGAGAGCAGCCTATGTCCAATCTGTGGAGGAGCACTTAAAGTTCATGGAACCTGTACGCGGAAAGTCCGATATGGAGACTGCATACACAAATACCATCTCAGAGTATTAAAGTGCCAGTGCTGTGGAAAAACACACAGAGAGTTACCGGATAGCCTCATTCCATATAAGCGATATGAGTGGAAGCATTCTGTGAGATTGCCGAATCTACAGAAGCCCGACATACCTGTGAAACATCTACCTGGCTGCGCATCCGATCCTGGCTTGCGTGGTTCATCTGTTATGCCCAAAATATTGCAACCGGATTGATTGCAGCCAACCTCCTTCCGATGACATTTCACCCCGGCTACACTCTGCGCCAGCAGACGGTGCATTTTGTCCGGCTGGTAGCAAACAGCGGAAATTGGATACAGCACCGTTCCGCCATGACAATGGATTTTCCTCCGGCTATACTGGTGTCATGCCAATAAAACAGGAGGCGATTCCAGCATGGAAATGAAAAACAGGAAGCTCGCCGCAGAGATTGCAGAGGAGCGAATGTCTATGATTGCACCGCTGCTGTCCCAAAACATGGATAGCAGACGGGTGGAACAGCTACGACAGGAGATATGCGAACGAAACCAGATTTCCCAACGAACTCTGGAACGGTATCTCTGCGCATATTTGAATGGAGGTTTTGAAGCACTGAAACCGCAGAGCAGGAGCAGCCAAAGTAACTACAAAATTCCACAAGAGCTACTGGATGAGGCAATCCAGCTACGCAGGGAACTTCCCAGCAGGAGCATCCCTACAATTATTAAAATCCTGGAGTTGGAGAAGAAGGCTCCTCCCGGATTTCTGAAGCGAACCACATTGCAGGATGCTTTGAGCCGTGCAGGGTATTCCACCGCAATGATGAAGCTTTACAATGACAAAGGGTACGCTTCCCAACGATTTCAACGGCTGCACCGGCATGACCTGTGGCAAGGAGATATTAAATATGGACTTGTGCTCAATCTTGGCGGTGTACAGACACAGACCTAGTGCTTCGCCTGCCTGATTGACGATGCTACCAGATACATTCTCCACGGTGAGTTTTACGGGACGATGGAGCAAGGTATTGTAGAAGACACCCTGCAAAAAGCCATGCTGAAATTTGGGCTTCCACGGAGACTCTATTTTGACAATGGGACGCAGTACCGAACACGCTGGATGAAGCGCGCCTGCGATTTGCTTGGTATCCGGCTGATCTATGCAAAGCCCAGAAATCCACAGGGCAAAGGCAAACAGGAGCGATTTAACCAAACGATGGATGCTTTTAGCAGAGGTTTTTATTTTTAAGTCTACATCCACCAGAGAGCCTGCAAGAATTGAACACAAAATTCCAAGCATGGCTACATGAATGTTACCACTCCAAACCGCATAGTGCTCTTGGCACAACGCCAGAAATTGCATTTAAGTCCGATTCCATGCCTCCACGATTTGTGGACAAGGCTCTGATGGCACGAGCATTTTTGCATTGTGAATCCCGTAAGGCCGACAAGAGTGGTGTAATTAGTTTTGGCGGAAAACGATATGACCTTGGCATTGCTTTGCCGGCAAGCAGGTTGATGTAGTCTATGACCCAATCTGTACAGAGATCCCTTGATTGAGACACCAGACCATGAGCCGTTTCAAGTGCGGCAGATTGTAGTTGGCGAAAAAGTTGCACCGAAGCCAAAACGAAAAGAGATTGAGCGTATTCCCGTTGACCATTCCCGTCTATTGGATGCCATAACGGAACCATACCAAGACAAGCAGCGCAGGAGGGCGATTTCCTACACCACAGAAATTGAAAAGGGGTGACAAGCATGTACGAGGAATTTTTTGAAATGACACATACCCCTTTTGTACGGGGCATTCCTGTTGACAATCTCTATGAAGACCAGGATACCGAAGAAGTCTATAACCGTCTGCTCTATGCTGCCAGCCGCCAGCTTTTTGCTCTTGTGGTTGGGGATGCGGGCACGGGGAAGACAACGGCTCTGCGCCGCCTGAAAAGCGTCTTAGATGGGCAAGATTACACCGTACTCTACCTTTCTGAATCTAAACTTACCCCGAGACACTTCTACAACGGTCTTCTGGAGCAGCTGGGGTGTGAAACACGGTTCTACCGAGGTGACGCAAGGAATCTACTGCACCACGAAATTGAAATTATGCGTGGAGTTGGACACCGAAAACTGGTTGTGATTGTGGATGAAGGGCATCTACTCTCTAAGGAAATGCTGGAGGAAATCCGCTTCTTACTCAACTACAAAATGGATTCTGAAAATCACCCTCGCACTCATTTTGGCTGGCCAGACGGAGCTATGGGAGAAACTACGGCTGCAAGCGTACAGAGCGATCCTCCACAGGGTTGATATTCAGTGCTTTCTGATGCCTTACGAATACGCTCAGACGAAAGCCTATATTGAGAAGCAACTGACCTATGCTGGACACCCCAACGCAATCTTCTCTGAGGACGCCATGAAAGCAGTCCACTCTTTCTCATGCGGCATCCCGAGACTGATTAACCGGGCCTGTACCCAGTCTCTTGTCTACGCATACCAAAACCGCCGGGCCATTATTGATGACCGGATGGTACAACTCGTCCTGGAGGGCGAGGTTTCTTGAATACTGAAAGAAGGGATGGCTGGAGCCATCCCTTCTCTTATGCGACAAAACGCACCGGCGCCGGACAATGATGTCCGGCGATGACCGACAAAACAGCCCGTCTATTTCACGACAGAACAGGCCGTCTGCGACAGCTATTCGCTTTTTCAACGTCCCATTCTAAGCATGGTGACCACCATGTTGGAAAAGGCTTTTGAAACCATACCGGACGGGACGGATCTGATCCTCCACTCAGACCAGGGGTGGCAATACCAGCACAAACAGTACCAGAGAATGCTCAGAAGGAAGAGGTCCGACAAAGCATGAGCCGAAAAGAATTGTCTGGATAATGCCTGGATGGAAAATTTCTTTGGTCTACTTAAGAGTGAGCTGCTGTACTCCAGAAATCTCGAATCTATGGAACATTTTCAGTTGAATTGTTGGATTATCTGACTACTACAACAACCGCTGCATAAAGAAAGCTAAAGTAGTCGCCCGCCATTCACAGACAAATGCCCCTTCGGCTGCCTAAACAATTTTCTTTTCAAATATTGTCTAACTTTTGGGGGTCACTTCAATACGCGGTCCCGCCGGCTTTTCTGTATCTCACAGCCTGTGTACGAACAGAGCACGGATGGCGTTGAGGACGGCCAGAACCATCACACCCACATCGGCGATGGCCAGCCACATATTGGCGATGCCCACGGCCCCCAGCCATGCAGGCGAACTTGACCAGCAGGGCAAAGGCGATGTTCTGATAGACGATGCGGATGCACTTGCGGGAAACCGGATGGCCTTGG
>SCPN01000610.1_pt1 | contig 63152 bp, 51 predicted proteins | sample 6106831 | NCBI WGS metagenome assembly SCPN01 (sample SAMN10720447, study PRJNA508395) | human gut metagenome | isolation source: Participant 1, 0 month | reverse complement strand
GCGTTCCATGGAGCAGGAGCTGTGGAAGGCGGAGCAGTACGTGGATATGGCCCTCCAGTACCAGCGCCTGGATAAGGACGGAAGGGATCTGGTCTTAAAGGAATACCCGCTTTCATCCCTGGTAAAAAAGGCTGTAAAAAATATGGCGTCCGTACTCATTTATAACAAAACAGCTATCCATCTGGAGGATATGGCAGCTGCTGTGCTCACAGATGAAAAATGGTTCCTATTCGTTCTGGAGCAGCTGCTTGGAAATGCGGTGAAATATACGGCAAAGGACGGCAGCGGCAGCATCCGGATTTACACAAAGGAGAGTGGGGGAGGAGCGTTCCTGGTTGTGGAGGATAATGGCATCGGTATCCGCCCGGAGGATATTCCCAGAGTATTTGAATGGGGCTATACGGGCTACAACGGCAGAAGGGAAAAGCGTTCCACGGGAATCGGCCTCTTTCTCTGCCGCAGGACCATGGATATGCTTGGCCAGACGATTGCCATAGAATCGGAGGAAGGAAAGGGCACCCGTGTTCTTCTGGGCATTTCCAGGAACAGATTTGATATTGAATAACAGCAATAAACAGGTTCAAAGGGAGGCGTCTTCCGATTTGGACCTGTTTTATTTATGGTAAAGCATTCTTTTGGAAAAGGCATTTCTGTATTCACTGGGCGTCAGCCCGGTCATCTTCTTATAAAATTTCATAAAGTTGTGGCTGTCGGCAAAGCCCAGCGCGACACTGATTTCCAGTATGGTCATGTTGGTATCCGTCAGCATGAAATTGGCCTCGTCAATCTTTGCCTTCATAATATATCTTTTTAAAGACATCCCCGCAATGGAACTGAACATATGCGACAGATATTTGTCATTGTAGCCGAAATGACCGGCAATATCTGCTACCCTGATATTTTCCTGAATGTGCCGTTTGATATAATCAAGGATGTCCTGGAACATCTGCCTCTGGTTTTTGGCAGGTATGCTCACATTCAGCTGCCGAATGTGCTGGTTGTGGATTTCGCACAGAATCAGGGTGGTCATGTAATTGATGGTCAGCCTGTCGTATTGGGAACGGACAGCGTCCTGCAGCTGTTTCATCAGTACAATTATTTTTTCCGTATTCAGCGTCCTGCAGTACTGCGGGATCAGAAGCCGGATATTATTTTCCGTCAGATACGAAAGGGTGTCGGTAACGCCTTCCTCAGTAATTACGGGCGTCACCGGATGGGAGGATGTAAAATGCATCCAGTAAAAGCTGCAGTCCGAGGGCCTGAAGCCCCGCCGGAGGTTGGCGGGAGGCTGCCCCGGCGGAAGGAGCAGCGTTTCACCCGTATTTACTGTAAAATCCTGATTTTGATAGGACAGGTATAAAGGCCCCTTGGAAATGACAAAAAGTTCGTAATCAATCAGCTCCATCGTTTCATGCATCCAGTTAGGAGACAGTGCCTCAAACTTCCCGGTGAGTACGTATTCCAGCGGGTTGTCAATCGTAAATTCATAAGCCTTCAATCAATAGCGTACCTCCCCTCCGTTTTCATTCTGAATTTTGACACCAGAGGTGTATCTTTTGGCCCCGCATTTCAGGGGAAAAAATCCGGATCAGTTTATTAAAGTGAAAAACCTGTCGGCCAACAAAACACTCTCTGTAAAATTCCGGGAAAAATCGGGTTTTATACTAATGGTAAAATATGGAAATTAGTCAATTATGCATAAAATAAGTATAATTAAAGGCTCTAATTTGTACAAGGTGTATAAAGGTTAGGTTAAGTGTAAAAAGGTTGTGAGTTTAAAAGGCAAAGCAGTAAGCCACAACCTTTTTACACTTAATGTATCCTTATGACATTTACGAAACCGGTATCAAATTGTAAGATATACCCATAAATTTCCGCAGAAGAAAATAAAAAATATAAATATTCACTAAGCATTATCCGATGCACTATGCAAATAGCAGCAAAAGCTACAGCATTTTAAGATGGATGACTTTCGGACATCTGTCAGTATTTTGGACCGGGAGTGTGTGCAGGCCCGGAAATCAAAGGGAAATAACACGGTTACCGTGAAATTTCAAATAAAGATTGGAGGAAACAGAATGAAAAAGAAATTAATTGCGCTGATGCTTTCAGCGGCAATGACGGCAGGAATGCTGGCAGGCTGCGGAAGTACAAGTACCACAGGCAGTACCGATGCAAATGCAGGGGCCGCCGACACAGGAGCGGCAAAAACGGAAGAAAACGCATCTGCGGACGCAGGCGCTTCCACAGGAGAGACGGTAAAGCTGACCGCTGTCATCATTTCCCATCCGCTTACCAAGGATATCACGGAAATGAAGTGGGTATCCGAAATTGAAGAGAAAGCAGGAGTGGAAATCGAATGGGAACAGATCAGGGCTGACTGGGATACGGTGAAATCAACCCGTTTCGCAGCCGGGGACATTCCGGATCTGCTCTTCAGCGCCACATCCGATTCCGATTATACCAAATATGCCGGGCTGTTTGCGGACCTGACGCCTTACCTCAGCAAGGAAACCACCCCCAATATCATGGAAATGTTTGAAGAAGAGCCGGATACCAAAACACTGGCTACCACAATGGAAGGAAAAATTTTCGGACTTCCCAAATTCCAGGGCAAATGGCCTTCCACCAATACCGTTATGTTCATCAACAAAAACTGGCTGGAAGCGGTAGGCAAAGAGGTTCCCACCACCTTCACGGAGCTGAAGGATGTCCTGATGGCCTTTAAAGAGCAGGATGCCAACGGCAACGGCGACCCTGACGATGAAATCCCCATGGACTTCAACGCGGGCGCAAACAACGGCTGGTTCAACAGCGCTTATTCCATGACAAACCTGGTAGGCTCCCTTGGGATCCAGCTGACCAACTGGGAACAGACGCTTTGCGGAAGACGGACAGATTAAATGCTATGCAGTTGACGACCGTTATAAGCTGTTCATGAAATACGTAACTGATCTTTATGCCAACGGCCTGATCAATACCAATGCCATTTCCAACGACTATTCCGCATTCCAGTCCCTTTCCCGCGGCAATGAAAATGGGGACGCCCTGGTAGGCTGTGTATTCGGCTGGGAAGAAACAGACAAATTCGGCCCCAACCTTTACAGCCAGTATGTACCGGTTCCCGCGCTTGATTATGATATCGACTGTGAACCCGGCACCTATGATACCCGCTGGAGGGATGACTACACAGGACTTAATATGTCCGGCAACAGAGTATGTGTCAGCGCCAAATGTGAGAATATGGAAGCTGCCGTAAGATTCCTCGACTGCTTCTATGATCCGGCCGTTTCCGTTCAGGGCCTGTTCGGCGGTATTTCCGACGGCTGTGTGGAGCAGACCGGCGACAACAGCTTCAAGGTTCTTGACCCGCTTGATCCCGACACGGATCCCGGTACCTGGAAATGGACAAGCACCATGGCGGATAATGCGCCCATGTATATCAGAAGAAGCACGGAAATCGAAATGGCACAGGATATGACCTTTGCCCTGGAGGAAAGAAAAGTATACGATGATGTGATTGCCAAGGCAAGCGAATCCGATACCTATCCTCAGATGTTCATGAAATATTCGGAAGAAGATCAGAATACCATGGCGCTCACCCAGGCCAATATCAACAATATCATTGATAATTACTGGTCTCTTTGGATGACCGGCGAATCCGATATCGACGCTGACTGGGATTCCTACGTTAAGAGTGTCAATGATGCAGGACTGCCTCAGATACTTGAAATCCGTCAGAAGGCTTTCGACGCATATCTGGGAAAATAATGCTTCATACCAAAAAGCAGAGCTAAACAGGGCAGTGGGATGTGGAATTTCCGCATCCCACGTTCTGTCTAAAGGAAGGGAGATCGTATGAGTGCTAAACAAAAAAAGAATGCTGTAACCGGCCAGGGCCGGGGTTTTGGAAAATATATACAGCATAACTGGCAGCTGTGGGTCATGCTGTTCCCCGCCATGCTGTATATCCTGATTTTCTGTTATGTCCCCATGTACGGGATCCAGCTGGCGTTCCGGGAATACAGCTTTACCGCGGGCATCACGGGCGGAAAATTTGTGGGACTGAAATATTTTAAGCAGTATTTTGAAAGCCCCATGTTTTTTACCACGCTGAAAAATACCTTTGTCATTTCCGCCACCAGTATTCTTGTGGGCTTTCCCGCGCCGATTATCCTGGCTATGATCATCAATCAGATCCGCAGCCCCAAATGGAAAAAGACGGTGCAGACTACCGTATATATCCCGTACTTCATTTCAGTGGTCGTCCTTGTTTCCATGCTGAATATCATGTTTGCAAACGACAGCGGCGTAATCGCCAACTTTTTGAAAAGCCTTCATATCGTATCCCGGAACACCAATATTCTGGGAAAGGAATCCTGCTTTGTTCCCCTGTATGTACTGTCCGGCGTCTGGCAGACCATGGGCTGGAACAGCATCATCTTCATCGCCGCCCTGTCTTCAGTGGATACCCAGCTGTATGACGCCTGTAAAATTGACGGGGCGAACCGGTGGCAGACGATGATACATATTGATTTTCCGGCGATTCTGCCCACTATCATGATCCTGTTGATTATGAACATGGGAAATATTCTCAACGTAGGCTTCGACAAGGTTTTCCTGATGCAGAACAGCCTGAATCTGGGAGCCTCCCAGGTTATTTCCACCTATGTATATACGGTGGGCATCAAGTCCTCACAGTTCAGCTTCGGCGCGGCTGTCGGCCTGTTTAACACGGTAATCAACTTTGTATTCCTGCTGGTAACCAACTATGTTTCCAAACGGTCCACCGGCACCGGTCTGATGTAGGAGGAGTAAAAATGGCAGATAAAAAAATAAGACCTGCAAAAAAAGTGAAAAGGGATTCCAGCTGGCAGGACAGGCTGTTCGGCGCAGTTGTTATCATCCTCAGCATATTTGTTTTTGTCGTCATAGCCTATCCGCTGTGGTTTATTATCATCGCCTCCATCAGCAATTCCAATCTGGTCAATCTGGGGAAGGTGACCATATGGCCGAAGGACATCCTTTTTTACGGCTATCAGCAGATTGCGGAGGATGCGCGTATCTGGACCGGTTATGCCAATACCATACTCTATGTGGTGGCAGGAACTATCCTGAATATGGCGGTCACCATGCCGGCGGCCTATGCGCTTTCCAGAAGGGATTTCAAGGCAAGGAACAAGGTGATGTTCTATTTTGTGTTCACCATGTTCTTCAGCGGCGGGCTGGTGCCCCTTTACATGACGGTAAGCTCGCTGGGACTGATTTCCACAAAAACGATTCTGATCATTTTCGTGGCGGTCAATACCTATAACCTTATTATAGCAAGAACCTTCATAGAAACCTCCATTCCGGAGGATCTCTACGAGGCGGCCGTGCTGGACGGATGCTCCCATTTCAACTATTTTGTCAAGGTGGTGCTTCCGCTGTCCAAAGCGGTTATTTCCGTGCTGATTCTGTATTATGCCGTATTCCACTGGAACGATTTCTTCAATGCGCTGCTGTTTAACAGCAATTCCAAAAACGCGCCTCTGCAGATTATACTGCGGGAAATCCTGCTTTTGAACCAGGCGTTCTCCAGCGGCGTGGGAAGCGTACAGGGCGGCTATGCCCAGGGTGCTGCGGATCAGGTGAAATACGCGGTAATCATCGTATCAACGCTGCCCATCCTGTGTGTGTATCCCTTCATCCAGAAGTATTTTGAAAAAGGCGTGATGATCGGAGCGGTAAAGGGCTGATTTTATAAGAAGAAGGGCCGCCCGGCGGCAGGAAGGAAAGGGTATGGAAAAGTTAAAGGGATTTCAGATATCAGGAGTGGAATTAAAGAATAGCTTGTGGGAGCGCCAGAGAAGGGAAACCATAGAAACCTATCTGGCGATTCCCAATGATTCCCTGCTGCATATTTTCAGAAAAACAGCCGGCCTGGACGCTCCTGGGGAGAGCCTGATGGGCTGGTATGGAAACGGCGCTTCCACTTTCGGCCAGAAGCTGGGCGCCTTCGCCAAGCTGTACGCGGTAACGGGTGATTACCGGCTGAAGGAGAAGGCCGTATTCCTGGCGGAGGAATGGGGCAGATGCGCTGCGGCAAGCGCGAAAACCATCGACTGCAATGGCACCTACGTCTACGAAAAGCTGCTGGGCGGCTTTCTCGACATGTATGAGTTTCTGCATTATGAGCCGGCGCTTGCCTATATTTCCGCGTTGACGGACAGCGCCGCCCGGCGGTTCAAGCGGGATATCCCAAGGGACGGCCTTCAGGGGCCGGAGCTTTGTGATAATGACATGATTGAGTGGTACACGCTTCCTGAGAATCTGTACCGGGCTTATCTGCTGACCGGGGAGAAGAAATATCTGGATTTTGCCAGGGAATGGGATTATACCTACCTGTGGGATAAATTGAACGCCCACGATTCCACCATTGGGCCAAGGCATGCCTACAGCCAGGTCAACAGCTTTTCCAGCGCGGCAATGGCCTATCTGGTGACGGGGGATAAGAAGTACCTGGACGCTGCGGAAAACGGCTATGCGCTTGTGACGGAAAAGCATACCTATGCCACAGGCGGCTACGGCCCCGCGGAGTGCCTGTTTGCGGATGAAAAAGGGTTTCTGGGCGAGATGCTGAAGGATTCCTGGGATTCCACCAAAAACGGGGCGGTCTACAGGAATTTCGGCGGCGGAATGGTTCCCAGGAACGATAACTGGGGAAGTTGCGAGGTATCCTGCTGCGCCTGGGCGGTCTTTAAAATCTGCAATTATCTTCTCCGGTTTACCGGGAAAGCAAAATACGGTGACTGGGCGGAGCAGATGCTGATCAACGGTGTGGCCGGACAGCCGCCCATCGATTCCGAGGGGCACGTGATGTACTATGCCGGTTATTTTGTGGACGGCGCGGTAAAGAGCCTGGAGGACAGAAGGCTGCAGCCAAACGGCGCCAATTTTGAATGGCAGTGCTGCACCGGGACCTTTCCCCAGGATGTGGCGGAATATGCCAACATGATTTATTATACGGATGAGGAAGGGATCTATGTTTCCCAATACCTTCCTTCCAAAGCCTCTTTTTCCATTCGCGGCAGCCGGTTTGCCCTGGAAAACTGTTCCGGGGGTGATATTTCTCCCATCCGGAAATTCCGGGTGCAGGCAGAAGGCGGAACCTCCTGCCGGATCAGTTTCCGGATTCCCCGCTGGGCAAAGGGCGTAAACCGCATCCTTGTAAACGGCGAGGACATGGGCCTTTCGGCACAGCCGGATACCTGGGCCGTGCTGGAACGGGAGTGGCAGGCGGACGATGTTATCGAGATAAGCCTTCCTTTTTCCCTGGAATTCAAACCGGTGGATGAAGAAAACCCGGATATTGCGGCGCTGTGCTTCGGGCCGATAGTTCTGGCGGCGGATAAGATGTCCCTGCTTGACGGGGACATGGAGCACCCGGAGGAATGGATCACATGCATTGATGAAAAACAGATGCTGTTTAGGACTGCGCCCGGACACGTATGTCCCTATCCCCAGGCGGTGAGGACCTTCAGGCCCTATTACAAAATCCCCGTCATGGAATGGTATTTTATGTATGTAAGATTTCAACAGAGATAGGAAAAAATAGAAAAACTGCCATGAAACCTGGAGCGTATTGGAAAGCGTACCGTTTCATGGCAGTTTTTGTATGTTTTTTTAAGTAATCGTTTTTTTACCCTGGAGGGATCCGTATTCCCGGCTGTTTGCTGCGCGCGGTCCTGTGGAATTTCTCACCACCAGCTGGGCATGCAGGAGCAGCGTGCCGATAGATACTTTATTCATCAGGCTGTCCAGTGCATAATAGCCGCTTTTTCCCAGTTCGATCCGTTCCTGACGGATTGTGGTCAGGGGCGGGGAGGTATAGGCGCAGATGGGCAGATCATCAAAGCCGATGATGCTTAAGTCCCTGGGAACATGGTAACCCAGCTGCTGGCACTGGATCATGACCGTATTGGCAATCAGATCATGGCTGCATATAATCGCCGTCACCCCCATGGCAAGAAGCCTGGGCAGATGCTTTTCCAGGCATTCCGTGATATAGTATGAGCTTCCGGCATAAGTGGGATCGGACTGCAGGCCGTTCTGGCGCAGCGCCTGGAAAAAAGCCTTGTGCCGTACCTGCATGACGTGGGAGCCAAGCGCTCCGCTCAGATATCCGATTTTCTTGTGTCCCAGCAGCTTCAGATGGGACACGGCAAGCTCCATCCCCTCGTTGTTGTCTACGCCCACATAGGCGATGTTGGGATTGGCGCTGATATAGTTATCATAAAGAACGGTGGGAGTGCGGCTTGTATGAAAATCCTTCATCCAGGGATCGTTCAGGGAAAAGCCCAGCACAAAGGCTCCCAGATAATTATTGCGCAGCATGAAAACATCGTAGGGCGTATGCTTCTGCAGCTTTTCCTCCGCCTGCACAATCTCTACCGTATATCCGGCCGGCTCCGCCATCTGACGGAAACCCAACGTAATGTCATAGCCGAATTGATGCGGTTCTTCGTATTCTATATTCTCGGTGAGGATACACAGCTTTTTTGCATCCGCTTTCTGCCTGCGAAGCTTTGTGTAGCCCATTTCCACCGCTGTTTCCAGTACATTTTTTTGTAAAGTTTCGCTGATATCGGGCGCGCCGTTGAGAGCCTTGGATACGGTGCCCTTGGAAATCCCCATTCTATCAGCAATATCCTGCAGTGTTGTCATGATGTCCGCCTTTCGGAATTCGTGTTTGCCCGGCTGTCAAAGATCTGCCGGCAGCCGCCATGCAGCCGGTATCCGTCCATGAAAAGCCGTCTTTGCCGTAGGACGGATGGATTGGCCTGATTTACTTTGCGGCTGCTTCCTATTATACGGAATGGCTTATGGAAAATCAATGCATAAGCAAAAAAAATACAGTAAAGTTTCGTAGGTTCCTCCCCATGGGAATTATCTTGTTGTAAAAGTGCATAATTTTACAATGCAAAAACTATGAAAAACAGAGAAAGTAGTAGGACACATATGAAAACAGGATTGACGAAATCGCACAATGAGACTATGATAAAGATAAATTACGAAACTAAGCGAAACTTAAATTTAGAATCAAAGAAAAGGAGAGGACAAAATGCGGAAGAAAGGATTGGCGCTGCTGTTAGCTATAGGGCTTCTGGCAGCAAACATTGCAGGCTGCGGTAACAGCCTGCAGGATGGAGCGGATAAACGGGAAAGTGTCCGTCTTATGGTGTGGTCACCTTCGGAAGACCAGTCAAAGGACAGCGGAGAATGGCTGCAGAGAACCTGCGAGGCCTTTGCTGCAGAGCACCCGGAGTGGGATATCACCTTTGTTTACGGAGTAGCGGATGAGGCCAGCGCAGCAACACAGGTGTCCCAGGATCCGGAGGCCAGCGCGGATGTGTTCATGTATGCCAACGACACCCTGACCACCATGACGGATGCCAACGCCCTGGTCAAATTCGGCGGCAAGTACAGGGAGGAAATCGAATCCACCAATTCGGAGGAGGTGCTCGCCTCCCTGACAAAGGATGGAGAGCTGTACGGCGTTCCCTTTACCACCAACACCTGGTTCATGTATTATGACAAGAACGTTTTTACCGAAGAGGATGTGAAAAACCTGGATACCATGCTGGAAAAGGGCGTTGTTTCCTTCCCCTTCACCAATTCCTGGTATCTGCCTTCCTTTTATATAGGAAACGGCTGCAGCCTGTTTGGTGACGGGACGAAAGAGGAGGAGGGTGTGGATTTCGGCGGCGATAAGGCTGTGGAGGTCACGGATTATCTGATAGACCTTGCCGCAAACCCCAATTTCAAAATTGATGCGGATGGCTCCGGTATTGCGGGCCTGCGGGACGGCAGCATTTCGGCCATGTTTTCCGGTTCCTGGGATGCCAACGGCGTAAAGGAAGCGCTGGGAGAAAATATGGGCGCCGCATCCCTTCCCACCTACACGCTTAACGGCGAGGAAAAGCAGATGATGGCTTACGCGGGCTCCAAGGCCGTCGGCGTCAATCCCAACTGCAAATATATGGTGCCCGCGGTGGAACTGGCAATCTATCTGGGTTCGGCCCAGGCCCAGCGCAGCCATTACGAACTCAGAAACGTGATTCCATGTAATACAAAGCTGATGGAAGAGAAGGAAATCATGTCTGACCCGCTTGTTATGGCGCAGAACAATACCTTCAACAATACCTCGATTCTCCAGCCCTTTGTATCGGCGATGAACAATTGCTGGAGCCCGGTGGAAAATATGGGCAAAGCAATCCGCAATAAGAGCGTGACCCATGAGAATGCGAAGGAACAGACAGAAGCCATGAATGAAGCGATGAACAGCAGCGGAATATAATAGAGGTGATGAGGATGGGAATTTTTAAGAAAAGAGTCAATGAATTTCCGACAGACTATACCTGCATGAAAGCAGTCAGAGAGGGCGGTGTGGAAACCCGGCTTTCCATGCTTCTTATGGGCTTTGGAAATATCGTACATAAACAGTTTTTAAAGGGCCTTCTGTTCCTGGCGGCAGAGGCGGCCTACCTGGTTTTTATGGCAGTGAGCGGCATCGGCTTTGTCCGTATGCTGGGTTCGCTGGGAACCGTACCCCAGCAGGAAATATGGGATGAGGCGAGCCAGGTGTATCTGTACACAAAAGGGGACCAGTCGGTGCTGATTCTGCTTTACATTGTAGCCAGCCTGCTCCTGACGGATTGATCTGCGCCTGGCGCGCTACGGGCGCTGCCGGCCGGTGCACGGCAGAGGGGAAGCATGTCAATACCTTCCGTGAGGATTTAAAGACACTGCTTCATGAAAACCTGCACAGATTATTAATGACCCCGCCGGTCACTTTTATCTTCCTTTTCACTGTGCTGCCGTTGATTTTCATGATCTGCATGGCCTTTACCAACTACAGTAAAATAGGTAATCACCTCATGCTTTTTGACTGGGTCGGTCTGGAAAATTTCAGGGCCCTGTTCGACTCCGGCAGTATTCTGGGAAGCACCTTCTGGTCCGTGCTGGCCTGGACGCTTGTGTGGGCGTTTTTCGCCACCTTCAGCAACTACATTTTTGGAATGATACTTTCCCTGATGATCAACAGGAAGGAGACGAAGGCCAAAGGCTTCTGGCGGTTCTGCTTTGTATTGTCCTGTGCGGTTCCCATGTTCGTATCATTGCTGATTATGAAAACCATGCTGCAGCCAAACGGCGCTGTCAACGTGCTTCTGCGTAATCTTGGCTGGATAGCCCAGGACGCCAGTCTTCCGTTCTTCACGGATCCCACCTGGGCGCGCATAACCGTTATTGTGGTCAACATCTGGGTAGGTGTACCCTATACGCTGCTCCAGCTGACGGGCGTGCTGCAGAACATCCCCGCGGAGCTGTATGAAGCGGCTAAGGTGGACGGTGCCAATGCCTTCCAGATATTTTTCAAAATCACGCTGCCGTATATGCTGTATGTGACCACGCCTTATCTGATCGTCACCTTTACCGGAAACGTGAACAACTTCAACGTCATTTACCTGCTTTCGGGAGGCGACCCCGTTACCAACCTGTCGTCCACGGCGGGAAGCACGGATCTGCTTGTTACCTGGCTGTATAAGCTGACCATCGACAAGCAGTACTATAACGTGGGTTCCGTCATCGGCATCATGACCTTTATCATACTGGCAGTGGGCGCGTTGTTTACCTACCGCAACAGCAAATCCTATAAGGAAGAGGGAGGATTTTAAACATGGCCGGAGCAAAAATGCATTCTGCAAAAAAGAAACGTCTCATCAACAATACCATCGTCCATGTCATTCTGGCGATTCTGGCATTTATCTGGGTATTTCCCATCATATGGGTAATCCTGACAAGCTTCCGTGCGGAGAAGGGCTCCTATGTATCCACCTTCCTTCCCCAGTCCTATACCCTGGATAATTATGCAAAGCTGTTTACCGATACCTCCATACTGAATTTTCCCAGGATGTTTTCCAACACGCTTTTTATCGCCGTCTGTTCCTGCATCCTTGCCACCTTTTATGTATTGGCGGTATCCTACTGCCTGTCCAGGCTGAAATTCAAGCTTCGCAGGCCCTATATGAATATGGCGATGATCCTGGGGCTGTTTCCCGGTTTCATGTCCATGATTGCCGTATATTTTATCCTGAAGGCGCTGGGACTGACCGAAGGGAACCTGATACGCCTGGCGCTCATCCTGGTGTATTCCGGCGGCGCGGGCTTATCCTTCCAGATAGCGAAGGGCTTCTTCGACACCATCCCCACGGCCATAGACGAGGCGGCGCTGCTGGACGGCTGCACCAGATGGCAGATTTTCAGTAAAATCACGCTGCCCTTAAGCAAGCCGATCATTATTTATACAGTACTGACTTCCTTTATGGCGCCCTGGCTTGACTTTATCTTTGCCAAGGTTATCTGCCGGGCCAATTCCGACCAGTATACGGTTGCCATCGGCCTGTGGAAGATGCTGGAAAAGGAGTATATTGACAACTGGTACACCAGCTTTGCCGCAGGGGCGGTGTTGATATCCATTCCCATAGCCATCCTGTTTTTGTCCATGCAGCATTATTATGTGGACGGTGTTTCCGGTGCGGTGAAGGGCTGACGCGGACATAACGCCGGCGGAAGGCCGGCAAAATCATAACGTAAGGCGGATAAGACATGAAGACAGCACAACAATGGAAAGCCTGTTATCTGGAGCCTGCATTTCAGGCGCAGTATACTTACCAGGGGAAGGATCTGGGAGCGGCCTGCAGCGGGAAGGGAACCTCCTTCCTGCTGTGGAGCCCCTTTGCGGATAAAATCACACTGAACCTGTACCGGGACGGGGGCGAAGGAGAACCCTTCCTGCAGCAGCCCATGGACAGAGAGGAAAAGGGTGTGTGGGCCTTCCGGACGGAGAAGAACCTGCACGGCATTTACTATGACTATGAAATACGAATTGACGGTGAAACAAAACGGACCGCAGACCCTTATGCAAAAGCCTGCGGCATAAACGGCCGCAGAAGCATGGCCGTGGATTTAAGCTTAACCAATCCCATCGGGTGGGAAGAGGACCATGCCCCGGAACAGCCTGCGGAACGCATTATTTACGAGGTGCATGTAAAAGAATTTTCCTGGGATCCGGCCGGCGGTTTCCCTTCGGAATACCGGGGGAAATATAAAGCCTTTCTGTGTGAGGACACCACCCTGAACGCAGAGGGAAAGCATCCCACCGGCATTCCCTATCTGAAGGAGCTGGGGGTCACACACATCCAGCTGATGCCCGTTTTTGACTACGGATCAGTGGATGAAGCGGGAGATCCTGCAGATTTTAACTGGGGCTACGATCCGGTAAATTACAATGTGCCGGAAGGCTCCTATGCCACGGACGCCGCCCGCGGCGAGGTACGGATACGTGAAATGAAGGAAATGATACAGTCCCTGCATAAAAACGGCTTCCGTGTGATTATGGACGTGGTCTATAACCATACCTATTCCCTGGATTCCTGGTTACAGCGGACGGTGCCGTGGTATTATTACCGTCTGCATGAAGACGGCAGCGTTTCCAACGGCTCCGCCTGCGGCAATGACATTGCCAGCGAACGGCCCATGTGCGCCTCATACCTGTTTAATTCCGTCCTGTATTGGGCGGAGGAATACCATATTGACGGCTTCCGCTTTGATCTGATGGGGCTTCTGGATACGGATTTAATGAACCGCATCCGCACCGCCCTTGATCTGCGCTTCGGCAGGGGAGAAAAGCTGGTGTACGGAGAACCGTGGGCAGCGGGAAAAACAGCGATGGATCCGGGCTTTACCCAGGCGTTAAAAGCAAATTTCGGAAAGCTTCCGCCGGATATCGGTATGTTCTGCGACAATACGAGAGATGCGATAAAGGGCGCTGCGCTTAAGCCGGAGGAACCGGGCTTCATTAACGGAAGGCCGGGGCTGGAAGAGGAAATCCTTGACAGTGTCTCTGCCTGGTGCGGCGGGAAAATTCCTGTGAAGGCTCCTTCCCAGATCCTTAACTATGTGTCGGCCCATGACAACCAGACGCTTTATGATAAGCTTGCTTCCACGCTGGAGAAAGGGGCGGATATCAGAAAAGCCTGCCGCCTTGCGGCGGGGATTTACATGACCTGTCAGGGCAGCCTTTTCTTCCTTTCCGGGGAAGAGTTCGCCAGAACCAAAAACGGCCTGGATAACACCTATGATGCCCCTGTAAGCCTGAACCGCCTGGACTGGACGAAGTCCCTGCAGGAGCGGGGGCTGGTGGAGTATTATAAAGGCCTGATCGCTTTGCGGAAGCAGCTGCCCGGCCTTTGTGACAAATCACCCAATGCTGTACAGCGGATATCTGGCCGTTGGAATAAGCCTGGAGCGGTTGGATTCTTCGTTAACAACCGGGCGGAGGAGTGCAGCTGCCGGTGGGAAACCCTCTGCATTGTATACAACAGCAAAAGTACGCCGGAAAGACTCACGCTGCCCAGGGGGACATGGGAGCTTCTGGCCGATGGGGAAAGCAGCTTTCTATGGAAAAGCCCGGTCAGGGCAGGCGCCAATATTGCAGCCGCGCCCGGAAGCATTTTGATATTGGGAAAGACGGCGGCAGATGAAAAGAACTGTCCGGCAGATTTATTTTCAGGCAGATAAAAGGAAGGACGGGAGTGACGGCCGGCATCCGGACCGTTACGGATAGGAGACGATATGAAGTGGATTTACGGAAAACAGGACTTTAAAACACTGGAACGGGGCCAGGAAAACTGCTATCTCATGACCAACGGGCTGGGCGGTTTTTCTTCCATGACAATGACCGGTTCGGTCACCCGGAACGATCATGCATTCCTGATGGCATGCACACAGGCTCCGAACCACCGTTATAATATGGTGCACCGGCTGAAGGAACGGCTTTTTACAGGCGCGCCGGAGGAGGAAAACGCTTACGTCCTCTCCAGCCAGGAATTTGCCGATGGCACAAGCGAAGAAGGCTTCCGGTATCTGTCCTCATTTACCTATGAAGACACGCCTGTATGGAATTTCCTTGTAAACGGCGTGGAAATATGCAAGGAGGCAGGAATGGCTCAGGGCGCGAACACGGCGGCCCTTTCTTACCGTATTAACAACCGCAGCGGCAGATCATGCCGGCTGGAGATTACCCCCTTTTTCCAGTTTGTTCCAAAGGGAAGCGATATGGAAAAGACGCAGAAGCTGAGCCGGACGGGCACAAAGCTGGAAAGCGCCGGCCTGACCCTTTACTTCCGCACAAATGCCTTCATCATGGAGGTTAATGAGGAGGAATGCTATCGTTACAGCTATGATGCCTGCGACGGCAGAAGGGAAACAGGCCGCGCCCTGGCCAATCATGTTCTCACCCTGGATGTGGCTGCCGGGGAGACCGGAACGCTGGAAATCATATATGAAATGGAGCCGGGGACGCAGAGCGCGCAGGAAATCATCAGCGGACTGAAGGCTTACCGGAAAAAACTGGAGGAAAAATGCGGCCTGAAATCCGATATTGCACGTTCCCTTGTAAAAAGCGCGGATCAGTTTATTTCCGCCAGGGAATCCACCGGCGGGAAAACCATTTTGGCCGGCTTCCCCTTTTTTGAGGACTGGGGCAGGGATACCATGATCGCGCTTCCCGGCATCTGTATTTTCACAGGGCAATATGAAACCGCCCGGCAGATTCTGCGTACCTTTGCCGTCAATGAACGTGACGGCCTGATGCCGAACCTGTTTCCCGAGGGAGGCAGGGAACCCATGTATAACACGGCTGATGCGGCGCTTTTATTCATCAACTGTGTGTATCTGTACTATGAAGCCTCCAAGGATGCCGTATTTGTCCGGGAAATGTATCCTGTCATGGAACGGATTATGGAGCGCTACAAAAACGGCACGGGCTTTGGCATCCATATGGATGAAGACGGTCTGATTCAGGCCGGAGAGGGCCTGGCCCAGGTGACCTGGATGGATGTAAGGGTGGGGGATATCCTCCCCACGCCGCGCCATGGAAAGCCGGTGGAAATCAACGCTTACTGGTATAATGCCCTGCGCATTATGGAGCGCTTCTGTGAACTGCTGCACAGCAAGGACCCCGGCTATGGGGTGCTTGCAGGGAAGGTGAAAGCCGTATTCTGCGATAAATTCTGGCTGGAGGAGAAGGGATGCCTGAAGGATCTGGTATCCGGAACTTCTGCGGATGTGCAGATACGCTGCAATCAGATCTGGGCGGTATCCCTCCCCTTTACCATGCTTGATCGGGACAAAGAAAAGCGTGTGGTGGAAACGGTGTTCGAAAAGCTGTATATCCCTTATGGGCTGAGAACCCTGGACATGGGGGATGCGCAGTTCCATCCTTTTTACGGAGGTCCCATGCTGGAACGGGATATGGCCTATCATCAGGGCACTGTGTGGGTCTTTCCTCTGGGTGCGTACTACCTGGCTTATCTGAAGGTGCACGACTTAGACATCAAAGCCGCAGAAACGGTGCGCAGCCAGCTGGAGGTGCTGGAAAGCGCCATGAGGGAGGGCTGCATCGGCCAGCTGCCGGAAATCTACGATGGGCTGAATCCCGTTTCCTCCAGAGGCTGCTTTGCCCAGGCCTGGAGCGTGGGAGAACTGCTTCGTGTCTATGAAAAACTGGAACGGCTGCAGGGCGGCGCACAGTAAAAAAGAGGAAGAATGCATGGAATTTACAGGTATTTATCATAAAACATCGGAACAGATGAGCTATCCACTCAACGAAAGGGAGCTGATCATCAACCTGAAAACCGGCTATGATGTGGAAAAGGTTTTCATCCACTACGGGGATCCCTTTGAAGCGGGGATCCTTGGCGGAAAGGAAACCTGGACCGGAAAACGGGAGGAAATTTTCTATAAAAAGAGGCTTCGTTTCCAGATATGGTGGACCACCACATTGGTTCCCGCCTATAAGCGTTGTAAATATTTTTTTGAGCTGCATACCACAGATCAGGTCTGGTACTATTTTGAGGATGGTTTTCTGACGGAGGAACAGCTCCACATGGAGGGCAGGATGCAGCAGTGCTTTGTCGTTCCCTGGATGAATCCCGCGGATATCAACCGGACGCCTGACTGGGTGAACGATACTGTATGGTACCAGATATTTCCCGACAGATTCTGCAACGGCACGCCCGGTAAAAATGCAGGGCAGCTATGTCCCTGGAGAAACGGTACTGTTACCAATGAAGAACGCTTCGGCGGCAATCTGGAGGGGATCCGTCAGAAGCTTCCCTATATGAAGGAGTTAGGCATTAACGGCATCTATCTTAACCCTATCATGGAAGCGGAATCCAACCATAAATACGATACCACGGACTACACGAAGATCGATCCCTGTTTCGGGGAAAAGGAAGACTTTATCAGGCTGGTGCAGGAAGCCCATGCGCAGGGAATCCGCATCATGGTGGATGCGGTTTTTAACCACTGCGGAAGGAAATTCGCGCCGTGGCTGGACGTGCTGGAGAAGGGCAGGGCTTCCCGATATGCGGACTGGTTTATGGTGAATACCTGGCCCATCCCTGAAAAACAAGCGGACACCAGGGACGGGAGATACTATTCCTTCGCTTTTGCCGACGGCATGCCCAAGCTGAATACCAATAACGAAGAGGTGATCGACTATTTCTGCGGGATCTGCCGGGACTGGATTACAGATTACGATATTGATGGCATACGGTTTGACGTAGGAAACGAGGTATCCCACTTGTTCCTGAAAACCCTGCGCCATCATTTGAAGGCGCTGAAGCCGGATATTTATCTTCTGGGAGAAATCTGGCATGATGCAAGCCAGTGGCTGGCCGGAGACGAAATGATTCTGTCATGAACTATCCCCTGACAAGCGGCATCCATGACTTTTTCCTGGATTCTTCCATGAAAAAGGAAGAATTTGAATTCATGGTCAACCGCTGTTATACCATGTACATGCAGCAAAACAATAACGTGATGTTCAACCTGTTGGATTCTCATGATACGGAACGGCTGATGAACCGTTTTCACAGCCTGGATACTTTTTACCAGCAGCTGGCGGTGCTGTTTACAATGCCGGGAAGCACCCTGCATTTTCTATGGGACGGAAATCGCCATGGAGGGCGGGCATGATCCGGACTGCCGCAGATGCATGCCCTGGGAAGAGCTGGAGCTGCCGGAAAATCAGGAAAAAACAGCCGCACTGCGAAAGCTGATTTTACTGCGGCGCACGGAGCCTGCCTGCAGAAGCCTGTATTTTCATTTTCCCAATGAATATTCAAGCGGCAGATGTGTGGAATATATTAAGCTGGACGGAGGGAAGGGAAGTTGAAGCTTCCTGAACTGCTCCGGAAATGATGGAAATAAAGGAGGGCGGTGAAGTCCTTTCCAGAGGCTTCCATGACCGCCTGCTGGAACCGGGCGGACGCTGATCAGACATAAAAATCGATAAAATGAAGAAAAAGATGGCCGTTGGCTGCGCCTGAACAGCTGCCATATATTATTAAAAAGAACATAACTCATGGCCTGCATAGAATAAAGAACAATACTTTTTGCACTGCATAAAAATACAGTACAAACTGAGCAGGCAGCGAGCTTATTCACCGGGCTCATGGGGCCGGGCCGTTAGCGGCAGCAGAGAGCTGAAAGCATCTGCGGGACAGTATACACGCTGTTCCCGCAGATGCTTTTTTGTGAGGCCGGACAGCGGTTGCGTTCCTTCACAGCCACGGGGCAGGCGTTTTTCTCAGACTGATTTAAGGCCGCCGGTTACGGCGGGAAACGGGGTTATTTATGAAACAGGGAAATCAAAACAGGAATTACAGGACTGCCATGCAGGTATCAATTGTCAGTATCGCAGTCAACGCCGTCCTTACTCTGTTCAAGCTGTTCGTGGGCATAGCCGCACAATCCGGAGCCATGGTGTCGGATGCAGTCCATTCCGCCTCCGACGTCTTCAGCACACTGATTGTGATAGCCGGTGTGACGGTTGCGGAAAAAAGACCTGACAGCGGCCATCCCTATGGACACGAACGGATGGAATGCGTGGCCTCCCTTCTCCTTGCCGTAATCCTTGCGGCCACCGGTATTGGCATCGGCGCCGCGGGAATGAAACGGATTGCGGAGGGCGGTTTGCTTGCGGTTCCGGGCATGGCAGCGCTTCTTGCCGCGGTCATTTCGATTGCCGTTAAGGAATGGATGTTCCGGTTTACAAAACGCGCCGCAGGCAGGATCAAATCCGGCGCGCTCATGGCGGATGCCTGGCATCACCGCTCGGACGCCCTTTCGTCTGTGGGCGCATTTGCAGGGATTCTGGGCGCCAGACTGGGCTTTCCTGTTCTTGATCCGGCAGCAGGGCTGGTTATTTGCATTTTTATTGAAAAGGCCGCTCTGGAAATTTTCAGGGATGCCTCCGATAAACTGGTGGATAAAGCCTGTCCCGCTGAAACTGCGGAAAAAATCCGTGCCGCAATCCTGGGCATTCACGGCGTGGAGCAGATTGACCTGCTTAATACAAGGCTGTTCGGCTCCCGGATTTATGTGGATGTGGAGATCTCCATGGACGGCTCCAAAAGCCTGACGGATTCCCACCGGACGGCGGAAGCGGTGCATCTTGCGGTGGAGAATGCGATTCCTGAGGTGAAACACTGTATGGTGCATGTTAATCCATTGGGCAAAGAGAAGGAGAGCAAGATTCCATCCGAAAAAATATCCGAATAAATGCAGGGCAGGAGGTCCTTTTCGTCTTGTTTAATATCATCTTTAAAAAGAGAAACGGGTTGTATACATCTTATATTTATGATTGTGATACCATGAACAAAGAATAAAATAGCCTTTTCTGTCCATTAGTTTGTCAAAGGCGCCGAACTCTTCCAGACACCCGTTTTTCAGCACCAGGATCCCGTCACAGCGGCGCAGCATGGCTTCCTCCAGCCGGTGCGTGACCAGAATGCGTGTCAGACCGTCCAGGGAAAGAATGGCATCTGTGACACCAAAGGCGGTCACCGGATCCAGGGAAGCCGTGGCTTCGTCCACAAGCAGCACCGGCGTTTCCCGCAGCAGGCTGCGGGCGATGGAAATTCTCTGCCGTTCTCCGCCCGACAGCGCGTTCCCGTTTTCACCGCAAGGGCAGTCTGCGCCCCGTGCGTTAATCAGTCCCTCCAGCCCCGCCAGCCGTATGACCCGCTCTACCTTTCCGGGGGGAAAATCCCGGAACATGGTGATATTATCCCGTACAGAGCTGTTGAAAATAAACACGTCCTGCTGTATCACGGACAGCAAATCATACAGGGAATCAGGCCGGAGCGTCCGCAGTTCTTTCCCGTCATAAAGAATGCTTCCCCGGTATCCGTCATTGCTTCCCTGCAATAACTTCAGCAGTGTGGATTTGCCGCTTCCCGATCCGCCTGCCACCGCATATTTCCCGCCTGCCGCAAACCGGAAGCTGATATCCTGCAGCGCAGGCGTCTCGTTATTATAAGCTGAGGGCTTTGCGCATGTATCATCCTTCCAGAACAGACGGCGCAGGAACACCGCCGGAGGACGCATGAGCTGCCAAAGCCGCCGCAAGCTTGTCAATCAGCGCATCAGCGGCCTTCCGGTTTGCCCATATCTGTGGAATTACGGACAGAGAGGATTCAAAGCTTTCCATCAGCTGGGCAAAACCATCACTACCCCTGCGGTCACGCCGCGGCCAGAAAGCGCAAGCGCCGCTCCCAGCAAAAATACGGTGAAAATCGTCAGACTTCCCGCAGCGCCGCCTATATGCACAACCAAAGCAACGAGTGCGGGCGGCATGGCATTTACTGCTGCGAGACATTGCTTTCCGAAAAGCCGCGGGCTTCTTTTGAAACTTTTAATGACAGGGAAACCGGAAAGCATATCCTTCAGCGTTGCCAGAAAGGCTCCGTTCGCATCAGACACACCTTTTTGCGCCGGAAGATGTCCTCCGGCCAGCAGGGAAGCGCCAAGCGGGAGAAGGGAGGCCGTCAAAGCCGCTGCGGTCAAAAGCGGACTGTAAGAGAGCATCAGGCCCAGAACACCAACCAGCATGAGCACATTGGCCGGAAGGGTAAATAATGCGGATAGATAATTGGTTTCAAGGAAAGCGTATCATTGGTCAGTGCGGAAAGATAAGCCGAAGTATCCTCCCGGCCGAATGCAAAGGCACTTTTTTCGTTCAGCCTGGCAAAAGCATAGTCCCGGTACTGCTGCAGGGCGCGCTTTAAAAATATCGGACGGGCATAAGCATTGAGCGCCATAATCACCCCCATCAATGCAAAGGAGAGGAGAAAAACGGCACACAACTGGGCCATGGTAAGAAACGCGCCGTTCCCGGCCGCGATATCTATCAGCTGTTGCATCTGCCAGGCAATGGCGAGATTCAGAACCGTATTCAAAACCATTGCCAGCATTCCCCAGAACGCTGTTCCATGATTATGCAGAAAAAACTGTCTGACCAGCATTTCCCGCTGGTGTTTTGCGTCATGGTTCATCCTTTATTTTCCTCCATAGCTCCTGTAATGAAGAGGAGTCAGGTTCCCCGCCATGCAGCAGACTGTCTTCCAGACCTTGAAACGCCGTGCGGCCAAAGCTGTCGTAAACAAGAACCGGCTTTGCCGTATGGCAGAAGCGTATATTTTCCATACCATATTCCGGCGATGCATCAAACCGCCGGGCCAGGCCGGATGCCCTGCGCAGGTAACCTTCCGCCGTTGCCATATCGCCTGCGGCATTGCTGTAACGGGCCTGGCGGCTGAGCAGGATAACCTCGGCCCGATCCAGATAGCTTACTTTTCCCGGTATCCTCAAACCGGACAGGATAGAACACATCCAGGAAAGCAGCTCCTGGGCCTGGGACAGGTTCCCTTCATGGGCAGCACATTCTGCCATTCCCATTACGACCCGGATCAGGCCGCTTAAGTGATTTACGGCAGCAGAGGACAGATAAGTCCCTGCCTCCTCATAGCGCCCGCAAAGAGTCAGGAGAAAACCGATGGAGCTGTTGTTCAGGCCGGCATAATTATACTTTTTATACTCCTCGGCGGCCCGTTCCGGTTTCCCCAGATCGGCCCAGGTCTGTGCCAGCTGATTTCTCACAACCGCTTCATCCACTGCCTCATCCTTATTCTGATCCAGCAGACAAAGGCTGTGCTTTAACAGCTCCTGTGCCTTACGGGTGGCGGCGGGTTCCCGCTTCTCACAGCCAATGGTCTGATACAATTCCGCCGCGCACCAGACCACCTCAAAACGGTTTGGATACTTCAGCAGCGCTTTTTTTGCCTCATGGACCGCCTGATCATACTTTTTTCCCTGTATCAGATCCCGTATCGATTCCACGGCCTGATCCGACTGTGAATCCAGGACATGGTAGCCCAGCAGCGCATCCACGGAAACCTCAAACAGCGCCGCCAGCTCCAGAAGGACGGAAAGCTCCGGGGTGGTGGCTCCGCTTTCCCATTTTGAAACCGCTCCGACAGTGACATTCATCGCTTCTGCCAGCTGTTCCTGGGTAAATCCCATGGTTTTGCGGCAGGAGCGTATATTATCTGATAATGTTAAACGCATTGTTTTTCGCCTCCCTTTCAGGTACATTCTAACTGATTGGGGAAGGCTTGAGAAGTGACATGCGATAATAAAAAGAAAGAAAAAACTTTCCTGACAGGAAATATTACCTGTTACCATATATTGGAGAAGAAAATTGTTAACTATTGGCAGAAAAATATTTTATGGTATATAATAATATCAGTTTTGGTGAGAGGAGTGAAAGGATGAAGAGATAATTTACTTTTGAGAACATGAAATGAGTAATTTAAACTGCATGGAAGCTGTGATGCAGTTTGTTTCGTGTCGTCAAAGGTAAGTTGTGACTCATCCTCATAACTCCTTTTTTATTCCCGCGAGCAACGAGCCAAGTAGCCATGCTTGCATGGATATTTGGCGACTGCCGCGAGGGTCAAAGACCCCGCTGCTCTGCAGCGGGGTCAATGGCATCAACCAGTTCACTTAAGGGCGAACTGGTTTTTCTTTGCATTTTTAGAGCGCAAAACTCTCCTCTCAAAAGAAGCTCTCTTTTGAAAAAATTTCATTTGATTCAATTTTATACTATCTCTGCTACCCTTGCGTAGTCATATATCCATTGCTTTTATAACACTTTTCAATCGGAGGATTTCTTCGGCCATCCAGGCGAAACTTTGCTATCGGTATCCATTGCATCCATCTCTTCCATCGTTTATAATGACGACCAGGTCGTACGGGCACCACCCTCCTGGAGAGGTCTTCTATTATGCTGGCAAGATAATTGCTCCATTCCAATCCGCAAAAAGCATTTTTGCTTCCAGCCAGATGCTGTAGCAGACGGTATTCTGTACGTACTGTGTCTACGATATATTTCATGTTGGGAATATAATCGTATTTTCTAAGTTGCCCTTCCCCATGATGCTTTTGCACTTCTTTTTCACCAGCTGCCTCATAAAAACAGCCACAGAGTGTAAAGCAAAGAATCTTGCCGTAGATTTCATTTGTAACGATGTTATATTTACCTGAGTTGAACCGTTCTGCTTCCAAATGGTTCTTGATATCGAAATAAGCGGTTTCATTGTCCCACCGCTGAACATGATAGAGTTCCACAATCCTGGAGGAAGGGAATTGCTCCTGTACCAGATTTGTAAAATAAGTGGTATCGATTACGGCTGGTTCTTGCGGCCGTTTTTTTACTCATGACGTACTCAAACCGGTTTTTACAACACGCAGCGCAAGAGCCCGAGGCTTTCAGCATAATTCTTACAGTCATCTCTCTTCAGCCTTTGATACCAAGCCTTGTTGAAAGGAGACGGAAATCTCGCCATCGCTTTCAATCCCGCATACATAGTCTTTGTATGTATAGGTTTTGCACGGACGATAAATTTGTATCCATGAAGCATACAATACAGGAAAAGTTCTGCCGACCCATAGTACCGATCACAGAGAGTATGACCTTTTATCGCGCAAAATATCTTCACAATTCTCAAGATGCTTAAAAGCATTGGTATTTCAGAGGTATTACATGGCCTGACAAGGGCATCAAGAACCACATGATTCAAGACGTCTACCAATACCGAGCAACTCGCCTGCGGTTTTTTGATTTGTTTCGTATCCGTTATGTATTGGTTAAGGTATCCTCCATACTTTTCAACCATTTCCGGTGTCGGCGGCAGGTCCATCTTCGTACCGTCGCAGGCAAGGACTAGATATTCATCCAAGGTATTATAATCATGATAGCTATAGAACTTTTGTGCAAACCGTCTTATAATAATAGGGAAAGCGGCAGGGTTTGTCTTGTTCAATGCCTTAAACATAGCCTGTTTTGATACCTTTTGGTTTTTCCGCCTTGGAGAAATAAGCAGTTATGTCTTTATTGGTGGTTTCGGCAGAACGGAAGATATAAAACAGAAGCGTGTCGAGTAGGGATATTTTTCTGACCTGGGTAAATCCTCCCTTAGTAGTTTTGGCCGCACGGATGACTTCATCGGAACTCAGGATTTCGGTGAGGTCCTCCAGTGCTTTACATCCTACGTCTATCCTCGTATCCTGTATACATACAGACTTGGATACATTGCCATAAGGTGCTTCAAGAAGGCCAAAATTCTTGAGAGTACGATGCTTTATCTTCCCATTTTCACGGTATGATTCCACAAGATAGCAGAAGCAGGTGTCATGGACACCTTTGGTATTAGGTACTACTTTAATGAACATATAAGCCTCCTTTCTATACTACAACAATAGCTCAATTATGATGAATTGTAAATAAGATATAGTATATATTCTATACTACGATATGGTTAAAAAGAGAACCTGTCAGAGTAATCTGACAGGCCATAAAAATAATCCCAAAAAACTGGTTGATGCCATTGACCCCGCTGCTCTGCAGCGGGGTCTTTGATTGCAAAAAACAGAAAACGAAGGCAGTTGGAATCTTGCTTCTGTTTTGTAAATGGTTATAAATTGAGAGCGAGGTCTGTAATAGAGTCCGGCATACATAATGACGACGGGTAAAGGAGCGTGAAGTGTATGGCACAGATTCAGGTAACGGATCTCACTTTTTGTTATGAAGGAAGCTTTGATAATATTTTTGAGAATGTAACATTTGGCATAGACACTGGCTGGAAACTAGGCTTTATTGGCAGAAATGGAAAGGGAAAGACCACATTTGCAAAGCTTCTGTCAGGAAAGTATGAATACAGAGGAGTTATTACAGCGCCGAATCTTCATTTTGATTATTTCCCATATCAGGTAGAAGAAGCAGACTTTGACAAGCCGGCATCTGAACTTGGGAATTTGAAGAAGTGATGACATTCAGGAGTGGCGCGTTATGTGCGAACTCAATCAAAGACCCTACGTAGCACGGGTATCAACTTGCAGCGCTGCAGAGGTATTTAACTCCTCGCGGCGATCATAATATCCATGCAGCATGGCTGCTTGCCAGCGTTGCTCGCGGGAATAAACTGGATAGTGATGTGGAGATATTATACCGTCCTTTCCGTACGCTGAGCCAGGGTGAGCAGATGAAAGTTATGCTGGCCGTATTGTTTTCTGGACAACATGAATTTCTGATCATTGATGAACCGACCAACCATCTTGATTTTGACGCAAGGCAGACGGTAAAAAAATATTTAAAGGGAAAAAACGGATTTATCCTCATATCCCACGACAGAGATTTCCTGGATGATATTATTGAACATGTACTTGCGCTAAACCGTAAATCAATCGAAGTACAGGCCGGGAATTTTTCCGGCTGGTGGGAAAATAAAGCACGCAAGGATGCGTTTTCCCAAGCGGAGAATGAAAAGCATTTAAAAGAAATTTCCTCATTAAAAAGGGCTTCTGAAAGATCCGCAAGGTGGGCGGAGAAGAATGAAAATACGAAGATTGGTTTTGAACCGGTACGTGAGCATGACCGTTTTTTAGATACACGGGCTTATATTGGAGCAAAAACAAAGAAAATGCAGGCTAGAAAGAAAAATTATGATATCCGCATAGAACGTGAAGTCAGGTCGAAGGAAGGGCTTCTTCAGGATATAGAAAAATCTGTTGATTTAAAGCTTATGCCACAGAAATATTATAAGGATACGTTGATATATGCACAGGATTATACCTTTCAATTCCGCAATCAGGAGCTGCCCTTAATCAGCCATTTTAACTTCAGCCTGAAACAAGGGGAACGGATATTCCTGCATGGGAAAAATGGCTGTGGGAAAAGTACTTTTATGAAACAGATCCTGGCTGTGTCAAAAGGGAGCGGCACATGTGGCATTGGTGCGGACAGACAGGAGGAAGAGTCTGTTGTTTCCGGAGAATTAATGGTGTGTCCCGGCCTGCATATTTCATATATCAGTCAGGATACCGGTTTTCTGCATGGAACAATTAAAGAATATTGCAGGGAAAACGATTTTGATGAAAGCCTGTTTCTGGCAATCCTCAGACAGCTTGATATGGACAGGGTACAGTTTGAAAAAACGATGGAGAATTATTCGGAGGGACAAAAGAATAAAGTGCTGATTGCCGGAAGCCTCCTGACACCGGCACATTTGTATATCTGGGATGAACCACTGAACTATATCGACGTTTTTTCAAGGATACAAATTGAAAATTTAATTCTGAAATTCCAGCCCACAATGCTTGTTGTGGAACATGATGTGAGGTTCAGAAACAAAATTGCAACCAAAATAGTGGAAGACTTTAAATAAATTATTCCGGCAGATTTCCTGTCGGAACAGAGAGCGGAGGTGACGGCGGTGTCAATCTTTGAATATAACGAAGAAGAGGAAATGAGAAAAATCCGTGTAAGCGAGTACAAGAACGGAAAAGAGGATGGAATTGCTCAGGGGATAAAGCAGGGGATAGAACAAGGGATAGAACAAGGAATGGTGGAAATCTGTAAGGAATTGGGTGTCAGTTTTGAGCAGACTGTAGCAAGACTGAAACTCCGTTTTGACATCAGTGAACAGGAGGCACAGGAAAAGGCAGGGCATTATTGGTGCTGACTTTTTCATAATGTGAAGAACCGATACCGCTTTATCAAATCAATCCTGCAATAATAAATGTCAGGAATAGTTGAATATACGTAAAAATAGTGATAAAATAAACGCAAGCATAAATTTCTAACGAATCTTGGCCACATGTGCCGTCTAATTTTCATTCTCAATTCAGAAACTCTATGCTTACTATCCAACAAAGAAAGCAGGAGCGGCTGATTGGGAAGGCTGCTCCGCGCACAAACAGAAAGGAGCAGCTTATGACAGAAAAACTGCACGTAGTAAGAAATCAGAAGGATACGGTTTTCCGGATGCTATTTCGGGAAAAGAAGGAACTATTGGAGTTGTATAATGCACTCAATGATTCCGCGTATAACAGCCCGGAGGACCTGACAATCTGTACCCTGGAAAATGCAATTTATATGAATTTTAAGAATGACATCTCATTCCTGCTGGATTCCGAGATGAATCTGTACGAGCACCAGGGTTCGTATAATCCCAATATGCCGCTGCGGGATTTGGTGTACATTGCAAAGCAGCTGGAAAATATACGCGGGATGAGACCATATATTCTTCCACGCTGGTGAAAATTCCGGTGCCACGGTTCGTGGTATTTTACAATGGCACGGACGGGCAGCCGGAAAGGCAGATCCTGCGGCTGTCGGATGCTTTTAAAAGAGACGTCAGAACCGGAGCTGGAACTGAAGGTGCTCATGCTGAATATCAATTTCGGACACAATAAAGAGCTGATGGATAAATGCCGGACATTGAGGGAATACAGCCAGTATGTGGACCGGGTCAGAAAATATGCAAAGAGAATGCGGATTGAGGAAGCGGTTGAGCGGGCGGTAACGGAATGTACCAGAGAAGGCATTCTGGCAGATTTCCTGTCGTCACAGAGAGCGGAGGTGATAGCAGTGTCAATCTTTGAGTATAATGAAGAAGAGGAAATGAGAAAAATCCGTGCGCAAGCGAATATAAGAACGGAAAAGAAGAGGGAATTGCTCAGGGGATAAAGCAGGGAATAGAACAAGGAATAGAACAAGGAATGGTAGAAACCTGTAAGGAATTGGGGGTCAGTTTTGAGCAGACTGTAGCAAGACTAAAACTCCGTCTTGGCATCAGCGAACAGGAGGCACAGGAAAAGGTACGGCATTATTGGTGAAGAACCTGAATAGCTGAGGATATTATAGGAAACAAGATAAAAGTCATCATGGGACCTGTTGTCAATATGGCAAACCATGGTGACTTTTTTGTATGAATGGAGAGTATTGGCTTGGACTAATTTTACTGGTTGACTCCTTCTGCTTACGATAGTATACTTAATTAATATACGAATATATGTTCGAATGGTAAGGAGGGGGAAATAAATGCCATATATGAACTTTAAAGATCTTAATATGTACTACGAAGACATGGGCTGCGGCGAACCGATACTGTTTTTACACAGCCATTTCAGCCGCAGCCTGCTGGCCTTTGGTGCACAGATACAGCCGTTTCAGGGGGAATACCGCTGCCTGTTTCCGGATTTCCGCGGACATGGACGCACGAAATGCGAAAGTCTGGAATGGGATTCCCGCAAGATTGCCGATGATATGGCAGGTTTTTTAGATGCTCTGGAAATTCCGAGTGCCCATCTGTTTGCCTATAGCTTTGGAACTACCGTGGGAATGTATATGGCATCCAAATATCCTGAAAAAGTCCGAAGCCTTATCGCAATCGGAGCCGGGACAGAGCCGAATCCTGAAGGCTCTGAGGATTTCCTGCCCGAAAGTATTATAAAAAGGAATGACACCAGAATGATACGTGACATGACAGCACGGCATTTTGAGGCTCACAGAGGAAACTGGGAGACCTTCATGGAACAGACTGTCCTTGACTGGCGGCAGCATCCAAATCTTACGGAAGAAGAGTGGAACGCATTATCCTGTCCCTTATTCTTCATAAACGGTGACAGCGATCCTTTTGGTTCCTGCAGACAGCTGAAAGGAAAATGCCCGCGTGCAAAAACCTTTGAAGTACCAAATTGCGGACATCGCCCCCATTTTGTTATGGAGCATGCAAAAGAAGTAAATGAAAGGGCGCTTGATTTTCTGCGGGAACTTGGATCCGGAGTTTATACAGACTCAACTGCAGGTTGCTAAAACTGCCCAAAATTGAATTTGCCTTCCATTGCCCACACACAGAATAACAGCTAAAATAATAAGCATAAGGAGGGGAAATACGATGATTGATAAAAATGCTGCAGGACACAGGATTGCTTTATTGCGTAAAGAACTTGGGTATTCTCGGTCTCAGTTTGCACAGAAATTGAATGTCAGCGCCCAGGCGGTATCAAAATGGGAGAATGGTCTTGCATTGCCTGATATCGAAATACTGCTTACTATTTCCTGGATCGGCCGGACTTCCATAAACGCCATACTGGAAGGGGATTTATTCACTGGCATTCCCGATGGTATAGATCGGGGAACCGCATTTGCAGGTCAATTTCTTATCTGTCCGCAATGCCGGACTGAACTGAAAATGAATGTTCCCCATAAGCAGGATAAACTAAACTTTACCTGCAAGAATGGACATAAGTATGATTTCGTGGATGGCGTTGTCCATTTTGGAAGCCGGGAAATAGACGGAGAACTCTGGTCTTTATTTCTTCCAAATTACGAACACTATTTGATAGAACAGCACCATCCAGGAAATCCTCGGTATCAGCAGGGTAATCCGACATATAGAGAAGTTATGTGGGAAAAAATAGAAAAACTCCGTCTGCGGACAATTCTTGACATAGCCTGCGGTACCGGAAAGGGCATAAAATACATGATAGAACGCATACATTGGCCGGTAACAATTATCATGACTGATGTAAGCCACAGAATCCTGAAATGGAACCGGGTTTTCTATTCCGACGAATGGAAAAATCCATATGTTGATATGGTCTATCTTGCCTGCGATTGTTCAAAGCTCCCTGTCGCTGATAACAGTATCGATTTGATTTTTTCCAATGGAGGCTTTGAAAGTATGCAGGCCAAAATGGAGGAGGGCTTCCGGGAAGCATACAGGGTTCTCAAGCCTGGTGGACATGCTGTCTATAATATGAGCATAGTCAATGATTATCAAAGCGAAAACTCCCGGAAATGGATCCGCTTAATGAACGGACTTGATGAAAGCTATCACTTAAAGGGCTATAAAATATATGATATCAATGAGTGGCTGAAAGAATGCCATGATTCCGGTTATAAAGAAAGCGGGGCAGTAAAGATTTACGATGAACTTCCGGCACCGGCGGGTGAAGTCTTTCCCTTTGAAAATGAGATACTGCAGTGGATGTCAGAATATGTTATCGAATCCCTGAAATAGTCGCTGACTCTGTTTATGAAGCCGCAAATCACTTTTCATAATACTGCGCCTGAGCGCGCCATAATTCAGCATATTTGCCTTTTACGTCAGCAACCAGGTCGTTATGGCTGCCCCTCTGGATAATCAGACCGTGATCAAAAACGATGATTTCATCGCAGAACTGGCAGGAGGAAAGGCGGTGGCTGATGTAAATAGCGGTTTTTTGCCCTACAATCTCATTGAATTTGCTGTAAACCTCTGCCTCGGCAACCGGGTCGAGAGAAGAGGTTGGTTCGTCGAGAACGATAAAAGGAGCATCTTTATAAAGTGCCCGGGCGAGAGCAATTTTCTGCGCTTCGCCGCCGGAAATTTCCACGCCGTTTTCACTGAAATCTTTATAAAGGCAGGTATCAGTTCCATTTGGCATCTGGGCAAGTCTTTCTCCGAAGCCTGCTCTTTTCAGGCAATATTCCAACCGGGCTTTGTCGTAATCAGCATTTGCTGCAACATTCTGTCCCAGTGAAAATGAAAAAAGCTTAAAATCCTGAAATACCACTGAAAAGATGCTCATGTATTCCTCATAATTGTACTTCTGGATATCAATGCCATTGAGCAGAATTTTTCCTTCTGTCGGGTCATACAGGCGACAGAGAAGTTTTATGAAGGTGGTCTTTCCCGAACCGTTCATTCCGACGACTGCAAGCCGTTCTCCAACGCGGAATTTCAGGCTGATATGCCGCAGGGCATAAGCATCGGAACCAGGATATTTGAACGATACGTCACAAAATTCAATTTCATAATCATTATCGTTGCAATCGCATAATGCACGCTTTTCAATGGGAAGGGTGCCCTGATATTTCTTATTGGGGATATCAAGAAAAGCATACAGTCCCTTCAGATGAGAACAGCACACAGCGTTGTCCGTATACATAAACATTGCTTCCTGCAGCCCCTCACCCAGACGTGTGAGCACGCCCACATACTGAACGATGCTGCCCACACCGAAAGCGCCCATGGCCGCTTTGGCTACCACAAACAGATAGCAGACGGCATTGCTGAGACTGGCAAGGAAACCGCCCCAGGCCTCAGGACAGCACATTTGGTGAATCAGATGGTTTTGTTCCCTGTCATCGCAGCTGCATTTTCTCAAACGCTCGGTCTGCGGCGGATTTTGCCCATAAATGCGCACATCTTTAGCATACTCCGGTTTCATGCATAAATCACAGCCAAAGAAGTCAAAGGCTCTGTAGAACGAGACGTTTTCCTTACTCCATTTTTCAAACGCATTATTTTCCTTAACAGCGGCCCGGGAGCTGCACCATCCGCCGAACAGGATACATAGCAGAATGGCAAAAATACAAAACGGGGAATCCAATAAGCCATATCCGGTTTTCCCGGTAAACAAAGTAACTGACATGCAAATTGAAACAATAATATTAACGGCTGTACGGACCAGCCCTTCCGTTCCCCATACCAGCTGCCCAAGACCGTTGCCAAACATAAACAGATTTTCTTCCGCCTTTTTGCGCTGCTGCAGAATTTCTGCATTTTCCAAATCCACATAGTCCATAGACAATTGTTTGTCAGTGAATACTTTCTGGAAAAAATCCCACATTTGCGCCTGCTTCTCACTGGTAATGCGATCTAACACACTGCGCAGCATTGATATTACAAGATTGCAAAGCAGCACAATACAGACGTAAAAGAACAGCAGATTTACCCGCCGTTGTCCGGTAAGTTCATTAATAATCTGCGCTGAGAACCAGAGGGAGACGAAAGGCTGAAGAGCGGTTATCAGCGCAGACGCTGCTTTGCCGGAGGCAAGGCCCGGACAATACTCCTTTAGAATATCATATCCGCGTACGGTGACAGAAACCCGTTCTCTGAGGGTAGATTTATTCATTCCTCCGCCTCCTTTCCTACGGGATGTTCTCTGTAATATTTTGCCTGCGTTTCAAACAGTTCGTAATACTTTCCTTTTTGGGAAAGCAGCTGTTCGTGGGTCCCTTCTTCAGCAATACGCCCGCCATCCATTAAAAGAATCCGGCTGCAGAAGCGGGTGGAGGCTAAACGATGTGAAATAAAGACGGTGGAGTGGTTTTCCATTACTTTATGGTAAGTTTCATACAGCCTGCTTTCAGAAATCGGGTCAAGGGCAGCCGTGGGTTCGTCCAGCACCATTATAGGCGCATTTTTGTAAAGGGCCCTTGCAAGCAATAATTTCTGCAGCTCACCTCCGGAAAATTCAATACCGTCATCCTGGATGACCCTGCTGTATGTGCTTTTGATTCCATTGGGGAGTTCCTGGATTTTATCCCACAATCCTGCTTGGAGCAGGCAATTTTCTGCAGCTTCCGGATCGACTTGCCCGGGTGCGCTCTCGCCTGCAATTTCTTCGATTGTTGCGGGCAGAATTGAAAATTGCTGGAACACTGCAGAAAAAAGCCTGTAATAAGCGGTTCGGTTGTATGCCTGCACATCTGTACCGTCATATAATACCGTACCCGCAGTCGGATCGATCAGGCCGCAGATCAATTTTACAAGCGTGGTTTTGCCTGCCCCATTTAAACCTACTACAGCCAGGTGTTCGGCAGGATTGATTTTAAGGTTAATATTCAGTAAAGTATCGGCTTTGGCGCCAGGATAGCGATAGCAGACATTTTTTAACTCAATGACTTTGGGAAAAGCCAATAATGCGTCGGTTTTAACTCCGCCTTCCCGTTGGAACTGTTCGGGAAAGGAGAGGAAGCTGCGAAAATGGCTGACGGCCATGCTGAGGCGGGAGATATTGGACGCCTGGCCGAGAATGCCGGAAAGCCAGACTGAGAAACCAGTGATCGCACTAAAATAAAGCACAAAATCAGCAACGCTGATCTGACCACCAAAAACCAGCGCCAACAAATAGGCATATGCCGCGCCTTCCCGGAGTAAGGCTAATCCGTTGTCAGCAGCGGATACGCCGAACACCTTTTTCGTGTAACGGTGAAAATATCCGGATAACCCTTTTAAATTCTGTTGATAAATCTGATTCATCCACTTGCTCATGTCGTATATCCGGATATCCTTAGCTGAAGCATAATCGCCGGAAATACGGGTAATGTACTGGGTTTTCTGCCGATACCCCACTTTTTCCCTGCTGTGGGCCTCCGCCCATTTGAGAATTTGTTTATCCAAAAAGAAACTTACAAGCGTGGTGGCTGCCAGAAAAAGGACAATAAACAGATTGAGCCTTGCCAGAATGCCCATATATACCGTAAATCCAAGGAGATTAGAGAGCATGGAAACGCCTGCATCATATACTTCGGTCATCTCAGAAAAATTCCCATGGCAGTATTCATGGCTCTCGCTCTGCAGCTTGCGGAATTCATCATTTTCCTGATTGCAGTAGTCGGTGGTCAGGCCTTTATCCGCCGCCTTTCGCAGATAATAGGTATTCATTTTGTATTTATGCCAATAGACACATTTCTTCCCGAAGCCCTGCAGACCGGTGATTGCCGCAATACTGATGGTAAAATAAAGTGTTATCATCGCAGTCTCAAGGATACCTTTTCCTTCTGTCACCGCATCAATTACCGCCTTGGGCAGAAAAGTGGAAAGCACCGGCAGAGCCACCCTGGTCAGCATGAGAAGCAGACACCAGAATAAAAGCGGCGGATAACAGATATATGTATTTTTTATGCAGTACAGGATATTCTGGAAAACAGAGTAGTGTTTGTAAATTGCCTGCGCCTGTTTTCCAGAGGACGGTTCATGTTCCATTTTTTCTTTCCTCCTGCCTGTAAGCTTATCATCTGTAAGCTTATCAGAAAAGGCCTGGAATACGTCATTTCTGCACGAATGGCATGATTTACAGCACGAATGGTTATAGCGCCATGCCAGGTTTGTTATGCTGCCGACAGAATTGGTACGGAACAAACGGGAAGCAGCGGCATATACCGCTGCTCCCTGTTTCCCGTTATTACATTGACTGTTTGGCTGTTGTGCAGCCGTCAATCACTCACTGTCATTCAGACTCTGATACAATGGATTCCTTAAAGCAGCAATACTCAAAATAAATCCAATTATCCCGACAATAAAGAACATAACCGCGATACCGGAACCTTTCCCCGCCCCGAAAAATAACGCCAAGGCATGCTGAATGGCTGATGGCCTGTTCATAAATGGTTCAAAAACATGATCAGCCCAAATACCGCCGAGGAACAGCCCTAAAGGGATTGTGATGTTCTGAAGGGTATCCCTGGCGGAAAAAACACGGCCCTGCATTTCGAGCGGCACATGAACACGCATAACTGTATTAAGGTTAGCCCCCAGAACCGCAACCGGCACATAGGAAACAAAAGCGGAAACTACCCAATAGGGCAATGAAGGGGTCAGGCTCAGCATTACATCTCCCAAAAGAAATGTAAAAATGCAGCTGATAAATATAACCTTTATTTTGTTTTTTGGCGGCTTTACAAATGTAACAACAACGCTGCCGGCGAGTACGCCAAGCGAAACAGCGGCCTCCGCCATGCCAAGCGCTTTCTGGCTGCCGCCTGTCCTGCCAAGAATGAAGGCGGACATCATGCCGTCATTGCCTGCTTTCGCTAAAAAGTTAACCACAGAAAAAAACAATATAATGCGCAAAAGCGCCCTATGTTCCCGCAGATAATTGATTCCTGACATACAGCTTTTCAGAAAAGGACCCGGCGTTTCTTCCGTATTGTGAATTATATCCGGAATTTTAATAAAAATCAGCAATGTGACAAACGCCACTGCGAAGCTGGCAAGATCAACTGCCAAAATTATCGGCATGCCTCCGAAGGCAAGCAGGGAACTGCCAAGCGCCGGAGCCAGTATCGTAATTACGGAACCGGAAAAGGACTGCAAGCCGCTCACTTTTAAATAATGTTCCTTAGGCACAAGCAGGCTTGTCGCCACATAAGATGCCGGGCTTTGAAACGCGTTCATAAAACTGAGCAGAAAATTGATGACGTATAAATGCCATACCTGCAATGCGGATAACGAATACAATATTAAAACTGTCAGCGTACCGCAGGCGGCCATCAGATCTGCAAGCAGCATAATCCGCTTTTTATTCCAGCGATCTGCAATCGCTCCGGCTATAAAACGGAAAAGTATCGTCGGCAGGAAAGAACATAGCGTCAGGAAGGTTATACTGGAAGCTGTTCCTTCCTGGCTGTAGACCCAGATAATGAGCGCGAAATTGGTCATTGCCGTGCCCAGTTCCGACACAGCCTGTGAACTCCAGAGAATGAAAAAATCCCGGAGCCCTGAATACTTATTTTTTATTTTCATGGCTTTGCTCTCCTTCACAAGTTATATGGAATGTGAATGCAAAGCCTAATTCGGACGGCAGTTTTACGCTACCGCTCCATGCAGTTTCCGTCCGGAATCAGACTCTGCATGGAGCTAAAGCAATGGAAGAAAACATAAAGCACCTCTTCATATAATTTTTATATAAAGTATACCATGGATAAATGTATCTGTCGATTGTTGTTATCTGAATAGTGATCATCAAAATGGTATTTATCAAAACAGCGCATGCTGGTTGATGAAAGGTTTCACACTAACCTTACAAAAATGCAACCTTCACTCAGAAAATGTAAGCCCATTCGATGGATTGTTTCCTCTGCCTGTCTTATAATAAGCACGAAACATACAAAAAGCGCACTGGTGTAAGGCAGAATGGAGGAATGAAAAAATGTCACTGCTGGAAGTAAAGCATTTGAAAAAAGTATATACCACAAGGTTTGGCGGCGCAAAGGTGGAGGCGCTGGCCGATGTGGAGTTTTCCGTAGAGGAAGGGGAATATGTGGCAATCATGGGCGAATCCGGTTCAGGAAAAACCACGCTGCTCAATATCCTTGCCGCGCTGGATAAGCCTACCGGAGGCAAGGTTCTGTTAAACGGCCGGGATATGGCGGCGGTGCCGGACAGCCGGATGGCTGCCTACCGCAGGGATAACCTGGGCTTTGTGTTCCAGGATTTCAACCTGCTGGATACCTTTTCTCTGCGGGACAATATTTTCCTGCCCCTGGTTCTTGCCAGAAAGGAATACGGAGAAATGGAAGAGAGACTGAAACCACTGGCGGACAGGCTGGAGATTAAAGAGCTGCTGGATAAGTTCCCCTATGAGGTTTCAGGAGGGCAGAAGCAGCGGGCGGCAGTTGCCAGAGCGCTTATTACGCAGCCGCAGATCCTGCTTGCGGACGAACCTACGGGCGCCCTGGATTCCAGGGCTGCGGACAGTCTGCTCCGTATTTTTGAAGACGTGAATAAAAGCGGCCAGACCGTTTTTATGGTGACGCACAGTACACGGGCGGCCAGCCATGCAGGAAGGGTCCTTTTCATCAAAGACGGCGTTATTTTCCATCAGCTGTACCGTGGGAACTGCAGCAATGAGGAGATGTACCAGAAGATATCGGATACCCTGACGGTTCTTGCCACAGGCAGAGGGGAGGACTGACAGATGAATATACCACAGTTTTCTTCCCTGCATAATCTCCTTTTTTATCCCCGGCTGGCAGGAACCAATATGAAAAAGAACAAAAGCATTTATTTTCCCTATCTGTGTGCAGGCAGCCTGATGGCGGGGCTTCTTTATGTCCTGAACTCCGTTGGCATCATGGTGGCGGACAGCGGCATGGAGGGTGGAGATATCATGTATATGCTGGTCAGGATCAGCTTTATGATATGCATTCTTTTCGTGTTTATCATCCTGTTTTATATTAACAGCTTTATCATAAAGCGCCGCAAACGTGAATTCGGCCTGTTCTGTATTTTGGGCATGGAGAAAAAACATCTTGCCTTCGTCCTTTTCTGGGAGGTCCTTTTCAGCATGCTTCTGAGCGTATCCGTGGGAATTGCAGGAGGTATGCTTTTCAGTCAGGCAATGTTCCTTCTTCTTCTGAAATTCGTGGGGCTGCCCGGAAAGCTAATCTTCCGGATCCCGCTGAATGCGGTGGCAGAAACCTTCCTGATTTATCTGGTCTGTTTCTTTTTTGTCCTGCTTTATGACATTGTAAGTGTGACAAGAACCAATCCCATAGACCTGCTTAGAAGCAGCCGGGAAGGAGAGAAGGAGCCTAAAACCAGATGGGCTGTCGCACTTGCAGGAGCGGCAGCCCTGGGGATTGGCTATGCGAAGGCCCTTGCCACCCAGACGGCTTCAGATGCGCTGTTTGCCTTTTTTCCTGCGGTGCTCCTCGTCATTATCGGAACCTACTGCCTGTTTCAGGCAGGGAGTATCGCCCTGTTGAAAACGCTTCGAAAAAACAGACGTTTTTATTACAAACCGGAGAATTTTGTTTCTGTTTCCGGGATGATTTACCGGATGAAACAGAACGCCGCGGGACTGGCAAGTATCTGTGTTCTGTCAACAGCCGTACTGGTAACTCTGTCCAGCTGTTTAAGCCTCTATGCCGGAGAGGAGGATATGCTGAAAAACCAGTTTCCCCGGGATGTCAATATGTATGCGGACGTGCCGGACTATTCCCCGCAGGATACTGCCTTGGCTGTACAACTGGCCGTTTCCATCAGGGAAAAGGTAAAGGAACTGGCAGCCTCTGCCGGCTGTACACTGGAAAACCAGATGGATTTTTACCAGATATCCTTTGGCGCTTCCTATGCGGACGGCCAGTTTACCACCGCCTTTAATAATGAGGGAAAAACGAACATGGTCTATGCCATGACGCTGGAGGATTACAACCGTTTATTTGGCAAAAGCCTTTCTCTCGGAGAAAGAGAGGTATTCTATTATACAACAGGACCGGAAATGAACGGATTTGCGGATATCTGCGGAGAAAAATACAGTCTGGCCGGGCGGCTTTGGGAGTTTGACGTTACAATGTTTATGGGCTTTGCCACGCCTGTGAATCTCAGTATATTTGTTGTCCCAGGCCTGGAAGATCTGAGCAGGCTGGCAGCGGCGAGCAATGCGCAGGCACAGAACGGCAGATTTCCCACCTCTGTGGAATTTAACTGCTTTTTTGATCTGGAAGGGAGCAAGGAAGCCGTCCGGCAGCTGGAAAGCAGCATACACGGCGCCGTGCCCGGCGTTTACAGGACTTATGTGCGCAGTGAGCAGAGGGCGGATTTTTATGAGCTGTACGGCAGCATCCTTTTTGTCGGCGTATTTTTCATCGTATTGTTCCTCATTGCCACTGTGCTGATTATCTATTATAAGCAGATTACGGAAGGCTTCGATGACAGGGAACGGTTCCAAATCATGGAAAAGGTGGGGATGAGCGCCGCTGAAGTAAAGAAAACCATCACCCGCCAGGTGCTTCTTGTTTTCTTCCTGCCTCTGGGAATGGCTGTTATACACATTGCGGTGGCATTCCCGCAGCTTTGCAAGATGCTTACGGTATTCAGTATGACCAATATAAAAATGTTCGCTTTATTTACCGTGCTTTCCGTTCTTGTTTTTGCGCTGGCCTATCTGCTTGTTTACCGGCTGACAGCGCGCACATACTTTAAAATTGTCCAGGGTTAGGCGGCAGGTGGCTGTCTCCTAGATCCTTCTTTATAACCGAAGGAGCACAGACGTGTCCCTTCGGTTTTCAGTTATGTTTCTTTCCGGACTGCCCCACAGGAGGGATGTCCTGTGGTCAATTCTTATTTCACAGCAATTTTTATGGCAATTTTCCAAAAGGCTGGTAAATATTACAAGCATCCGTATGCCTGAAATGAGTTGTCATGCATACACATTTATGCTAGCATATCTAACAAGAGTTAGTTGATTGAAACTAATATTGATTGAATTGCCGGTATACCGGATGGAAGGAAAGGAGAGTTATGAAGAAGATGAGAGCAAGACTGCTTTCTGTATGTGTATTTTTGGCTTTTTCGGCGCTGTTGGGAGCATGCGGTTTGAAAGCCGCTGCTCCGGAAACAGAAGCTGCCCGCGTGGAAGGCGGAAAGCAGGAGGCCGCAGAAACTGCGGCGGGGAATTCTAAAACAGCCGGGAACGCCACAGCAGCCGGGGTTACTATAGCAGCCGGGGATTCCATAACAGCCGGAGAGGCTTCCGCAGATGGTGAAGAGGACCTGACGGAAATGCCGGAGGAAGGAATGCGTACGGTGCAGACAGACAAGGGACCGGTGGAAATTCCCGTTAATCCGCAGGTGATCGTTTCGGATTACTATCTGGGAGAATTCCTGGCTGTGGATGTAAAACCGGTAATAGCATCCCCTTACTCCCTGTCTAATCCGTTCCTGAAAGGCATGGTGGAAGGCATTCAGGAACTGAATACGGTGAGCGCGGAGACATCTCTGGAAATGATTGTTGCCAAGGAGCCTGATTTGATTGTCACAATTACTGAAGCAGATTATGAAAAATATGCCGCAATCGCACCAACGGTATATATTCAGGATGGCAGCCGCAGTTGAGGGAGCTGTTTTATACATCGCAGGTCTTGTGGGAAAAGAGAAGGAAGCGGAAGCATATATTGCTGATTTCAGGAAAAGAACGGAGGCGGCCGGGGAAGAAATCCGGGGAATTGTGGGAAATCGTACCGTTTCTATTGTGGAGGTATGGCCGCAGCAGATCTATACCATGGGCAGTCATTTTGCAAGAGGAGGTTCCATTCTGTATGATATATGGAAACTGAAGGCCCCTTCGGCAGTACAGGCGGAAATGGTAGATGCCGATACCCCTTATAAGGTGGTATCTCTGGAAGCGCTGCCGGAGTATACGGGAGATTTTATCCTGTACGGCGTCCTGGCGGATACGGACAGCTCCTTTGTGGAGGAATCCCGGCTCTGGAACAGTCTTGACGCTGTTAAGGCAGGTCGTGTGCTTGCTTATGAACAGGTCGCTTTTATGCACAGGGATCCGATTACCCTGAATGCCCAGCTGGATATTTTTGTTGACTTTTTCCGTAGCGTTGGTGAAAAGGAATGAGTGCGGGCGGACAAAAAAGGATGACCTTGTTTCTGCTTGCGGTCGGCGCTGCGGTCTTTCTGGCCGCAGCTCTTTCCGTGCTTTATGGAAGCATGGAGATTACTTTCGGGCAGGTGGTAAACGCCGTCATCCGGCCGGATGCTGCGGATCAGCAGCATATCGTAGTCCGGGAACTGCGTATTCCCCGTACGCTGGGCTGTATCCTGGCCGGCGCCGCCTTTTCCGCAGCGGGTTCTCTCATGCAGGGGGTAACTAGGAATCCTCTTGCGGATTCAGGACTGCTGGGCATCAATGCGGGAGCCTCTTTTGCGCTGGCGCTCTGTCTTGCTTTTTTACCCGGACTTGGTTTTACAGGAGTGGTTATCTTTTCCTTTCTGGGCGCGTCGGTTTCCATGCTGGCTGTCTATGGGCTGATGAGCATGAGACATCGTAAGCTGGAGCCTGTAAGGCTGGTACTGGCAGGCAGCGCTGTCAGTATTTTCCTGTCCTCACTCAGTCAGGCGGTCTCCATTTTCTTTCAAATCGGTTATGATCTTACCTTTTGGACCGCCGGCGGTGCGGCAGGCATCCGCTCCCGGCAGCTTCTGCTGGCAGGCCCGGTCATTGTTTCCGGCCTGGTGGCAGCAGTCCTGCTGTCGGGGCGTGTTTCCATGCTCAGCCTGGGAGAGGATGCCGCGAAAGGCCTGGGGCTGGAAGTGGAGCGTTCCCGTTTCCTTTGTCTTCTTACTGTTCTGCTGCTTGCGGGCGGCGCCGTGGCCCTTACCGGGCCGGTTGCCTTCGTAGGTCTGCTGGTTCCCCATGTGGTCCGCTTTTTTACAGGAGCGGATTATCGGGCGGTCATTCCCTGTTCCATGGCGGCGGGCGCTTTCTTTATGCTCACTGCAGATATTATTTCCCGTACCATCAATGCGCCTGCCGAAACGCCCATTGGTCTGATTTTTTCGCTTATCGGGGTGCCGTTTTTCATCTGGATTGCAAGAAAGGAGGACAAAGGCTTTGACTGACTCCCGGAAAAAAATGCGTGCCTGCATCGTGCTTGCCATATTGGCGGCGCTTCTTATCCTGGGAATCTGGGTGGATATCAATGCAGGCTACAGACATATCAGCCCGGAGGAGATCTGGAATATCCTATGGGGAAAAGGAGAGAAGGGGGTGCGTTTTACGCTGCTGCAGCTTCGGCTTCCGCGTGTCCTTGCCAGCCTTCTGGCAGGGGCCGGCCTGTCTGTTTCGGGCTGTGTAATTCAGGGTGTTTCCCGGAATGAGATGGCAGAACCTGGCATTCTGGGAATCAATGCAGGGGCCGGACTTTTTGTAGCCGCCTTTATCGTGTTTTTTCCCAGGACAGGCTTAAGCCTTCCCTTAATTCTTCCGCTGCTCGCTTTTGCGGGCTCCCTGGCAGCTGCCCTGTGTGGCTACCGCCTGGCGCTCACCCGCAGGGGCCTGTCCCCGGGAAGGCTTCTCCTTACAGGAATAGCCATGTCCACCGTACTGTCCAGCGTGACCACGATGCTGATGCTGCGGATGTCCGATAGCGAATATACCTTCGTGCAGAACTGGCTTGCAGGCAGCCTCTGGGGCGCCGACTGGCCCAATATACGCATCCTTTCCACGGGGCTGCTGATTCTGCTGGTTTTTGTATTTTATAAAAGCAGAACGCTGAATGTGCTTGCTCTGGGGCATCAGACCGCCACAGGCCTGGGCGTGGGTGTTTCCCGGCAGTCGGTGCTTCTTCTGGGCGCTGCCGTCGCCATGTCCAGCCTGTGCTGCGCGGTGGGTGGCGGCTTCAGTTTTGTGGGCCTTGTCTGTCCCCATCTGGCCCGTCGCCTGACAGGCTCCAATTACCGGCTGCTGCTTCCTGCGGCGGCACTTACCGGCGCCGTGCTGATGACCTTTTCGGATATTATATCCCGTACACTTCTGTCGCCGGATGAAATTCCGGTGGGCATTGTGGCGGCGGTCATTGGTGCCCCCTATTTCTTATACCTTTGCATAAAAACCTGAAGGAGGAGATTACTATGGACGCTGTGCTCGCAGGCAGGGAGATCTCTGTGGCTTACCAGCAAAATATGATTATCCCGCCGATGGATGTAAAAATTGAAAAAGAATGCATTACATCCATTATCGGCCCAAACGGCTGCGGAAAATCCACGCTTCTTAAAGCGCTTTCCCGGACGCTTCCCATCCGGTCAGGCCAGGTGCTGCTGGACGGCAGGATGATTGCACAAATGCCCACGGCCGAGGTGGCAAAGCAGATGGCAATTCTCCCCCAGGGACCTCAGGCTCCTGCGGGGCTGACAGTGGAAGAACTGGTATCCTACGGGAGATATCCCCATCAAAAAGGCTTCGGAAGGCTTGACAGGGAGGACCGGGAAGCCATCCGCTGGGCTCTGCACATCACCCATATGGAGGAACTCGCCGGGAAAAATATTGACGCGCTCTCCGGAGGCCAGCGCCAAAGGGCATGGATAGCCATGGCGCTGGCACAGGACACCCAGGTTATCCTTCTGGACGAGCCCACCACCTATCTGGATATGGCCCATCAGCTTGAGGTGCTCCGGCTCCTTGAAAAGCTGAACCGGCTCCGGAAAAAAACAATTGCGCTCGTCATTCATGACCTGAATCTGGCAGCCCGTTTTTCCCACCGGCTCATTGCCATGCGCTCCGGGAAAATACTTCATGAAGGCACCCCGGAGGAGGTTATGACCCCGCAGGTACTGGAGGAGGTTTTTTCTCTGAAGGCCTGTATCGGACAGGATCCCTGGACCGGAAAGCCGCTTTGTATCACCTATGAGCTGCAGGAAGAGGAAGTGTCATAAGGCGAAGAGCAAAAGAATAAAAGTCTTTCCGCCAACTAAAAAACACTGCGTCCCAAAACGGAGCTGAACTCCGGATGGGATCGCAGTGTTTTTGCTATATTGCTATGCTTCCTGTTCCTTCTGAAGATTCTTCTGCGCAGTGGACAGCATCAGTTTGATTCGGTTCAGCTGATTGACCTCGCTGGCGCCGGGATCATAGTCGATAGCCACCACATTGGATTTTGGATACCGTTTGCGCAGCTCTTTGATAACGCCTTTACCGACCACGTGGTTGGGCAGACAGCCGAAAGGCTGAGTACATACTATGTTATTGGTGCCGGACTTAATCAGCTCCACCATCTCTCCGGTCAGAAACCATCCTTCGCCGGTCTGGTTGCCGATGGAAACAATGGGCTCCGCATAGGAAGCAATATCAGAGATTTTTGCAGGCGCGTGGAAATGCTCCGATTTCTCAAAAGCTTTTGCTGCGGAGGAACGCACCCATTCCATGCCCTTGATTCCAAGCTTTGCCATGAATGCGGATTTTTTGCTGGTTCCCAGATGCTCCGCCTTATAAAGCTGATTGTAGAAGCAGTAGAACATGAAATCCAGCAGATCCGGGACCACAGCCTCCGCGCCCTCTGATTCCAGAAGCTCTACCAGATGGTTATTGGCTGCCGGTGCAAATTTTACGAGAATCTCGCCGACAATGCCTACCTTCGGCTTTTTCTCATCGGTGATGGGAATCGCATCGAAATCCTCCACGATTTCACGGCACATCCTGAAAAAGGTATGGAATCCGGGATGCTTTGCAGTCACAAAGGCTTTGCATTTATTCACCCATTTCCGATGACAGGCATTAACGCTTCCCGCTTCCTTTTCATAAGGACGCATCCGGTATACGCAGCGCATGAAAATATCTCCGAAAACTGCGGCATACACGGCGCGAAGCAGAATATCCAGATTCAGCTTGAAGCCGGGGTTGCTTTCCAGTCCCGCCATGTTGACGGAAATCACAGGCACCTGCTCCATGCCCGCCCTGGCAAGCGCCCGGCGGATAAAGCCCACATAGTTGGTGGCACGGCAGCCGCCTCCGGTCTGGGACATTACCACAGCCACCTTATTCAGGTCATATTTTCCGGAAAGCAGCGCGTCCATAATCTGTCCCACCACCAGGAGGGATGGATAGCAGGCGTCATTATTTACATATTTCAGGCCGGTGTCAATGGCATGACGGTTATCGTTGGGAAGCACCTCCACATGATATCCGCAGGCATTAAACGCCGCTTCCAGCAGCTCAAAATGAATCGGGGACATCTGCGGGCAAAGGATGGTATAATCCTTACGCATTTCCTCCGTGAAAATTTCCCTGTGCAGGGCGGTGGAGGCGATGGTCCTTTTCTCTTTCTTCTTTTCCTTGGCCTTGATGGCGGACAGCAGTGAACGGACACGGATCCTGGCTGCCCCCAGATTGTTTACCTCATCGATTTTCAGGCAGGTATAAATCTTGCCAGAGCCGGAAAGGATATCGTTTACCTGATCCGTGGTAACGGCATCCAGCCGCAGCCGAAGGAATTGAGCTGAATCAGGTTCAGATCGTCCCTGGTGCGCACAAAGGCGGCGGCAGCATAAAGCCTGGAATGATACATCCACTGGTCGGAGACGATCAGCGGCCGTTCCGGATGCCCGAGGTGGGAAACGGAATCTTCCGTCAGTACGGCCAGGCCGTAGGAGGTGATCAGTTCAGGAATGCCGTGATTGATTTCCGGATCCAGATGGTAGGGGCGTCCTGCCAGCACAATTCCCTGTGTTCCGGTTTCCTCCAGATAGGAGAGCACCTCTTCCCCTTTTTTCTTGATATCCTCTCTGGAGGCTTCCATCTCCGCCCAGCCCCTGGCCGCGGCGCGGCGTATTTCTTCGGCAGGCAGTTCGCTGAATTCTTTCTCCAGAGCCTGTGTGGCAACCTCCAGATTGCTGAAGGCCATAAAAGGATTACGCAGAACCGCTTCCCCGCGTCCGATTTCATCCACATTATTCTTGATATTTTCAGAATAAGAGGTGACGATAGGGCAGTTGTAATGATTGCTTGCATCCGGCGTTTCATTTCTTTCATAGAAAAGAGCGGGATAGAAGATAAAATCCACACCCTGTTTAATCAGCCAGGACACATGCCCATGAGCCAGCTTTGCAGGATAGCATTCGGACTCGCTGGGGATGGATTCTATGCCCAGCTCGTAAATATTATGGGTGGAGCTGGGAGAGAGCACCACCTGATATTTCAGTTCGGTAAAAAACGTATACCAGAACGGATAATTTTCATACATGTTCAGAACCCGGGGAATACCCACGCGTCCCCGCTGCGCCTTGTCTGCGGAAAGCGGTTCATAGGAGAACAGCCTTTTCAGCTTATACTCAAACAGATTCGGCACCTGGCTGGGATTCTTCGGTTTTCCCAGGCCGCGCTCACAGCGGTTGCCGGATATGTACTGACGTCCGCCGGAAAAACGGTTGATGGTAAGGCGGCAGTGGTTGGTACAGCCCTTACATTTTGCCATGCTGGTTTCAAATTCCAGGGAATTAATCTGATCGATTGTCAGCATGGTGGTCTGGTAGCCCGCGCTGTAATTGTCCCTGGCGATGAGAGCCGCGCCGAACGCGCCCATAATTCCTGCAATATCGGGGCGGATGGCCTCGCAGCCCGCAATTTTTTCAAAACTGCGAAGAACGGCGTCATTATAAAAGGTTCCGCCCTGGACCACGATCTGTTTCCCAAGCTCAGAGGCGTCGGATACCTTGATTACCTTAAACAGGGCGTTTTTGATAACGGAATAGGCAAGGCCTGCGGAAATATCGGAAACCTCGGCTCCCTCCTTCTGAGCCTGCTTTACCTTGGAATTCATGAAAACGGTGCAGCGTGTGCCAAGGTCAATGGGATGTTTGGCGAACAGGGCGGCTTTTGCGAAATCCTGCACGCTGTAGTTCAGGGATTTTGCAAAGGTTTCGATGAAGGAACCGCAGCCGGAGGAGCAGGCCTCGTTTAGCTGCACGCTGTCAACCGTGCCGTTTTTGATTTTGATACATTTCATATCCTGGCCGCCGATGTCGAGAATACAGTCTACCTGCGGGTCAAAAAAGGCGGCGGCGTGATAATGGGCCACCGTTTCCACCTCCCCGTCATCCAGCAGGAAAGCGGCCTTCATCAGGGCTTCCCCGTATCCGGTGGAGCAGGAACGGACAATCTTCGCCCCTTTGGGAAGCTGCGCATAAATGTCCTGTATGGCGCCTATGGCGGTTTTCAGCGGACTGCCGTTATTATTGCTGTAGAAGGAATAAAGAAGGGCGCCGTCCTCGCCTACAAGCGCCACCTTGGTGGTGGTGCTGCCCGCATCAATCCCCAGATAGCAGTTGCCTGCATAATCCTCCAGCGAAGCCGTCGTTACGCAATGGCTGTCATGGCGGGTGCGGAAGGCTTCGTATTCCTCATCGGAAGAGAAAAGAGGCTCCATACGGGCTACCTCGAATTCCATTTTAATGCCGCCGGACAGCTTCCGGACCATCTCCTCCAGCGTAAAATATACTTCTTCCTTAGCGTTCAGCGCTGATCCAATTGCAGCGAACAGATGGGAATTATCCGTTTTAATGGTATGCTCCTCATCCAGCTTCAGTGTTCGGACAAAGGCGATCTGCAGTTCGGAAAGAAAATGAAGGGGGCCTCCCAGGAAAGCAACATGCCCCCTGATAGGCTTCCCGCAGGCCAGTCCGCTGATGGTCTGATTCACCACCGCCTGGAAAATCGATGCCGAAAGGTCTTCCTTGGTAGCCCCTTCGTTAATCAGAGGCTGGATATCGGATTTGGCAAACACACCGCATCTGGCGGCTATGGTATATAAGGATTTATAGTTTTTGGCGTATTCATTCAGGCCTGCCGCATCCGTCTGAAGCAGGGAAGCCATCTGGTCGATAAAAGAACCGGTGCCGCCGGCGCAGATACCATTCATACGCTGTTCCACATTCCCGTTTTCAAAATAGATGATCTTGGCATCCTCGCCGCCCAGCTCAATCGCCACATCGGTCTGCGGCGCAAGCTCCTGAAGCGCTGTGGAAACGGAAATAACCTCCTGAACGAACGGTACTCCGAGATGATTTGCCAGAGTCAGCCCGCCGGAGCCGGTAATCATAGGATGAAGCGTTATATTTCCCAATCTGGACAGACTGTCTTTCAGTAAATCCGACAGTGTCTCCTGAATATTGGCAAAATGCCTTTTATAATCGGAAAAAAGTATATGATGGGCTTCATCCAGGATAGCAATTTTGACAGTTGTGGAACCGATATCGATTCCCAAAGTGTAATGAATAGAATTGCTCATATGTTAAAAATGCCCTTTCTTCGTAACTGTCCAGTTACTTCACAGTTACTGCCAAAATCTGCCATAAACCGCCTGCAGCGATGGATTTTGACACTCATGAATTATTTTCTTACAGTCAGAGCAGTAAATGCACTGACCTGCTGAACAGTTGTCTCTCTACTTATTAAAATGTATTTTAAAACAACATTCTACATTATACGACAGCAAAGACGTAAAAGCAACTGCGGAAGTTGTTAAAAAAATTTTGGCGGTTTCGTAACCAGCATTTACCGCAGCCTTTATTGCTTTACAGAGGGGATGTTTTTCCTGTTCCAGCCAGGCCGGACATTGCGATGAGCCCTGGCAAAAATTATGTCAGGAAAGCCTTCCATAATTTTAGGTCTCATCTCCATGGCCTGAAAAGGAACCGGAAAAAACATCCCCGCCGCGGGACCACGCAAAAGCGGATGCCAAAGGCTGCGGCAGGAGCAGATGCAGGCTTGTGAAATTCTAAAGTTTTTATAACATTTATGAAATTGGAGCTGCATTCGTTTACATTTTCGGGGTGAGATGATAGAATATATTCGCTTGCAGTACGGTTGGTTTTTGTGGGACAGTTGGTTTTTGGGTAAAACCGCACTGTTTAACGGTTTGCCGGAATACTGCGCGGACGCTTGAAAGCAGCTTAAAAAGAATCGCGTAAATCGCAGATAGGAGTTTGATTATGGGAAGCAATTTTTCCAGCAAATTTGAAAGAAAATTCGGGAAGTATGCCATTCCGAACATCTCTTTGTATTTAATTATATGTTATGCGGTAGGTTATCTGATTGCAAGGATAAATCCTCTTTTTTTAAATTATCTGACGCTTGATCCTTTTGAAATTTTTTTCCATGGACAAGTGTGGCGGCTCATAACCTGGATTCTTATTCCACCCAGCTTATCTAATTTCTTTTTTACGGCAATAATGCTGGTATTCTATTATTCTATCGGGACGCAGCTTGAGCGGACCTGGGGAACGTACCGTTATAATTTATATTTGTTTTTAGGTATGTTTTTTACAATTATCGGTAGTTTTCTGCTTTTTATATTTTGCCTTATTGCCGGTATAAGAATTAATTTCGGCGCCTTCAGCACCTATTACATCAATATGTCCATTTTCCTTGCATATGCGGCTACTTTTCCCGATATGCAGGTCCTGCTCATGTTCATTATCCCTATCAAGGTAAAATGGCTGGGCATTGTTTACGGAGCCATGCTTGTATTTGAGTGCCTGACAGGCGGCCTGGTGACCTGGGTGGTAATCGGTTCCTCACTGCTTAACTTTGTGGTATTTTTCCTGACAAGCAGGAACCATATCCATATGTCCCCCAAACAGATGAAACGGAGACATGAATTTAAAAAACAGACCCAGTCGGCGGCAGGAATTACCAAGCATAAATGCGCCATCTGCGGCAGGACGGAAAAGGATGATCCCACGCTGGAATTCCGTTTCTGCTCCAAATGCTTCGGTAATTATGAATATTGCCAGTACCATCTGTATACCCACGAACACGTAAGACCTCCCCATGAGGCCGGAAAATAGGACAGGGGAACTGCCTGCAGCTGCACTGCCCGGTGGGGCCGGGTGCTTGCCGGGTAAGGGCAGCAGCGCAGGCCTGCCCGAAACAAAAAAACAAAGCAGGAGAGACTATTATGAATCAGGAACAGCAGTTTGCAAAAACGCTGGAAGAAATAAAACAGCTCGCAAGACAGCAGGGAAACTGCATCAGTGAAGAACAGGTAAAGGAAGCCTTTGCCCCTTTGGGTTTTGATGACAAGCAGCTGGAGATGGTATACGATTATCTGAAAAACCAGAAAATAGGCATCGGAGAGCCCCTTCCTCTTGAGGATTACCTGTCGGAAGAGGAAATCAATTATCTGGACTCCTATCTGGAAAGCCTCGCGCTCCTGGAGGAGCTTACAGAAGGTGAAAGAGAAGCAGTTACTCTTTCCGCCATGGCAGGAGATATGGATGCCAAGCAGAAACTGATTGAAATCTATCTGCCCCAGGTGGTAGATCTTTCCAAGCTTTATGCCGGACAGGGCGCATTGCTTGAGGATCTCATCGGAGAAGGCAATGTGGCGCTTACCATGGCGGTGGAAATGCTGGAGACCGCATCCAATGCCGCGGAAGCCCAGGGAATGCTGGGAAGCATGATTATGGAAGCCATGGAAAACTATATCACCGTAAACGTCCAGGAAAAAGAAACCGGCAATAAAATGGCGGAAAAGGTGAACCAGGTGGCAGACCAGGCCAAAGAGCTTGCGGAAAGCCTGGGGCGCAAGGTTACCATACAGGAGCTGGCCGACGAAACGGGCATGACCCTGTATGAAATCAAAGAAGCCGTCCAGTTTTCCGGAGACAGCATAGAAGACATTGATACCTCTGGAACCCAGCTGTAACACACACTGTACAATACTGAAATGTCCCGCCGGACAGAAGGATACCCTATGGCAGACCAGGATTTTAAATACGTAATACAGGATTTAACCAACGTTTATATCGGAGCCAGATATACCTATGAGGAAATGCTTGAGGATGATAACATCCCTCACAAGCTGAAGGAGGTCATTGTCCGCATTCTCCTCACCGAGGTAGCCCCTGACACCACCCCGGAAAACCACATTTTCTACATGACTCCCGACAGCGCCTCCTTCAAGGCCTGCAAGAAAATGAAGGCCCGCTTTAAAATGAGCGTTTGGCAGCCCGCAGACGGCCGCAAACACAAAAAAGCCGGCTATGTTAACCGGGAATACTCCATCGAAGAAATCGTAGCCAGCAAAGAACTCCACGACAAAAAAGACACCACTATTGTGGAAGAAATGCACATCAGCAAGCTTGGCCTTGGCGCCATCGTCGTATAAGCGTGCATTAACTGAATCAAATACCCCGCTGCAAGCAACGGGGTATTTGACTCGCGGCAGTCGCCAAATATCCATGCTTGCATGGATACTTGGCTCGTTGCTCGCGGGAATAAAAACAATTGTCAACCATGTAAAATATTTAGTTGACAATCGTAAAAAACAATGATAGACTTTCACCATAACCGGAAGAAAGTCTATTTCTGCTTTCCCGGAAAACAAGGGAGAAATTCCCAGACAGGGAGAACAAAAAAATGGAAAGAAAATTAACTACAAAAACCATAGTCATCACAGGCATGTTTGCCGCCGTCATTGCGGTGCTTGCCCAGATAGCCATTCCCATGCCCTCAGGCGTCCCCATCACACTCCAGACCTTTGCCATAGCGTTAACAGGCGCGGTCCTTGGAGCCAGGCTCGGAACAGCCGCAACCGGCATATACATACTTCTGGGAGCAGTAGGAGTCCCCGTATTTTCAAACTTCACCGGAGGCCTCGCCATCATTGCCGGAAAAACAGGCGGCTTCATCTGGGGCTTTCTCTTCCTCGCCCTCCTCTGCGGAGCCGGAGCCACACTGAAAAATAAACCCCTCGGAGTTGCAACTGGCCTCCTCGGCCTTATCGCCTGCCACCTCCTGGGCACCCTCCAGTTCAGCATCCTCACAGGCATGAACTTCCCCGAGTCAGCCCTCCTGGTATCCGTCCCCTACCTGCCCAAAGACATCCTGTCCCTTATCCTCGCCTACGCCCTCGGACTCCAGATAAGGAAACAACTCCTCCGAGCCGCCATCCTCCCTCCCCAGGCCCCCAAAAAAGCCCCTCTGTAATCTTTTGCGCCAATCCCCAAAAAAACTCATCCCAATTCTTGCCGGAAGCCTACACTTCCGGCTTTTCCTTCCCCATTTTTCCCTCAGCGGACATTTCTACAGCTCCAAAGCTCCCTTCCATCCCTTCCTCACTACACACCTCTGTTGCCAGCTGATAGTCGAGAGGGCGCAGGGGGTGTTTTCAGGTTCCAGTCAGCCCGGGCATTGCGATGAGCCTTGGGCGAAAAATTATGTCAGGTGTGCCTTCCATAATTTTTAAGTCTCATCTTCATGGGCTGAAAAGGAACCTGAAAACACCCTCTCCCCGGCCCCGCCCTTTTCCATTGCGCCCCGCGCCCCATAGGACTCTCTCATTATCGGCGGCCATTCTCGGCCACCCCCAGGAAATTACCTTTATAAAACTTACGAAAAGTGATATACTGAAAAATATTACCGGATTCTGCCAACCGCCGCATCCGGAATGGGTAAAAGAGTAGGAGACATAATTGCATGAAAATTGAAGAACTGACAAGCTACAGACTCGTAGAAAAGAAAAAAATCGAAGACCTGAACTCCATGAGCTACCTGCTGGAGCACAAAAAAAGCGGAGCCCGTCTTGCGCTGCTTTCCAATGATGATGAAAATAAAGTATTTTATATCGGCTTCCGTACCCCGCCCGAGGACAGCACCGGCGTTGCCCACATCCTGGAGCATTCCGTATTGGAAGGAAGCAGGGATTTCCCGGTAAAAGACCCCTTTATCGAGCTGGCCAAGGGAAGCCTGAATACCTTCCTGAACGCCATGACCTATCCCGATAAAACCGTATATCCCATCGCCAGCTGTAATGACAAGGATTTCCAGAACCTGATGCACGTATACCTGGACGCTGTTTTCTATCCCAATATCTATACGGAACGTAAAATCTTCGAACAGGAAGGCTGGCACTATGAAATGGAAAGCCCTGAGGATGAGCTGACCATAAACGGTGTTGTATATAATGAAATGAAGGGGGCATTTTCTTCCCCCGACGATGTGCTGGAACGTGAAATCACCAACACACTTTTCCCGGACACCACCTATTCCAATGAATCCGGCGGTGATCCGGAAGCGATCCCCGACCTGACCTATGAGCAGTTCCTGGATTTCCACAGAAGGTATTACCATCCGGCCAACAGCTATATTTACCTTTATGGAAATATGGATATGGTCGAGAAGCTGGAGTATTTGGATCAGGCCTATCTGTCTCATTTTGACCGTTTTTCCGTAGATTCCGAGGTGGCCTTCCAGAAGCCCTTTGACAAATGCGTGGAGGCCGGAAAGTTTTACCCCATTACGGAAAATGAACCCGAGGAGGACAACACCTACCTGACCTATAACATGGTAGTGGGAGACAGCCTGGACAGAGAACAGTATATCGCCTTCCAGATTCTTGACTATGCCCTCTGCAGCGCTCCCGGCGCGCCCCTGAAGCAGGCGCTTCTGGATAAAGGGATCGGCAAGGATATTTATAGCTACTACGAAAGCGGCATCCGCCAGTCCTATTTTACCATCGTGGCAAAAAATGCCAACCTGGACCGCAGGGAGGAATTTGTGGAATGCATCGAAAAAGAGCTTTCCCGCCTTGCAAAAGAAGGAATTGATAAAAAAGCGCTGCGCGCCGGCCTGAATTATTACGAATTCCGTTACAGGGAGGCGGACTTCGGTTCGTATCCTGCGGGACTGATGTATGGGCTTCAGGTGCTTGACAGCTGGCTTTACGATGATGCCTTGCCCTTCATCCATATCGAAGCGGGTGAAACCTACAAAGCGCTGCGGGAAAAGGCCGAAACCGATTATTTTGAAGAATTGATTGATAAATGCATGATCCACAATACACACAAGAGCATTCTCACCCTGTCCCCCAAAAAAGGGCTGGCAGAAGAGAGGGAGAAGCTTTTGAAGGAAAAGCTGGCTGCTTTAAAGGAAAGCATGGATCCGGCGCAGATCGGGGAAATCGTAGAAGAAACCCACGCGCTGCTGGAATACCAGGAAACGCCGGATTCCAAAGAAGCGCTGGAAACGATTCCTCTTTTGAAGCGTGAGGATATCCGCAAAGAGGCGGAGCCGCTTATTAATGATATCCGCAGCATGGGTGATACCACAGTGATGTATCATGATATTTTCACCAACCATATCAGCTACCTGCGTTTCCTGTTTGACGTGGGGCAGGTGCCGGAGGATCTGTTCCCCTATATCGGCATTCTGAAATCCGTGCTCGGTTATGTGGATACCGAAAACTTCACTTACGGGGAGCTGTTCCATGAAATCAACATGGAGACCGGCGGTATCGTTCCGGTCACCAATTTCTTCACCAATGCGAAGAAACTTTCCGAATGCAGAGTCACCTTTGAAATAAAAGCCAAGACACTGGAGGACAATCTTCCCAAAACAGTGGAGCTGGTTCAGGAAATCATGCTGAAATCCCGTTTCGACGATGGAAAGCGGCTGTATGAAATCCTGGCGGAATTAAAATCAAGACTGCAGTCCAACCTGATCTCCGCAGGACATTCCGTTGCCGCAAGCAGAGCCATGTCTTATTTTTCCAGGCCTGCGGCCATTCAGGAGCAGATCAACGGCATGCCTTTTTATCGCCTGGTGGATCATCTGGAGAAGAATTTTGACAGCTGCAGAGAGGATCTGCAGAACAAGCTGGAAGCCCTGATGAAGTATATTTTCCGTCCGGAGAACCTGCTGCTTGACTATGTGGGCACACAGGATCACTACGAAGAATTCATCAGCCTGGCCGGACAGGTGAAAAAGTCGCTTCACACAGAGCCTGTGGAGCACAGACCTTTTCTCATTGAGCCTGTCAGGAAAAATGAAGGCTTTATGTCCGCATCCCAGGTACAGTATGTATGTCGCGCCGGTAATTTCATCAGCAAAGGCCTTTCCTATACAGGCGCGCTGCGGGTGCTGAAGGTGATGATGAGCTACGAATATCTGTGGCAGGAGGTCCGCGTCAAGGGCGGCGCCTATGGCTGTATGTGTGCTTTCGGCAAGAGCGGGGACAGCTATTTCGTATCCTACCGTGATCCGAACCTGAAGAGTACGGTACAGGTGTATGAGCGTGCTGCTGCATTCGTGGAAGGCTTTGACGGAGACGAGAGGACCATGACCCAGTATATCATCGGAGCCATCAGCGAAATGGATACCCCCATGAATCCTGCGGCAAAGGGGCTGCGCGCTATGAGCGCTTACCTGACCAATCAGACCATCGAAGACTATCAGCGGGAACGGGATGAGCTGCTTGGCGCCAACGCCGCCGCTATCCGTTCCCTGGCCGCGTATATCAGGGCTTTTATGGAAGCCGACTGTATCTGCGTTGTGGGAAATGATGCTAAAATCAAAGAAGAACAGGAGATGTTTGAAACACTGGAAAATCTGTATTAAAGACCGATACGGGAGGGACTATTATGAAAAAACGGATGAAACGAATTACCGCAGCGGCGGCAGCCTGCCTGCTTTCCCTTATTTTTGCCGCCTGCGGAAGCAGCAGCAAATCAAACACAACGGAAGACATTTCCACCGGCCAGGCAGCTGCTTATGATGCCGGCGGCGTATATTCCAATTATTCCGCGGAAATGGATCCCGAAGAGGCGGCGCCGGAGGAATCCGGCGCACAGCTTGATGAAAAAGCGGCTTCCGGCAGAAAACTCATTAAAAACGTAAATATGTCCGTGGAAACAGAAGACTACACACAGCTGGTAACCGACATCCAGGAACAGGTGGCCGCGCTGGGCGGATATATTGAACAGTTTGAGTCCTATAACGAAAACAGCATCGGCGGCCGCAGCGCAAACCTGACGCTTCGCATTCCCGCCGATCAGCTGGATTCCTTTGTTACCCGTGTGGACGAGGTATCCAATGTGATTTCCCGTCAGGAATCGGTGGAAGACGTCACGCTCCAGTATGTGGATCTGGAAAGCCACAGGAAAATGCTCAGGCAGGAGCAGGAACGGCTGCTTTCGCTGATGGAGCAGGCGGAAACCATTGAAGACATCATTACCCTGGAAAGCCGTCTTACCGAAGTCCGTTACCAGCTGGAAAGCATGGAGGCGCAGCTTCGTTCCATGGATAATCAGGTGAACTACAGCACCGTGTATCTGTACATAAACGAAGTGACGCGCCTGACTCCCCAGGAAGAAAAAGGAACCTGGGAACGGATCCGCACCGGATTTTCGGAAAATATGTACCGTGTCGGACATGGATTAAAAGAATTTGGAATCGGCTTCATAATTTCCTTGCCCGTTCTCTTCGTATTTGTTATTATCATTCTGATTATTATAATTATTTTAAGAATCATAATCCGCATTACCAGAAAGCGGGAAGAAGAGAACCGGAAAAAATACGGAACGCCGTACCGTCCCGGTCCCATGCAGCAAAACGATCCCCGTTTTGCCGTTCCCGGAAGCAGGCAGGAGCCTTTCGCACCTCCCACAGGAGGTCCGGACAACAGGAATCCGGCCCGGGAAGCCGCTCCGGCTCCCACGGCCCCGGATAAGGAAGGTAAAACGGACGTACCGGAAATCAAAAAGAATGAGGAGAAACATTAAATGGACTTAGAGGAACTGCTTTCAGCCGGCAAGCCGGTAAATGAAAAATACAAATCCGGATTTGCCACGCTGATAGGGCGCCCCAATGTGGGAAAATCCACCCTGATGAACCGTCTGGTGGGCCAGAAAATATCCATCACCTCCAACAAGCCCCAGACGACCAGGAACCGCATCCAGGCCGTATATACTTCTGACGAAGGCCAGATCGTATTTCTGGATACCCCCGGAATCAACCGCGCCAAGAACAAGCTGGGCGACTATATGCTCAAGGCCGCCGAAGGCACGCTGGGCGATGTGGACGTCATTCTCTGGCTGGTGGAGCCCACCACCTACATCGGGGCAGGGGAGCGCCACATCATAGAGCAGCTGAAGAAAACAAAGACACCCATCATCCTTGTCATCAACAAAACGGATACCGTAAAAAAAGAGGATGTGCTCCCTGCCATTGACACCTACCGCAAAGAACTGGATTTTGCGGAGGTAGTGCCTGTATCCGCCCGCTGCGGCACCAATACGGACACGCTGATTTCCTGTATTTTCAAATATCTGCCCTACGGACAGCCCTTTTATGACGAGGATACGGTCACGGATCAGCCGGAACGCCAGATTGTGGCCGAGCTGATAAGGGAAAAGGCCCTCCGGTGCCTGAGCGAAGAAATTCCCCATGGCATTGCAGTGGCCATTGAGAGCATGAAATACCGGAAAAATATTGTGGATATCGACGCTACCATCATCTGCGAAAAGGATTCCCATAAGGGAATCATCATCGGTAAGGGCGGCCAGATGCTTAAGACAATCGGTTCCAAGGCCCGTCCGGAAATAGAGGATATGCTCCAGTGTAAGGTGAATCTCCAGCTCTGGGTCAAGGTGAAAAAGGACTGGCGCGACAGTGATTTCCTTTTGAAAAATTTTGGCTACAATCCGAAAGACGCCGAATAGAAAATCCAAAAAAGCGAACCCTAATAGAGTACTTATTGTAGTGCCTTTAGGGAGCCTGGTGCTCTCGCAAAAAACAGAAGAGGACTGGGTGAAGGATGAGCGATTTAGACAACTGGAAAAGTTTTTGCGCAACAGGAAAAGTAGAGGATTATCTCAGGTACGCCGCGTCTACTGCGGAAAAAGACGAAAGGGAAGGGCGGGAAGCAGACAAGAATGCAGGAGTTGCTCACAGTGACAGGACTCATACTGAAAGCGGAACCTATCGGGGAATATGACAGAAGGGTAGTGATCCTGACGAAGGAGCGGGGCAAGATAGCCGCCTTTGCCAGAGGGGCCAGGAAACAGAACAACCGTTTTATGGCCTCCACCAATCCCTTCTCCTTCGGCGAATTCCGGCTGTATGCCGGCCGTTCCTCCTATACACTGGCGGAGACCTTCATCTCCAATTATTTTGAAGGCCTCCGCTCAGATTATGAAGGGGCCTATTACGGAATGTATTTTCTGGAAGTATGTGATTACTGCACCAGGGAAAACAACGACGAAAGGGAACTGCTGAAGCTGCTGTACCAGTCTCTGCGCGCCCTGTGTGCAAAGAGCCTGGCCCACGAGCTGGTCCGCTACATATTCGAAATCAAGACGGTTGCGATCAATGGAGAGTTTCCGGGAATCCCCAATGGGGACAAACTTTTGGAGTCCACTCTGTATGCCGTATCGTATATTGTAAATTCGCCGGTTGAAAAGCTCTACACATTTACGGTCACGCCCCCGGTCCTTCAGGAACTGGGCCGGCTGGCCGCTTATTATTGCAGACAATCGCTGGATGGAAACTTTAAAAGCCTGGAGATACTCAAAAGCCTTTGACAAGTTTTGGTTGAAAATCCGGGATAGGTCGGATATAATGTTTAGGATATGGCAGACATACGGCAAAGGTTGGGAGCAAGTATGAAAAAAATGAATTTGTTCCTTCTTACCGTTCTGGGTGCGGCCCTGCTACTTTCAGGCTGTGGATCCAAAGCGGAGGAAGAGGAAACTACGACACTGGAATTAAAGAAAAACGGAGAAATCGTCCAATCCATCATAGAAGACTTTAGTGAAAGCTATTATGATCTGGATGAACTGAAATCCACTACAGAAAGCATGATTGCGGGATATAACGAAAGCGCCGGCAGCGATAATATCAAGCTGCAGTCCGCGGAAGTGACGGACGGCGTTGTCCATCTGGTAATGACCTTCAGGAAGTCGGAGGATTACACAGGCCTGTACCGTCAGGCGCTTTTCTCAGGTACGGTAAAGGATGCCTTCAATGCAGGATACGATCTTGACATTACGCTTAACAGCGTCAAAGAGGAAGGCGCGACAATAAACAAACAGGATATTCTGGACATGGGAGAGAAGCATATCGCAGTCGTAAGGGAAACCACCACGGTGAAAACCTATGGCGACATACTCTACATCAGCGATGATGTGACCATGGGACCGGATGACCGGACGGCAACGGTGACAAATGGGGAATCCCTTTCCTATATCATATTTAAATAGAAAGAAGCATAACGGATAAAGCAGGAGGAGAAAAAATGGAAAAGACAATGGAAAAAATTGTGGCTCTGGCCAAAGCGAGAGGCTTTGTATACCCCGGGTCCGAAATTTACGGAGGCCTTGCCAATACCTGGGATTACGGCAACCTGGGCGTGGAGCTGAAAAATAATGTGAAGAAGGCATGGTGGCAGAAATTTATCACCGGAAATCCTTATAATGTGGGTGTTGACTGCGCCATTCTCATGAACCCTCAGACATGGGTGGCTAGCGGCCATCTGGGCGGCTTTTCCGATCCGCTGATGGACTGTAAGGAATGCCACGAGCGTTTCCGTGCGGACAAAATCATTGAAGATTACGCTGCGGACAACGGCATAGAGCTGGACGGCTCCGTTGACGGCTGGGATCAGGAAAAAATGATGAATTTCATTAAAGAACATAACATTCCCTGCCCGAGCTGCGGCAAACATAATTTTACGGATATCCGTCAGTTTAACCTGATGTTCAAGACCTTCCAGGGCGTTACCGAGGATGCGAAGAATACGGTTTACCTTCGTCCTGAAACCGCACAGGGTATTTTTGTGAACTTTAAAAACGTACAGCGTACCTCCAGAAAGAAGATTCCCTTCGGCATCGGCCAGGTGGGCAAATCCTTCCGTAACGAAATCACTCCCGGAAACTTTACCTTCCGTACCCGTGAATTTGAGCAGATGGAGCTGGAATTCTTCTGTGAGCCCGACACTGATCTGGAATGGTTTGCTTACTGGAAGCAGTTCTGTATCGACTGGCTGCAGACCCTGGGAATCAAACCTGAAGAAATGCGTGTCCGTGACCATGATAAGGAAGAGCTTTCCTTCTATTCCAAAGCGACTACGGATATTGAGTTCCTGTTCCCCTTCGGCTGGGGCGAGCTGTGGGGCATTGCCGACAGAACGGACTACGACCTTACCCAGCATGCCAATGTTTCCGGACAGGATCTGTCTTACTTTGACGATCAGAAGAATATCAAATATATTCCTTACGTTATCGAACCTTCCCTGGGAGCGGACCGTGTTGTGCTGGCTTTCCTTTGCGCAGCTTACGATGAGGAAGAGATCGGTGAGGGGGATGTGCGTACCGTGCTTCATTTCCATCCCGCGCTTGCTCCTGTGAAAATCGGTATTCTGCCTCTTTCCAAAAAGCTGAACGAGGGCGCTGAGAAGATTTATGAGCAGCTTTCCAAAAGGTACAACTGTGAATTCGATGACAGAGGAAACATCGGAAAGCGCTACCGCCGTCAGGATGAAATCGGTACTCCTTTCTGCGTAACCTACGATTTTGATTCCGAGGAAGATCACTGTGTAACCGTGCGTTTCCGCGATTCCATGGAACAGGAGAGGGTGGCCATCGATCAGCTGGACGCTTATTTTGCAGATAAATTCGACTTCTGATATAGAAAGACAACTGTTTTACCATTGGATAAAAGCATCCTGCAGCAGGCAGGGTGCTTTTTTTGATGGACCCGACCCATAGTACAACTTTTCTGTGTGCAGCGGACACTGTCAGCCTTTTTCAAAGAAACCGGTTACATAATAAAAACAGAAAAATCCACATAAAGCATCGCGTAAAACAACAAAATAATTTAAAAAACAGCACCACAAATGAATGTTTTATTGGGAGTTTGAATATATTATTTATAATTTATTAAAAAAACAACAAAAATTAACGTGCGTTCCAGGAAGAACTGTGATATAATGGAAATACGAGAGCGGAACGCGTAAAAACGTTCCGCAAACCTATACCAAATATTTCGTTCAAAGGGGGAACTGATTAGATGGCAAAATGGGTTTATTCATTCAAAGAAGGTAATGCGGACATGCGCGATCTTCTTGGCGGAAAAGGAGCCAATCTGGCAGAAATGACCAATCTGGGACTTCCAATTCCGCAGGGCTTTACGGTAACAACCGAAGCCTGTACGGATTACTACAACAACGGAAAGCAGATTTCTGATGAAGTTAAGGATCAGATTTTTGCTGCGCTCGCCGAACTGGAGAAGCTCCAGAATAAGAAATTCGGCGATACCGAGAACCCGCTGCTTGTATCTGTACGTTCAGGTGCCAGGGCATCTATGCCGGGCATGATGGACACCATTCTTAACCTGGGGCTGACGGATATTTCCGTGGAAGGCTTCGCAAAGAAGACCGGTAATCCCAGATTCGCGTATGATTCTTACCGGAGATTCATCCAGATGTTTTCAGATGTGGTCATGGAAGTGCCCAAATCATTGTTTGAGAGGGTTCTTGACGAGATTAAAGAAGCCAAGAGCGCTCATTATGATACGGATTTGACCGCTGATGATCTGAAGGAAGTCATCACTCGCTTCAAAGCGATCTACAAGGACAAGATGGGCGAGGATTTCCCTCAGGATCCCAAGATCCAGCTGATGGAGGCCGTAAAGGCTGTGTTCCGCTCCTGGGACAACGAACGTGCCATCGTATACCGCCGAATGAACGATATCCCCGGCGACTGGGGAACAGCAGTTAACGTACAGTCCATGGTATTCGGAAATATGGGCGATACTTCCGGTACCGGTGTTGCATTTACCAGGAATCCTTCCACAGGGGCCAGGGGAATTTACGGAGAATACCTCATCAACGCACAGGGCGAAGATGTTGTGGCCGGAATCAGGACTCCCCAGCCCATTACCCGTCTGGAACAGGATTTGCCCGAATGCTATAAAGAATTTATTGAAATAGCCAATAAGCTGGAAAACCACTACAGGGATATTCAGGACATGGAGTTTACCATTGAAGAAGGAAAGCTTTACTTCCTGCAGACCAGAAACGGAAAGAGAACGGCACCCGCCGCTCTGCAGATTGCCTGCGATCTGGTGGACGAAGGCATGATTACCCCTGAAGAAGCTGTTCTCCGTATTGAAGCCAAGTCTCTGGACCAGCTTTTGCATCCAACCTTTGATCCGGATGCTCTGAAGGCCGGAACCGTTATCGGACAGGCTCTTCCCGCATCTCCCGGCGCCGCTGCAGGCAAGGTTTATTTTACCGCGGAAGAAGCGAAGGAAGCCCATGAAAGGGGAGAGAGGGTCATTCTTGTACGGCTTGAGACATCACCGGAGGATATTGAAGGAATGCATGCTGCCGAAGGTATCCTTACCGTACGCGGAGGAATGACTTCCCATGCGGCTGTTGTGGCAAGAGGCATGGGCACCGCATGTATATCCGGCTGCGGTGATATTACAGTGGATGAAGAAGCTAAAGTATTCAGCCTTGGCGGCAAGACTTATCATGAAGGAGATTATATTTCTCTTGACGGTTCTACCGGTAAGATTTACGATGGCGATATCGCAACGGAAGATGCTACCATCAGCGGCAACTTCGGACGTATTATGAACTGGGCGGATTCTTTCCGTGTGCTGAAGGTAAGAACCAATGCCGATACCCCTGAGGATGCTGCCAATGCATTGAAGCTGGGCGCGGAAGGCATCGGCCTGTGCCGTACGGAGCATATGTTCTTTGATCCCGAACGTATTCCGAAGATCCGTAAGATGATCCTTTCCACCACCTGTGAAGCCAGGGAAGAAGCCCTGAATGAGCTGATTCCTTTCCAGAAGGGTGATTTCAGAGGGATTTATGAGGTAATGCAGGACAACCCTGTTACCATCCGTTTCCTGGATCCCCCGCTTCATGAGTTCGTTCCCACGGAGGAAAAGGATTTTGAAGATCTTGCAAGAGATATGAACCTGACTGTAGCGGAAGTAAAGGCTACCTGTGACAGCCTGCATGAGTTCAATCCCATGATGGGCCACAGAGGCTGCCGTCTTTCCGTAACCTATCCTGAAATTGCAAGGATGCAGACCAGGGCCGTTATGGAAGCGGCAATAGAAGTAAACGAAGAAAACGGCTACCATATTGTTCCTGAAATTATGATTCCTCTTGTAGGCGATAAGAAGGAACTGAAATTCGTCAAGGATGTGGTGGTGGAAACCGCAGAGAAAGTAAAGGCGGAGAAAAATTCCGACATTAACTATCATATCGGAACTATGATTGAAATTCCCCGTGCGGCGCTTCTTGCCAACGAAATCGCAGAAGAAGCGGAGTTCTTCTCCTTCGGAACCAATGACCTGACCCAGATGACCTACGGCTTCTCCCGGGACGATGCCGGAAAATTCCTGGTAGATTACTATAAGAGCAAAATTTACGAAGCCGATCCTTTTGCAAAACTGGATCAGAACGGCGTAGGCCAGCTGATTAAGATGGCCGCTGATAAGGGACGCAAGGTACGTCCTGATATCAAGCTGGGCATCTGCGGTGAGCATGGCGGAGATCCTTCCTCAATTGAATTCTGCCATAATATCGGCCTGAATTATGTATCCTGTTCACCGTTCCGTGTCCCGATTGCCAGACTGGCAGCTGCACAGGCGGCAATTAAAGAAAACCGCAGGAATGCTTAAGGCTCTTAAACTTTATATTAACAGATGATTCTCAGGGAAACCGCAGGCAGTCCGGCCGGCGGTTTCCTTTTTGAATTTTCATAAGCTGTACAAAAATGATCGGTTAGGTTATAATAAGCATATTGTCTGACATTTATGCACAACAAATACATACATGGAAAGGCGAAATACCATTCGCTTTTGGAGAAGACCATGAAAGAGGACAGGAACCTGAAAAAACAGATTATCGTGGCGGTAAGCGTAGCGGCAGGAATCCTTACAGCACTTGTTTTAACCGCAGTTCTGGCTTTTGAAACCTTAAGCAGGGCACAGAAAAATGAAGCGGAACGTTATCTGGATGAAGTGACGGAGCAGTACAGGAATACCATGATAAAGCAGATAGAAGGAAATCTGCAGACGCTGGAGGCCCTGGCAACCATAATCGGAAACAATATCATGGATATGGACAAGGTTATGGACATTCTGGAGACAGAAAATTATCAGAATGGATTTCATCCGTATGGGATTGTCAAACCCGACGGAAGAGGAGATCTTGTTGATATGCAGGGGGTCCGGGTGGAAAATGTCTATCTTGGAGAAGAAGCCTTTATCCG